>Ga0154020_10001643_pt1 | contig 27472 bp, 25 predicted proteins | sample Klosneuvirus_201_FD_109709 | JGI IMG/M metagenome (GOLD analysis project Ga0154020, IMG submission 109709) | Active sludge microbial communities from wastewater, Klosterneuburg, Austria - Klosneuvirus_20160825_MG | ecosystem: Engineered > WWTP > Aerobic digester > Activated sludge | place...
CGATCGCGGCCAGGGCGTGCGCGGTGAACCGGGGGTCGGGTTTTATCCAGGCGACATCCCTGGCGCCGAAAACCCCCGCGAGGAGCGGATCGAGCCCGAGGTGCGTGCAGACCTCGCGGGCCGCGTAGCCGCGCTTGTTGGTCAACACGGCGCAGCGGACGCCACCGTTGCGCAGTTCCGCCAGCAGTTCGCGGGCACTGGGCAGCAGGGTGACGTCGGCGAGATTGGTGGCATTCCAGTGCTCGATGAAAAGGGGCAGTGCGGCGGCGACGTGTTCCCGGCCGGCGAGCCGGGCTATGGCCTCGTCCAGCCCGCCGCCGACGGCGGCGCGGACCATCGCCAGGGTGGGCTCGGGCAGGCCGAGTTTCCGCATCGCGTAGGCATGGCAGCGGTGAATGGCGCCGAAATGGTCGATGAGCGTGCCATCAAGATCGAAGAGAACGGTGCGGAAGCGCATGGGGGAACAAGGTGCAGTGGCAGCCGGCCCCTTGGCACGGAAAAAATGATCCGGCCTCCGCATGGAAAATCATCTGGCGCGTCGGCCCGTCCCGCACAAAGGTGTCCCCGTCCCATGCCGCCCGCCCCCGCCCCGCCCGCCGCCCGCGCCGACACCGTGATGGAAGGCCCGGTGCTGCGCGTCCGGCTCGCGGGCGGCTGGCAGATCAGCGCCGCGCGGCCGAACTGGGCGGAAACCCTCGCCGGTCGGGCGCCGCAGCGCGTGGTGCTCGAAGCTGACGGGCTCGCCGACTGGGACAGCTCGCTGCTCCTGTTCCTGTTCGAGACGCAGCTCTGGTGTCGGATGGCGGGTGCCTATTGCGACACCAAGGCGCTGCCGGGAAAGATGCACGCCTTGCTCAAGCAAATGTCGGTTTCACACGAGACCACCGTGCCCTTCGATCGCTCGGAAAATTTCTTCACCGGGGTCGGCGAGGCCACGCTGGACGCGGTGCAGAAGGCGCGGGTATTCACCCATTTCATCGGCGAGTGCGTGATCGGCGTGAACCGAATCTGGAAGCGCCCGCAAAAATTCCGCTGGGCCGACGCGATCGAGGAGATGCAGAACTGCGGCGCGATGGCCCTGCCCATCGTGAGCCTCATCAGCTTCCTCGTCGGCGTGACGCTGGCCTACATCGGGGCCATCGTGCTGCGCCAATACGGCGGCGACATCTACGTGGCCGACCTCGTAGGCCTGTCCATGGTGCGCGAGATGGGCGCGCTCATGACCGGCGTGGTGCTCGCCGGCCGCACCGGTGCGGCCTACGCGGCCACGCTGGGCAACATGAAGGCCAACGAGGAAATCGACGCTCTTGAGACCCTCGGCATCCCCGCCATTGATTTTCTCGTGCTGCCGCGGCTGCTGGCGCTGTTCGTGATGATGCCGCTGCTTACACTCTACGCCAACGCCCTCGGCATCGTCGGGGGCATGACGGTGGCCAGCGGCGTCCTGTCCATCCCGCCAGCGGCCTATTGGGTGGAATTGCTGACCATCGTGGATCTGTCGGATCTGTTTGTTGGCGTGACCAAGGGCGCTACCTTCGGCCTCATCATCGGCTTGTCAGGCTGCTTGCGCGGCATGGAGGCCGAGCGTAGCGCCGGCGGCGTCGGCCGGGCGGCGACCTCGGCGGTCGTCACCGCCATCCTGCTCATCATCGTGGCCAACGCGCTTTACGCCGTGATTTTCGACATCCTCGGCCTGTGAGACCATGAACCCCGCCCCCGCCCATCCCGCCCCCGCCCCGGCCGCCATCGCGGTGACCGGCCTGCAATGCGGCTATGACGGGCGCATCGTGCTGAAGGACGTCAACTTCACCGTCCAGCGCGGCGAGGTCCTCTTCGTCATCGGCGGCAGCGGTTGCGGCAAGAGCACGCTGCTCCGCCATCTGGTCGGCCTGCATGCGCCGATGGCGGGCGAGGTGCAGTTCTCCGGCCGGTCGTTCACCGCCGCCGATCTCGCCACGCGCCGCAGCCTGCTCAAGACCTTCGGCGTGCTCTACCAGGGCGGCGCGCTGTGGAGCTCGCTCACGCTGCGGCAGAATGTGGCCCTGCCCCTGGAGGAGCACACCCCGCTCTCCGCCCGCGAGATCGCCGAACTCACCAGCCTGAAGCTCGCGCAGGTCGGCCTGACCGGTTTCGAGGACTATTACCCCGCCGAGATCAGCGGCGGCATGAAAAAGCGCGCCGGCCTGGCCCGCGCGCTGGCCCTCGATCCCGCCATCCTGTTTCTCGACGAGCCCTCGGCCGGCCTCGATCCCATCACCTCGCGCAAGCTCGACGATCTCGTGCTGCAACTCCGCGATACCTTTGGCACCACGCTGGTCGTGGTGTCGCACGAGTTGGCGTCGATCTTCGGCATCGCCGACCGGGTGATCATGCTCGACCGCGACGCGCAGGGGATCATCGCCGAGGGCCCGCCCGCCCGTCTGGCTGAGAGCTCGCGTGATCCGCGCGTGACCGAGTTCCTCATGCGCCGTGACCGGCCGCCGGTCGCCCCGGCCGGATGAAAAACCTGTCCAATCCCCGTCAATCCCTCTAACCGTTTCTCCCCAGTGAAAACCAAGGTCAGCCCAGCCGCCGTCGGCATCTTCATGATCGGAGCGCTCGCACTCGGCCTGATCGGGCTGCTGTCCTTCGGCAGCCTGAGCCTCTTCAGCAAGCCGCACCGCTTCATGGTGTATTTCGACGAGTCGATCCACGGCCTCGACCTCGGCTCGCCGGTGAAGCTGCGCGGCGTGCGCGTCGGCCGCGTGGTTGACCTCGCCGTGAACTACGATGACGTGGCCAACAAGTCCGTCGTGGCCGTCACCTGCGAGCTGACCCGCAACGTTATCACCGACGCGAAGGGTGCATCCCAGCAGATCGCCGGCCCGGCCGACATCCAGGCGATGGTGGATCACGGCCTCCGCGCCCAGCTCGGCGTGCTCGGCCTCGCCACCGGCCTGCTGTTTGTGGAACTGGACTTCGAGGAGCACGCCCACACCCCGGCGCCGAAACCCGACCCCGCGCAGAAATACGTGGTCATCCCCGCCATGGCCTCGGCGATCTCCGAATACCAGGCCAGCATCAGCGAAATCCTGAGTGACCTGCGCAAGGTGGATTTCGCCGGCATCTCTCAGGACACCAAAACCCTCCTGGCCACCGCCAACCGGAAACTCGACGAGGCGGATGTGAAAGGCCTGAGCGACAAGGTCGGCGCGGCGGCCGACGCCGTCACGACTTTCGTGAACTCGCCCGAGGCGAAGCAGACCTTCCTCAACCTCAACGCCGCCCTCACTGATCTCCGCGTCGTGCTCGCCCGCATCGACGGCAACGTCGGCCCGATCAGCGCCGAGCTGAAGCAGACGCTCGCCGACGCGCAGGCCGCGCTGAAGAGTCTCGACGCCACCGCGGCCACCACTCAGCGCTTCATCGCCGCCCAGGGCAGCGTGGGTGACGAGGCCACGGGCGCCCTGCGCCAGCTGGCGGACGCCGCCGCCGCGCTGGAGCGGCTCGCCGACGCCATCACGCGCAACCCCAGCTCGCTCATTGTCGGCAAAAAGAAACCCGATCAGCCTTAAGCTAGGAGACAACCACCGATGAACACAGATAAACACAGATGGAATGGGCGGTTCCTGGGCTCCCTGCTCCTGGCTGTCGGCTCCCTGCTGTTGCAGTCCTGCAACCTGCCGTCACCCCAGGCCGATCCGGTGCGCTATTTCACCCTCAGTGGTCCGGCGGCCGGATCGCTGGACGGCGCCACCGTGCGCCCGGTGCAGCTGGCCGGCCACTTGCGCGGCCGCCAGATGGCGGTGCGGGTCGCCGCGAACGAGGTCAGCTACCTGGAAAACGTGCGCTGGGCGGAATCGCTCGACGACGCCCTCACCCAGATGCTCCGCGCCCGCCTCGCCTCCGCTGGGGCCGGCCGGGTGGTCGCCGTGCAGGTCGCCCGCTGCGAACTCGTCCGCGCCGAGGGCGACAGCGTGCAACTGGCGGCGACTTGGACGGTCACCGCCCGGGATGGCACCGTGCAGCACGGCTCCTTCACGGCCAGCCCGCGCACGTGGGACGGCCGGGACTACGGCGCGCTCGTCGGCCAGATCCGCGACGCCGTCAACGAACTCGGCGACGCCCTCGCGTCGGCCCTCGGCGGCAAATGAATCACCCCATCCGGTCATTCTGAACGAAGTGAAGAATCCATCGGAAATTTGGCGGCGTCTTCAGGCTGCGAACCTCCTGCCGGATTCTTCGCCTCGGTCAGAATGACAAACTGAGATGGCCTCCGTCGAATCCAAGCTCCGCGATCTCCTCGAACTGGCGCAGGTCGTCCTCGATGACCTGCCCGTCGGCCTGCTCGTGCTTTCGGCCCACGGCAAGCCGCTCTGGTTCAACCGCGAGGCCGAGGTCGTCTGCGCCGTGTGGAACCGCACGCCGCTGCGCAAGGATGCGCTGCCGCTGAAACGCGCGGACTTCATCGTGCCGGCGGTGCTGTGGCAGGAGTGCCAGGCCTTGCTAGCGGCGGACGACCCGAACGGGGCGGTGCCCGAGCCCCGCATCCTCGACGAGGCGGACAGCGGATTGCATGCCGTCATCCGCTTGCAGCGGCGGCCTGGCCGCACGGGCCCGCCGGCGTGTTTTCTCCAGCTTGACTACCGCCGCCCGCGCGGCGACCGCGACCGCCCGATCTCGCCCGGGGCGCTCAGCCTGCTGTCGCGCCTGACCTTCCGCGAACGCGAGGTCGCACTGCGTATCCGCGACGGCCTGACGACCGAGGAGATCGCAAAGGAGCTCCGCCGCAGCAAGCTCACGATCAAGACGCAGCTCGCCGGCATCTTCCGCAAACTCGGTGTCGCCAACCGCTCGCGCGTGACGGCGATGTTGAACCGGTAGGAGGGTTCGCGCCTTGCTGAGGCTCGCGCACTACACAGACACCGAAGCGGTCAGCGGTAGGGCGGAGCGGCCCGCTCCGCCGCGAGGGAAATAGCATGTTCCCGGCGCACGGGGCCGGTGCGCCCTACCTGACTACCTGATAGGCGAGACTCCGTAACTGTAGGAGCGGGTTTATCCCGCGATGAATCGGGGCGTAAAGCTCCTCCTGCAGCAATCGATCCAACGCGCTGCGGTCAGCGCGCTCCGCCTTACTTCAGCGCGGCCGCGATGCGGGCGAGGGCGGTCGTGACGTTCTCGCGGGAGTTGAAGGCGCTGATGCGGACGTGGCCCTCGCCGCACTTGCCGAAGCCGGCGCCGGGGGTGCAGACCACCTGGGCCTTGTTCAGCAGCAGGTCGAAGAATTCCCAAGAGTCGCGGCCGGTGTTGACCCAGATGTAGGGGGCATTGTCGCCGCCGATGCAGGTCATGCCGAGTTGCGTCACGGCCTCGCGGATGAGCTTGGCGTTGCCGAGGTAGAAATCCGTGAGATCGCGCGTCTACTTCTGGCCTTCGGCGGTGTAGACCGCGGCGGCGGCCTTCTGCACGGGATAGGAGACGCCGTTGAACTTCGTCGTGTGGCGGCGGTTCCAGAGGGCGTGGACGGACTGCTCGTGGCCGGCGGCGTCGCGGGCCTTGAGGGTCTTCGGGACGACGGTGTAGGCGCAGCGCAGGCCGGTGAAGCCGGCGAGCTTGGAGTAGCTGCGCATCTCGATGGCGACGTCGCGCGCGCCCTCGATCTCATAGATGGAACGCGGGATGCCCGGCGTGCGGATGTAGGCCTCGTAGGCGGCGTCGAAGAGGATGATGGCATTGTGCTGCTTCGCGTAGGCGACCCACGCGGTGAGCTGGGCCCGGGTGGCGACGGCACCGGTCGGGTTGTTGGGGAAACAAAGGTAGATGAGCTCGGCGGCGGTGGACGGCGGGGACGGCACGTAGCCGTTGGCGGCGGTCGAATCGAGGTAGATGATGCCGGTGTAGCGGCCGTCGACGTTCGCGCCGGTGCGACCGGCCATGACGTTGGTGTCGACATAGACCGGGTAAACCGGGTCCGGGATCGCGAGCTTGGTGTCGGCGGCGAAGATTTCCTGGATGTTGGCGACGTCGCACTTCGAGCCGTCGCTGACGAACACCTCGTCTGGCTCGACGTGGGCGCCGAGGGTCTGGAAATCGTGCTGCGCGATGGCCTCGCGGAGGAAGGCGTAGCCCTGCTCGGGGCCGTAGCCCTTGAAGGTGGCGCGGTTCGCCATCTCGTCGGTGGCGGCATGGAGGGCCGCGATGCACACCGGCGGGAGCGGCTCGGTGACATCGCCGATGCCGAGGCGGATGACCGGCTGGCCCGGGTGGGCGGCGACGTAGGCGTTCACGCGCTTGGCGATGTCGGCGAAAAGATAGGAAGCCTTCAGTTTCGAATAATTGTCGTTAATACGGATCATGGGAAAGGAGAAGTAGCGGGCAGTGAGTAGTGGGTAGCGAGTAGGTAGGGCCGATTTGGATGCTCACCACCCGCAACTCGATGCTCGCTACTGCTTCGCGAATGCGAGGCTTGATAAAGCGAATCGCTTCTGGATAGTTCAAGCCCGTTCCGGGTCATGCAAAAGATCGACAAAATCAACGACATGCGCGCCGCGGCGGCCGCCCTGCGCTCGGCCGGCCGGCGCGTGGCGCTGATCCCGACCGCCGGCGCCTTGCACGCCGGCCACGCCAGCCTCATCCGGTTGGCGCGCGAGACCGGAGCTGCGGTGGTGGTGTCGACCTTCGTCAATCCGTTGCAATTCGGCCCGAGCGAGGACCTCGCCAAATATCCCCGGACGCCGTCGTCGGACGTCCTGTTCGCCGAGAAGGAGTCGGTGGACGTGCTGTTCGTTCCGTTGGTGGAGGAGATGTATCCACGCGGTTTTTCGACCCATTTGCAGGAGGAGGTCATCAGCAAGCACCTGTGCGGCATCGCGCGCCCGGCGCTGTTCCGCGGCATGCTGACGTGCTGGCTGAAGCTTTTTAACATCGTGCGGCCCGACACGGTCGTGATGGGAGAGAGGGACGCCCAGCAAATCGCCGTGGTCCGCAAGGCCGCCGCCGATCTGTTGCTGCCGATCGAGATTCTCACCGGACCGGCCGTGCGCGACGCCGACGGCCTGGTGGTGAGCGCGCGCAACAGCTACCTGACGCCGACCCAGCGCGAGGAGGCGCAGGCCGTCTATGCCGCGCTGCGCCGGGCCAAGGAAATGGTCGAGTCGGGCGTTAAAAGCGCCGACCGGCTGGTGGCGGAGGTCACCCACCTCATCGCGGCCAAGCGGCGGTTGCGCGTGATCTATATTTCAGTGGTGGATCGCAACACGATGGAGCAGTTGCGCGAGGTCGCGCCCGGCCAATGCCTCATGGCCATCTCCTACTGGGTGGATGAGGTGCGGCTGACGGACAACATGCCGCTGTAGACGCGTGTAGGGGCTCAGCTCGTCTGCGCCCGACGAGGTGCCGGGCGGACACGAGGTCCGCCCCTACAAGCAATCCCATGAACGCCTGTGAATAACATGTCAGTCGCCGCAAAATTTCGCTCTGTCAGCCGCTGGTCTTCGAGGGTGTGAACTATCCGTGATCGCTCCGGGCGGATCCGCGATTTTGGCCTGCCGCGACCATCTACGGCCGGGTGCTCCTGGGGCGGAACGTAGGGGCCTTATCCCGATGAACTGTGCAAAACGCTGGGATTGTTTGGGTAATATTGATCGTGGCGATGGCCCTGTCACGACAGCGGGCTTTTGATGACGGGCTTTAGGGCGAAGGCCCGGCCACAATTACCTGCGAACGTGCGGGCGTGCGGCTGGCCGCGTCGGGGTGGTGCCGAGCTGCGCGATGGCCCCGAAGCGAGTGTGAATGAAAATCATAAAATCACGCCGCCACTTCCGGAGCGGGTGCGACTGCGGGGTTGTATTTTCGCCGCAACTTTGTGACGACAGAGGCGTTGTGAGTGCCACCTTCCCCTCCAAACCCCGCATCGCCATTGTCGGAGCCGGCGCGCTCGGCTGTTATTATGGCGCTCGCCTGGCGAAGGCCGGCAACGAGATCCATTTTCTCGTCCGCAGCGGCCGGGCGGCCATCATGGCGCGCGGCATCCGCGTCAAGACCCCGGTCGAGCGCTTCCATCTGAAAAAAGTGCCGGTCCACGCCACGGCCGAAGACATCGGCCCGTGCGACCTGGTGATTGTCAGCGTCAAGGCCACGGCCAACGACGCGCTGGCCCGGCTCCTGCCGCCGCTGATCGGGCCAAACACCCTCGTGCTCACCCTGCAGAACGGTCTGGGCGTGGAGGAACCGGTGGCCGAGGTCGTGGGTGGGGCGCGCGTGCTCGGCGCCATCTGCTTTGTCGGCGTCACGCGCACGGCGCCGGGAGTCGTGCAGTGCGCGTTTCCCGGTCTGGTGATGCTCGGCGAGTTTGGCCGCCCGGCGCAGGCCCGCACACGCGAGGTCGCGGCACTGTTTGAGGCCGCCGGCGTGAAGTGCGAGGCGCAAGACAACCTGGAGGAGCTGCGTTGGAAGAAGCTCGTGTGGAATGTGCCGTTCAACGGTCTCGCCATCGCGGCCGGCGGCGTGACCACCGATGTCATCATGGCCGACGAGGGCCTGCGCACGCTGGCCCGGCGCCTGATGGAGGAGATCCTCGAGGCCGCCGCCAAATTCGGCCACGCCATCCCGCGCTCGTTCATGGACCTGCAATTCGACCGCACGGCGAAGCTCGGCCAATACCAGCCGTCCAGCCTGATTGATTTCCGCGAGGGCCGCGCGATCGAGCTCGAGGAAATCTGGGGCGAGCCCGTGCGCCGCGCGAAGTCCGTGGGCGTGCCGGTGCCGCGCCTGGAGATGCTTTACTGGCTCATCAAGCGCGCGCTCGCCGCGCGGGAGGCACCGAAGCGGAAGCGGTGAGGGAGCCCAGTTGGATGCATGAGCGGCTTGCTCTCAAGGTGCTGATGCGTGTCCTCGGCGGGCGCCTTGTTCCCCTCTGGAGCCGGAACGATGCAATGGGGTGGGCGTCGGTTTCCACCCCGACGCTGCAGGACGGCCGCACGCGCCTATCGCCGGTATGGAAACCGGCGATCACCATTCAGTGGCTGGGATGTGGGAGAGAGCTTGCTCGCGACTCAGGGCGCTCCTGTCGCGAGCAAGCTCGCTCCCACGGTTGACTGCATCGCCCCGGCTGGAGAGGGGTGACGCGATAGCGCCGGGGTGTGTCCCTATCCCAAGGCTTGCCGCCGTCGTGGCGGTTTCCCACAGTCCGCCATGCAAAACCCCTCCGGGCTCCGCGAACTCACGATTCGGGGCGTCATCCTCGGTGGCGTCATCACGCTGCTCTTCACCGCCGCCAACGTCTATCTCGGCCTCAAGGTCGGCCTGACCTTCGCCACCTCGATCCCGGCGGCCGTCATCTCGATGGCGCTGCTGCGCCTGGTCGGCAACTCAAACATCCTCGAGAACAACATCGTCCAGACCATCGCCTCCGCCGCCGGCACGCTGTCCGCCATCATCTTCGTGCTGCCCGGCCTGATCATGGTCGGCTGGTGGCAGGGTTTCCCGTATTGGACGACAGCGGCCGTCTGCGCCACGGGCGGTATCTTGGGCGTGATGTTCTCCGTGCCGCTGCGGCGCGCGCTCGTCACCGGCTCGGATCTGCCGTATCCGGAGGGCGTCGCCGCCGGTGAGGTGCTGAAGGTCGGCTTCGGCTCGGCCGAGGGCAAGGAGGAGAACGCCCGGGGCCTGCGCATGATCGTCCTCGGCTCGATCACGTCGGCGGTTTATGCGCTGCTGGCGGCGATGCGCCTGGCGGCGGCCGAGGTCGCGCACGCCTTCAAGCTTGGCGCCGGGGCCACAGCGGTCTCGACGAGCCTCTCGCTGGCGTTGATCGGCGTCGGCCATCTGGTCGGCCTGTCGGTCGGCATCGCCATGCTGGCCGGCATGCTCATCGCCTGGGCCGGGCTGGTGCCGTGGCTCACGGCGCAGCACGGCGTGGGTGAGAATGTCGCCCAGCTCGTCAACACGACTTTCCGCAGCGAGGTGCGTTTCATCGGCGCCGGCGTGATCGGGGTCGCGGCGCTGTGGAGCCTGTTCCGCATCATCGGGCCGATCAGCAAGGGCATCCGCTCCGCCATGGCGGCGTCCAAGGCTCGCTCGGCCGGCACCGAGCTGCCGCTGACCGAGCGCGACCTGCCCATCGGCATCGTGGGCGGCACCATCGTGGCCATGCTGGTCCCCATCGCGGGCCTGCTCTGGTATTTCGCCTCCGGCACCGCGATCGAGACCGGCATCGGGCCGACCATCTTCGGCAGCCTGATCTACGTCGTGGTCATCGGCGCCATCATCGCCTGCGTCTGCGGCTACATGGCCGGCCTGATCGGCGCTTCAAACAGCCCCGTGTCGGGCGTGGGCATCCTGGCCGTCATCGGCGCCTCGCTGCTGCTCGTGATGGTCTATGGCCATGGCGGCAACCCGGAGCAGACGAAGGCGCTGGTGGCCTACGCGCTCTTCACGACGGCGATCGTGTTCTCCATCGCCACCATCTCGAACGACAACCTGCAGGACCTGAAGACCGGCCAGCTCGTGGGCGCCACGCCGTGGCGGCAGCAGCTCGCACTGATCTACGGAGTCATCTTCGGCTCGCTGGTCATCCCGCCGGTGCTCGACCTGCTCAACAAGGCCTTCGGTTTCGCCGGCGCGCCCGGGGCGGGGGAGAACGCCCTTGCCGCGCCGCAGGCCGCGCTGATCTCCGCCCTGGCCAAGGGCGTGCTCGGCGGCGACATCCAGTGGAACCTGATCGGCTGGGGTGCGGCGCTCGGCGTCGTGATCATCGCGATCGACGAGGCCCTGCGCGCGGGCAGGAAGCTGCGCCTGCCCCCGCTGTGCGTGGGCATGGGCATCTACCTGCCGATGGCGCTCACTCTCCTCATCCCGGTCGGCGCCTTCATCGGCCACTACTACGAGAAGTGGGCCGGCCGACAGAAGAACCCGGAGTTCGTCAAGCGCATGGGCGTGCTCGGTGCGACAGGCTTCATCGTCGGCGAGAGCCTCTTTGGCGTGGCCTTTGCCGGCGTCGTGGCCGTGTCGGGCAGCGATTCGCCCTTGGCGGTGGTCGGCAGCAGCTTTGCGAAACCCGGCATCATCATCGGGTTGCTGGCCTTCACCGGCATCATCGTCTGGCTCTATCGCTCCGCCCGCAAATCCAGCCAGACGGTCTGAGTTCGGCGGTGGGCCAGCGGGGTGGCGCGCGCTTTTACCAGCCGTCAGGGCCGGTTGGCGGGGTCGGGGAAGACCTGACTTTTGCGTCGCGTTTGCGGCTCAGGAGGGATTTTATGTGGACTATGAAAACGACGCGCGCCTTGGTTGCACTGTTCTCAGCGATGACGGCGGCGACCATCGCTTCGGCCCAGACGATCGAGTTTTTGTTTGTCACCAAGCTCGTTGACTACGACCAGACGGACGCCACCACGGCGACGTTGATATCCAATCCTTACATTGTGGCGGCGAGCATCGACGGCACCGGCTTGAGCGGCAGCTTTCCGGTCAGCCCGACCGTGGCGGTGCAGAATGGCACGCAATCGCTCATCACGCTCACGCCCGATGGTAATGGGTGGCATATCGAAAGCAGCGGCTATGCCAGCCAAGCGGCGCTCAACACGGCCTACGGCAGCGGGACCTACACGTTCCAAAGTTCCAGCTTCTCCAACTCCGTGGTCAACTTGTCGAATGCTGATCTTTATCCCAATGCCCCTGTGGCGACCATCACCACCAACTCCGGCCTGGGTCTGCAATGGAGTGGAGGCGTGCTGATTGTGAATCCGAGCCTGTTCACCACATTCACCATCACGACGAACACGTTTGCGACGAACTTCAATCCCGCGTTGAACCATATCGGAATCAACGGTGACAGTTTTAACACGAACGTGAACGCCGAGTCCTTCAACGATGCGGATGGCGTGTTCAGCTACAACATCGCGACCGCCACCTTTTTGGGTGGTTCGTCCAGCAAGTCGATCGAGCTCGAGTTCAACAACATCATCGACTTCTTTGCGAATACGCCTGGCGCAGGCAATACCTCGGTCTCCGCCTTCACCAGTGCCACGAAGATCAGCCTTCAGGTCATCCCCGAGCCCTCGACCTATGCCGCGATTTTCGGCGCGCTGGCTTGCCTCGGCGTAGCCTTCAAGCGGAGACGGCGCTGGTCGGCGCGATAGTCCACCGACGCCGGAAGGCAGTTTGAGCGATGGCTTTCACGCGGGCGAACTGGTGTCCGCTAATTCAAACCATCGGGAGTCTCATGAAGACAACTGAAGCTGAAATGGGGCGTTCATGGTCGGGCCTTCGCTCGACCTGTGTGAAGACGTGTGGGGCACTGGTGATCTTCCTCGCTCAGGCCGCGAGCCTGGAAGCGCAGATCTTTGTCGTCTATTCCGGTTCAAATACCAACGAGGGCGGCATCGCCTCCTACAATCTCAACGGCACGTCTGCGAACCCGTCCCTCGTCACCGGTTTGAATGTATCGGTTGCGCTCACGTATACCAACGGAAACCTGTTCGTGGTGAACAACGCCAGCATCACCGTTGGTGAATACACGACGAGCGGGGCCCCGGTCAGCACCACGCTGTTCACCCCGATCAATTATCCCTTGGTCATGGCCGCCTCCGAGGATGGCAGCCACCTGTTCGTGGGAACCACTGACTTCAACAGCCTGGACGGTCGAATCAGCTCATATTCTTCCGCGGGTTCCCCCGTGACCACCAGTCTGATCACAGGGCTTGGCCGCCTGACGACCATTGTGGAAAGTGGCGGAAAATTATATTTCGCCAACAATGGTCCGATCAGCGTCTTCACCACCGGCGGCTCGGAAATCACCACAAACTTGGTGCCCGGCCTGAGCGGCCTGGCTTTGGCGATTTCCGGTTCGACGCTTTATGTTTCGAACGGGAACACGATTGGAACCTACACGACATCGGGCGATGCGATCAATGCCACGTTCATCACGGGTTTTCCTGATTATATTACCGACCTCGCTGTAGCGGGAGGGCAGCTTTATGTCATGAATCGGCAACAAGGCACCATCGGCCTCTACAATCTCGATGGCTCGCTGGTGAACGCCGCGCTGGTCACTGCATTGCCCGGCACGGTGCAAGGGTTCGCGATCGCGATCCCGGAACCCTCGACCTACGCGGCGATTTTTGGCGTGATGGCTTTGGTCGGCGTGCTGTTCCGCCGCCGGCGGCAGGCCGCCTGAGCTCAAACCAAGTCGTTTTCACCAAGCCGGGCATCTCGCCCGGCTTTTGTTTTTGGTAGGGGCGCTTGCCCCCAAGCGCCCAGGCCGTTGGGGGCAACGGCCCCTACCGGGTGACTGAGGTCGACTCGTTCAGGCTATTCCTCGCCGTCGAAATAGTCGACCTCGCTGATCCGGAAGACGCGCCGCCGGGGCCGGATCGTGGACCACTTCTTCGAATCCGGGTAATGGCAGCCGTCGACGGGCGGGTTGTCGGCGATGATATAAAACACCAGGTCGCGCTTGCCGGTGTTGGTGATCTGGTGCGCCTCGCCGGGCGGGTGCATGATCACGTCGCCAGCCTTCACCTGGAAGCGCGCCTTGTTCGCGCGCACCGTGCCGGTGCCGCTGATGATGACGAACAGCTCCCACTGCGCCGTGTGGCTGTGGAACGGACACGAGGCCTTGCCGGGCGGCACCTTCTCGATCTCGAGGTTGAAGGGATGGCCTTTCTGCGGCCAGCCGCCGCGGACGTCACCGATGGCGCCGGAGATGTTCTTGTAGGCTTGCGCGAACTTGCCTCTGGGGGATTTCCACTTCTCCCACTTCAGCTTGGTGATGTTGGTTTTCTTCATGGGAATGTGGGAGGGCGGTGAGTCCCTTCACCGCCGGGGATCGACGGCGCGGAACGGAGTCCGCGCCCTACCGTATCAAACCGGTTCGTTGATCACCGGGTTGGTGAGCGTGCCGATCTTCTCGATCTCGATGCTCACCGTGTCGCCGGCCTTGAGCCACACGGGCGGATTGCGGGCGAAGCCCACGCCGTGCGGCGTGCCGGTCAAGATCACCGTGCCGGGCAGCAGCGTCTTGCTGGCGCTGAGGAACGCGATGATAGCCGGCACATCGAAGATCATGTCGTCGGTGTTCCAGTCCTGCATGACCTCGCCGTTGAGCACGGTCTTGATGCGGAGGGCGTTCGGGTTGGGGATCTCGTCCCGGGTCACGAGCACCGGGCCGAGTGGGCAGAAGGTGTCGAAGCTCTTGCCCTGGCACCACTGGCCGCCGCCCCCGTCGCGCTGCCAGTCGCGGGCGCTGACATCATTGGCGCAGGTGTAGCCGAGCACGTAGTTCAGCGCGTCGGCCTGGCTGACGTTCTTGCACTTCCGGCCGATGACGATGGCGAGCTCGCACTCGTAGTCGACCTTGGTGCTCGGAAGCTTCACCGGGAGCTCGATCGGGTCGCCGGGATTTTGGACGCTGGCCGTGTTCTTGATGAAGAGCACGGGATGGATCGGCGTCGGGCTGTTGCTCTCGGCGGCGTGCTGCTTGTAGTTGAGCCCGATGCAAAGGAGGTTGGTGGGCTGCAGGGGCGCGAGCCGCTTGCCCGGCGACACCGGCTGGTCGGTGACCTTGTAATCGCCGAGGAGGTCGCCCGTGATGGCGCGGGCCGAACCGTCGAGTTGCAGGGCGGCCCAGGCCGGGCCGGTCGGGGTGAGGTGGCGTATGATCTTCATGGAAAAGTCTCCCGGAGAAAGCAGACTTGGTGCTAGGGGCGCAAGACCGGGGCGCGTCTTTTTTCCAGCCACGCGCGCGGGGGCTCGCCGAAGCGGGTGCGGAACAGCCGGTAGAAATGGGAGAGGTCGCCATAGCCGCTCGAAAACGCCGCGCCGATGATGGAGTGGCGGTTGTCGCGCAGGAGGCTGGCGGCGTGGGTGAGGCGCAGCTCGGTCAATTGCTCCAGGAAGGAGCGGCCGGTCAGCTCGCGGAAAAGTTTGCTGAAGTGCCGGCGCGACATGCCGGCTCGGGCTGCGGCGCGCTCGAGGCTCCACGGGTCGTAGAATGTTTCCGTCAGCTCGCGGGCCACGGCGGCGACGCGCTGGTTGGTCGGATCGGCCGGGGTGTCGGGCGGCACGCGCGCCAGGGTGACCAGGATATTGTCGGCGGCGGCGCGCAGGGCGACTTCGCGCCCGGGCTGACTGCCCGCCTGCTCGGCGATGCCCGCGCGCCACAGCCCCTCAAAGCGCGGGCTGCCCGCGCCGCCGGGTCGCCGCACCGCGTCCTGTCCGCCGGTAAGCTTCGCCCATAGGCGCGTCCGCTCCGGATCGCCGGTGAGGAAGGCGGGGGCGAAGCACAGCAGGAGCAGGGTGGGCGGCGCGGTGTCGGCGATGCGGTGCGCCACGCCGGCCTGGACACAGAGGGTCGCGCCGGCGGCAGCGTGCAGGGGCTTGGGCGAACCGGTGGTGGCAAAGGCGATTTTGCCCTGCAGCACGTAGATGAGCTTGTGGAAGGGATCCGCCCGCTCTGCCATGCGGAAGCGCGGGCCGTGCACGCTCTCCGCGAAGGCCACGCCGTGGGCGGGCAGGGTGACGGCGATGGGCCGGGAGACGGGCATGGGAATGACAAGATGCCCAAACTGCCAACCACGGCCAAGCCCGAAGTGCCAAGACGTGGTGGCGATATTCATGTAGGTTCGTCGCCCGTATTGCCAACCCCGGTTTGCCCTCCATGACCACGCTGCCCGACAAGTTTGCACGCTCGCAGGATTTCCTGATCGGCGTCGAACTGGTTTCGACCCGAGGCACCGTGCTGGAGACGCGGGCGGCCCGGACCGTGGCGTTCTCCCGCGATCTCGCCACGGCGCCGGGCATCGACTGGGTCTCGATCACCGACAACGCCGGCGGCAATCCCATGCTCGCCGCCCCGGCGCTCGGCGGCCCCTTCCGTGACGCCGGGCGGGAGGTCGTGATCCATCTTTCGTGCAAGGATTTCAACCGCAACGCGCTTGAGAGCGAGGCCTGGCACCTCGCCAGCGAGGGCTTCCACAATCTCCTCGCCCTCAGCGGCGACTACTCGGGCGCCGGCATCGGCGGCGGCGCCAAGCCGGTCTTCGACATCGACTCCGTCGGCCTGCTCACGCTGCTGGGCCGGTTGAACGCCGGGCTCGATGTCACGCGCGCGGCGGGCCGGCCCCCGGCGCGGCTTGATCCGACCAAGTTCTTCGCCGGCGCCGTCGTCACCAACTTCAAGCGGCACGAGAACGAAGTCATGCCGCAGCTCTACAAGATGGAGCAGAAGCTCGCGGCCGGCGCCCGGTTCCTCATCAACCAGATCGGCTACGATGCGCGCAAGATCCACGAGCTGCGCGCGTGGCTGCAGCGGCGCGGGCACGGCCACGTCCCGCTCATCGGCAACGTCTATGTGCTCAATCCCGCCGTCGCGCGGGTGTTCCGCGCGCAGCGCATCCCCGGGGTCGTGATTGCGGACGAGCTGGCCGCGCTGTGCGAGCGGCACGCGGCCTCGCCCGACAAGGGCAAGGCGTTCTTCCTCGAGCTCGCAGCCAAGCAGGTCGCCATCTATCGCGGGCTGGGCTATCGCGGCGCCTACCTCGGCGGCGTGCACACGGCGGCGGAGGTCCAGCGCGTGCTGGCGATCGCGCGAGGCTTCGCGCCGGACGACTGGAAGCAGTTCGCGCGCGAACTGCGTTACTCGCGGCCGGGGGAATTTTTCGTTTTCGCCGAGGACCCCGCGACCGGCCTGGCCGACCCCGCGCGCCTGCACCCCGCCTACGAGGCCTCACTGCGCGCGCGCCCGGCCACGCCCAACGTCACTTACAGCTACCGTTTCTCCAAGTTCACCCACGGGCTGATGTTCACGCCCGGCCGGGGCCTCTGGAATCTTGGCGCCCGGCTGAGCGCGGGGGCGAAGGATCCGCGGCAGGGCCCGGCCTGGCTGCGGGCCATCGAGCACACAGGCAAGCGCCTGATGTTTGACTGCCGGGACTGCGGCGACTGCTCGCTGCCCGAGATCGCCTTCCTCTGCCCCGAATCCTCCTGCGCCAAGAACCAGCGCAACGGCCCCTGTGGCGGCACGCGCGACGGGTTGTGCGAGGTGGCGGACTTCGAGTGCATCTGGTCGCGCGCCTATGACCGCCTGAAATCCGAGGGCCGCGCCGAGGCGCTGCTGGCCCATGTGCCCGTGTTGCAGGACCAGAGCCTGCGCGGCACCTCCAGTTGGGCCAACACCTGGCTCGGCCGCGACCACCTCGCCCGGCCGACACCTGTCTCCCCTCCCTCAACCATCACCACCCCGCCAACCCTTCATCCATGAATACGCCCAAACCCACCAGCCTCGAAGCCAAACTCCAACAGTATGCCAGCCCGGTTGACATGCTGCGCCACTCGCCCGTCGGCGGCTACCAGTTCCCCGACAAGCCCGAATACACCAACTGGCGCGACGAGCAGCAGGCCTGGCAGAACTCCGTCGTCCTCTTCGACCAGTCCTTCCACATGAAGGACGTCTATTTCGAGGGCCCGGACGTCCGGCGCCTGCTCTCCGATGTCGCGGTCAACACGCTGAAGAACTTCGGGCCGAACAAGGCCAAGCAGATCGTGACCTGCAATCACGACGGCCACGTGATCGGCGACGCCATCCTCTTCGGCCACACCGAGAACAAGGTCAGCGTGGTCGGCCGGCCCTCCGTGCCGAACTGGATCGAGTTCAACGCAGTCAGCGGCAAATACGACGTGAAGGTCACGCGCGACGAGCGCTCCGTCGCCAACGCCGGCGGCCGCCTGATCTACCGCTACCAGATCCAGGGCCCGAATGCCCTGGCCCTCATCAAGAGCGTGCACGAGGGCCCGTTCCCCGAGATCCCGTTCTTCAATCTCGGCGACCTCAAGATCGCCGGCCGCAAGGTGCGCGCGCTCAACCACAACATGTCCCGCATGGGCGGCCTCGAGATCCACGGGCCCGCCGCCGACGGCGAGGCCGTGCTCCACGCCCTCCTCGCCGCCGGGCCGCAGTTCGGCCTGCTGCGCGGCGGCAGCCGCTCCTACTCGACGGTCTCCCCCGAGAGCGGCTGGATTCCCTCGCCCATGCCCGCGATCTGGACGGACAAGCTCAAGCCCTACCGCGAGTGGCTCCCGGCCGACGGCTTCGAGGCCAACGCCTCCCTCGGCGGCAGCTTCAACTCGCCCCACATAGCGGACTACTACCAGACCCCGTGGGACCTCGGCTACGGCCGCCACGTCAAGTTCGACCACGACTTCATCGGCCGCGCCGCGCTGGAGCAGCTCGAGTCGCAGCCGCACCGTCGCAAAGTCTGGCTGCGCTGGAGCAAGGAGGACGCCGTCCGCATCCACGCCAGCCAGATCGGCGACGGCGTGCGCTTCAAATACATGGAGGCGCCCAACGCCTACTACGCCATCCTGCCCTTCGACAAGGTCCTGTCCGGCGGCCGCCTCTGCGGCCTCTCCACCTACACGGTCTACACCACGAACGTCCGCGGCTGGTTCTCCCTCGCCATGGTCGATGCGAACATCGCCGACGGCGCCGAGGTCTCGCTCGTGTGGGGCGAGGAAAACGGCGGCTCCCCGCGGCCTTGCGTCGAACGGCACGCCCAGACAGAAGTGCGCGCCACCGTCTCCTACAACCGCCTCAATGAGTAATCCGCCCCCCGCCCGCCTGCGCCTCATCGCCAGTTGCCCCGATCGGATCGGGATCGTGGCCCGCGTGGCCACCTTCCTGGCCGAGCGCGGCGCCTCCATCACGGAGGCCAGCCAATACGACGACGCCCGCTCGCAGACCTTCTTCATGCGCTCGGAGTTCGTCATCCCCGGCGGCCCGGAGACGCGGACCTGGCTCGAGGCCGAGTTCCGGCCCATCGCCCGGGAGCTCGGCATGACCTGGCGGCTGGCCGACGCCCACCACCGCCAGCGCGTCGTCATGCTGGTGAGCAAGTTCGACCACTGCCTCGCCTACCTGCTGCACCGCCGGAAGGTCGGCGACCTGGAACTCGACGTGCCCTGCGTGATCTCCAACCACGACGACCTGCGCCCGCTGGTCGAGTGGTATGGCATCCCGTATCACCACGTGCCCGTGCCCGCCGACCCCGCCGGCAAGCAGGCCGCGCTGGAGGAGACGGCGCGGCTCATCGGCGAGGCGCAGCCCGACACCATCGTGCTCGCGCGCTACATGCAGATATTCCCCCCGTGGCTGTGCGAGCGCTACCGGCACCGCGTGATCAACATTCACCACAGCTTCCTGCCCTCCTTCGTCGGCGGCAAACCCTACCACCAGGCCGAGGAACGCGGCGTGAAACTCATCGGCGCCACCTGCCACTACGTCACCGAGGAACTCGACGCCGGCCCCATCATCGAGCAGGACGTCGTGCGCATCCGCCACAGCGACACCATCAAGGACATGATGCGCCTCGGGAAGGACGTGGAGAACGCCGTGCTCTCGCGCGGCCTGCGCTACCACCTCGAGGACCGCGTCATCGTCCACGGCAACAAGACGATCCTCTTCTCGGGCTGAGCCCGGCGGGGTGGTGTTCAACGGGGAAGCCGGAACGACCCTCAGCCGGACGCATGCAGATGGAAAACCACCGATGGACACAAAAGAGGTTCTTCGCTGTTTTCAGTGGGTGCAGAGCCTCCGACCGATCCAATCCGGGAGGGATTTAACCACGAATGGATTCATCAAAGGATGAATCCTTGGCGGTGTGGGCCGACTAATCGTCGGCCCCCCGGTGTTCCGGGGGGCGGCTAATCGCCGCCGGAGTATTGCGCCAGCCTGCGCTGAGCAGGCTGCATGGGAGGATCGACCGACCGAAAACAACGAGGAACCACAATTGAATACCGATGCCGCAGAAGGGTCGCCGAACATAGAAGATACCGTCTCATCGAACGGTTCCGCTCACCGGTTTCTCAAGGCCTTATCCATCTGTGTGCATTTGTGTTTATCTGTGGTTGAACTGAATTGTTGGCTCAGTCCACCGGGCCCGATTCCATCTGGCCTGATTTCCCCATAATCGATCCGGCCGATCAGGCTTTCGCCCCGGTCGAATTGCGCAGCCCGGGCTAACGGCGGGTTTGGCCCGCCGTGCGCCTCGCCACCTTGCCCGCGCCTTTGCGTGGTGTCACGGTGAGTTCGTCGTCCTTGGAATAGGCCACGGCCGGCAGATCGCGGTCAAAGTGGAGCAGCCTCCAGAGATCCATGTCGGCTCCTCTGGCGATCTTGAGCAACGTGTCCAAGCCGAGATTCGGCCTCCGGCCTGCCTCGACGTGCTGGTAATACTTGTAGTCCAAGCCCGCGCGCTCGGCGAATTGCTCCTGGGTGAGGCCATTGGCCAGCCGGAGCTCTTTTACGCGCGCCATCAGACGCTTCGTCGTTTCGTGAACCACGCACGAGCATAGCCGCCACGGGCCGTTTCAAACACCGCCTATAAGTAGTGTAGGCTGGACAGCTACCTATGGGTAGTGCGGAGTGGAAGCGTAATGAGTTCCCCTTTGCCGCAACATCATCGTCCGGTCGCGAACCAGTATACCACCAATGGCAGAATGGCCCTATCCCATGGTCGAGAAGCGGTCTCCCGACTTCAAAACATCAAGTTCGTTGACCTGTTTTGTGGAATAGGGGGCTTCCGATTTGCGGCCGAATCAGCCGCAAAGCGGCTTGGACTGGAAGCCGAGTGCGTCTTTTCAAGCGATATCGATTTTGTGTGCCAAAATGCTTATGAAGCCAACTTCGGTGAAAGGCCGGTCGGAGATATCACCCAAGTCGGGAGTGCTACGGTGCCCGACCATGATTTCCTTTTTGCAGGATTTCCATGTCAGCCTTTCAGCATCATTGGCAAAATGCGTGGTTTTGAGGATACCCGCGGAACGCTATTCTTCGACATAGCTAGAATTATCGAAGCCAAGCGACCGGTCGCTTTTGTTTTAGAAAACGTGAAGCTGCTTGCTGGACACAACGGCGGCAGGACGCTCAAGCGAATACTAGAAACGCTCAGCGAACTTGGTTACCGGGTCGAATTTCGCATTCTTAATGCCCTCCACTACGGCCTGCCTCAAAAGAGGGAGCGTATCTGGATAGTTGGCCACCGGATCGCGGGCGGGAAGATGCACTGGCCGACAGGAGGGATGAAAATGAGGCCACTTTCGGATGTTCTGGAGAGGGATATTCCATCTAAGCATTTCGCGTCGGCGCGCATCAAAGCGCGGAGACACGCCGTTCTGAAACCGACCAAAGAGCCGACCATCTGGCATGAAAACAAAGCAGGACATATCAGTGCGTATCCATACTCATGCGCTTTGCGCGCAGGGGCTTCCTACAACTATCTACTGGTGAATGGCGAAAGGCGGCTGACCCCTCGCGAGATGCTACGTTTGCAGGGGTTCCCCGAGAAGTTCAGAATCGTCTGCACCGATTCCCAAACCCGAAAGCAGGCGGGAAACAGTCTGCCGGTCAATGTAGCCCGGGCGGTCGTCTTGGGGCTCTTGACGGGTTTAGGCTGGGGCAATCCGCAGGGTTCCTATCCGGAATTCAAAGATAACCCGGAGATGCAGCTTTCACTCTTGGAGAAACGAGGAACATACCATGCGCGCTCCACGCTTAAGAAACGTAGATAAATACGCCCCGCCTTACCCGCTGAATGCGTTTCCGTCGGGATTTCCCGTCCGGCTCGGGCGTGAAATCGTTTATGTCTTGGCAACACGCAAAAGTCCGCGACTTGAGGGTAATGACTGGGAGGAAATATTCGCATCAGTGGTGGGCGCTGATTGGCGACCATCAAATGTTGGATTGGACGATGTGGTTTTGGAGCAAACTGCATGGGGGGCGAAAACCGTGAAGAATAAACAGCCCTCAATGGCCAAACGTGTTCGGTTAATTTCTGGTCGAAACTCCCCGGCGTATTCCTTTGGGGATTCGAAAGTCACTAAACGCGACCCCAACGAGCTTGGCGCAAAGATTCTTGAAATATGGAATGAGCGGGTGACAGGGGTTAGGAAGCTATTTCGCAATGTGCGCACGGTCGTCCTGATTAAATCGGATGACCTACAGGAACTGGCGGTGTTTGAGACCGATACGGTGCTCTATCCGCGCGGTAGGTATACATGGCAATGGAATGATAACGACAATCTTGAAGGGACAGAGATGGACACACGCATACATCGCTTCACCTGGCAACCGCATGGCTCACAATTCACGATTATTGAGGATGTGCCCGAGAACCGATTGGCAATTCGAATCAAGGCCCCTGCGAAGCTAGACAAGGATGATGTTTTGGATGCCATTAAATTTGATCCTTCCTGGGTTACGCTAATCTGAGCCAAAGGGCACAAGGATGCCTCGCTGCGTTACACGGGCATCTAGAGTCACGAAGGCCTGACGCACTATGGGCTCTACGAACCGTGGTGGCAAAGGAGTGATCCGATCCCGGCGTGATCAGTATTTGCTCGGGGCGTCGAGCCTGCTTGCCTATCAACGCGATTACATGAAAACGCCGCCGCCAAGCATTTCGCGAGACAAGCCGGTCACTTATGCGAATTTTCACCTCATTCCCGAGACCAGGACGGACGGGTGGACGTATGGCGCGATGACCGTTTATGATGACAACAAAGACGGCTGCCGCGAGGGCGACGGTTTTGTCGAGGCTCCCGACGGCGCGCGCGCGGGATTGGACTGGATCGTTGGGAAGCATCCCGGTCGCCTGCGTTTGGTCGCGCGGGGGGGATCTGAAGCAATGGGCGGTTTATGAGGCCGGGTTTGCGAAACCGATTTTCTCGACGGCGGATCTGGTTCGCGAATTTCAGGCGATTTTGCCAATCGTGAGACGGAAATCCGGGCGACGGAAAGCACCGTGCAAACCCGTGGTCCGTGCGAGGACTTAGCAAGCTCGTTGCACTGGATCTCTCGCTTCGTTCGGGATTACAAACCGGATTTTGAGAACACTCACTGAAATACCCGCGTTGGCGTCGAGCTCTGCGCGCTCCGCGTCCTCCGCGTTAAACCGGTTTAGATGGTTTTGGGGTTGCGGGTTGGTGTGGTCGGGGCGCTGCGCTGCCCGCTACAAGCGGGTGATCTCGTGAATTCAGCGCCGAGCCACTTGTAACCTATTAGGTTACAAGTGGCCGGGGTGCTGCTGAACGGGCGAAAATTAGTAGTCCATTAAGCTACCAACGAACTGGTCCCGAATTCCGTGTGCTCCGGCCATGCGACTGGCTCAGGCCGCCCTGAGCGTAGTCGAACGGGCGCGGCCTCCGCGTTAAACCGGTTTAGATGGTTTTGGGGTTGCGGGTTGGTGTGGTCGGGGCGCTGCGCTGCCCGCGCCAACCGGGTGATCCCGTGAATTCAGCGCCGAGCCACTTGTAACCTATTAGGTTACAAGTGACCGGGGTGCTGCTGAACGGGCGAAAATTAGTAGTCCATTAAGCTACCAACGAACTAGTCCCGAATTCCGTGTGCTCCGGCCATTCGACTGGCTCAGGCCGCTCTGAGCGTAGCCAAACGGGCGCGGCTTCCGCGTTAAACCGTCCCGCCCAAACCGGACTTGCGGGGGCGGGGCTTTGGCGTAGGGTGCGGGCATGAACGCCAGCCAGATCATCCGGGAAATTTCCTCCCTGCCGCCCGAGGAGCAGGCCAAGGTGGTGCGTTTTGCCTACACCCTGGATGCCGAGCGCCGGCTAAGCGGCCCCGAACTCTCCGCGCTCGCCTCCCGCATGGTCGCGACCGACGATCCCGCAGAGGCGGCGCGCCTGCGGGCCGAGATCACCAAGGGGTTTTACGGCAGCCCGGCCCATGCCTAAGGTTCGCCGGCAGGGGCTGCCTCCCGCATTGCTGCAGCACTTGCTCGATCGCATCCAACAACGTCAGATCACGGCCGATCAGCTCGGCCTGTTGGCCGCATGGCTGGATCGGGAACCGGAAGTTCCATCCGGTCGCTGGTTCAAGCGATTCTCGGGCATTACCGTCTGTGGCGAGGGCGAATGGGTGAAGACATTTCTTACCACCGGTCAGGCTCCGGTCGGCGCTGAGCTTGCCTGAACAACGCCCAGAAATGAAATGGCTCCGCCGCGTCGCAAGAACATCTTCCGCCTCGCCCCGCCGCCGCCCGCGACGATCTACGTGCGCAGCGGTTTCCTGCGCCGGCTGACGGAGGAGTTCGCGGCGTTGAAGGTGAAGCGGGCCGCCCTCGTGGAGGACAAGGTCGAGGCCCACAGCCAGGGCGATCTGCGCGAGAACTTCGGCTTCAAGGCGGCCAAGGACGCGATCCGCGCCGTCGACCGCAAGATGGACGACCTCGACCGTTTCTACCGCCGGAACACCTTCATCGAGGTCGATCCGGCCGCGTGGCTGGTGAAGCCGACTGATTTTGTCCAACTCGGCCATGTGGTCCGGGTCGAGAAGGCGGATGTCGGCGGAAAGCGGAAGGATCGTTTTGTGTTTCTGGTTGCGACCTACGGTGAGACGGCGACCGATCCGGAGAGCGGGATCGAGTGCCTGCCGCACAATTCGCCGCTGGCCGTGGTGTTGCTCGGGCTCGCCGTCGGTCAACCAGCGCAGGTCAGATTGCCCGCCGGCCCTGCGGTTCTCACCGTGCTGGCGATCCGCAATCCGACCCAGGCCGAGCTCGACCGCCTGCTCACGGCGATCAAGCCGCCGGAGATCGAGGGAGAGGAGTAACTCTGTAGGGGCGCGCCTTGCGCGCGCCCGCGCAGAGCCAAGGGCCCGGAGATTTTAACCACGGATGCTCCGCCTAACGGCTGCGCTACATGGTGCAGCTCCGCCTGATCGGCTTCGCCGGGGGGCTTCGGGGGTCGGCTAATCGCCGACTGGGAAACTAGAGATATATGTAAGCGGCGATTAGCCGCTCCCCGGAACCCAAACCGGAGCCGATTAGGCGCAGGGGATCAACAAGCAGAGCCGTTAGGTGATGCATCCGTGGTTAAAAACCGGATCGGTCGTCTCAAAGCACGGCCCGCAGGGACGCGGGCCCTCCACAGGCGGGATCGGCGATCCCACCCTACAGGGGTTCGGTCTCTCAACTCGCAACCTTCAACGCTCAACTCGACGCCGCAGGCGTCGCATACGCTTCAAGCTTGCGCGGAGGATGGCTTCGCCGCCTCCGCATACGCTTCCATGCCGACGCAGGAGCAAACGAGGTTGCGGTCGCCGTAGACGTTGTCGACGCGGCCGACGCTGGGCCAGAATTTGCTGGCGCGGGTGTGCGCGTCGGGGAAGGCGGCGGTTTCGCGCGAGTAGGGATGGGCCCAGTCGGTGGCCGTCACGGCGGCGGCGGTGTGCGGGGCGTGCTTGAGGGGGTTGTTCAGCTTGTCGCTCGCGCCGCTGGCGACGGCGGCCATCTCGCCGTGGATGGAGGCAAGCACGTCGCAGAAGCGGTCGAGCTCGGTCTTTGTCTCGCTCTCGGTGGGCTCGATCATGAGCGTGCCGGGGACGGGAAAGGACATCGTCGGGGCGTGATAGCCGTAATCCATGAGGCGCTTCGCGACGTCCTCGACCTCGAGGCCGTGCTGTTTCCACGGGCGGAACTCGAGGATGCACTCGTGGGCGACGAGCCCCGTGGCGCCCTTGTAGAGCACGGGGAAGAGCGCCTCGAGGCGCTTGGCGATGTAGTTGGCGTTGAGGATGGCGAACTGCGTAGCGCGCGTGAGGCCGTCGGGGCCCATCATGCGGATATACATCCAGGAGATGACGAGGATGCTGGCGCTGCCCCACGGGGCGGCGCTGACGGCGCCCATGTGGTGGCCGCCGGTGTCGGCGTGCAGGTGGACGACAGGATGGCTGGGGAGGAACTCGACGAGGTGTTTCGCCACGCCGATCGGGCCCATGCCGGGGCCGCCGCCGCCGTGCGGGATGCAGAAGGTCTTGTGCAGGTTAAGGTGGCAGACGTCGGCGCCGATGTGGCCGGGCGAGGTGAGGCCGACCTGCGCGTTCATGTTGGCCCCGTCCATGTAGACCTGGCCGCCGGCGTCGTGGATCGCCTTGCAGATGGTCTTGATGGGTGCCTCGAACACGCCGTGCGTGGACGGGTAGGTGATCATGAGCGCCGCGAGGTTGGCGGCGTGCTCGGCGGCCTTGGCCTTGAGGTCGGCGACGTCGATGTTGCCGTTGGCGTCGCAGGCGACGGGGACGACCTTGAAGTTGCACATCGCGGCGCTGGCGGGATTGGTGCCGTGCGCGCTGGTCGGGATGAGGCAGATGTTGCGGTGGCCCTGGCCGCGCGACTCGTGGTAGGCGCGGATGACGAGGAGGCCGGCGTATTCGCCCTGGGAGTCGGCGTTGGGCTGGAGTGACACGGCGGCGAAGCCGGTGATCTCGCTGAGCCATTTCTCGAGCTGGGCGAACATCTTGGCGTAGCCCTTCGTCTGGTCGGCGGGGGCGAACGGATGCAGCTTGCCGAACTCGGGCCACGTCACGGGGAACATCTCGCTCGTGGCGTTGAGCTTCATCGTGCACGAGCCGAGGGAAATCATCGAGTGGACGAGGGAGAGATCCTTCGTCTCGAGCCGCTTGATGTAGCGGAGCATCTCGTGCTCGGTGTGGTATTTGTTGAAGACTGCGGCGGTCAGGTAGGCCGAGGTGCGTTCGAAACCAGAGGACAGAGGGCGGAGTTCAGAGGACAGATCAAGCGTGGCGCCGAAGAGACCGGCGAGGGTTTCGATTTCGGCGACCGTCGTCGTCTCGTCGAGGGAGATTCCGACGGTGGAGGCGTTGACGGCGCGCAGGTTGATCTTCGCGGCGAGGGCGGCGGCGTGGATCTTCGCGGCGTCGATGCCGGAAACGGTCAGCGTGTCGAACACGGCCTCGGCGTTGACCTTGGCGCCGGCGGCCTTGAGGCCATCGGCGAGGAGCTGCGTGAGCAGGCGCGTGCGCTGTGCGATGCGCTTGAGGCCCGCGGGGCCGTGGTAGACGGCATACATCGAGGCCATGACCGCGAGGAGCACCTGCGCCGTGCAGATGTTGGACGTGGCCTTGTCGCGGCGGATGTGCTGCTCGCGGGTGCCGAGGGCGAGGCGCATGGCCGGGTTGCCGTGGACGTCCTTGGAGACGCCGACGAGGCGGCCGGGCATCTGGCGCTTGAACTCATCCTTCGTGGCGAGGAAACCCGCGTGCGGGCCGCCGAAACCCATCGGCACACCGAAACGCTGGGCCGAGCCGACGGCGACATCGGCGCCGAACTCGCCCGGGGCGCGGAGAAGGGTGAGAGCGAGCAGGTCGGTCGCGACGACGCAGAGCGCGCCGGCAGCGTGGGCCTTGGCGAAGAACGCGGTAAAGTCGTGGATGCTGCCGGTGGTGTCTGGGTATTGCACGAGCACGCCGAAGACCTGGCCGGCGAAATCGTAGGTGCGGTGGTCGCCGGTGACGACAGAGACGCCCAGCGGCTTGGCGCGGGTGCGGACGATGTCGATGGTTTGAGGGTGGCACTTGTCCGAGACGAAGAAGACGGAGCTGTCGTGGCTGTCGCCGAGCTTCACGCGGTGGGCGAGCATCATGGCCTCGGCGGCGGCGGTGCCCTCGTCGAGCATGGAGGCGTTGGCG
>Ga0154020_10001644_pt1 | contig 27465 bp, 25 predicted proteins | sample Klosneuvirus_201_FD_109709 | JGI IMG/M metagenome (GOLD analysis project Ga0154020, IMG submission 109709) | Active sludge microbial communities from wastewater, Klosterneuburg, Austria - Klosneuvirus_20160825_MG | ecosystem: Engineered > WWTP > Aerobic digester > Activated sludge | place...
CCCCGCGCCCGCACCCGTCGCCGCGTCCTGGAACGCCAGCTCGAGAAGCTGTCGCAGGGCCGCGAGAAGCTGTTCCTGCTCGAGCCCGGCGGCTCGCCCGAGCGCCCCATCCGCGTCGCCGCCAGCCCCATCGTCGACATCCGCGCCGCCAGCATCCCGTGTCCGCTGTGCCAGGGCGTGCTGCGCCTCGACGAGCACGCCGCCGACGTGGTGGGCGGCCGCAGCGTGCGCATCGCCCGCCTGACCTGCCGCGGCTGCGGCACCCCGCGCACCATCTACTTCGAGCTGGCCCCAGCGCTGGCAAACTGACCGCGTTGCGCCGGCTTGACCCACGTGGGTGACCGTGGTGTGCTTGCAGTGTCAGGGTGAAGTGTTATCCCTCTGGCGATGGGTGTAACGATGGGTTTGAAATTGAACCGGCATGCGCGCATGGTCGCCTCGGAGCGGAACAGTGCCCTGAGCGACCTCGTGCGTGAGGCCAAGGCCCCGCGAAATGGGCAAGCGCGGCGCCTGGATAGCCGGATCAAGGAGTTCGAGGTCCGCCTCGAGATGACGTCCGACGTGATGCTGGCCAGGTGGAAGCGGGGTGAGCTTCCGGATACTGCCGACTACGCGGAGTGGATGATCTTGATCGCTGCGCGTGATGGCCGGGGCTAAGCACGGGCCCAACCGCCTCGATCGGTACTGGGCGATTCACGAAACGGTCATGCAGACGTTTCGTGACCGAGGCTTCGTACTCGAAGACGATCTCCAGCTGGACGCGAACGGAGACGGTCGCTTCCTGATCACCGGGCGAATCATCTGCGAGGGCGGCCTCTACATCACCGTCACCAAGGTCTTGCGCATCCTGTCGGGCGACGGCCCCACCTCCGAAGTCCAGACCGAGGCGTACAGCTACAACGCCGTCCTTGGCGGGGTCGACAACGTCTTCCGCTATGACAGCCCGCACATCTCGCAGCAAGACCAGCAGGGACACGAGCGCCCGGACCACCACCAGATCCACCACAAGCACACCTACGACGTGCTCGGTGACAAGAGCCAGCTACCCATCGCCGAGGTCAGTGCCGCCGACTGGCCCACGCTTGGCGAAGTGATCGAGGAATTGGCCGACTGGTACTACGCCAACTTCGAGGCGGTCGAGGCCGCCAGGGCTCGGCGACGGTAGCCAGGTTCAGGGTGCTCGTTCGCGGTTCGGGCCAGCTCTGCGGGAGCTCTCGCTCTGATGCCACTCGAGAGCCTCGGGCTCCTCTACGTAGGTCACAAGATCACCCCGCAGACGAAGAAGTACTCGCTTCACCTCAACAGGATTCGTGTAGAAGAACTCGCGATGCGAATTGACGAGGTTCACTCGTCTATCGACGAACTCTTGGTGCAGCTTGGTCTCGAGGCTGACCGCGTCATCACTGAAGACAAGAGCGTGGACGTCGAACCGGAAGGGCACGGACGCATCCCCGAGCTCACGCACGCGGTCCAGGGGCTCGAGGCGCCGCGTTAGGCCGATCTTCACGACACGGTCTCCGAATGATCCGATGTTTGAGATCACGTAGACGTAGCCAGCGCGGATGTTGGCGGCGCGACTCACCACCCCGTCGATCGCATGCTGGATCTGTTCGAGCTTCTCGGAGGCGGCGGCAGCAGCAGTCTCGTCACCTTTGGCATGGAGCGCCTTGATCGCCAACTCGTAGTGAGCGCGTTCCTTTTCGAGCCGTGCCTGCTCTCGCTCGAACTCCTTGCGTGCTGTCTCCTCTTCCTTCAGCCGCGCTCTCTCCTCTCGTTCCCTTTCCTTCTCTTCAGCGAGTTTGGCCTGGTAGTCCGCTGTCAGACTGAGTTCCTTGATTCGCAGGTTGTGGTACTCGTCCGTAATCTCAATCTTCATGCTCGCAGCGAGCTTGGCAACAGACGACCGCATCTTCTCGAGACGCGCAACGGCTGACTCGAGTGCATATGCCTTGAGCGTGCGCACCAGACTGTCCACTTCATTGTTGTATGCGCGCAGCATCAGCTTGCTGAGGTCGGAGATCATGCGGGCTCCATCCTTCTCGGAGCCATTGATCACCCACCTCTTCGCACCGGTTACTGCGGTTCCTCGTTTGACGCACTCCTTCATGGCGCTCTCGACTTCAATGAGCGCATCGCGATACTGGGCTGAGTTGTCGAGCGGATGCGAGTACCGGTAGATCCCGACCTCCTGCAGCAAAACAACGTCTCGCGTCTCCACGACGGCCGACTTCAGCATGTCGCATTGCTGCTGCAGAGAAACCAGTTCACGCAGCTTCTCATCAACCTTGGCCTGAAGGTCGAAGAGAGCCGAGGAGGGTAGAGTGGCTGCAACGAGAGGCTCTTGGATCTCAAGAGCCTTGACATGCTCCGTCCACGACGATCCGTCCCACCAGCGCATTGCCCTGGGATTCCGAGGATCGGGGTACCAGCCAGATGGTGTGCTCACCTGGTGCTCACCCATTGTTCGTCGCTGGTGATCGGTTCCACAGCATCGAACCCGGACGCCTTCTTGAACTTCATTCTATGCCAAAAATTCTTGAAGCTGTCCGACGGATCGATGGCGGCAAAGTTGATGAGGCCAAACGCATCTCGCTCAATACTCGCGGCCAGAAAGACCACGTCGCGTGGATGACCGGTCGCGGTGTCAAGCTGGCTGGCACCGATGTTCACGATGACCCGATGAACCGGCAATACAGCAAATGTCTCCCGTGCAATCCGCAAGGCCGCTGAGCAAACGTGATCCTGGTGGAGCAACCAGTACTTGCCTGCAGCCATTTCCTTGGTCGAGACCTTGCCCGACGCCGTCAGTTTCATCTCCTCTCTCGGAACGATCTCTTCGTCATCGATGTGGCAACGAATGGTGACGACGTCCGGCTGAAGCTCAGCCACCACTACCCGGCTCTTGAACGCACGGAGAGCCTCGTACGGCCGCGCGAGGTCGAGAGCCGCACGATACGCAGCCAACTCGCGAACCATGACCCCAGCCGCGATCCTTCGCTTCTTGCTCCAAGACTCATGTTCCTGTTGGTGGGCGAACCAGTTCTGCTGGTGCTCAAGGCGGTCCCCTTCTCTCGCCGCCTCTAGCTGTTGCTCCAAAGCAGCGCGTTCTTTCTTTGCTCCGCCAAAGACCTTGCTGAGAAACCCGGCCGAGTGCGTGTCCAGGGCCCGTTGCGCAGCTACTTCACGGGCTCGGGCCTCGACTGGCGGAGGAGGGGCAGCAGACGCTGCCCAAGACGGCCAAGCCCAAGGCTCGGAGCACTCCTTGTGAAGGGAGACCAGGACTTCAAGGTACTCGTCGTATTCCTCGACCTCGTCCTTCGCTCGTTGTTTCTCGGCTTGTTTCTCATACTCCTTGTCGAGGCGAGCTTGATCGCGGTGCTGTCGAATCTGGCTGCGCAGCCCTTCCCGCTCCGCCCTTGCCTTCTCTCGGACCGAACGACGACGGTCGGCTTCCAGCGCCCTAAAGAACTGTTTCCACCCCACTTTGCAATGGTATCTGCTGCCCTGTGGAAACCCAATAGATCGATGCAGCAGTCGAAGTGCAATTTCGCCGCAGCCAATCGGCGCACATACGGCGCCTGCGCAGCTGGGTTCTCAGCGCGGGCCCAGGAAGCGCAGCGTCGCCGCCACCGCCTGGTCGGCCGCAGCCTGGTGGCGCGCGGTGTTGAAGAAGCCGTGCGGCGCGCCCGCGACGTACACGTCCTCGACGGGCAGGCCGAGCTGGCGGCGACGCGCGGCCAGCCTGCGTGAGTGCTCGACCGGCACCATGACGTCGCCGGTGCCGTGGATCAGCAGGACGCGATGCGGCACCTGGGCGGTCACCGCCAGCGGGCTGCGCTGGCGCCAGGTCTCGGGATCGTCGCTCTGGAACAGCCAGCGCCGCATCAGCCCGGCGCGACGCCCCTGCAGCGCGCTGAAGTCATAGACCCCGAACACGCCGACCACGCGATCCAGCGCCGCCGGCGGCAGCTGCGCCGCGGTCAGCATCGTCAGCGACGCCCCCGCGCTGAGGCCCATCAGCGCCACCCGCGCGGGGTCGAGCTCGAAGCGCGCGACCTGCTCGCGCCACCAGCGCAGCGCGGTCTCGACGTCGGTGACGCTCTCGCCCAGGCGTCCGCCGCGGAACATCATGCGGTAGTCGAAGGTCATCGCCGCGAAGCCAGCCTCGGCCAGCCGCGTGGCCAGGAAGCGCATCGGCTTCATGCTGCGTGAGCCGATCATGAAGCCGCCGCCGTGCACCAGCACCACCGACGGGTGCGGACCCGGACGATCGGGCAGATAGACGTCCGCCAGCGGCGCGATCCCGCGATGACGCGGCCCGAACAGCAGCCCCGCGGCCGCCGGCACCCGCGGCTCGAAGTGCGGCGGCGAGAGCAGACCGCGCAGACCGTCCAGGAGGCCCCCGCTGGGCGGCAACTCGGCGTGCTCGTGCTCGTGCTCGCCCATCAGGCCTGCCCCAGCGCCGTCAGCTTGGCGTGCGTCTGTGCCAGCTGCTCGGCCAGCGCGGTCGCCTGCGCGGCCACGTCGGTGAAGCCCTGCACGCGCGCGGCGTCGGCCAGCGCGCTGCCGGCCTCGACCAGCTCGGGCAGCGGGCGCCCTGGCTCGCCCACCGCGACGAACTTCGCGGTCGTCGCGCTCGCCTGCGCCTTGGCCGGCGGGCCCGGGCGCAACCCAGCCAGCGTGTTCGCCGCAGCCGCGGCCAGCTCGTGGTAGCGGTCGCTGAGGCCGTCCCACTCGGCGGTGCGCTGCGCCAGCTCCTGCGCCCGCACCGAGACTGCGTCGGCCTGCCGGGTGCGCCGTGCCCGCGCGCCACCCAGCGCCGCCGCGAGCGCCGCCAGCGCGGCACCCAGCCGGCGGTCACTCTCGCCGACCGCGCTCAGCGCCCGGCCCGCCTCGACCAGCTGTGCCCGCGTCGCCAGCGGCAGCAGCGCCGCGGCGGCCACCGCGGCCTCGAACGTGAGCAGCTCGGCGCTGACCACGCCGGCCACGTGGGCTACATCGGCCGCCGCCGCCACGGCCGCCGCGTCCGCCATCCCGTCTGCCGTCCCTGCCTCGCGACCATCCGACATCGCCCAAGCATAGCGCCGTTGACGGCCGCGCGCGCTGGATGCCATGCTGGCGACGTGAGTCGTTCATCTCCCGGTCAGGTCATCGGCGGTAAGTACGAGCTGATCGAACTGGCAGGCGAAGGTGGCATGGCCGAGGTCTGGCGTGCCGACATGCGTGGCGCCGCCGGCTTCCGCCGCCCGGTCGCCATCAAGATGATCAAGCCGGAGTTCAAGGCCTCCGACGAGTACATCGCCATGTTCGTCGAGGAGGCCCGCGTCGGCTCCGAGCTGCAACATGCCAACATCGTTCAGGTCAACGACTTCGGCCAGGACGAGCACCAGTCCTACTACCTGGTCATGGAGTGGGTCGACGGCCTCAGCCTCAACGCCTGGGTCCACGGCCACACCGGCGCCCGCCTGGCCACCCCGTGGGAGCTGGTCGCCGCCATCGGCATCGAGACCCTGAACGGCCTCGACGCCGCGCACACCCGGCGCAAGGACGGCCACCGTGCCCCCATCATCCACCGCGACGTGTCGCCCGAGAACCTGCTGCTCGGCGTCAGCGGTGCGGTCAAGCTGTCCGACTTCGGCCTGTCGCGCGCCAAGGACCGCATCGCGCGCCTGACCCGCCCCGGCACCATCAAGGGCAAGATCGCTTACATCTCGCCCGAGATGACCATCGGCAAGGAGGCCAGCCCGCAGTCCGACGTGTTCGCCATGGGCGTCACGCTGTGGCAGGCGCTGGCCGGGCGTCGCCTGTTCGAGGGCGACTACCTCGAGATGTTCCGCAAGATCATGCACGGCGAGATCACGCCGCTGGCGCCGCTGCGCCCCGACGTCCCGGGCGCCCTGGTCGAGGTCGTGCATCACGCCCTGGAGCCGGTCCCGGCCAACCGCTTCCTGTCCGCGCGCGAGATGGCGCAGTCGCTGGCCGCGGTGCTGCGCAGCGTGCCGCGCGTCACCGACGGCACCCTCGGCCTCAGCGTGGCCGAGACCCGCGCGCGCATCTCGGGCAAGCCGCTGCCCCCGGTGCGCGGCTCGATGTCGACCCAGATGGAGATCAGCGTGGTGACCGACGACCCGGCCGGCGGAACTCCGAAAATTCGCCCGCGTTCGCGGTAGTCTCCCGCCATGTTCACCATCGCTGGGGTCACTGGACATGTCGGCGGCGTGGCCGCGGATCGGCTGCTCGCCAAGGGCCAGGCGCTGCGCGTCATCGTGCGCGACGCCGCCAAGGCCGAGGCCTGGAAGAAGCGCGGGGCCGAGGCCGTCATCGGCAACCTGGCCGACGCCGCCTTCCTCGAGGGCGCGCTGCGCGGCGCCGACGGCGCCTTCCTGCTGCTGCCGCCCGACTTCCCCACCGGCGAGATCTACACCCACCAGAAGCGCGTCAGCGAGGCCATCGGCAAGGCGGTGCTGGCCAGCAAGGTCCCCCACGTGGTCCTGCTGTCGTCCATCGGCGCCCAGCATCCCAGCGGAACCGGACCGATTCAGGGCCTGTTTCATGCAGAAAATCATTTACGTGCCGCCAACGTCCGGCGCACCTTCGTGCGCGCCGCGTTCTTCATGGAGAACCTCGGCGCCTTCCTCGGTGCCGCCCGCGGACAGGGCGTGTACCCGAACTTCCTGCCCCCCGGAGTGGCCTCGCCGATGGTGGCGACCCGTGACATCGGCGAGCTGGTGGCCGAGGCGCTGCTGGCGCCCCCGCAGCCGCCCATCAGCGAGCGGATCTATGACCTCGGCGGGCCCGCCGACTACACCCCCGAGGACGTCGCCGACCTGATGGGCGCCGCCGTGGGCAAGTCGGTGAAGGTCAGTCATGTGCCCCCCGCGGCCGCCGAGGGCGCGCTGGTGCAGGCTGGCGTCCCCGCCTTCATGGCGGTGGCTTATGCCGAGATGTATGCGGCCATGGCCAGCGGCCTGGCGGCGTTCGGCCAGGGTGAACAGCGTCGCGGCAAGCTGGCGCTGGCCGAGGTCCTGAAGGCGTTTGCCAGCGCCAGCCAGTAGCAAAGCGCGCCCGGTTTGTACTAGGTTGCCGAGCTGATGGGCAGGCGTGATCGAGGCGATGAGCCAACAGCCCCGAACCCGGTGATGGTCGATGGCAACGACCTGTTCTACCGCGCCGTGTTCGCGATGGGCATGAACGGCACCGCCAGCGGCACCATCCTCATCGACACCCTGGTCGCTCTGGGCTCGTCCCCGCTGACCGTCACCATCGAGGAGCTGGGTGCCAGCCTGATGGAGATCGAGCGCCGCCTGCGCCTGCTGGTGCAGCCCGACGACGCCACCAAGACCATCGCCAGGCTGCGCCACTTCATCCTGCGCTGGCCCGAGTAGCTGCTACTCGAGCGGGTTCTGCTCGGTGATCACGGGCTGGCCCAGCGCTCCGTTGCTCGCGCTGACGGTCAGCTGGTAGGTCGACAAGGTACCGTCGCAGTCGAGGTCGCCGACCGCGCGCACCGTGAAGCTGGCGCTGGGGCCCTCGGGCCCGGGGATGAACTCGTAGCTGTAGCGGTGCGGCTCGGCGTGAGGGCTGCCGAGGAGGTCCCAGGGCGGCGGCGCGACCTCGCCGGCGCACTGCTGGCCAGGCTGTTTGCAGCACTCGCCAGCCGCGGGTCGCAGCGCCGCCGCCGGGGGCAGGCGCTGCTCCATCTCCCAGGTCGCCCTGACCTCGCGGTAGATCCGCTGCAGATTGACCTGCGCCTCGATGCTCTTGGAGCGCCGGATATAGCGCTCGTGGGCCTCCGGGGACTGTTTCTTTTCGCAACCGGCGCTCGCAACGGCGAGCAGCAGGACAGCTGGCAGGAAGCGGAACATGGCCAGAGAGTACCTCGGGTGGACCGCGCGCCCGGCGTTGGCTATGGTTGAGGCATGCGCTTCGTGCGGGTGCTGGCCATGGTGGGGCTCGGGCTGGCCGGCCTGGGCTGGGAGGCCACCGCCAGGGCCGACGACAAGGCCGACGCCGATGCGCTGGTGCGCGATGGTCAGGCCCTGGGCAACCAGGGCGACTACCGCGGCGCGCTGGCGAAGTTCAAGGCGGCCGCGCTGAAGTTCGAGCGCGCGGTCAACGACTGCAACATCGGGGCGGCCTATGCCGAGCTCGGGCGCTGGCCGCAGGCGCAGCTGTTCCTCGACCGCTGTCGGTCGCGGACCTCGAACGCCGACCAGCGCGCCTTCGCCGAGCAGCGCCTGGCCCAGGTCATGACCGAGCTCGGCGCCGGCAAGTTCGCCGCCGTCGAGGTCGTGGTCGAGCCCGCAGGCGCCGCCTTCACGGTGTCGTCGTTCGCACCCGACGAGAAGGTGCTGCCCCCGCGCGTGGTCTGGCTGGCGCATGGCCAGCACGACCTCGTCATCGAGCGCGACGGCTTCACCAGGAAGACGGTGCGCGTCGAGGTGCCAGGGCCGACCCGGGTGTCGGAGAGGCTGCAGCCGCTGCTCGAAATCGACCTCAGGCCCAAGGGCGACCGCGGCATCAGCGCGGCGCCGGTGCCGCGGGCGCGGGCGTCGGGGCGGCGACGCTGGGGCAAGATCCTCTTCTATGGTGGCCTCGGGGTGGCCGCGGCCGGTGGCGTGTTCCACTACCTGGCGTCTTCAGCGCGCGGGCGAGCTGAAGACCTGCCCGCTGGCGACGCCTATGACGACGAGGTCGCAACCCTGAAGTGGCAGCGCGCGGTGGCCGTCGGCGCCTATGGGGTCGGCGGCCTCGCCGTCGGGACCGGGCTGTACCTGCTGCTGACCGGCAAAGAGAGCAGCCGCGCGCCGGTGACCCTGGCGCCCAGCGCGGGTGGCGCGACCGTGCTGCTGGGAGGCCGCTTCGAGTGAGCAGTGACGCCTCGGCGCCCGGCCACGGCGGGGGCGCGGAGCACTACTGCCCGTCGTGCGACCGCTCGTACGGGGTCGAGGTCAAACGCTGCCCCAGCGACGGCACCGTGCTGGTGCGCATGGGGTCGAACGACCCGCTGATCGGGCGCGAGTTCGGGGGCTACACCTTGAAGGAGCGCCTCGGCGAGGGCGGCATGGGCGCGGTCTACCGCGGCTGGCAGCACTCGGTCGGGCGCGAGGTCGCCATCAAGGTGATCCGGTCGAACGTCAGCACCGACCGCGTGACCGCGAAGCGCTTCCTGCGCGAGGCCAAGCTGGCCAGCCGACTGGCGCAGCCGAGCACCGTGGGTGTGCTGGATTTCGGCCAGAGCGACGACGGCATCCTGTACCTGGCGATGGAGCTCCTGCGCGGCAAGACGCTGCTGGAGGTGCTGCGTCGCGACGGCGCCATGCCGGCCGAGCGCGTGGTGCGCATCGGCGTGCAGCTGTGTGACGCGCTGGATGCCGCGCACCGGCTGTCGATCATCCATCGTGATCTGAAGCCGTCGAACGTCATCGTGCTGGATGATCCGCCCGGGCGCGACGCCATCAAGGTGCTCGACTTCGGGCTGGCCAAGTCGCTGGTGGGCGACGACAGCACGGCGACGCACTCGGATCACATCGTGGGCACGCCGGCCTACACCTCGCCCGAGGTGGCCCAGGGCCAGCCCGCGGATGGCCGCAGCGATCTCTACTCGCTGGGTGTGATGCTTTACGAGCTGACAAGTGGAACACGCCCGTTTATGGCCGAAACCGTGCCAGACATGCTGGCCAAGCACGTCGGCGCGGCGCCCCGGCCGCTGCCCGAGACGGTGCCGCCCGTGCTGGGCAACCTGATCATGCGCCTGCTCGAGAAGGAGCCGGCGCGGCGCTACCCCAGCGCCGCCCAGGTGCGCGAGGCGCTGCTGGCCGCCGGCGAGCGCTCGCCGCGCCCGTCGGCCGAGACGTCGACCCGCACCCCGGTCCACAGCCCGCTGGCCCACGACCACACCGAAGAGGAGCGCCCGGTCGAGGCCACGCCAGCCGCCAGCTCCGAGCCGTCGCTGACCCGCACCAGCGCGCCGTCCCCGCCGCGCGCCCTCGCGTCGGCGCAGACCGGGCCCGCCGCACAGCCGCGACGCCGTGGCGGTGTCTGGCTGTATGCGGTCGTCCTCGTGCTGCTCGCCGGCGGCGGCCTCACCATCTGGAAGCTGCGCCAGCCCGGCCCCGGCAGGGCTCCCGCTCCATCGCCGTCCGCGCGCAGCGATGCTTCACCCGAGGCGAGCCCGTCGCCGGTCGCCAGCCCATCACCTGCCGCCAGCGCTGCCGCCAGCGCGTCGCCCACGGCCAGCCCGTCGCCGACCGCGTCCCCGGGCGCAGGCCAGGTCACGCTGCACTTCGAGTCTTCGCCCAGCGCCACCGTCCGCTTCGGGAACCAGGTGCTCGGCGAGACCCCCATCGAACGCAGCCTCACCCCCAGCAAGACACCAACCGAGGTCCGCTTCACTCGTGACGGCTACCGCAGTGAGCGCCGCCGCGTCACGCCGGATCGGGCCCAGACCATCAAGGTCAGCCTCGAGCGCGACCGCCGTCCCGCGGCCTCGGCGACGCCCTCACCGACCGCCTCGGCCATCCCCTCGCCCAGCACCGCGATTCGACCAACGCCCACCCCGTCCCCCAGCCCAAGCCCGAGCAAGTTCCTGCCCCCTGACTGAACCCCACCTGACTCACGCGCCGCGTCACACGAAACAATCGCGACATGTTTCCTGTGTATCAAGTTGGACGACTCGCGCAGGCAAGCGCGAAAGGAGTCCAGCGATGGAAGGCATCAATCACCTCGATACGATGTGGGTCATCATCGGCGGCGCGCTGGTGTTCTTCATGAACGCCGGCTTTGCGCTCGTCGAGTCAGGGCTGTGTCGCTCGAAGAACGCGGTCAACATCCTGACCAAGAACCTCATCGTGTTTGGTCTGGCCGTCGTGGGCTTCTGGTCGGTGGGCTACGCGCTGATGTTCGGCGGCAGCCACTCGTTCATCGGCAGCACCGGCTTCTTCCTCACCGGGCTCGACCCGCTGACCGGCGGTGAGGGCCACAAGGTGCCGCTCAACGGCTTCTTCTTCTTCCAGCTGTGCTTCGCCGCGACCGCTGCGACCATCGTGTCCGGCGCGGTCGCCGAGCGCATCAAGATCCAGTCGTTCATGGTCTTCTCGGTGGTGTTGACCGCGGTGGTCTACCCCATCATCGGGCACTGGGTCTGGGGCGGGGGCTGGCTGGCAAAGAAGGGCTTCGCCGACTTCGCCGGCTCGACCGTGGTGCACTCGGTGGGTGGCTGGGCCGCGCTGGTCGGCGCCGCGATGCTGGGGCCCCGCATCGGCAAGTACAGCAAGGATGGCAAGGTGCAGCCCATCGCGGGTCACAACATGTCGATGGTCACCCTGGGTGGCCTGGTCCTGATGCTGGGCTGGTTCGGCTTCAACGCCGGTTCGACGCTGACGGCTGACGGCATGGCCATCTCGCACATCGTGACCACGACCACCCTCGGTGGCGCGATGGGCATGGTCGCCGCCGCGCTGTGGGCCTGGCTGCGCATGGGCAAGCCCGACCTGACCCTGATCGTCAACGGCATGCTGGCCGGCCTGGTCGGCGTCACCGCGGGCTGTGCCTTCATCGAGCCGTACTCGGCGGCGATCATCGGCGGCCTCGCCGCGGTGCTGGCCATCGAGGCGGTCATGTTCTTCGACAGGCTCAAGATCGACGATCCGGTCGGCGCCACCTCGGTGCACCTGGCCGGGGGGATCTTCGGCACGCTGGCGGTCGGCCTGTTCGGTCGCAAGAGCCTGGGCATGGCCAACGAGGGCTTGCTGTTCGGCGGCGGTGGAACCCAGCTGTGGATCCAGCTGCAGGGCGTGGCGGCCACCGGCGCACTGGTGATCACCGCCTCGCTGGTGACCTGGTTCGTCATCAAGAAGACGCTGGGCATGCGCGTCACTCCCGAGGAGGAGAGCATCGGCCTGGACGCCAGCGAGATGGGGCTCGAGGCCTACCCGGCCGATCGCCCCAGCCTGAGCGTCGCGGCCGAGACCCCCGCCAAGGGCACCGCCGTGGTCGCGCCCGCGACCGAGGCTACCTAGCAACGTCACCCGCGCCAGGCCGGCCCGCGCGTCCCGGGCTGGCCTGGCGTGTCGCCGCTACTCCTCGCCGTCCTCGTCCTTGCCCTTGAGTCCGTGGGTCTCCAGCCAGCGGTAGATCTGGCGGCGATCGCGCGCATAGTGCTTCGCCGTCGCGCGGATGCTGCCGCCATGTTGCGCCAGCACCGCGGCCAGCTCGTCCTTGCTGGGCGCCGGTGGCTTGCTGGCGCGCGGCTTCACCGGGGTCGCCCCCAGCGCGGTCCCGGGCACCACCGCCAGCGGCCCTGACGCCCCCGCACTCGCGCTGGCGCCCACCGCGCCATCGGCGCGCCGACCCAGCCAGCCCGGCAGCTCGGCGCGCGTGACCTTGCGCTCGTCCTGCCCGAGCTCGTGCACCAGCTTGTCGACCCCGCGCAGATTCTCGGCCCAGTCCGCCAGCAGCAGCGACTCCGCCGCGTCGGCGTCGAACGTCAGCGCACCCGCCGCGCGCTTGCCGACCCAGCGCTTGCGCAGCCGCTCGAACCACTCCAGCACGTCGACGCGACGCTCACGCAGCGCCGGCACACGCAGCTCCCACAGCGACAGGCGCGCGTACAGATCGCGCCGGAACGTCCCGGTCTCGGCCTGCGCGGCCAGCTCCTGGTTGGTCGCCGCGATGACGCGCACGTCACAGCGGACCCCGCGCGTGGCGCCGACCGCGACGACCTCGCCATCCTGGATCGCGCGCAGCAGCTTGGGCTGTAGCTCCAGCGGCAGCTCGCCGATCTCGTCGAGGAACAGCGTGCCGCCATCGGCCGCCCTGAAGAAGCCCGACTGCGCCTCGGTGGCGCCCGTGAAGGCGCCGCGCACATGGCCGAACAGCTGGCTCTCGATCAGCTCGCGCGCCAGCGCCGCGCAGTTGACCGGCACCAGCCGGCCGCTGCGCCCGCTCAGGCGGTGCAGCTCGCCGGCCAGGTGCTCCTTGCCGGTGCCGGTCGGCCCCAGCAGCAGCGCGGGCGCCGGATCACGCGCCGCGCGCGCCAGCGCCCCGCGCAACCGCGCCGCCCCATACGAGTCGCCGGGCACCGCGTCCCGCGCGACCTCGGGCGCCGACGGGGGCGGCGCCCCCGCCTCGTAGATCGCCAGCACGTCACCCAGGCGCACCACGGTGCCGTCATGCAGCGGCAGCCGGGCCCCGCGCGCGTCGATGCCACCGACCGACGACCCGTTGTAGCTGCCCAGATCCTCGCCCACGTGGGCGGCGCCGTCCCAGGTCACCGCGAAGTGGCTGCGCGACACCGTGCCGTGGCGCACCTGCGCCGTGACCTCGCCCTCCTGCTTGCGACCGATGACGACCTTGCCGTCACCCAGCGGGATCTCGCCGATGACGTCGGCCGGGTACACCACCATCAGGCGCGCGGCGACCGAGGCGCGCGTCTTTGGCCGCGAGGTCTCTCGCGAGAGGGTGTTGTCGAGGGTCGAGTTCGCGGGCGCCACGCCGTCAGCTTAGCTGCCGAGCGCCTGCGCCGGCAACTTCACAGGCTGGCAATGCTAGAGTCGACCGAGATGGCGACCACCAGGCGACGTCGCGCAAGCTGGCTTGTCCTCGTCAGCGCGGGGCTGCTGCTCGGCTGCGGCGACGACCCCAGCGGCCCGGCCGCCCTCGGCGAGAGCTGGATCCGCGCCACCGGCAGCGACGCCGCCAGGGGCAACATCGACTTCGCGGCCAACGCCTTCGTGACCGCCTTCTCGGGGCGCCAGGTCGTCAGCGCGGCCGATGGCAGCGGCATCGGCTTCTCGCTGTCCTTCGATCCCGCCAGCGTCAGCATCGGCACCGACGAGCTCCGGCTGCTGGGCCTGACCTACCCGAACAAGTCCAACCGGCCGGGCGCGTTCACGCCGATCACCGGCGGGGTGGTGCGCTTCACCGCGATCGGTGCGGCTCCCGGCGACGCCATCGAGGGCACCTTCAGGCTCGACGTGGATCGCGCCGAGGACGCCTCCTTCGCGCGCATCCAGCTGCAGGCCAGCGGGTCGTTCCGCTTCCTGCGCAAGTAGCACCGCGTGCTCGCGTGAGGACCCTGGTCTGGTATCGCGGCAAGGATCTGCGCGTGGCCGACCACGCACCGCTGCGCGACGCCGCCGCCGCCGGCGAGGTGGTGCCACTGTTCGTGCTCGACCCCTACTTCTTCGCCCCCGAGCGCGCCCGCGAGCTGCCGCACCGCATGCAGTTCCTGCTCGAGTCCCTGACCGCGCTGGCCGCCAACCTGGAGCACCTGGGCTCGCGCCTCATCATCGTCCCCGGTCGTGCCGTCGACCTCATCCCGCGCCTGGCGCGCGCCTTCCGGGTCGACCGCGTGGTCGCCCAGCGCTGGTGCGAGCCGTTCGCGCGCGAGCGCGACCGCCGCGTCGCCGCCGCCTGCAAGCTCGAGCTGTTCGAGGGCGAGACGCTGGCCCCGCCGGGCTCGCTGCGCACCGGCGCGGGCACCCCGTACGGCGTGTTCACGCCGTTTTCGCGCGCGTTCTACGGCAACGTCTCGCCCGCAGCACCGCTGTCCGCGCCGCGCAAGCTGCCCCCCGTGCCACCCGACGTGCTGGCCGCCCTCGGCCGCGGCGGCGTCCCGCGCGCCACCGCACCGCCGACGCTGGCCGACCTCGGCATCACCCGCAACCCGGCGCTGCAGCCCGGTGGCGAGCGCGCCGCCCGCGCCCGTCTGAAGGCCTTCCTGGCCGGCCCCGCGCCGCGCTACCCCGAGCTGCGCGACCGCATGGATCTGCCCGGCACCAGCCGGCTGTCGGCCGACCTCAAGTTCGGCACCCTGTCCATTCGCACGGTCTGGCACGCCGCGGCCGACGCGCTCAGCGGCGACGCCCGCACGCGCTACCTCGGCGAGCTGCTGTGGCGCGAGTTCGCCCACCACACGCTGTGGGATCGCCCGACCCTGCTCGAGCAGCCGTTTCGCCCCGACTTCGTCGGCTTTCCGTGGCGCGACGACGCCACCCTGTGGGACGCCTGGACCAGCGGCCACACCGGCTATCCGGTCATCGACGCCGCCGCGCGCCAGCTCCTCGGTGAAGGCTTCGTGCACAACCGCGCGCGCATGATCACGGCCAGCTTCCTGACCAAGCACCTGCTCATCTCGTTCCGCCGCGGCGAGGCGCACTACATGAAGTGGCTGACCGACGGCGACTGGGCGCAGAACGACGCCGGCTGGCAGTGGTCGGCCGGCTGCGGCTGCGACGCCCAGCCCTACTTCCGCGTCTTCAACCCGGTCACCCAGGGCGAGCGCTTCGATCCCGAGGGCGCGTACGTGCGCCGCTGGGTGCCCGAGCTCGCCCGCGTGCCCACGCGCTGGCTCCACGCTCCCTGGACCGCGCCACCCCTCGAGCTCGCCGCCGCCGGCCTCCGCCTGGGCAAGGCCGGCAGCTACCCCGCCCCCATCGTCGACCACGCCACCGCCCGCGCCCGCTTCCTCGCCCTCGCCAAGGCCCACCTCGGCGCCGCTCGCCGCTAGGGATACTGCGTCACCCACAGCTGCGCCGCCCCGCCGCCCACCAGCAACTGCACGAACACCACGAAGCTGGTCTGCCCGTTGCCGGCCACGTCGTGCTCGCCCGCCACCACCTCGCCGTCGCCGGCGTCGATGGCCTCGGCCAGGCTCCAGCCCGCGCTGGCACCGAAGCGGCGCACCCACAGGTCGACATGCGCGGCGCCGACCCGCGAGTAGACCGCGAACGCCTCGTCCCCCGCGAACGCGACCCTGGCCGGCACCGCGGTGCCCTCGGGCGTGGCGTCGAGCGTCACCGCGTCCTGGAACGGCTGCCCGGCCGGCGCGAAGCCCGCCATCAGATCGACCTGCGCCCCGCTGTGCTCCTGCCACAGCGCCAGCGCGTCCGCCTGCGGCGACAGCGCCAGCAGCGGCGCACTGGCCTGTCGCGCCGCCTGCTGCGGCATCAGCACGTCGACCTGCGGATCGAGCCAGGCCAGGCTTGGTTCGCGCCGTCGGCCAACCAGCCGGGCGCTCGCGCCGACGCCCTGCAGCCACAGCGCCAGATCCACGTTGCTGCCGACCTCGACCTCCGGCAGGGCGGTCGTCGCGACGCCGGGGTCGAGCCGCTCGGGGGCCTGGAAGGTGGCGATGGGAATCCACTTTGCGGCATGGATCTCGGTCGGATTGCTGCGCTGCTCCCAGACCGCGATGGCGCGGGTGGACACCCCATCCAGCCGGACGTGGCCCACGGCGCCCGTCGCGGTGGTGTCGAGCATGAGCGCCGTGCCGAAACCCGTCGTGCCCGGGGGGCGCCACGCGGCCCAGGCGTGCCCGGCCTGGACCCAGGCCGCGATGGGCAGCTGATCGGCGTGGATGATGACCGGCTCGGTCGCGGGCGCGCTGCTGGTCTCGAGCAGCTCGGGCGCCTCCCAGACGTCGGTGATGGGGACCAGACGGCTGGCCCACACGCTGGGCACGCCACCGTCATCCTGGAGCCAGACCAGCAGCGCCTCCCCGAAGCGCGACACCGCGAGGCTGTACGCGCTGACCGCCCCGGTGCCGCCATCGATGCGGCGCGGCACCTCCCACAGGCCGCCGGTGAGGCGACTGGTGAAGAGGTGCGCGGCCCCGCCCTCGACCTGCAGCCAGGCCACCCGAGGCACGCCAGCGCTGGAGCTGCCGATGCTGGGACGGCTGACCACCCCTGCGCCGGTGTCGACCCGCGTGGGCAGCGACCAGTCCTTGGCGCGCGTGGTGAACGTGACCCGCGCCGGGGTCAGCAGCCGGCCGCCATCGTCACGCAGACCCTGGACCACGACCGAGTGCTGCGCCGCCCGCGCCAGCGCCAGCGCGGGGATGAAGGTGAGCTGGGTGCGCGTGGCGTCCAGGCTGGTGGTGCCCGCGAGCGCCGCGCCGTCCAGCCCCGACAGCACCACGGTGCCGTCCAGCGTGCCCGCCGCGGCCACCGGCGCCGACAGCGTCGCCGTGATCACGCCGCGGATCGACACCTCGGTGGCGCCATCACCGGGCTGCAGCGTCACCACGCGGAAGCCGCGCAGCTCCGCCAGCGGCACGCACAGCCCCAGGCTGCAGCCGCGACCGCTGGGGCAGCTGCCGGCGTCGCCGCACGCCAGCCGCTCGGGCAGCGAGGGCTGGTAGCACGCCGCCAGTGCCAGCGCAGCGCCCAGCGCGCACAGCCGCAGCGCTCGGCGCCTGGTCCGCTGGCGGTCCCCCATCCGTCCAGCCTACTACAGCTCGATCTGTGCGCCGATCTCGACCACCCGGTTGGGCGGAATGCCGAAGAATGCGGTCGCCGTGCGCGCGTTGCGCGACAGGAACCCGAACAGCGTCTTGCGCCAGCGCGCCAGCCCCTTGGCCTTCGACGCCAGCAGCGTCTCGCGGCCGAGGTAGTAGCTGGTGTCGTGCTCCTTGATCTTGAGGCCCTGCTTCTTGCAGGTCGACAAGAGCTGCGGCACGTTCGGCGTCTGCATGAAGCCGTAGTAGGCCGTCACCTGCCAGAAGCCCATGCCGTGCTCCTTGACCTCGAGGCGCTCGCTGGCGGGCACCTCGGGGACGCGCTCGGTCACGATCGACAGCAGCACGACCTGCTCGTGCAGCACCTTGTTGTGCTTGAAGTGGTGCAGGAGGACGACCGGGGTGCCGGTCGGGTTCGAGGTCATGAACACCGCGGTGCCCGAGACCCGGTGCGGCTTCTGCGTCTCGAGGTCGTTCATGAACAGATCCAGCGGCAGCGACGCCTCCTGGATGCGCTTGTTGAGCAGCGCACGGCCGCGCTTCCAGGTCGTCATCACGATGTACATGGCCGCCGCGACCGCGATGGGGAACCAGCCGCCGTGCATGAACTTGGCGGCGTTGGCCGCGAAGAACGCCAGATCGAAGATCAGAAACAGGGACACGATGCCGAGCGCCTTGCCCATCGGCCACTTCCAGCGCTCGCGCGCGACGACATAGAACAGCATCGACGTGATGCCCATCGTCCCGGTCACCGCGATGCCGTAGGCCGCGGCCAGCCGGCCCGACTCCTGGAACGACAGCACCAGGCCGATGCAGGCCACCATCAGGATGTGGTTGACCTCGGGGATGTAGATCTGGCCCTCGGCCTCGCCGGAGGTGTGGATGATGGTGACGCGCGGTGAATAGCCCAGCTGCACCGCCTGCCGGGTCAGCGAGAAGGCGCCCGAGATCAGCGCCTGCGACGCCACCACGGTGGCGATGGTCGCCAGCACGACCATGGGGTACAGCAGCGCGTGCGGCACCAGCTCGAAGAACGGGTTGTGCGCGGCGGCCGGGTTCTTCAGCAGCATGGCGCCCTGGCCGAAGTAGTTCAGCAGCAGCGCCGGGAACACCACGGCGTACCAGGCCACCCGGATCGACTTCTTCCCGAAGTGGCCCATGTCGGCATACAGCGCCTCGCCACCGGTGATGCACAGCACCACCGAGCCCAGCACCAGGAAGCCATGCCACTTGTTGGCGATGAAGAACTCGACCGCGTACTGCGGGTTGATGGCGCGCAGGATGGCCGGGTTGCCCGCGATCCACGGGATGCCCAGCACGCCGATGGAGACGAACCACAGCATGGTGACCGGCCCGAACACCTTGCCGATGCCGGCGGTGCCGCGCTTCTGCACCAGGAACAAGCCGATCAGGATGCCGCAGGTGATGGGGATGACGTAGGGCTCGAAGGTGTGGGTCGCGACCTTGAGGCCCTCGACCGCGGACAGCACCGAGATGGCCGGCGTGATCATGCCGTCGCCATACAGCAGCGCGGCGCCGAACAGGCCGGCCAGGATCAGCACCTTCTTGCCGTTCGAGCGCGTGCGCTCGTCACCTGCGACCAGCGCCAGCAGGGCCAGCACGCCGCCCTCGCCCCGGTTGTCGGCGCGCAGCACGTAGATCAGGTACTTGAAGACGACGACCAGCGTGATCGACCAGAAGATCAGCGACAGCAGGCCGAAGATGTTGGTCTGGTTGACGATCGACATGTTGGCCATGTGGCTGCCGCCGGGGATGGCGCCTGCGATGGCCTGGCCGATGCCGTGCGAGACCACGTTGACGCCATGGGGCAGCGCCACGCACTCCTTCAGCGCATACAGCGGCGAGGTGCCGATGTCGCCGTAGACCACGCCCAGTGCGCCCAGCGCCAGGATCGCGGTCGACCCCTTGGGGCCATGCCCGTGAGCCTCGGCATGGTCGTCTACAGCGGGTGAAGGAGCGGACATTATCCTCGGCTTGATAGCACGAGCTTGGCCTGGGCCGCCAGCGACGGCCTCGGCGCCACCGAGAGCCCGACCCACAAATGGCGACCCTGGGTGCGAATGTTGCGACCTGCGGAGGGAGAGGGGCGGGTCGGGAAGGGCCCGGCGCGACCAGCTGCGCCGGGCCACGTCCCAGGGTGCTAGGTCGCGGGCTCGGCCGCGCGCGCGGTGACCGGGGCCGACACCGGCTCGGCCTCGACGGCCACGGCGGCCGCGTGGCCACCGCCGCCACCCCCGAGCTGGAACTCGGGGTAGCCCTTGACGCCCATCTCATCCATGTCGAGCCCCTCGAGCTCCACGTCCTTGGAGACGCGGTGACCCTTGACCAGCTTGCCGATGAGGAACCAGCACGCCGCGGTGGCCAGGCCGACCCAGACCAGGTTGGCCGCGACGGTGACGAGCTGGGCATACAGCTGCGAGGCGCCGCCGCCGTAGAACAGGCCGCGCACGGTGCCGGGGACACCGTTCCAGCCGTCGCCGTAGGTGCCGTCCGCGAACAGACCGACCGCGACCACGCCGAAGGCGCCGTTGACGCCGTGCACCGAGATGGCGCCGACCGGATCGTCGATCTTCAGCTTCTTCTCGACGAACAGGCAGCTGACCACGACCAGGACGCCGGCGATGGCGCCGATGATGACGGCGCCGGGAGCGGTGACGAAGCCGCACGGCGCGGTGATCGCGACCAGACCCGCCAGCATGCCGTTGGCCATCATCGACGGATCCGGCTTGCCATAGCGCCACCAGTAGTAGCCCATGCCGGTCGCCGCGCCAGCCGCCGAGGCCAGCATGGTGTTGACCGCGACAATCGACATGCGCAGGTCGGTGCCCGCCAGCGTCGAGCCGGCGTTGAAGCCGAACCAGCCGAAGGCCAGGATGACGGTGCCCAGCAGGGCCATCGGGATGTGGTGACCTGGGATGGCGTTGACGCTGCCATCCTTGTTGTATTTGCCGATGCGGGCGCCCAGGCTACGACAACATACGAAGGCGATCACGCCACCGCACAGGTGCACGACCGAGCTGCCGGCGAAGTCCACCCCGCCATGGCCGAGGCCGAAGTTCTTGCCCAGCTGCGAGATCCAGCCGCCACCCCAGACCCAGTTGGCGAAGATGGGATAGATGATGGCGCCGATGCAGATGCTGAGCAGGATGAACGACTTGAACTTCCAGCGCTCGGCGAGCGCGCCGGTCGGGATGGTCACGGTGGTGTCCATGAAGACCATCTGGAACAGGAACATGGCCATGATGCCGACGCTCAGGCTCTGGCCGCTGAGGAAGAAGCCCTTCATGCCGAACAGGCCGAAGGCATGGCCGGCGATGTTGACGGTGAACTCCTTGTTGAGCATGGCGTCACCGCCCAGCGTGCCCAGGGCGCCGACACCGCCCATCTGCAGGGCGAATCCGCAGGCCCAGAACGCCAGCATGCCGATGGCGTACACCATGACGTTCATCGTCATGGTGTGGGCAGCGTTCTTGGCCCGGGTGAAGCCGACCTCGACCAGCGCGAAGCCGGCCTGCATGAACATCACGAGGAAGCCGCAGATGAGCACCCAGGTGAAGTTGATGGAGACCTTGGCGTGACCCACCGCATCGGCGACCTCCTGCAGCGTCGGTGCCGCAGGGTCTTTGAGGCCGAGATCGGATGCATTGCCCGTGTTGGCGCCCGACGGATCGGGCGTCTCCGACGCGCTGGCGAGCCCCTTGAACATCACCAGCGCGAGACCGAGCATCAAGAGCACCGAAACCAGCCGACGCATTCGCATGGATACCTCCCGAATGCGTTGCATCGTGCAAGGGCCACATTTCGAATGGGTTGCGTTACGACTGAGTCGACTCCAGCGGAGGTGTGAGGAAACATGTATCGACGCCGGGTTGCGTCATTTGTGCTCATGCTTGCGTTGTGCGGTTGTGGCGGGGGCAATTCGGCCGAGCCGCGCTGGCAGGTCGCGCGTGGCTTCATCCGGGATCCCGAGGGGCGCGCGGTGATCTTGCGCGGGGTCAACCTGTCCTCGGTGCACAAGCAGAAGCCGTACTTCGACTTCCATCTCGAGGCCGATTACCGCCGGATTCGCGAGGACTGGGGCATGAACTCGGTGCGCTTCCTCATCGAGTGGGCCGCGGTGGAGCCGATGCGCGGCGTGTATGACGCCGGCTACCTCGACGAGGTCGCCAACCGGATCGAGTGGGCCCAGGCCGCCGGGCTGTGGGTCGTGGTCGACATGCACCAGGATGTATATGGCGAAGGTTTCGCCGGCAACGGCGCGCCACGCTGGACCTGCGACGAGGCGCGCTATGCGGCCTATGTGCCGACCACACCGTGGTTCCTGAACTACACCGACCCCAACGTGGTGGCCTGCTACGACGGGCTGTACGGCAGCGCCGAGCTGCGCGGCCACTTCATCGAGGCCTGGCGCCGCGTGGCGGCACGCCTGGCGAGCTACCCGGCGGTGCTGGGGTTCGATCCGATGAACGAGCCATACTGGGGTTCGGCGCCGGTGTCGGACTTCGAGGCCGCGACGCTGGCGCCGCTGTTCGCCGAGGTGACGACGGCGGTGCGCGGCGAGGCGCCGCACTGGCTGGCCTTCATCGAGCCGGCCTCCAGCCGCAACCTCGGCTTCAGCACCAGCTACCAGACCCTGGTCAAGGACGCCGTGTATGCGCCGCACTCGTATGATCAGGCGGCCGAGGGCGGCGCCGGCTTCGTGGCGTCGAAGCGCGCCGACGTGATTGCCAATCTGGCGGCGCTGGCGCGCGAGGCCGACGGCCTGGGAGCAGCGCTGTGGATCGGCGAATATGGCGGCGTGGCCGCGAATCCGGGCATCCGCGAGTACATGGACGCGCAGTATGACGGCGCCGGCGCGGTCGGGGCCGGGATGATGTACTGGCACTATGGCAAGGACGGCGGCTATGGGCTGCTGGACGCCACGGGCGCCGAGAAGCCGGAGCTGCTCGACACCCTGGTGCGGCCGTACCCGGAGCGTGTGGCCGGTGACGCGGTGACCTATGCCTGGGATGAGGCGACGTCGACGTTCACGCTGACGTTCGTGCCGCGCGCGGCGGGCGGGCCGACCGTGCTGTCGGTGCCGGCGCGGCGCTACCCGGCGGGCTTCCAGGTCGCGTGTGGAGGCTGCACGGTGACCCGGGCAGCGGGGCGGGTCGAGCTGGGTGTGGTCGCGCCAGCGGCGGGCGCCGGCGGCGTCGCCACGGTGACGCTGACGCCATGAGCGCGAGCTGGTCGCTGCTGGCGCTGGTTGGCCGCGCGGCGACGCTGGCCGGGCCCGACCTGGGCGGGGCACACGTGGTGCCGCTGCGCTTCGGGCTGGTGCTGCTGCCGCTGGTCGACGACGTGGTGGCCGCGCACGCGGTGGATGCGCAGCCGCCGTTCATCGACTGTGAGTGGCTGACCGCAGGCGTGGCGCGCTGGGCCGAGGCGCTGTCCCTGCGCGGGCCGGTGGCCTATGTGGAGGCCGAATACGAGGCCGGCGACGGCGCCCAGGCGGCCGTGCTGTGGCGCGACGGGCGGCGCACGTACGGCCCCGAGCGGCGCGCGCGCGGACCCATCAACGAAGCGCTGCGGCTGCTCGGCGTCATGCGCACGCAGGCCGAGGACGAGACCAGCATCATCAAGCTGGCGCGCCACGCCAGCACGGCCGCGTGGGCGCTGGTGCCGGAAGGCGTATGATTCGCCCATGGCGTTCGACACCATCATCACCGGTGGCCTGTTCTTCGACGGCCGCGGCAGCCCGCCGGTGCGGCGCGAGGTCGGCATCGTGGACGGCAAGCTCACCGCGCTCAGCGCGGCGCCGCTGGGGGCGGGGCCGGCGACGCGGGTGATCGACGCCACCGGGTGCTGGATCACGCCCGGCTTCATCGATCTGCACACGCACTATGACGCCGAGGTCGAGCTGGCGCCGTCGCTGTCGGAGTCGGTGCGCCACGGCGTGACCACCGTCCTCATGGGCTCGTGCAGCCTGTCGCTGGCGCTGGGCACGCCCGAGGACCTGGCCGACATGTTCTGTCGCGTCGAGGCCATCCCGTACCACATCGTTCGCCCCCTGCTGGAGCAGCACAAGGACTGGGACGGCCTGCCCGAGTACCTGGAGCACCTGGACAGCCTGCCGCTGGGCCCCAACGTGACCTGCTTCGTGGGCCACTCGGCGATCCGCGCCCACGTCATGGGGCTCGAGCGCAGCCTCGACCGCAAGGTGTCGCCGACCAAGGCGGAGCTCCAGCGCATGGAGGAGCTGCTCGAGCAGGGCCTCGACGCCGGCTATCTCGGGCTGTCGATCATGACCCTCAAGTGGGACAAGATGGGCGGCACCCGCGAGGTGCGCAGCCGGCCGCTGCCGTCGACCTACGGCAGCTGGAGCGAGTACCGGCGCCTGACCAAGATCCTGCGCAGGCGCGGGCGGATCTTCCAGGGCGTGCCCAACGTCAGCACCAAGATCAACGTGCTGCTCTTCCTGCTGGAGAGCGTGGGCATCGTGCGGCCGACGCTGAAGACCACCGTGATCTCGATGATGGATCTGCGCGGCAGCCGCGGCATCCACAAGCTGATCGGGGCCGTCTCGCGCGTCTTCAACGGGCTTTTCGGCGCGGATTTCCGCTGGCAGGCGCTACCCGAGCTGTTCGACCTGTGGGCCGACGGCATCGACCTGGTGGTGTTCGAGGAGTTCGGCGCCGGCGCCGCCGCGCTGCACCTGGAGGACGCCACCGCGCGCGCGGAGCTCCTGCGCGATCCCGAGTTCCGCAGGAAGTTCCGCAAGCAGTGGACCTCGAAGTTCCTGCCCAAGGCGTTCCACCGCAACCTCGACTACTCCGAGGTGCTGGAGTGCCCCGACGCCAGCGTGGTCGGGCGCTCGTTCGGGGACATCGCGCGCGAGCGCGGCGCCGACGCGGTCGACGTCTTCCTCGACCTCATCGCCCAGCACGGCCACGCGCTGCGCTGGTACACGGTGATGGCCAACGATCGCGAGAAGGCGCTGGAGCAGATCGTCAAGCACCCCGACATCCTGATCGGGTTCTCCGACGCCGGCGCGCACCTGCGCCAGATGGCGCACTACAACTTCCCGCTGCGCCTCTTGCGCCTGGTGCAGAGCGCCGAGGCCCGCGGCGCCCCCGTGATGACCATGGAGCGCGCGGTGCAGCGCCTGACCAGCGAGATCGGCGACTGGCTGGGCATCGACGCCGGCACCCTGGCCGTCGGCAAGCGCGCCGACGTCGTCATCATCGACCCGGCCGGCCTCGACGACCGCATGGAGAAGGCCGAGCTGGCCCCCATGGAGGGCTTCGGTGACTTCGTCCGCCTGGTGCGCCGCAACGAGGCCGCGGTGCGCCACGTGCTGATCAACGGCCGCGAGGCCGTCACAGCCGGCGTGCCCACGGCGGCCCTCGGCCACGACCGCGGCTTCGGCCGCGTGCTGCGCCACACCGGCGCCGACGCCCCGGCGTCGTAGCCATCCTCGTCGAGCGACTCCTCACTCGCCGCCGCCGTGGTGCTTGCGTATCGACTTCGCGCGGGCCTTCCAGAGCTTGCGCTGGGCGGCTTGCGCGACGGGGTCGTGGCGGCGGGCCTGGAAGGCGAGCTCGCGCTCCAGCTTGCGCATGCTCTCGAGGCGCGCGGGGTCGAGGTCGCCGCTGGTGATGGCCTCGGCGATGGCGCAGCCGGGTTCGCCGTGGTGGCTGCAGTCACGGAAGCGGCAGCCGGCGGCGATGGTGGTGACGTCGGCGAAGGTGTCGGCGACGCCGTCGTCGGCGGCCCAGGTCGCCAGCTCGCGCATGCCGGGGGTGTCGACCAGGATGGCGCCGCCGGCCAGGATGACCAGCTCGCGCCGCGTGGTGGTGTGGCGGCCGCGCTGATCGTGCTCGCGCACCTCGCTGGTGGCGCGCGCGCCCTCGGTCAGGCGGTTGAGCAGCGTGGTCTTGCCGACGCCGGAGGAACCGACCAGCGCCACCGTCTTGCCGGGGGCCAGCCAGCGGTCGAGGGCGCCCACGCCGGCGCCGGTCAGCGCGCTGAGCGCCAGCGCGGGCACGCCGGCGGCCAGCGGGCCCAGCGTGGTCAGCAGCGCGTCGGCGTCGGCGGTGTCGGCCTTGTTGAGCACGATGACCGGCGCCGCGCCGCCGTCCCAGATGGCGGCGAGATAGCGCTCCAGGCGGCGCGGATTGAGGTCGCCCGGCGCCGTCACCACCATCACGGTGTCGAGGTTGGCCGCGATGGGCTGCACCGCCGCGCGGGTGCCCGAGGCCTGCCGCGCCAGGCAGCCGCGCCGGGGCAGCAATGCGACGATGGCTTCGCCGCGGATGGCGACCCAGTCACCCACCACCGGGAGGTCGAGGCGGTCGGCCGCCTCGTACGCCAGGCGCCCGCGCAGCGTCACCGTGCGCGGACCGCTGGCGGTCCACACCTCGTAGGCGCCGCGATGTTCGATGGCGACCCGCGCCGGCTCCAGCGTGGCATCGCCCAGACGTGCAAATTCCTCGGAAAACTTCGGATCAAAACCCAGTTCTGACAGCTTCAAGACAAACCTCGAGCATTCGAGTCGTTCGAATGCGACGAGAGCCGACCACCGGGATCCGCAGATCAGACCGTGTCAGGCACCCCGGAAGAGGCGGCCCGCGTCGCGCGAAGGGCGCTGTGCGTGAAGGACAAGTTCGCTCATGGGCTGCCTCCTTTCGGGAGATGAGCCAGTCTGGCCGACGTCGCCTCGGTCGTCAACCGCGTATGATGGGGCCATGAAACGCTTGGTCGTGGGGGCCCTGGTGATCGCGCTGGGTGTCGCCGCCTATTGGTTCTTCAATCGTGACAGGGGGGGCACGCACAAGCCCGCGAAGCCCGTCGGCGAGGCCGCTGTCAGTCCGTCCGACACCGCCAGCGACGGCCCCACGGGCGGGTCGCCGCCCGCCAGCCCCGAGAAGGCCAAGGTCAAGGCCGCACACCAGCTGCTGGTGCAGCAGATCGAGCAGGCGCGCCAGCGTCGCCTCGCCGCGCTGGCCCGCGAGAGCGCTGCCGCCAGCAAGACCCCGACGCCCGCCGTCCCTGGCCTGCCCGGCTTCGACGAGCCGCCGAGTCCGCTCGATACCCCGCTGGCCAAGGACTACATCAAGGAGCGCATGATGGACATCCGCCCCCTGCTCCAGGAATGCTACGAGACCTCGATGGTCGAGCACCCCGAGCTGGCGGCGGGTGGCACCATCACGCTGACGTTCCGCATGGCCGGCGAGCCCGGCGTCGGCGGCGTCATCCTCAACAACAAGATCGTCCCCGAGAAGAGCACCCTGGCCGCCGCGCCCTACCTGGCCGAGTGCGTCACCGAGTCGATCTATGCCATGCGCTTCGATCCCCCCGGCGCCGGCGGCTACATCGACGTGAACTACCCGTTCATCTTCCAGACCACTGACGCCGGCCTCTGATTCCCAGCCGCGCGGCCTCGTGCGATGATGGCATCATGCGGGGTGTCGCGACAGCTCTGGTCCTGGTGCTGACGGCCTGCACCGGCAGCGTCAGTGACAACGGTGGCGGCGACGGTGGCTCGGGCCGCGGTGATGGTGGCGGTGGTGGCAACGCCGACGCCGCGCCCGTGGTCGGCGAAGACCCCGGCGTCGCCGGCATCGTGGCCGCGCACAACGCCGCGCGCGCCGCGGTGTCACCTGCGCCCGCGACGCCGATGCCCGCGCTGGTGTGGTCGTCGGCCGCGTTCGACAAGGCGCGCGCCTGGGCCGCCGGCTGCAACTGGTCGCACAACCCCAACCTGGGCAGCTTCGGCGAGAACATCTTCGCCACCTCGGGCAGCACCACCGGCGCGGCCGTGGTGCAGAGCTGGGTCAGCGAGAAGGCCAACTACAACTACGCCGCCAACAGCTGCAGCGGCGTGTGCGGCCACTACACCCAGGTCGTCTGGGCCGCCACCACCGCCGTCGGCTGCGCCAAGCAGCGCTGCACCACCGGGTCACCGCTGGGCGGCGGCAGCTGGGAGTTCTGGGTCTGCGACTACTCGCCGCCGGGCAACTTCGGCGGCCAGCGTCCGTACTGAGCGATCACCGCGCGCACCTCAGCATCGGTGTAGCGCGGCGTGATGTGCTGCGGACAGTTCCAGTCGAGGCCCTCGACCTGCAAGATCACGCCGCGCTCGACGCGCGCCGGATAGCCCGGCACCGCCAGCTGCGCCAGCACGGCGGGGTCCTCGGTGATGCTGGCGTGCGCCAGCA
>Ga0154020_10001645_pt1 | contig 27447 bp, 29 predicted proteins | sample Klosneuvirus_201_FD_109709 | JGI IMG/M metagenome (GOLD analysis project Ga0154020, IMG submission 109709) | Active sludge microbial communities from wastewater, Klosterneuburg, Austria - Klosneuvirus_20160825_MG | ecosystem: Engineered > WWTP > Aerobic digester > Activated sludge | place...
AGTAGGGTAAAGAATTGGCGCCGTATCTTTGACTGAGTATTATCGTCACTTTCTCCACGCAGGAGTGACTTTTTACATAAATCATCGATCAGTTTCCAATTCCTTCCCGTCAAACCGTACGTGAAGTTTTCCTTCATACGGCTTACCGATTGGAATTCATAATGCGGCATTCGACTTCTCCTTTGTCATGCCATAGAGATCAACAAGGTGATATTGCTCGTACAAAACTTTTGCACTGACAACGCCACGCTGAACTCCACGAAGTTTTCTGCACCTTTTGATAACGCGATTGAATCGCTCCCAAATATAACGATCTAAATCCCACATGGTCTTTCCGGCATTCGTGATAACGAAATATCCACCCCAGCCTCTGATCACAGGATTTACGGCTTCAATTATCTTTTCAAAATTAACCGTCGCGCGGTGATTCACCATTTGACGAATTGTATTTTTGAAATTTGTAACCGCTTTATGTGATGGCCAGTAGTAGCAATTCATTTTGCCCTGATACGATGGGGCTAACCTGAAATGAATGCCAAGAAAGTCAAATCCTACGCTCGCGTGTACAACACGGGTTTTCTCCGCGTTGATCTCCACCCCAAGAGTCGTGATGATCTCCTTTAATCTTGCGAAATAAAATTCAGGTCTCCATTTACACACAACGACCATGTCGTCGGCGTAACGAATTAAATGAGCATCGCGTTTGCGGTGATCATATTCCCGTTTTCTCCACTCCGTATCCAAGACATTCAGGAAAATATTTGCCAATAATGGCGATATCACGCCTCCCTGCGGAGTCCCGATCACTGAGCGTGTGATTCCGGCTTCTGTCGCAACACCCGCTGTGAGCCAAGCTTTGATAAGTTTTAGAACGCGCGGGTCAGAAATCCTGCGCGCAACTAAATCCATCAGCTTACTCTGCGGAATGCTGTCAAAGAAGGATTTAAGATCGACTTCAATAACATGTTCGCAACCAAAGTTAATGTACTTGCGTACTTCTTTAATTGCTTGGTGGGCGCTCCGTTGGGGACGGAACCCATATGAAAATTCTTGAAAGTCCGCTTCAAACAGCGGTTCAATAACAAGCTTCACTGCCATCTGGGCCACACGATCTTTAATCGTTGGAATTCCCAGCGGGCGAAGTTTGCCATTGGCTTTCGGGATCATCACACGCCGAACCGGCAGTGGATGATATTTTCCCGCTTGCAATTCTTGTTGGAGTTCTTTCAAAAACTTTTCAACACCATACGTTTCGATGTCATCAAAGTTCTGGCGGTCTACACCTGATGCGCCTTTATTAGCTCGAATCATTTTCCAAGCTGTTTCAAGAATCATCATTGAGTAAACCTTATCGAACAGAATACCAAAGCGACGGTTTGAATCCGCCTTGGCCGCACTATAGAGTTTCCTCTGTAGAAGACGGGACTTGGTGAGTTTTTGCTCACGCACGTTTTTAGTTTTATCAACAATCATGCATCCCCCTTTCTATGAGAAAACATTTCCAAAAGCAGAGGCCCTTCGCTCCGACAAAGTTGTAATGTCTTTGTCATCGTCACTACTACGGCCTCATCCGACGTCTCTAAACGAGCATTTCCTTCGATTTCGCACTGAGTGCTTATACGTTGGTCTTTCCAATATCGCGTTTCCGTGATATCAAAACTCGTAGAGACCTCTCCAGTTTCCACGCGAGTGTGTATATCCATGCCGCCCGCCTTCACGCCGGAAGAGCCAGTGTGTGCTAATAACCATTTCTTCCACACTGATGTTAGTCTTCGCCCGGAGACAAAGGGCTCGACCTCTTCATCACCAACAAACCCTGTACGATCGTTGGCTTTGGTTACGACGCTGCAACCGCGGTTCATTTTCATTACGGCCTGGATACTTGCGGGTGCCCCTGACAGGGTTGGACCGCTACAAATCTTTCGACTCATAGAAGCCACCTCGGCACTCCATTTTCCCATGAGCTTCGGTGTAGAAGAGCTTTTGCTCGCCTCACGGCCTACACCGTCATGGTAGCTACTCAGATAAATGATTAATTTCTGAGGGTGGTACATTTCATCCACCTACACTTGCGTTCTTCTGGACACGCCATCACCTCCCCAAAAATCAGCACGCGCTCTTTGAGGGGTAACAATCAATGTTAAACTCATCATAATCGTTAAAATCCAAGATTGAATTTTGATGCCAATGGCTTTGAAAAGATTAGTTTTTCCCATTGCCTACTCCTTTCATCTGTTCGACACCGAATGGTGCAAGGATAGACGCTTCACGAATGGCATTTTGAAGTGATTCCCCCTTATCCATAAGACTTTTTAAAAACTGATTGTCTCTGGCATCACTAGTAGAGATCCAATATTCAAGAGGGGAAGGTTGAATGCGGATGATCTGTCTTGCTTCTCCTGCAATCAAAAACCCTTCACTGTATAATCCTTTTCTTTGCTCTAAGGATTGAATCAGTTTTAACTCTTGAGAATTGAGTTTAAGTGTTTCAGATAAAATCCGGGTATCACCTCTTTGAAGCATTACGAGTTTCGTGGCGGTATTATTTAAAATTGCAGGACCGATGCCACTGCCAATAATTTCCTCTACCCCTTGGGTTATAAATGAAATTCCACTCCCAGTTTTTCTAAATGTACGTGCTGCATATTCCATAAAATTTGCAGCAGCAGGGCTTTTTAAAAATTGCCAGGCTTCATCCAATAAAACCCGTTTAGGAACGGATCGATTTGACTCTACTTGATCCAAAATAAAATTTGTTAATATTAGAATCATGACAGCCTGTAGATCTGGATATTGAGATAGACCCTTTAAGTCAAAGGCCACCACAGGGCTATCGACTTTTATGTATCCCTGCTTATCAATTAATTTTCCAAAGGGAGTATTACCTACCCATGGGAATAAAAGCTTACCAATTCTTTTTAACCCTTCATCAGAAGATTTTTCACAGTAGGTGGATAAATCAGAAATAAGAGGAGATCGGGGAGTTTTCTCTAGCCTTGCTTTTTCAAAAATATGAATTATCGCTTCTTCAAGCTGAACTCGCTCGAGGCGACTGAGTTTTTCTCCCTCATCCACGATCATTTGCTCTACAATGGCAAGCATTCCCTTTAAGCGATCTCCACTGGGAGGGATGAGGGGATCATTCAAAGCAAAAGGGTTGATGGCATAATTTTCAGAAAGATTGATCTCAAAATACTGTCCACCTAAGACCTTGGTCATTTTTTCATAGGATCCGCCAACATCAATAATGTAGACCTTTGTTCCTCTTGCTATTTGTTGCAGCATTAAAAAGTTATTTGCAAAGGACTTTCCACTTCCGCTGGATCCTGTCACCAGCATGTTATAATTGGTGAGCTTTGGATCAGTGGGGTTAAACGAATAAAGTCCACCCAGGCGCGTATTAAGCAGCACTGTAGGGATATCATCACCCCTTGAGGGACCATAGACAGGAAGAAAATCCACAAGGTTATTGGTTTTAAGTCTTTTATTTCGAATCAAAGACATTGGAGCTAATGGCAAATCTGATTTAAATATCTTCCATGCACCAACGGTTTCTTCACAACCTTCAGATCCACTTAAGGATTTAAATTGAGAAAGGACTTCCTTAGTTTTTAAATTAAGCAGTTTTTTTCCTTGGCTGGTATTTTCCTCTCTTAGTATTAAAAGCATTTCGGCTTGAAATATTTTTTGACCCGTTTCAATGATTTCTCTTAAAAGATCTGTCGTTTGGCTTAAGCGGGATTCACTTTCTAAATCACTCACCCGATTACTTTGAGAATGTGCTAGTGAATGCGCCATACGACGCTTTTGCTCCAGCGATTTGATCTCCTTTGTTTGGTCAGAAACGATAAAGGAAAACAAAAGCTCGTACTTAAAAGGTAAAGAGAGAAACCCCCTCATCATTCCTGCAAAAGAAGATTCAGGAAGCGTTTTGAGTGAGATGACTCGGGTTCGCATTTGATCGAGAATGAAATCATTTTGATCTAACACTAGGTCACCAAAAACGAGCTGTGACCGTGGAGAGTCTCCTTCGATTAACATTTCTCTCTTAGTAATGCGTGGTGGTTCAATTTCACTAGCTCGTAGGGGGTTAAAGTAGGAGTAAAGAAGCTCAATAAACGCGTCCTTATTTAACCGATCCGAATAAAACCCCAAGGAGGAAATGGAGGACTGTACATTAAGTGTCGCTTGATCAAGCAGTTGAAGTCTTTCTTCATAACCGTGAGCGAATTCTTTTGAGAACTTCTTAAGATTTTTAAATTGGTTTTGTTTTATTGGAGCTTCTGATTTTATAAATAAAAATAATCTAGGTCCAAATATTTGATTACCCGAAATGGCTGATTGTATTTTCTGTCTTCGTTCTTGATCTAAATAAATTAAGAATTCATCCTTTGACGAAATAAGCTTTTCATGAGAGATGAGTTTTTCATTAAAGTTTGAATCCACTTTGACATAAAATTGGCAGGTAAAACCTTCCGGTAAAGAATTGGCAAAGGATCTTAATCCAAGAGTCAGTTGATTGACTCTAGCCTCATCAAAGCACTCAATATCCAGGGGTAAGAGTTCTAATCCGATACTGAGTGATCCATCCCAAAGAATAGCGTGAGAAAAAGGATGAGATTCAAACTCCCAAAAGGGTAGTTCTTCACACAGTGCACTTACAACTTCATTCATTTTAAGTCTCCTTTGCTGAAAGTTATATAAGTTTGATCAATGGAATTGGCAGATAAGACCGATGGTGAAATGAGGTGTTGCATTAAATGTTGAAGATAAAGATCGGGCTTCCCTCGTTTAACAAAGAAAAGAGTTCCTGCCATAATAAGACTTGTTCCAAAGACCATGGGGATTTTCATATTGGTTGACCCAAATATGAGATTTTGAATAGAAAGATTAAAAAGTAATAGTAAAACGTCAGTAAGATCGAGACCTAAGATTTTACTTTTGGTGTCTAGAGTCCTTGGTACTGTTGAGGTTAATAGCGATTCTTCCATCACTTAACGAACCGCCTGTGAAATAAATTCAACAATGGCCTGGGCACCAAACCCAATAGCGCTACCAATGATGGCATACCAAATATGAGTTTTTGCTCTCTCATTACCAGTCATAAGTGAAAAAGCGGCCCATGCAATTCCAATCACGGAAAGTGTTGGTAAGATCACCCGTGTTAGTTTCATTTGAATTCCCATGAGTGAAGATTCAACACTTGCACTTGCAAGTTCAGGAGCAAAAGCCGCAAGTATTAATATGGAAAAAATTAATAAATTATTTTTATTCATAAGGACACCTCCTAGATTAAAATTAAATAGCAATAGACTCCTCCTTTTCATTCTGTGGAAATAAGCATAAGAAAATATCATCAGCAAAAAAATGAATTTTAAACTGGATAAAATTTCCAATGACTTGACCTTGACCCACTTTGTTCCAATTAGATTTAAGCTCTCCATTGGAGGAATGATATTCTTCCAGGGCCAAGACTTGATACTGATCTAACTCTGATTTTTCATCTTGAGTTAAAAAGTAGCTGACATTGGGAAAAGCCCAAATTTTCAAGCGAAACATTTTTGACCCTGGCTTTAAAAATGCAAAACCAACGGGATCTCTTTCAATTACTTCTCCACTTGGTGAGACCGATCCCCTTGTCATAGTAAAACGATCGTATTTTCGAAATGGTATAATGTTATCTTTCATAGGTATTCACCTCCTTTGTTAATAGTTTTCATGCGGCCACCGGGTCTAGAATAAGATCCATAAAAGCCATTTCCACACCACCGCACTCATGGCATACTAAATAACCTCCTTCAAACTCAGTATGGTTTCCACAATAAGGACAAGAGTAGTTGCGTGGCTCTGGCGACCCAAATCTTTTAAATTGCTCAAATCGCCGTGAGCGAATTTTCTCTTGCGAATCAGAATGTGTTTTCAAAAATCCATTATGAATAGATTTTTTATCTTTAAAAGTTCTCGACATTAGATTTGCTCCCACGGATTTCTTATTTGTTGAAATGGATTTTTGCGGGCTTCGATTCGATGGTATTCAGAAAGAGTCATATCTGGTGCTAAAAGCCAGCTTGTAATTTGTGATTTAATTCTTTGATAAAAGAATTTTAATTTTTCTTTGATTGATTTCATTTGGGTATTGATCTCCTTATTGATTTTGAGGTTTGGTTGATAGGATTGTTTTTTATTAATCATTTTTCCTCCTTGGTTATTGGTTCTCGCAAATGGGTAATTCTTCTAAAATTAGATTTGATTCGGATGGATATTCATATTGGGAGCCAAATTGCTCCCTGGCTGCTTGACGTAAATTATCAAGCTGACCTTGCTCTACTAACATTTTGGAATTGTCCCAATCACACTCCATACAAAATTGATCGTGATCGATGGTGTATATATTTTTCGTCCCACATCTTGGACAGCGAATAACTTTAGTAAATTCACGTTTTTTCATTAGTCTCCTCCCTTGTTAGAGATTTTTACTGAAACCGTTTATCGATTTCTGAATCCCTATTATTTCAAGAATGGTTCCAAGAGACTTAAACGTGGCTAGAGTGGAATTAATATATTGATTTTGTTTATCAATTTATATAAATGAGAATTATTGTATAAAAATGGTGTTAACGGATTTCCGTTAGAGGGATTTTTTAAATTCTTAGTGCATTTACTATGTTAGAGTATTTTTGTCCGATTGGCGGATACCCGTCATAGTTAGCGGATATCCACCAGCTCTATTCAATTTAAAGAGATAGGCAGTAAATAATAAAACTAAACAATGACGATGGGAAGTTCAGCGATTTCTGATTTTGGGATCAGATAAATACCATTTTTAGCGCAAGCTTCTTGAATCTCAGCTTGATCAAAGTGCCCGGTGACTAAATATCTCTGCGCATGCTTAGGAATTAACTTTAATAGATCTAGGCCTGTTTCAGATTCTTTTAAATCATAGTCAAATAAAAATGTAGAGCTGTTAAGCTCTAGCAATGGATCATAAAGAATCACTTTTGCTTCTTTAATGTTTGATAATAAATAAACATTGGAATGAATGCCATTTTCTCCCAACTTTATTTTCCATAGTTGTCGGACGGTGATTTGGTCGTCTAGAATAAATATTTTCTCATGAGATTTAAATTTGAGCCTTGGCACATACCAAGACTCTCTTTCACTGATGGGAAGTTGGATGGTGATTCTTGTTTTACGCCTTGGCTCTGAAGCAGCTTTAATACTTCCACCCCATTGATTAATCCAATTGTAGGCATGATAGAGACCATGGCCAGTACCGTTCATTTTGCCACTGCTAAATCCCTTTTCAAAAACATGAGCAAGAATGCTTGAGTCCATACCAGGGCCATCATCTTCAATTTCAATAATCAAATCCGGGGCAAGATCTTTTGCGCGTATTGAGATGGTACCTGGACTGATTTGTAGGGCATCGAGTGAATTATTAACAATGTTGCCAATAATAATTTGAAGTTCGACAGGTATGTGCGGAATTTTTGCTGAGCAAAGTGAGTCATCAATTTGGGTATTAAAGGTAATATTTGACGGTAAAGTAGCTTTGATCTGATTAATAGATTTGTAGATGGTATCATAAATTGAATCTGAAATAGCTTGATCCGTGGTCTGATTTATTTTTTTATAATCAAGGGCGGCAGTAATTTTTTGAATTTGCTCAATAGAAGTTTTTAATAATTCTTTATCCTGGCTCATAGTTTCGGGCAGGCGTGCTGGAAGCCTCATAAGTGAAGCAAGAGGGGTTCTTAAATTGTGTCTGACTTCATCGGAAATACTAGCATGAGCTTTACTTTTTTCAATGACCAGATCTTTTTCAAATTGCTCTATAAGTCGTCTTTTCACTAGGCGTGTCTGTGGTATGGTGATTAAAAGAATAAAAAACCATAGCATAGTAGCATAGGGTACCAAAGAAAAACGGTTGTATTCATAAATAATGACTTCTTCATCTTGCTTAGAGAGAGAATTATTTACAGGAACAATAACTCTATCTCGAAGTAAAGATTCTAAGGGTATTTTGTTTTTAATTAATGCTAAAGCAGGGGGCATGGTAAAGTTGTGACTAGAGTTTTTAGACTTGTAGGTTATAGATTTAAAATTAGTATTTAAGGCTTCTTCTAAGACAAAGTTAACTTCGCGCATTTGACCCAGTTGAATCATTCGAGTGACATATTTTGTGCTTTGCTCAGCCACAGATTGCAAGTGGAGATTATTAGCAATAATAGAAGCGCCAATTAAAATGAGTAAGCCTAAAAATGAATAGATACTCTGACGGTATTCAAATTGCGTAATGGTTTCCTCTAGAGTCGAAGAGGTGGAATTGCTATGACTTGTATCAAAGCTCATAATTCCGCCTTTGAATTTAAAATGTTCACCCGCACTGGATTGATAGGACAATTTTTAAGCTCTGGAAACAAATCCATATTAAGGGATTCAATTTCTAATTGCGGGGACGTTAATGGAAAATCTTTTTCTGGGTAGTTTACGGAATTACTTAGTAATGGCAGTAAACGTGCTTTAAAATCATCACTTAAATGCCAAGGCCGCTTGCTTAAGTCGTCATTACTGATAGCCGCAATATTGGGTATGGCTTCTAGAAAGCTTCTCTCAAGGCCTGTTGAGTATTCTGAGTCAAAAGAAAATCCAAAAGAATAAAAATTTGCTTCTAGATGTTGAATAGAGCAAATAATACCAACATTATCTGGAGGTGTATGCATTTGATAAAAATCTATATTAACCATCTTAAAGCTACTAGTAAGTTTATTTAATAATGCTGAGAGAGAGGCTGTGGAGTGATTAGCTAAATCTACTTTTTTAAAAGGCCATTTTAGCTCTAGGTGATTATTTAAATAATACCTCTCCAGAGCTTCATTCTGAGCATGGATGAGTGCTGATTTTTCTCCTGACACGGCAACACCTACAGAAGGAATATTCAGCTTGAGACAAATATATCTTTCTATGACTTCCGCCGAAGCTTTTTCAATGGCAAGATCTGGATCTGTAGAGGTTCCTCGGCCCTCGCTTTTAATATTCTCAAAGTTTAAGTGGCAAGAAAAATCATACAACCCCAGAGAATAGCGATCAGGCCAGTCGTATTGCTTATACGCTAGCTTAAATAAATCCTTATGAGTGATTAACCAATGGGTTATTGCATTTTTATCAACCATAACTGATTATTTGCATAGAGGTCTGATAGGTTAAATGCCCAAGGTTTTCTAATTGTTGCAGAATAGGGTGAAGCCATAAGGGGCGCGATCCATAATTGAGAGAGTGAGTTAAAATGAAGCTCCTTTAATTTAGTAAGACGAAGATTTTTATCCTCAGTGGCCATATAATCAGCAAGCCAAGCATCCCGTTCTTTCTTCGAGAGCCCTAAAAGCCCAGCATTCAGTGAATAAGAGATGAGGCTAATGTCTTCCATAAATCCTGTATCCGTGGAAACAATAAAGGCGTCTGGGGTTTCCTCAATTGTAAGATTTTTTTTCAAATCAGGAGCATTGTTTTCAAAATAGCATTCGGCTTCAGGTAGATTTTTATTGATGGGATTAGCCCAAGGCTCAATGCCTCCTCTACGAATGAGGCCAAGTCTAAATTTTTTATTGGGTCTTTGTTCTTGTAATAGATTTAATTTTTCCATTTGAGTTAATTGTTCTTTAGTAAGTCCACCTTCTCCTAGACTCGGGAAAAACTCCTCTCTGGGTTCAAAGCCAGGACTTTTACCATAAATTTCTTGAAAGGCATTTCGAACTTTACTTGCAATATAGCGCCTTTCCTCTAGTGAGAGGGAATTAAAACCTTTTTCAGTAAAAACCAGTAAATGGCTTCTGATTTTTTGTGTAATGTGACTAGTAAACTCTGGGTGTTCATTAACAAATTTAATTTGCTCATCAGCTCTCGCCGTATCTACCGTAGTTAAAAGATCCACTCTACCTTCTGATAATGCCTTTAAACTTTCAGAAGAGGATTTACTGGTAAAAGGTATTAGTTGAATCTCCGTCGCAATGTCATTAGTGGCATGGTAGTGAAATGGATTAAGTTTTAGTTTAATATTCCCTTTCTCGTCGTCTGCTGCCACGAAATAGGGACCACTGGTCTCCTGATAATTTTCAATAGCGAGAGTTTCAGGATTAACGCTTGCTTTGGGTATAATGGCAAAGTCGATAGCAGCAAGCATCGGTAGTAAGAAAGATTTTCGGTTAGGAGAGATTAATATTAAAGTATCTCCAGAGGCTTTAATACCTGAGCAATCTTGATTGATCGATTTTAACTCTTCTCCGCTACATACAAGGTCCTTAAAGTTTCCATGGGTATTGCCAGATAATATAAGTAACCGTTTAAGGGAAAACACCACATCATCTATAGTAATTGGCTTACCTGAAGCGGTCTTAATATTATTTTTGAGCTTAAAATGTAATTCATCGCCTTCCCAGAAAACGCGTTCGGCGAGTCCAGGAACGATGGTGCCTTTTGTATCAACTTCTACCAGAGTGGAATAAATATTTTCTAGAAAAATATATTCATAATCAATACTAATATTGGTTGGCTCATAATGCTGAGCCTTGAAATCAGCAGGAAAGGCTACACGTAAAGTGCTATTTTGTGTTTTTTTATAATTCATTACAAAAGACCCTCCTAGAAGGCTTATAGCAATAAGAAGCAAAATAATAATGGGTTTAAACTGTATCTTCATAAGAGTAACCTAATTTGAGGCACCGATACAAATAGTCTTCATAGGTGTATTCCCTTCAGTAGTAAGCAAGCCTTCGCTTTGTAATTTTTCAATAAGGCTTGGCTTAATTTTAACACAATTTTTTTCACTAGGAATCAGTAGATTGTGTTTGCTTAAAATTTGAATAGCCCAGGCGATTTCCTGTTGCTCTTCCGGCGTCAGGTTTTTCTCCTGTAGAGTGCAGTCACCGTGGCTTGAATTAACGATAAGTGTGATCACTAACGCAATAACTATTTTATTCATAAACTATCTCCTCATTAAATTGTTCTTCTTCTTTTGATAGAATAATTCCATATTTTTTAATTTTATCTCTCAGAGTGCTTCGCTTTATTTGCAAAGTACGAGCGGCGGCTGAAAGACTCTGAGAGGTTTTCAATGCCTGCTCGATTAAATGTTTCTCAGCATTTAAATTTTTAAATTTAAAAGTTAAATAATCAGCTGGCTTTTTAGAGGAAACCTTTGAGTCAGTACACTCAAAAGATAGTTGATTAAAATCTAGATAAGGGCCATCTGATGAATTAACGAGCCTTCTGATTTCATTTTGAAGTTGGCGAACATTTCCTGGCCATTTAAGTTTAATCAAATACTCAAAAGAAGATTCTAGAACTTTAAAATCTTTGCCAGCTCGTTTATTTGCTTCTTCTAAAAAGTGAGCCACTAAATAGGGAATATCATCAGCACGCTCTCTCAGGGGAGCAATAGGGATAGGGAGAACATTGAGGCGGTAAAATAAATCTTCTCGGAATTTTTTTTGTGAAATTAAATCTTCTAAGTTAGCATTAGTCGCGGCTATTATTCTAACATCCACTTTTTTAGATTGATTTGAGCCAACTGGAGTAATCTCTCGTTCCTGAATAACACGGAGTAATTTGACTTGGAGACTCATGGGCATATCACCAATCTCATCAAAAAAGAGAGTACCTCCATTTGCTGCCTGAAATTTCCCAATTTTTGATTGATTTGCACCTGTAAAGGCTCCACGCTCATGACCAAAAAGTTCACTCTCAATCAGGTCTTCTGCAATAGCTGTACTATTGATAGCAATAAAACTCTGAAGCCTACGATATGAATTTTGATGAATGGCTTTTGCTATAATTTCCTTACCAGTCCCATTTTCACCTCTAATCAACACCGTTTCATCTGTTGGCCCATATTTTTTAACCAACCGTCCAACCTCTGCCATTTTTTGAGAGGCTCCTACAATGCCGAGCTCATTCAAAAGTTGAAAATTCTCAGAAGAATTTGAGATCACTAGTGGTTTAATTTTCCTTTCCACTTCCTTACAGATGCGGTGGAGAATACCAAGAAGCTTGGCATCTGCCGTTTCTTTGGAAATAAAAAAGATAGCACCTGAGTCAAGAGATTCATTGTGGACTTGAATAGAATCGTCTCCAGAGAAGGCTAAGATGGAAAGCTCTTTATTGTATTTTCGTATTTCTTTTATTACTTCGATCCCATTCATTTGGGGCATGTGATAATCAATTAAGGCTAGAGAAAAAGGAATCGTTTTTTGTCGAACTAGTGCTGCACCTTCAGAGCCACTCTGAACTGCTTTAACAAAAAAACCTTCATCGCTTAAAAAATCACTCATTGATTTTAAAATAGCAAGATCGTCATCAATGAGTAATATGTTATGCTTCACGATTTATCCCTCTAATTCAATTTATGAAAGATGAACAATTCTTAATAATTACTATTAAAGGCTAGGAACTTGCCTTTGCCTTCAATAATTATTATTTATCACGCATAGAGGTTTGCAGCAATTTCTGTAAAGATTACATGTAATTAATATAGGTACAAAAGAAGTATTAAGAGTAGAAATCCAGAACATAAATGGAAACAGTATCTTAGATCTTAAAAAGAGTGGCGGAAATCCGTCACTCTTCATTTTAAAAGAGTTTAATGATGGTTAAATAATCTTATCCGTGCAAATATTGCTATTGCAGGACGAATTTATACTTTTTTGTATCCCATTTTCTTTCGATCTTTCCTTTTGGTGAGCATTCAATCAAACTCAATTTTCTCTTTATTCGCATTTTTGTTCAAGGCCTTTACTTTTCTAGGCAAAGCTACAAGATTTAGAATCTCTTCTTCGACCGACTTACTGGTCAATAAAAATGCCAAGTACAGTTTTCTTTTGATTGAACCAACTGTCATACAGAAGCTTGTAATGAACTTCAAACTTTTTCCAAAGACTGGTTCCACATTTTGGAACCAAAAGTTGGATGACTCTATGTTATGAAGTCGACAATTTAATGGTGAGACCTATATACCTTTCCAAAAATTAATTGAATTATTTGACGTCGTTGCAAGTCTAAAAAATTCTTATTTTTTATTGAGTTTAAAATAAAACTTCTAATGTAATTAGCCGGAGCAGCATATTTGAGCTTATTCCATACATCTCTATCACTCAATGATGTTAAATTATCAACTCTAGTAGGGAAATTACCACCCCATCCTATTCCTCGAAAGCTTCCATCTTTTCTGCTCACTATTACAGATCCAGAGTCACCCCAAGAAAAATTGCATCCATTTACAAAAGACCAAATCTTAAACCATTCAGGAGCAGGGTTTTTGTTATCATTTTCAGAAACTATTCTTATATCATTTGTCTTAGAAAAAACTCGGCAATTAGAACTCCAATCACCCTGTAGCTTGGAGTTCAAGTTGTAGGCAATACCAAAACCAAAAGTTGCTAAGGGTTCATTCTCCACAGGAGCAAAACTTATATTAATGTCCATAGCATAAGGATTAAGTTTTAGAAGATCTTCCTTTTCAAGTTCTATTTCAATAATAGCAAAGTCTATTTGTGGCCATAGCCCTATAATTCGTTTACATTGGGAATTTATTCCAAGAGTTTCAAAGTATACACTCGACTTCGAACAACCTGCCTGAATTAAAGTGGCAATGCCTTCAGGATTTTTAAGTAATTCTAATTCACTTGCAATAACATGCGAGTTAGAAGCAAAAAGAGCATGACCATTATATTCACCAATATAAAATCCTGTGCCTTTATAACTATAGGACCCTGTTGCCTTGATGACGGAATGCAAGACGGTGGGTATTTCAGGCCTAATTTTAGTGTTATCGCTATTGCTTTGATTATTTTTTGGATCAACTGATTTTTTACTCCATTTATCTCCGATTGTAATATTACGTCCGCTGGTTACATTCTCTAGTAGGTAGCATCCCGGAGTAAAGCTATATCCATTGCTACCATTAATAAAAGCACTTAAGGGTTTGTTGATAGATTCCATTGCTTTGCCGTTTTGAGCTAAATAAAAGATACTAATTTTATATGAGTTGAGATTTTGGATAAAAGAGTCTTTTCTATTATTATCAGTACATTCTATCTCTCGTAAGGCAAGTGCTTGTCCTTCATTCGAGGCAGTATCAGTAATTGTTTGCAGATATTTTGAATTTTTTGATACTACAATAGATACAGTTGAATCCACTGAAGATATGATAGATTGCGATAAAAGCTGACTCCATTGGGGGGTTAAGTAAGTAATTTTTTCTTCGAATTGAGTTGGCATAAAACTCATTAATTTTAATGGATCCATCATTTCTGGTTTTTGTAATTGAAGGTTAGCGATAATATTATTCTTGTACTCCTCTAAATTTTTTCCGAGTAAAGATGTAGGTGAAGTCATTCTTGTAATTTCATTAATAAATAGATCAATAAAAAGAAATGGAGTTAAACGCTCAGGTTCTTGATTTGTAGCCCAGATTTTTAAGCCTGCATTCCACACTTTTTGATTGGAAGTAATTTGACCAAGTTTATTCAATACGCGATTGAGTTCAGTAGAAATAGTATAAACGAATGGAAGTTTATACAGTTTATTAATATCATAAGGTCCTTGTAGATTTCTTATTCCCCCTGGATTCTCATACTTTAAAAGTTCTAGTTGTACGTGTTTAATTAAAACGGATTGATGTTTTAAATTATGCATGGTCATTTTGTGCATGACATCAAAGAACCCTTTTCCGATGAGTGGATCATAATCCATAACACCCCAAGCAAAAAAATCTGACCAAAATTCATTATAGAGTTCCAATGTTAGACCTAACTGTGAAGAAATAATATGTCCCACCTCATGAATCAGGATTTGTGCAAGGCCATAACCATTTTGTGATTCGAATTCGTCACCAACTGTTATAGAATCTCCAGCAAAAGCACAGATGGCAGATAAACCAGGGTTGATTTTTATTTTAATGGGGAATATTTTCTCAAATAAATGAGGAGGAAAGTTCTTTTCAGAATTACTAATAAATTTTTTCAAATTTGGTTCTGCAAAATCTATTATAGCTTTCTTAAATAGTTCCAATTGTTCAAGATCGATTTTATCATAAGGATTATACTTTGTTACATCACACTGATAGGGAGAAGTATAAGGCTTAGTTTCCAATTGTTCTAAGGGATGAATTTCAAATTTAAACAACTCTGAAGTACCAAACTCTGCTGGCAGATTTTTATAAGTTAAATCACTGGTTATAAAATTATCATACGATTTTATGGATGCGAATAGAATTTGAGAAAAGAAGTGAATAACTAAGATTAAAAAATATTTTATTTTCATATAAACTCCATAGTGAGTGGCTTAATAAAAGCTCTCGTTAAATTGATGTTGGTCTATTAAAAATAGTAAAATCATTTTAATAAGCCCTTGAAATTAAATTAGCTCTGTCCAAAAAACATCTCTAACATTATTTAGAATATTAGGTAAAGACTCAGCTCAGGCCCAAAAACCTTTAAGTTTCCTTTGCTATGATCCATTAAATTATCAGGCTGAGGATAGGATGAAGTGAAAGGTAAGTTGATTTCTGTATAACCCAAATCAATTCCTAACCAGTGATTTATATTCATACTTAATAGTGCTTGATAACCTAAACCTGGATTAAAGGTAGCATAGGAGTTAGATAAGTTACCTATTTCATTGGTGATCTTGGATGCATTTATCCCCCCTTTTATGGAAAAAGTGGAATTAAAAGTGTAGTTTAAATTGGCTTCGACTCTCAAAATTTGCATTTGTCCTTTTTCATTGGTGGATGAATCAGTAAAATTTTGACCAATATAAGACGTTTGCGTGGTAAACCCAATGCCGTGTAAGTTTTGATAAATATAACCAATTCCAATTCCCGGAGCAGACTCAGAGCGCGCTTGCCCATTGTGACTACCTGAGATTGAAGACTTGCTGGAAATATTGAACTCTGTGGGAAGAGCTAATAAAGAAAAGCTGACCCCTCCCAGTTTTGGTGAGTCTTTCTCTCTTATCTTAGAAACTTCTGCTTTGCTATTAAATGAAAAACCTATGCAAAGAGAATACAGTAAGGCCTTAAATGCATTACACATACATTATCTCCTATTTGATAAATATTTTTAGTTATTTTTTATAAATGATAAAACTTATTTTATTTATTATGGGTAAAAAACTTTTTCCCATGGTTGACACTTTATCGAAACAGTCTTTCCATCGGGAGTGGAGTATTCTAAGCCCATTGAGCGATTCACTAAATCAACAGTAATGACATCATCATCAATAATACTTTTACCAAGATATAACTTGCCTTGGGCAGAAACAACTCCACCGTCCTGGGATCGCTTCACTATTACATGAAAATTATAATCCTTCCCAACGGCATTTAAAATTAAACTATGGGATTTTTTAGAATTATCATAGGGAATATCTACTGGAAATCGAGTCGTGCCATTGCAGTCTAGCCAAAGCGGATGCTTTTCATATTCTTCTCGACTCATTTTAGTTAATTCTCTAGGACTCAAAAAGTACTCAGCCATTTCTTGTATAGCTTCTGCCTCTAGCTCTGTGGTCTTGGCTATATGAGATATTTCGTGGTACAAAATGGCCTCCAATTTGGGTCTTAAATTTATAAAATCAACTTTTGGAGTGATTCGAAGTAAGCTCAAACAAATGGTGGGAACTTGATTAATGATCGAAAAACTACCATCGCGTTCTTCACCGGTACTAATAAAGCAGGGTTCATTGGGCTTAAAATCAAGGTGCACTTTTTCAGGATCAATTTTTTGCATATGAGAATAATCATGAAGTTTTTTTAAAGCTACAAGAAAGTTTTCATTTTTTAACTGTGGAAGCCTCAGCTCCAGTATGTTTCTCAAGCCAAGTCCACCTTTAGTATAGGACTCATAAAGCTCATTGAATACACCAATCTGTTTAATGATAGAATGTGATTCCCATATCTTTATCAAACTTTGTTTTACTTGCTCTTTGGTGGGCTTAAGGTTCTCTAAAATATTGCCACCACCAGTTCCAGATCCACCGGACCACCCAAAAGGGCTTATAACTGTAAATAAAATTGACAGTGTAAATGCAATAGTTTTGATCTTCATAGATTCTCCTACTTTTTATCTTCAATTCTTATGCCAAACCTCGACAGTAGAACTCTTATAACCTTCTTGGGATTAGATTAATAGATTTTTTAAATAAAATTAGTTTAAATATACTGACTCCCTAGTCATGAAATAAATGTAAGTTACCGATATTGCTAGTATGAGTATCTTTAGATTTAGTAATGTAAAAAGCTTTTTAAAAGCTTATATTTCTCAACTACCAAAACGAGGACGAGGTGAAATCACTAAGATGGCACTCTATTTGAGAGTGAGTCCGACGTTAGTGAGCCATATTTTATCTGGAGAAAAGCATCTTACTCCTGAGCAAGCGAGTGTATTTACGACTTACCTGGGACTCACGGATTTAGAAACTGATTATTTTAATTTTATGGTTCAATTGGAGCGCGCTGGAACGCAAGAACTAAAAAAATATTGGAGTACTAAATTAGAAAAATTAAAAGATCAATCGCTGCTATTATCAAATCGACTTAAGACGACTCAACCATTAACAGAAGAAAAGCGAGCTATTTTTTATTCTTCACCTCTTTATATGATGATACGTTTATTCACGTCTACGAGCGAGACAGGCAAAAGTCTTTCTGAAATAGCCCAAAGATTTGAAATTTCTTTATCAAAATGCGCAGAAATAATGTCTTTTTTGGTGGAGTGCGGAATCTGTGTGGAAGTGAAGGATCATTACCTCATGGGGTCACAAACTATTCATCTTGAAAAGAAATCACCCCATCTTTTACGCTTTCAAACGGATTGGAGAATGAAAGCCATCAACAGGGGAGATCAATTATCTGATAATGAACTCATGTTTACAGCTCCTATTTCTCTTTCTAAAAATGATTTTGAACTTCTTAGAGAAGAAACGATAAAGTTTATTAAAAATTTCTTAGAAGTAGTTCATAATTCGCCTGCAGAAGAGATTGCTTGTTTTAACATTGATTTATTTTGGATCAAAAAATAATTAAGTAATGTTGTTATCTTGATACAAGCCTTATGGGTGCAACCCATTCTATTTTATTAATCAAGTGGACTCGACACTCTCATATCCAATCTCACCAAAAACTAACGTTGATTAAGATGACTGTGATCATGGTATATGCCTCCTCCACCCTATTTTGCTAAGAAAAATCACCAGTAAATATCCAATAATCACTCAATTTAGAAATTTTGGTGATCAGGATGTGTAGGTGCCAGACCTTCAATGGTTGGTGCTTGACAAGAGTTTGAAATAATAATCCAAAGGTCTAAGCTTGTTGGTGGAGGGCTTTATCAATGGCTGCTATTTTTTTCAACAGCAGGTTTTGAAAGGTCAATATCTCGTCAGACTTCTTCTTCGATAATGCCGAGAAAGTAAATGGCTCTAACCCTTTGAGGATAGCTACAAGATCCTTATGGTTATTAAGCTTGAACCACTTGGGCATAAGTCCATTCTCCTCGCTCATAAATGCATACATGATGTATTTGCATTCTTCTTGAAACTTTCGGTAAGCTTGCCAATCTTCAGGCTGCTCTTGCTCAAAATCTTTGATGCTTCGATTCAGTGAAACAATATTGTCGGCCCAAAAGTGAGTAAAGTGAACCTGGAACAAAATGCTTTGAAGCATTTGCCGAATTGAAATTAGCTCATCGACTTGTTTATTATAAATACTTCCTTTAAATAGTTCTTTCCGTTTCACAACGATAGCATAGAAGGCAAGTACGGTTGTTATCAAAGAGGTAATCGCTGTTATCCACCTAAAAATAATTGGCTCATTCATAAAACTTCACCTTGAATTTACATCTTGATCAATTAAGACCAGTTGAATTTTTTGTTTTCGAGAAAGTTGCAATGCAAATAGCAAAATCATTTCCTTTGACAATTCTATTTCAGTTTTTATATTTTTTCTAATCATTTATGCTATTGAAAAATAAGAAAGAGCAGTCGTTGCGCCTGACACTTTTGATTGAATCTCAGCTTCTAACATCAGCTTCAGTTGATAGAGTGAAATTCATAGGATCAAAAAATGACATTATAAAAATGTTCTAAGCGTTTGAGTTAAAGTTAATAATTTTTTCGTCATTTTATCCTGAGCGCCAAGACATCGTTTAAGACTCTTTGCCTTTGAGAAATACTGAACAGATAAAGAAACTTCTCCAAGCTGACACTTTGAATTTGGAGTTCTAGAGTCGAAGATAAATTTTGAAAATCTTTTTTCAAGCCAAACTAAATCTTTAGGTGAAATTTTTCTACTTTTTCTGATTTGATCATTTATAACTAAATAAAGTTCATTTTCATTATTATTATTTTTTTTAATTTGAAAGTAACTTATTTTTTCTGGATAACTGATAGTGAGAATCATTTTATTAAGTTTATTTACTGAATCTTTAATTATTGGTTTACTGTAAGCAGGACTATAAAATAGAATATTATAAAAAAAGAAGAGCAAAAATTTATATTTCATTTTATTCCTTTCTCCGTATTTGATATTGCTTCCTGAAAGGGGAGGACTGTGTTATCAGGTTTAGTTATCATTTTTGGATCGCAGTAGAGAGTTCCAGGTAAGTCTTTTGAACAACCCATTTGCTCTCTAATTTTAGGATTAGCTAGTAAAATTGAATTGGCTCTTTTTTCGAAACTCGGATGAGTTGTAAACTCATCATTATTTCTTTGTTTTTGTGGATAGCACCAATGTCTAAAGGAATTAAGATAGCCCAATCTAAAATCTTGAGTAGTCAAATTAGTATAATACTTTTCAATATAACGTGGTAAAATTTCCGCTGCGACCCAGTCACACATAACTTCACCAATCTGATCTCCATTTGTAACCACACCATTATTTTGAATATTACAAAAATCAAATTGCGGAGCACCAGCTTGAGGAGGCTGACTAGGTGGCACGACTCCTGCCCCCCCTGAAATAGGAGTATAATATGAATTAGAAGCTGGAGAAGGTGGATTAAGTCTTTTTGCCTCAGCAGACCTTTTATCTCTTAAACAGCTTATGATGTTTTTAAATGGATATTCCCTTTCCATATCAATTTGTGAAGTTCCACTATACTTAAATTTTCTCTTTTCAAGATAAAACTGAATATAACAAGGATCAATCGAGTGACTTAACTCATGAGCAAGCGTTCTGACAATGGCGAAAAGACTATCAGTATAATGAAGCGATCCTTTGCAATACGTCACTGCATTACCAACAGAGAGATATGTGCCACCTGGTTCTAAGTCTCTTGGCACATTGATTTCATCATTAGTACAATCGAATCCTTTAAATTCAATATGATCAACTTTAAAAATTAGGTTATCTCTAGCTTTTCCTGGAGGTAATACTTCTTTTAGCCATTCAACAAGTAATCCTTGAACATTGGGGAATACTTCGTTTTTAATCTTATCCATTACTTTGTGATTATTCAAATATCTATCAGCTGATGTTTGGAGATTACCTCTTAATTTAGCCATTACCTGATGTTCAGATAAATAGCTAATTGATGTTAGATCTTGTATTTTAAATTCAGATTTACTCACAAAATCATTATAAAAAATCTCCTGGCGCAATTGATTTTTCAACGCTTCAGAAACTCTTTTTTTACAATCTAGATTTTGTATCTCTGTGCACTCAGGAAGACCATCAACACTAAAAGCTTCAGCTGCAACTTCATAAAATTTTCTATTTTTTGAATCCTCAAGTGTTTTATCAACTTGAGAAGCAATTTCTAAATTAATTGACTTTTCAAACTCATGCCGATCAAATATTGTATAATTTTGAGCCCTAGACTTTCCCGTTGGATCACTGAGCTCTCCTGGTGCACAAGTAGGCCCATGTAAATCAAAGCAAATTCTATCTTCTGTTGAGGTAAAAGCGAAGCTTGGGATAAAAACAAGAAAATAAGTGAAGTAAGTTCGCAACATCACATTCAAATTCCTTAGCATAAATTTTGTTTAATATCGTAAAAATAAACAAATAATTTTTTCATATTATTATTCTGACAAGTTATTCTTTTTGATTCAATATTCATATGCATACTTAGATCAAAGGCGGGGTAAAATTTTTATATTTGAAAATGCCTATTTTGCGTTATTTTCTACTTCTCTTAAACTTTATGTCACTTGATCATGAATTTAGCATAATTATAAATGGGATTGACTATCCCAGATAGAAAAAATCAACAACGGAGTTACCCAAAAGGGATTTCATGCTTAACAGCGTCGTCAAGAAGAAATATTTAATTGATCATTGATCGACTTAAAAATGTTGCCACAAAAAGCAGGCTTTTCAGTTTTTAATGACCACTTACCCGATAAAATAGTAACCTTTAGAGAAATGTTTTAAGGATTCTTGAAGTAAGCGCACTTAAAAGATGCTTTTCAATGACTCCCAAGAAATTAGGCCCTGTTGTGGGTATTTGAATATCTAAAGTAGCAGTAAATAAGATAAAATAGGCTTTGCTATTTTGTTGGATTACAAACTCGAGGAGTTCTTTACCATTTCCATCAGGCATATTAAAGTCTGATACAATCAAATCAAAAATATCACCAGACCTTATTATAAGTGCTATTGCAGAGTTCCCTGATGACGCTAGATTAATATTTTCTGGTAATATGCCAGCACGTAAGCAAAGCTCCGCCTTTACCATTTCAAGAATGGATGGGTTGTCATCGACTAAAAGTATCTTTCGAGTGCTTAAACTATTCATGTTTGGTCCCTTCTTTTTCTAAAGAAATAGTGCAAAAAAACATCAATTGATCTTCACCTAAGGGATACAGCTCCAAAAGCTCGTGTAAATCACAACAGGGAATTGAAGTGTGACCCATTTCAATCTCTGACAGGAGTTTGGCACTTATATTCTTCAGATTTTTTTCAACATCTCTTTGAGAGAGACCAGAGTTGAGTCTGGCTTCTGCGAGAACTTTTCCAATCCTTAGATTAAGGTCTTGTTTAGTGTTATTTAGCAAAATTTCTCCAATTTTCAAAAAATTTAGATTAATTTAGTTAAATTTAGCATAATTAAAGATATTTTTCTATTAATTTTAGTTAAATTAATGAAAATTTAGATTAATTTAGTAATTTTATGGACTAGAGCCTCGTTTTCTCTTAACCTCGACCATAGAGGTAAGGATGGCCAAGAACAAAAAAGATCTCACAACTAATACAACATTGCTTAAGCTTAAGAATACTCCCTTTAAGACAGCAACTGAGCTAAAGCAGCACGAAGAAAGAATCTTACGTGAAGAATGGGAAAATATTGAGCGTGCAAAGCAACGCCGTATACTTTTACAAAAAGATGAAAACAAAGAAGTCATGGGGCCTTTTTTAAATGGATTTGGTGCCAAGTTTGTAGGTGCTAATCAAGGCTCTGATAATTTGGTAAAAGTTTATTTAGCTCAAGATGATTCAATACAAATCGACATTGATAATGAACTCAAAAGTAAGGACGCTAGTGACACGGTAGAGAGTCTAGTGAAATCATTAACTGAAAGCTTTGTGAACGGATATTTAACTGCCCTTGGCCTTAAGGATGAAAGTTTATTTCAAACTACTAAAAAAGCCATTAGCAGAAATAGTTAATATCTACGTTCATAAAATTGAAGGCATTAAGATGCCTTATTAAAAAATATATGAATCATATGAAAGGTATGGTGCCGAAGCTACCAAATCTTTAAGGGAAATGACACTAGTTTGATTTCGCTTCTCTGATATAATAACCACATTAAAATGAAATTATAAGGTGGATTAATGTTTAAATTTTTAGTCATTTTTTTGATGCTTTCGACTCTCAATAAACAATCTCATGCGATGCAATCAGATCAATGTTATCCTTTAATAAATAGGCCGAGCGAAACTGACTTTGTACAAGGTGCAATCATTACCTATAACGATGAGCATTTATCTAAAGAGGATGCTATTCATGCTATTATGGCCATTTTTGAATCTCAAAAAGAAAACCCACCTTATGTTTTCTTGCAAAAAAATCAAGGAAATGATGACGAAATAAAACAACTTGTAAATAGCAAGATTGAAAAACTTAGTATCACTCTACAATCAAAAAATAAAATGAAAAAGGCATTGAGATTTGTTACCACAAGCTCTGCTCCTTCCGCCTGGAACCAGGATTTTTTACATATAAATTATGGACCAGGAGATGGCCGATCCAGATTATATTTTGTAAAAAATTATGATGACTCAAAAGGTAAAGATAATCACACTTCAGCTAAAAGCTCCTTTCTACAAATGTTGCTTGAAATTAATTCTGCCGCACGAAAAGAGAATCTAATTAATTCCCCTGAAGTCATCTTTCAGGAAATGCCTGAAATTGACGTTGGCTTACCACACGCTGGTCATTACGGAGGAAATACACTAACGCTGCCTGGGGGTTACTGTGGGATTGGTTTATCAAAATTTAATAATGAGGCAGAAGCAAGAGCTTTTTCTCAAAAAGTATGTTCTCTCAACTCTGACTCACAATCTACTCTTGTTGTAGATACCTCATGGCTTTCTGTAAGTCATATCGATGAAGTAATAGGTGTATTACAAAATTTAAACCCTAATAAAAATGAGTGTAGTGAAAAAGTTATTCTACCATCACCAGATTTAGCTTTTCAACTTTTAAAATCTCATCCAACTGAAAGATTTATTCCTTTGGAATCTGTAGACTATGGTTTTAAAGGAAACGAAGTGGCATCCATCCGTCGCATCCCTATACTCGATAAGCTTTGTAAAAATAAATTTGGTGCTGATTACGATCCTGCAAAATGTATCGTCATTAAAAATGAAGATTTCCTCAATAATCTACCAAAAGAGTTCTTAGAAGTGAATAGGCTAGCAAAGAAAAAACTTCTTAATATTGAAAAATCACTGAATCAGTTCTATGAAAATAAAAAGTGTCTTCCTAAAATTGAAAAAGTACCCGTTCTATTTGATGGAGATATTTTGGATGGAAAATTAGTAGGTGCTTCAACAATACTCCCTAATTCTATAAATTTAGTTCCTTTAAAAGATCGTATTTTAGTACCTAAATCTGGTAATTCAATATTTGATAAAAATACATCTGACCTTATCACTAGATCTAATCTAAAAATTGAATTTTTAAATACTTTTCGTGCGAACCGCTTAGGTGGCAATGCCCATTGTATGATTAAAGCAATTAGGAAATGTGTACCTCTGATCCAGGACGCTGAATCAGTTAGAGATCCACAGTCTACAAAAAAACATAAAAAATAAATTTAAATGTTTAATTTTTTCCTTAAAAGGGAGTAAGGTGACCAGCCATCTTCTATATCACTCATCCAATTGTCTGTAGGATCAAGTTGATGCAGCAATCTTAAAAATGCTGACCCTGAAATATACACTGGCATTACTGATTGAATTTCAGGTTTAATCTTTAAATAAATTAAATCGATTTTATCAAGCTCGTTTTTTTCTGCTAAACCCGCAATTAGCAGTGCATGATTGCCTACATAATGGCCAGATCCTTCAAAGCGTTCTTGATTTTCCAAAGTATCCCAACAATGTTCTTCTGCTTCATCTTTTGCTGTTCTTATTTTAATGATTGCTCCTAATAAGCTTTGAATTTTTTCTTGATTCATTGTAGAAATATTTTTCAAATTTTCATTCCAAATTTTTTTTTCAGCATTATACTTCTCTGTCCAACTGGCGTTATTTTTATTACACTCATCGATAGTAAAACCAAATTTCCATTGGTATTTAGATTTTGAATTTAATAGCCATCCCCTTAATATTTGATACATATGAAAATCTTCGTGAGTAGCATTATACATCATTATTTGTGAGCTTGAATAAATATTCTCATCTTGAAAAACCTTATTAAGGATGCTTTTAACTTGTGTTGGTGCATAGAGTTCAATACCAATATTTAGATTAGTATTTTTTTGAAAAAGTGACAAATTTGGAATCGAAGAACAACCACCATCATCAATAGAACTGCAATATAAATGAGGAATAAAATTATCTATCTGGAAGTTATTTCCAATCTTAAAGACCCTTTTGCTGTTGGAGCAGATTTCATGAGGGAGTCCAGACTTTGATAACTCCACTTCATTCGAGTTAAGAATATATATCCCTCGTTTATCACCTTCGGCCTCTGCCATTATAAATCGATTCTCTAATGGATAAGACTTCCATAAGTTTTGATTTTTAATTTTCTCAAGTCCACCTATATACTGGAGTTGATTTTGATCAAACAAACAGGAGGCAGCATTTACTTTTAACACAAGCAAGAGTTGAAAAATAAAAATGAATTTTCTCATACGTAACTCCTCTATGAAGTTATAAACAGTCTCTAACGGTTTGAGTAGAACAATGGATGTTCCCACCAGAGTTGTGAATTTCAAAAGTATCTAAAAATATCGGGTCAAGAGAATTACTTTTATACGCTTGATAAATATAGGATTTCAAGCGCTCGTTAACAGTATCTGGAACAAAAATCTGCTTACCTACCTGAAGACTATTTATAGGATTAGGAAGTAATAAATCAGAGCGAGTAATAATCATACTAATTTTTTGTTCATCTGAATAATACCGTGCTTTGTTTACCGACATTAAAACAGGTAAATCTACGAATTCAACTTTACACTCTGGATTAGTCTCTTGATATTTTTCTACAATGGCCGTTTTTGCTAATTTAATTTTGTCTTCGACTATCTCTATGGCCATTTTATAGCGCTCATCATTTTCATATAAATCAAGTATTTCTTTATTAGTAATTTTTAAACATCGATCAAATAAGTCATCTACATTTTGATTTCTAATAGGAAGAGTATACGAAGTATAACCTTCTTTTGGAATAATAGGGTCAAAGCCTGTTACTTTATCAAGAGTAGTTTTAATAATTCTGCTATCTGCGTGATCCTTAAAGTTTAAATAACCACAAATAGATCTTAAGCTCTCACTTAAGTCGATTTTTTTCTTGGAGTCAGACTCATTAATGGTAATTTTCCAAAACAATTCATTTTCGTGGAGCTTAAGTATCTCTAATGCTTTTTTCAAAGAAATTATTCCAAATTTAGCTACACAATAGTTTTGAGTATGGACACTGGAAGGTAGTTGACGAATTAGTTCATCGGCATGGTTAGCAGGTAACCAACTAGTCGGTAGCTTGATGGCATATTTTTTATCCCGACATACTTGAGAGCTCAAAGTATCCCATTCTTGAGTTGATAAATCAGCATCTCCAATGAGACAATGTCCTTCATTGGTTGATTCAATATTACCCCCTTTATGTCCATTTTTTGAGGCAATCAATGGATTGTTATTATTGATAGGGCTTGTTACTCTAATTTTTTTTCCTAAAATTTCTTGAAGTTGTTTTGATACCACTTCTTGTGCTTTTAAATAGCCTTTATAATGATTTTGTTCGCTCAGCTTATAACCTTGAACCAATCTTATAAAATTTATTTTTTCGTTAGAGTCATAAAAAGATTCAAAAAAGTCCTGAGCCCACGTAGTTGATACATGAAATTCTTTGAGATGCTGCTTATAAAAATCTCTCAGTGGAAGATCATCGGTAATTTGGTTAATTTCTTGATCCCAATCAATAAGAGGATTTATAGGAACTCCTAATAAAATAATATAAGGAGCATTTTCTTTTTGATTTTTAAAAATCGTTAATACCATTGTTTTTAAATCTTCACTTGTATATGCTAATCCAGAAATAACTATAACTTTTGCAGGGTAGTTTTCATTTAAGTGGAAAGAAAATCTGTTCTCACAAGTGTTGGTTACAGTATAAGAAAAATTTGATAACAGAGTTATAAATAGAATTAATATTATTCGGAATTTCATTATCTCTCCTAGCCCAGATTTTCTTTATATAAGCAAATCCTGGACCAACTTGAGACACATCTTATTAGAGCTCAGGTACCAAATCTGTCGTTAAAATAGTCACTATTTCATAAATTGCTTACATGACCACGCCCGGCCCACTTAAACACTGCAGGTACATCAGCGGCCGAGTGTCATTTTTGCAAAAAAATATTTGGATTACACCATGCTGAGGATCTTGATTCGTAAATTAATTGTGCTTGAGCCTTATAAATCCAATGAGTAATTTTATTAAGATTGCCTGTTACAGTAAATCCTATTACCACAACAATAATCCATTTGAATAATTTATCTAAATTCATAAGACCCCCTATTTGTTAAAATTATTTTGTTTGTTTCAAATCGATTGATAATTTTTTTAAGAGAAGCCCAGCTCCATTGTTTTCCTGTACGCGAAGGAACTTTCGCATTATTCAGTTCGACCACAATTTCATGAATGGTTCTTTTTTCGCTCCTACGACGATGAATTAGTCTTAATGTAGGAAACTCTCTTGGATCTTTTATTATTTGTC
>Ga0154020_10001646_pt1 | contig 27434 bp, 24 predicted proteins | sample Klosneuvirus_201_FD_109709 | JGI IMG/M metagenome (GOLD analysis project Ga0154020, IMG submission 109709) | Active sludge microbial communities from wastewater, Klosterneuburg, Austria - Klosneuvirus_20160825_MG | ecosystem: Engineered > WWTP > Aerobic digester > Activated sludge | place...
ACCGTCTCGATGCTGACATTGCTGCCAGCCCCCGCGCTCGCGGCCGACAAGGCGAGCTGCCTGGCCGCCCACGAGTCGTCGCAGTCCGAGCGCAAGCAGGGCAAGCTGCTCGCCGCACAAGCCACGCTCGCGAAGTGCGCCGAGGAGACCTGCCCCGGCCCGGTGCGCTCCGACTGCGTGAAGTGGCTCGGCGAGGTGGAGGCGGCGGTCCCCACCATCGTCGTCCGCGTGGTCGACGAGAACGGCAAGGACCCGTCGTCCACCACCAAGGGCGAGCTCGACGAAAGCCCCATAGCGCTCGACGGGCTACCGATCCGCGTCGACCCCGGCAAGCACGTGGTGGTCGTGCGACGCGCCGACGGCGCCGCGCGCACCGCCTCGATCGTGGTCGTCGAGGGCGAGCATGATCGCGTGCTCACCTTGACCTTCGAGAGCCCCAAGCCTGCGCCGCGGCGGAGCTTCGCGCCGCTCGTGCTGGCCGGGCTCTCCGTCCTCGCGCTCGGTGGTTTCGCGGTGGTGGGGCTCACCACGAACGCCAAGCTGCGCGAGCTCGAGGATGGATGCGCGCCGCGGTGCGATCCGGCCGAGCGTGACGCGGTCGCGCGAAGGTACCTGATCGGGGACGTGCTGCTCGGCGTCGGCGTGGTCTCGCTCGGGGCGGCGGTCACGGTCTACCTGCTGGATCGGCCGGCGACGGCGTCCGTGGCCCCCACTTCGGGCGGCGCGTTCGCGACCGTACGGCTCGTGTTCTAGTCGTCGTCGCGCAGGCCGTGGCGGCGCAGGAGATCGCGCAGGTGGTGACGCTCGATCCGCGCGAGCGCCGCGGCGCGCGAGAGGTTGCCGTCGGTGCGCGCGACGAGGCGCACGAGGTAGTCGCGCTCGAACTCGTCGACCAGCGTGCGCTTCGCGTCCTTGAAGGGCGGCAGGGGGGCGTCGGGCGCGAGCGAGGCGCGCGCGGCGGGCGCGTGCGGCACGTGGTGCCCGGCGAGCACGCGCTCGAAGGCGAGGTCGGCGAGCGTGATGACCTCGCCCGCCGCCGTGGTGGCCGCTCGCTCGACGGTGGCGCGGAGCTCGCGCACGTTGCCGGGGTAGTCGCGTCGGGCGAGCTCCTCGAGGGCCTCGGCCTCGATCGCGCGGGCCCCCGGGAGGTCGACCGGGAGCTTGGCGAGGAAGTGTCGTACGAGCAGCGGGACGTCCTCGCGCCGCGCGCCGAGGGCGGGGAGCGCGACGCGGGCGCCCGCGAGGCGGTAGTACAGATCTTCGCGGAAGCGACCCTGGTTGATCATCGCGCGCAGGTCACGCAGCGTGGCTGAGACGAGGCGCACCCGCACCGGCGTCGCGCGCGTGCCGCCGACGCGCACCACCTCGCGACGCTCGAGCACCCGCAGGAGCTTCGGCTGCAGATCGAGCGGTAGCTCCCCTATCTCGTCGAGGAACACCGTGCCGCCCTCGGCGGCCTCGAACACACCCTCGCGGCGCTCGGTCGCGCCGGTGAACGCGCCCTTCTCGTGGCCGAACAGCGTCGACTCCGCGAGGCTCGCCGGGATGGCCGTGCAGTCGAGGACGACGAACGGCCCGCTCGGTACGCGGCCCTCCGAGTGCAGCGCCCGCGCGACGAGCTCCTTGCCCGCGCCGGTCGGCCCCTCGATCAGGACCGAGAGGTCGGTCCGTGCGACGCGGGCGAGGGCGGCGAACAGCTCGCGCATGCGCGGCCCGCCGCCACGGAGCTCGCCGAAGGTGGGTAGCTCGTGGATCGCTGGGTCGAACGGCGCGTCGACATCCACGCGCACCACGGTGCGACCGAGGTTGAGCATCGCCCCGGACGGGATGCGCGCCCGCTCGAGGCGTGCGCCGGCGTACACCGTGCCGTTCGCGCTCTCGAGGTCGACCACGCGGATGCCGCCGGCCTCGACCGACACCTCGACGTGGAACGCGGAGACCGTGTTGTCCGTGAGTTGCAGGTCGGCGGTCGCCGCGCGGCCGACCACGCAGGCGCGCGCCGCGCAGGCGAGCTGTAGGCCCGCGTCGGGCCCCTTCATGACCTCGAGGCGGAGACCGAAGGGGGTGGGGTCGGCGTCGCGGGTCGTGCGGACCGTGGCCAGATCGTCGCGGGTCACGGGGAGGGAGAGTAGCGCGCCCTCGGCAACCCATGCGCTAGTACACGAAGTCGCCACCCTGCGCGCGCAGGGCCGTGATGGCCGCGAGGTTCACGATCTCCTGCACACCGGCGCTCTCCTGGAGCACGTTGATCGGCTTGTCGAGGCCGAGCAGGATGGGTCCGATCACCTCGGCGCCGCCGAACCGCCAGAGCAGCTTGTAGGCGATGTTCGCCGCGTCGAGGCTCGGGAACACGAGCACGTTGGCGTCGGCCTCGAGCGTGGTGAACGGGTAGCGCTCCTCGCGTTCCTCGGCGACGAGCGCCACGTCGACCTGCATCTCGCCGTCGATCTGCAGCTCGGGCCGAGCCTTCTTGGCGAGCTCGACCGCGCGGCGCACCCGGGCCGGGCTCTTGCCGCCGTTGGCGTCGCCGAAGCTCGAGTAGCTGAGGAACGCGACGCGGGGCTGCACCTCGAACTGACGCGCGAGGTCGGCGGTGGCGAGCGCGATCTCGGCGAGCTGCTCGGATTCGGGCTCCGGGTTCATGGTGCAGTCGGCGAAGAACTTGAAGTCGTCGCGGGTGACCACGATGTACACCCCGCCGACGCGGCGACCCTTGCGCGCGCGGATGATCTCGAGCGCCGGGCGCACCGCCTCCGGGTAAGCGCGGGTGAGGCCCGTGACCACGCCGTCGACCTCGCCGAGCGCGAGCATCATCGCGCTGAAGTAGCCGCGCCGCTGCAGGCGCTGGACCGCGTTCTCGCGGTCGACGCCGTTGCGCTGGCGGAGCTTCCAGTACGCCTCGGCGTAGCGCTCGCGTCGGTCGCCCTCGGACGGGTCGAGGATCTCGACCCCACCGAGCTCGTCCTTCAGGCGACCGTCGGCGATGGCCTTCTCGATCGCGGCGCGCGGCCCGAGCAGCACCGGCTTGCAGATGCCCTCGTCCTGCAGGATGTGGGCGGCCTGCAGCACGCGCGGGTGGCTCCCGTCGTCGAGCACGATGCGCACGAGCTTCTTCTTGGCCTTGGCGAACACCGTGCCCATCACCTGGTGCCGGCGCGAGAGCCGGTCCTGGAGGCGATCGCGGTACTCGTCGAGGTCGAGCGGCAGCCGCGCGACCCCGCTCTCGATGGCGGCGCGCGCGACGGCCGGGGCGACCCAGGTGAGCACGCGCGGGTCGAAGGGCTTCGGGATGATGTAGTCCGGGCCGAGCGTGAAGCGGTCGCCGCCATAGGCGCGGGAGACCGACTCGGGCACGTCCTCGCGCGCCAGCGCCGCGAGGGCCTTGGCGGCCGCGAGCTTCATCTCCTCGTTGATGCTGCGCGCGCGGACGTCGAGCGCGCCGCGGAAGATGAACGGGAAGCCGAGGACGTTGTTCACCTGGTTCGGGTAGTCGCTGCGGCCGGTCGCGACGATGGCGTCGGGGCGGGCGGCCTTGGCCTCGTGGTAGCTGATCTCGGGGTCGGGGTTGGCGAGCGCGAAGATGATCGGGCGGGGCGCCATCTTCTTCAGCATCTCGCCGTCGACCACGCCCTTGACCGAGGCGCCGAGGAACACGTCGGCGTCGACGAGGGCCTCGGCCAGCGTGCGCAGCGGCGTCTCGCGCACGTAGGGCTTCTTCCACTGGTTGATGGCGTCGGTGCGGCCGGTGTGCAGCACGCCCTTGGTGTCGCAGATCAGCACGTTCTCGACGCGCACGCCGAGGCTCACCCAGAAGTTGGTGCACGCGAGCGCGGAGGCGCCGGCGCCGGAGACGACGACGCGCACGTCGGCGAGCTTCTTGCCGGCCAGCTCCACCGCATTGAGCAGGGCCGCGCCGCTGATGATCGCGGTGCCGTGCTGGTCGTCGTGGAACACCGGGATCTGCATCTCCCGCTTGAGACGCTCCTCGATGATGAAGCACTCCGGCGCCTTGATGTCCTCGAGGTTGATGCCGCCGAAGGTGGGCTCGAGCGCCTTGACCACGGTGCAGAACGTGTCGATCTCCTTGGCGTCGACCTCGATGTCGAACACGTCGATGTCGGCGAAGCGCTTGAAGAGGACACCCTTGCCCTCCATGACCGGCTTGCCGGCGAGCGCGCCGATGTCGCCGAGGCCGAGCACCGCGGTCCCGTTGGAGATGACCGCGACCAGGTTGCCGCGCGCCGTGTACTTGTAGGAGAGGTCGGGATCCTTGGCGATCTCGAGGCACGGTTCGGCCACCCCGGGCGTGTACGCGAGCGAGAGATCGCGAGACGTCGCCGTCGGCTTGGTGGGGACCACCTCGATCTTCCCGGGGCGTCCCGTGGAGTGGTAGTCGAGGGCGTCTTCGCGGCGGATCTTCTTGGACATCGGAACGAACGACGAGGCCATGGTCCCAGGACACTTGCGCGATGGCGCACGGCCGTCGAGGCGAGATCGGGGCTCTGCCGGTGGCCCCTGCGCGGGCCACCGGGACCAGCCTTCCGAGCGCCGTTTCGTCGCGGTCAGGGCCTGGGCTCGACGTCGACCTCGAGCTTGCCTGACGCCCTTCGGGCCAGCGCCGCCGTTGCTCACGTCGTACGCGCTGGTCGTCGCGTCGAGGTGTCTCATGGACCGACGCCGAAAACCGTGCCTAATTTAGGTCCCCTGCAGCGAGTCCGAGGGATCGTCGCCGCCGTTTCAGATCTAAGCTGACCCCGATGGACTCCACGGAGCAGACGTCACGGACGACTGCGCCGCTTCCTACGGTGTGGACCTTGACGATCGTGCATCACCCGAACGTCGGGTCGATCGGTCGCCGGCTCGTGCTCGAGGAGGGGGTTTCGGTCATGCTCGGGCGCGAGCTCGCCGTGCTCGACGGCGAGGGCGATCGCAAGCTGTCGCGCGCCCACGCGCGGGTGCGCCTCGTCGGCGACGCGCCTTCGATCGAGGACGCCGGGAGCCGCAACGGAACCTTCGTCGACGGCGTGCAGGTCAGCGCGAGCCCGCTGCGCGAGGACAGCGTCGTGGGGGTCGGCGGCATCTTGCTCGCCTGCCAGCGTCGGCCTCCGCTGTTCACCTCCACCGCGAACCCGAGGGTGGTCGCCGTCTCGGCGGCGATGGCCGAGGTGCTCGCCGACGTCGCGCAGGCGGCGGTCGCGCGCGAGCCGGTCATGCTGATCGGAGAGACCGGGGTCGGCAAGGGCCTGCTGGCCGAGGAGCTCCACCTCGCGAGCGGGCGCGCGGGGCCGTTCGTCGCTGTGCATTGCGCGACGCTGGCCGACGAGCGCCTCCACGCGCAGCTGTTCGGCGAGGGCGAGGCCGTGGGCCTGCTCGCGAGCGCGCACGGAGGCACCCTGTTCCTCGACGGCGTCGACGACGCGCGCCCGTCGTTGCAGGCCGCGCTGCTCTCGTTCCTCGATCACGGCGAGGTGCGTCGGGTCGGAGAGGCCGCGCCTCGGAAGCTCGACGTCCGGGTGGTGGCATCCTCGCGACGAGGACCGCGAGCGTTGCTGCAAGGCGATCGCGTACGCGGGGACTTCCTCGCGCGGTTCGCCGGCTGGTCGATCGAGATCCCGCCGCTCCGGGCTCGGCGCGAGGACGTCGGAGCCATCGCCGCGAGCTTCACCGCGGGGCTCGACGGCGCTCCGCGCGTGCACCACGAGCTCGCCCTCGCGCTGCTCCGCCACGACTTCCCGGCCAACGTGCGCGAGCTCCACGCCCTCCTCGGCCGCATCGCGTCGCTCCCTCGGGCCGAACACCCCGACGAGCTGCGCGCCGATGCGCGGGCCGTGGCGCTCCTCGCGCAGACTGCGAGCGAGCCGACCGGCGAGGCGCGCGAAGGCTTCGTCGTCGCGCGCCATGGGGGCTGGTTCGACGCGCCAGACGTCGGCCGCGTGTCGCTCGACGCGCGCAAGCAGCTCGAGCGGATCCTCGGCGCGCTCGCCGCCGCCCACCGGCTCGACCGCGCCCTCTCGGTCCCGGAGCTCGTGGCCGCAGGCTGGCCGGGCGAGCGCGTGCTCCCACGGGCGGGCGCGAGCCGCGTGTACGTGTCGATCACGTCGCTGCGCAAGATGGGCCTGCGCGACGCGCTCGAGCGCACGACCGACGGCTACCGCCTCGCCTCGGCGGTCGCCATAGAGTGAGCGCGCGTCAAGCGCACGGAGCCTCCACCTCCGCGATGCGGGCCGGGTCGACGACGCGCTGGGTCCTCATCCAGGCGTCGGAGTCTCGGAGGAGCAGCCGTCCTTCGTCGCCGCCGACGTGCCCCGCGAGTCTGCGTCGCGCGGCCGCGCCGGTGAGCCCGAGCCCGATGCGATCGGCGATGGCAACGGTCTCCCGCAGCGCGCCGATCGCGCGCTCCTCTTCCCCCCGCAGGTTCGCGATGCCCGCGCGCAACAGGAGCGCTCGCACCCGGGCGTAACCCAGGTCCTCGCGCCACAGCCGTCGCGCGAGCCACGCGCACTCGAACAGCGAGGCACGGTCGCGATGCCTCGCTGCCCGCGCGAGCAGCAGCTTGCCCCGCGTCGCCCAGCCGAGGATGCGCGGCCGTTGCAGGCGCGCGACGAGCGACCAGCGCTGCGCGCGCAGCTCCTCGCGGAACCGCTCGAGCACGGTCTCCGCGCTGCCTTCGTAGAGCGCGACGTCGGCGTGGCCCTCGATCTCGAGCCAGTGCTGGATGTGGAAGCCCTCGCGGAACGAGGGCCACGCGCGGCCGTCGAGGGCGTCCCGGGCCTCTCGCACGTCACCGTCGCAGAGCCACACCTGGACGGCGCCGCGGCGGAGGGTCGTCTCGAGGTAGCGATCTCCACGACGGCGGGCGTCGGCGAGGTCTTCGGGGAGCCGCGTGCGCAGCGCCTCGAACGCGCCGAGCAGGCGGAGGGTCAGCGACCGCACGAGCTTGAGGCTGTCGAGCGCCCACCCGTTTCCGCGCGTGCGCTCCTGGAAATAGGCCTCGGCGCGCAGGAGACCCGGCACGACGTCGTGGTGGCGGAGGGCCAGCGCGTCGAGCACCGCGTCGGCGCCCGCGACCCACGCGCGCGCGGTCTCGTCGCCGGTCTCCTCGGCGAGGGCGCGCGCGCGGTCGAGCAGGTCGCGAGGCCGGCGCACGTCGACGGAGCCCCGGAAGATCGACTCGGTGGCGAGGGCGACGGCCGCGCGCGCAGGGTCGCCGAGATCGAGCGCGGCACGCAGCGCGCGGGTGTTGTAGATCGCCGCCCGCAGGTTGTCGGCCATGCCGAGCCCCTGCGCCACGCCGCGGAACAGCTCGGTTCGCTGCTCGGCCTCCTCGTCGATCGCGCCTCGTCTCGGCTCGAAGCCGCGAGCAGCGAGCCGCCCGCGCTCGACGACCAGCGTCGCCAGCGCGGCGGCGGCGGTCGTCGGCAGGGGGCTGCCGGCCTCCGCGAGCACGCCGGCGACGACGGCGCGTCCCCGGGAGAGATCGCCACTCGACAGCAAGAGGCCGGCGGCACGCGCACGCGCGCGCTCGCGCTCCTTGCCCCCGATCGTCAAGAGGACCTCCGCGGCCTCGACCCCGCGGTGGGCGTGGACGAGGGCCTCCGCGAGCCGCAGGCGGATGCCGTCTCCCTCGAGACCGTGGGAGAGCGCATCGCGCAGGAGCAACGCGGCGTGCTCGAAGGCGAGCGACTCCTCGGCGCGGCGCGCAGCATCGAGCGCCGCCTCGCGGGCCGCGATCGTGTCGCCGGCACCGGCGAGGTGGTGCACGAGCGCCCGGGGGTCGTCGCGCTCGCGCAGCACCACGGCCAGGGCCGCGTGGCGCGCGCGACGCTGGGTGTCCGAGAGCGTCGAGCCCACGGCGTCGCGGACCCGATCGTGGAACGGCTCGATCCCGCGATCGGTCGTGCGCACGAGCCGGTCGGTCCGGAGCGCGTCGAGGTCACGCAGCGCCTGGCCCACCGGCTGGTTCGCGGCGAGCGCGAGGAGGTGCGCGGGGAGCGGCGAGGCGGCCACGCCCGCGAGCTCGAGCAATGCGCGTCGCGTCGCAGGGAGGGCGCCGATGCGCGCCGAGAGCGCGTGCTCGAGGTCACGAGGCGTCTCGTCTCCGGCGCGCGCGATCTCCTGCAGGAACAGCGGGTGGCCCTCCGCGATCGAGAGCAGTCGGTCGATGTGGGCGTGCGCGGGGCCCAGGATGCCTTCGAGCAGCTCGCGCGCAGCGAGCGCGGGAAGCGGCGAGAGCTCGAGGCGCTCGGCACCCCAGGGCAGAGGCGTCGGATCCCCTCGCCGCGCGAGCACGAACAACACCGGCGCGAGGACGAGCTCTGCGAGCAACGCCTGACTGTCGCGATCCGCCCACTGGAAATCGTCGACGAACACCACGACGGCCCCGAGGCGCTCGAGGAGTCCGCGCAGCTCGGCGAAGCCGCGACGTCGGATGGCGTCGGCGTCGACGGCCTCGCGTGGCGAGGGGGAGGCCTCGCCCAGCACGGGGAAGAGGCGGGGGAGCGCAGAGCCTTCGACCAGGATCCCCCGGCGCCGGAGCTCGCGCGCGAGCGCGTCGATCACCCCGTCGAACGCGTTGTACGACACGGTCTCGCGCGGGTTGCAGCGCCCTTCGAGCACCACGACGCCACGCGCGCTGGCCCGCGCGAGGAACGCGCGCACCAGCGTGGACTTGCCGATCCCCGAGGGACCCTCGATGACGACGGTGTGCGACCCGCCCGCCGCGAGCGCGCGATCGAGCACGGCGAGCTCGTCGCTCCGCCCGACCAGGGTGGTCTCGCGGAGGGGACCGGGGAGGCGTCGCTGCTCGGGGTCGCGATCGAGCAGGCGCTCGACGAGCTCCACCAGATCGGAGGGCACCCCCTCGACCACCGCGTCGAGGCGCGACGCGGGGCGCTGGGCCTTGTCGACCAGGAGCTGCAGCGGCGAACCCGCGAACGGCAGCGTGCCCGTGATCGCCTCGAACGCCATCGTCCCGATCGCGTAGCCGTCGGCGGCGGGGCCCGCCGACCCACGGGCCTGCTCGGGCGCGGCGTAGGCAGCGGTTCCTTCGAAGCCCGCACCCGTCGCGCCGTCGAAGGCCCCACCGACCAGACCGTAGTCGAGCACGAGCAGGTGTCCGTCGGGTCGGACGAGCACGTTGGAGGGCTTGAGGTCGCGGTGGCAGACCCCGTGCGTGTGCAGCGCCGCGACGGCGGCCGAGAGCTGCTCCAGGGTGCTGCGCAGGCGGGCCTCGTCGAACCGAGCGTGCGGCCGGCGGGGCTGCACGGGCGCGTCGTCGGAGGCGCCGCTCTCGAGCACCTCGCGAGGCGCCGCCGGTGCGTCGTGACGGACGAACGACACGAAGTCGACGCCGTCGACGAGCTCCATCGAGAAGAAGCAGCGGTCGTCGTCGACGAAGAGATCGTAGAGCGCGAGGAGGTTCGGGTGGGTCAGGTCGGCGAGCGCGCGGAACTCCTGCTTCAACCGGAGCACCGCGCTCGGACCCCCGTGGCGCAGGGTCTTGAGCGCCACCTCGAAGCCTCGCTCCCGGTCGAAGGCGGCGAACACGATCCCCTGACCGCCCGCGCCGAGGCGGCGCCGGATCTCGAAGCGAGGATGCTGGGGAGGGTCCAGGACGACCATCCTACGGATGACCTCTTGCTCGGGCGCCACTTTCTTGGCCCACCGTCCCGGCCTGTGTTCGATGCCGCCCATGATCGTCGCGCTCACCGGACAGAAGGGCGGGGTCGGCAAGTCCACGACCGCCATCGGGCTCGCTTCGGCGGCGTTCGCGCGCGGCCTGCGCGTGCTGCTCGTCGACGCCGATCCGCAGGGCACCGCGCGGACCTGGGGCGACGTGGCCGCCGAGAGCGGTCGGCGCACACCGACGGTGGTGGCCATGGGCGCCAACATGCATCGCCCGGGGCAGCTGCCGGGGCTCGCCGCCGATTACGACCTCGTGGTCATCGACGCGCCCCCGCGCCACGGCGACGTGCAGCGCTCCGCGCTCATGATCGCCGATCTCGCCGTCGTGCCGTGCGGCCCCTCCGCCGCCGACGCGTGGGCGCTGGCCTCGACCCTCGAGATGATCGAGGAGGCGCGCGCGCTCCGCCCCGCGCTCTCGGCCTGCCTGCTCGTCACCCGCAAGCAAGGACGCACCGCGCTCGGCAAGGGCGCGCGCACGGTCCTCGCGTCCTCGGGTCTGCCCCTGCTCGCGACCGAGCTCGGCTACCGCATCGCCTACCAGGAGGCGCTCGCCGCCGGGATGGGCGTCGCCGAGTTCGCGCCGCGCGACCCGGCGGCCAAGGAAATCAACGCCCTGCTCACCGAAGTACTGAGGTTCGCCCATGGCCAAGAAGCAAGTGACGGTCTCGATTCGCAAGCCGTCGTCGTCGCCGCAGAGTGAGACCAGCGTCGGCACGGACGCCGACGCCTTCGTGCACGGCGGTCGCGCGGGCTTCCGGATGCTCTCGCTGTCGTTGCCGACCGCGCTCGCCGAGCGTCTCGCCCAGCACTGCAAGGAGACCGGGCGGGACTCGAGCGCCGTGATGGAGGAGATCGTGCGGCGGCACCTCGACGCCCTCGACGCGCCGAAGGTCGCGGAACCCACGCGCGATCCGCTCGCCGCCGTGGTCGCCTGGGTGCAGGCGCATTTGCCTCGCCTGCCGCTGCTCGCGCGCTTCGGCCTCGTGTCCTAGCGTCCCTGGATGGCTCTCGCTGCTCTCGCCGTGCTGCTCGCGGGGGTCACCCTCGAGGGCTCCGCGCCGGCCTCGGAAGGCCTCTCACGACCAGAGCCGCTGCCGGGGAGGGTGCTGACCCTCTCCGTCGGGGGCGCCGCCAACGGAGCGTTCGGTCACACAACCGTGCGACCGCCGCTGCTCGCACGGCTCTCCCCCGAGCTGCAGGTCGGGTGGGGCATCCGCATCGGCGAGAGCTTCCTGCTGACGACGCGGCTCTCGATCCTGGGCGGCATCGTGCCGGTGTTCCCGACCGGGCTCGCGGCCGAGGTCGCCGTCTCCTACCTGCCGCTGACGAGCGCCTCCCCGATCAAGCCGCTGGTCCGCTTCTCGAGCGGCGCCTTCCTCTTCGGCTCCGGCGGCGAGGTCGCAGGGCCCGACTACCAGGCCTACGGGTTCCGCATGGCGCTCGAGGGCGGCTTCGTGCACCTCACCAGGGTGCCGGGGGGCCTCGCCGGGCTCGGGCTCACCGCGGGCGCGCAGGCGATCGGCCTCCCCGACGTGCGCCCCTGCGGCGCCCGCGCCGACTGCAGCGACGTGCTGTTCGGCGCGAGCCTCCGCTTCGAGACGATGCTCGTGTTCTGAGAGCCTAGGCGGTCCGGCTCGTCACGTTGTCGGCGCCTCGCTCACTTGGTCTGCGTGATGCTCATGTGGGCCTCGCCCTTGCCCGACATCTTGAACTTCGGGTCGTTGCCCTCCATCGTGACCGGCCCCTTCAGGTCGATCGAGGTGGTGAAGCCGTCCTTGGCGCGGACCTTGACCTTGCCCTTGAGCGGGATCTTCAGGTCGACCGGCGACTTGTTGTCCTTGGGACTCGCCATGGTCATCTCGACGCTGAACACGCCGATCTGATCCTTGCCGTCCTTCTCGATGGAGTCGAGCTTCACCTTCACGTCCTTGATCTCGGGCGGATCCTTGGCGCTGTCGTCGTCGTCCTTGAAGTACTGCTCGAGCGCCTTGACCATGCTGTCGACCTTGTCGCCGGGCTTGAGCGGCTTGTCGGGCATGCCCTCGAGGAACGGATCGGGCTTTCCGAAGTGACGGTTCTTGGCGAGGACCTTGGTCTCCTCGTCCTTCGGGAGCTTGCCGCCCTTCTCGTCGGTCACGAGGACCTTGCCGTCCTTGAGCTCGAACAGGAAGGTCTTTCCCCCGAGCGGGCTCGGCGGCTTCTTCTTCTCCTTGCCGTCCTCCGTCTCCACCTTCTTGTACTCGCCGTAGGTGATCTTGGCCTTGGTGATGGCCTTGCCGTCCACCGCCAGCGCCTCGACCGTCTTCTGCGAGCTCTCCACCTCGGTGAACTCCGAGGTCTTCTTGGCGCCGACCTCGATGGTGATCGTCATCTTCATGTCGCTCGCCTTCTTCTCGTCGAACTTGTCGCCGACGGCGGGCGCCTTGCCCTTGAAGGTGATGCCTTCTTCCTTCTTCTCTTCCTTCTCGTCCTTCTTGTCGTCCTTCTTGGACTCTTCCTTCTTGTCGTCCTTCTTCTCTTCCTTCTTGTCGCAGGCGGCGAAGCAGAGCGACGAGAACAAGAGGAACGGTAGAACACGGCGCATGGGACCTCCGAGTGACGCTGGGTCAGGAAGCCCCACGATACGGGGGGGCGCGCAGAGCGGCTAAGCGCCCTGCAAGCCGTCACCCCGCACGGTCCGCTACTTCGGGCCCTCTTTCTTGCAGGTCGAGGAGCAGCCGTCGCCGCTGACGGAGTTGCCGTCGTCACAGGCTTCGCCCTTGTCGGCCTGGACGATGCCGTCGCCGCAGCGCGGGCCGAGCTTGCACCCAGGCGCGCACTTGCCGTAGCTGCCGTCGTTGACGCCGTCGTCGCAGACCTCGCCGTTGGCCGTCTGCACGACGCCGTCGCCGCAGCGCGGGCCAGGCTTGCAGCCGGGGGCGCACTTGCCGTAGCTGCCGTCGTTGACGCCGTCGTCGCAGAGCTCGCCCTTGTCGGCCTGCACGACGCCGTCGCCGCAGCGGGGGCCGAGCTTGCAGCCCGGCGCGCACTTGCCGTAGGCGCCGTCGTTGACGCCGTCGTCGCAGACCTCGCCCTTGTCCTTCTGGAGGACGCCGTCGCCGCAGCGCGGGCCCGGCAGGCAGCCCGGGCCGCAGGTGCCGTAGGTGCCGTCGTTCTTGCCGTCGTCGCAGACCTCCCCCTTGTCCTTCTGGAGGACGCCGTCGCCGCAGCGCGGTCCGGGCTTGCAGCCGGGTGCGCACTTGCCGTAGTCGCCGGAGAGCGCCCCGTCGTCGCAGATCTCGCCGAAGGTGGCGTCGACCTTGCCGTCGCCGCAGAACGGCGGCTTCTTGCAGCTCGGAGCGCAGCCGGTCGGCCCGTAGGTGGACATGTTGACGCCGTCGTCGCAGGTCTCCGGCGGGGTCTGGACGACCTTGTCGCCGCAGCGCGGGCCGAGCTTGCAGCCGGGCGCGCACTTGCCGTAGCTGCCGTCGTTGACGCCGTCGTCGCACTGCTCGTCGGGGGTGACGATCGCGTCGCCGCAGATGCTCGTGCACACCGATTTGGGCGGGTTGAACCCGCGCAGCGTGAGCTTGAAGTTGGACTCGGTGGTGTGGCGCTCGGCGTGGAAGATCGCGATCTCGTAGATCTTGCCCTTCACGAGCTTGAGGTCGCGCACGTAGGTCGACGTGAGGGCTTGGGTCACCGTGGCCTTGCCGTCGGCGCCGAGCGTGAAGCTCCCGCACTCGCGCGGGTGGAGGCCGCCGAGATCGAGCGTGAGCTGCCGATCGACGAACACCCACACGTCGTCGTCGCCGCAGAAGTCGAGCACCTCGCCGCCGTTGAAGTCGAACCAGTAGCGAGCCTCGGTCGTGAAGTGGAAGTTGTGCCCGAGCGAGACCTCGTTGAACGCCTTGCCGTCGAGCGGGAAGAAGTCCGCGGTCTTGTCGAACAGGTACGAGCCGTCCGGCTGCTTGGCGAGCGTGATGGTGTCGCCGACCGGGAAGTTCGTGCCCGCCGTGTCGTGGTACCAGGTGTCGAACGAGGTCTTCGACTTGACGCTCCCAGAGGTGGGCGTGCGGGCCGTGTTGAACGCCGGCTTGCCGTCGCTCGCGAGCACCGGCAGGGTGAGATCGCGCTCCGACGTGGTGTAGCCGCTCTCCTCGAAGTCGACGTGCGAGGCGTTCACGTCGCGGAAGATCACCGGCAGCACCAGCGTCGCGGGAGGCGTGCCGACGGTGTCGACGCACTTGTAGCCCGCCTCGGTCTTGCACGCCGAGGAGCAGCCGTCGCCGTCGGTGGTGTTGCCGTCGTCGCACTCCTCGGCACCGAACCGCATGCCGTCGCCGCACGCCGAGGTGCAGCCACCCGGGGCGGGGCAGGTCGGCTCCTTGGTGCAGGTCGGGCTGCAGCCGTCGCCGGGCCACAGGTTGCCGTCGTCGCACTGCTCGGTGCCCTCGGGCTTGCCGTCGCCGCAGGTGGTCTTGCTGCACGACACCCCGGGGGTCGGGCACTTCCAGCCGGGCTCGAGGGTGCAAGTGGCGGAGCAGCCGTCGCCCGGCGTGGGGTTGCCGTCGTCGCAGGCCTCCTTGCCGACCTTGAGCCCGTCGCCGCACTTGGCGGGCGCGCAGAGCACGCCGGGCGCGGGGCACGTCCACCCTGCCTCGAGCTTGCAGAGATCGGAGCACCCGTCGCCGGCCTTGGTGTTGCCGTCGTCGCAGGTCTCCAGCCCCGAGATCTTGCCGTCGCCGCACTTGATGGTGGTGACGCACGGCGAGCCCGCGGTCGGACACGCCCAGTCGGTCTCGATGGCCTTGCAGTCGGCGCTGCAGCCGTCGCCGCCCTTGGTGTTGCCGTCGTCGCACGCCTCGCCGACGCCGAGCTTGCCGTCGCCGCACACGATGGCCTTCACGCACAGGTCGCCCGGCGTGGGACAGAGGAAGTCCTTCTCGATGGTCTTGCAGTCGCTGCTGCACCCGTCGCCGTCCTTGCTGTTGCCGTCGTCGCACGCCTCGCCGGTGCCGATGCGTCCGTCGCCGCAGACGACCGACGACACGCACGACTTGCCCGGGTCGGGGCACGTGTAGTCGGGTTCGAGGCCGGTGCAGTCGCCCTTGCAGCCGTCGCCGTCCTTGGTGTTGCCGTCGTCGCAGATCTCGGCGCCGGTGACCTTGCCGTCGCCGCACACGACGGTGCTCGTGCACGGCTTGCCCGGGTCCTTGCACTCGTAGTTGGGCTCGAGCTCGCACGTGCCACCACACCCGTCGCCGGGCTTGGTGTTGCCATCGTCGCAGACCTCGCCGCTCTCGAGCACGCCGTTGCCGCAGGCGGGGCCGGTGTCGGGGGTCTCCGTGCCCGTGTCGGGGGTGCCCGTGTCGTCGAGGAACTCGGCGCCGAAGCCGTCGCTCGGGTCGCCGCTGTCGACGGCGCCGTCGTCTTCGGCGTCGGGACCGCCGAGATCACCGGGGGCTGGACTGCCGCTGCAGCCGCCCAGCAAGGCGAGCGCGCAGGCGAAGGAACCGAGGCGGAGCGACGAAGCGATCAAGACGACCTCCCTGAACGGAGATCCTACGGCCTCGCGCGGTCGGTTTCTAAGGGGTAGGCTTCCGACATCTTGGCTTCCACTCGACTATTTCACGCGATCGTCATGGTGGGCAGCGCGCTCGCCGTCTCCTGCGGAGCGTCCACGACGGAGCCCGGTGGCGATGCCGCCCTGGACGGTTCGTCGGACGGCGCGGGGGATGGCAAGGTCGACAGCACGACCGACACCGCGGACACCTTCCCGGGGATCTCCCCCGCCGAGGTGGGCACGGACACGTTTCCCACGATCGCCATCGACACCTCGGGGTTCGACATCGGCCCGAAGGACACCGGCGCCAGCGACACTTTCCCGGGCATCTCTCCCGCCGACATCGGCGCGGACACCTTCCCCGGCATCTCTCCTCCGCCTCCGCCCGACGCATGAGCGAGGGTCGCTGGCACGGTCGCCTGACGGCCCGCCCCCTGCCGGACGGTCCCATCGACGCCCCGCTGTCCGACGACGATCGGGCCCTCGTCGTGCAAGCGTGGCTCGGCCGTTCCGCCGCCGAGCGTCGCGCCGGTGACTCGTTCCTGGTCATCCGCGACGCCCTCCTGGCGCGCCACGAGCCCACGCCGCTGGTAGAGCTCGCCACGCGGGCCATCGACGACGAGCACCGGCACGCCGAGATCTGTCGCGTCGTCGCCTCGCGCTACGCAGGGCGCGAGCTGCCAGCGCCCGTGGAGCTCACGCTGTCGGTGCCCCTCCACGAGGGCGCGGTGCCCGAGCTCCGCCACTCGCTGCACGTCATCGGGCAGTGCGCCTTGAACGAGACCGCGGCCAGCGCGTTCCTCGAGGCGTGCCTCGGCCGCGCGGAGGTGTCGCTCGTGCGGGCGGCCCTGCGCGAGCTCCTGTCGGACGAGATCGACCACGCCCGCATCGGCTGGGCGCACCTCGCGGCGGCGAACGTGGAGCACAAGAGGGCGCTCGCGCCTTGGCTGCCGAAGCTCGTGCGCGGCTACGAGCAGGAGTGGTCGCGCTCCTTCGCACCACCGCCGCCGAAGGACCTCTCGGCGCACGGCGTCCCCCCGCGGGACGTGATCGTGGCGGCGGTCGAGGGCGCGATGCGGGACGTCGTCTGGCCCGGCCTCGTGCACGTCGGCTTCACGCTCGCGCCCCATGACAAGTAGCCCGCGAGGTGCATAAAATCGCCGCTGCGTGTCGCGGTCGGAACCGCGCACCGGGAGGAAGCTGCGAATGTCGAAGACCTGGGTCACCTTGCTCGTCGTCGTGTCGTCCGCCGTCGCCGTGCCGTTCGCCGTGGGCTGCTCCAAGCCCGAAGAGAAGAAGGAGGCCCCGAAGAAGGACGAGAAGGCCGAGAAGGAGGCCGCCGAGCGCGCGGCCTTCATCAAGAGCTTCGACGAGAACGTCGGCAAGATGTGCGAGTGCAAGACCCTCGACTGCGTCGAGAAGATCAACGACGCGATCCAGAAGCAGAAGAACCCCTCGACCGAGCCGACCGAGGACGAGAAGAAGAGGCTCGAGGCCTCGACCAAGAAGCTCGAGGACTGTCAGAAGAAGATGATCGACGCGGTCAAGGAGAGCGCCGCGGCCTCGGCGTCGGCGGCGCACTCGGCCTCGCACTGAGCCTCGCACTGAGCCTCGCGCGCGGGGGCGTCGGCGGTGGGCCTGCCCCTTTCTGAGTTCCTCCTACTTCGGGCGGCAGGTGCGCTTCGGCACGCCAGCGGTCTGGTCGCAGACGAGGCCAGGAAGGCAATCGCCATCGACCGTGCAGTCATGGAGGCAGCGGCCGCCGACGCCAGCGGGCCACGCAGGCCACCCCGTGGGCGTCGGGAAGAGCGGGTCGCACGTGAAGCCCGCGCCGCAGTCCCCCGCGCCGAGCGTGCACTGGCTCGCACAGACGCCGCTCGCGCCCTTGCCGAGGCACGAGCACTCCGCGCCGAGCAGCTCCGGCGGCGCGGTGCAGGCGTCACCATCCTTCTTGGGGAACTGGATCCGACAGTGCCTTCCGCCACCCGACGCGTCGGCGATGCAGGCACGTGGGGCCGAGCCCCACCGAGCGCAGGCCTTGGTCCCGTCGCACTCGACGTCGCTGCAGTGGTGAACCGCCGGATCGCAGACGCCGACCGCGCAGTCGGCGTCGACGTGGCAGCCCGCCCCACACAGGCCGAACGCGCGCTCCGTTCCATCCGCGTCCTTGCCCATCGCCCAGAGATCGCACGCCGACGACGCGGCGCAGGAGAGCGCGAAGGCGCCCGATGGATCGACCGCGCAGCCCGTCAAGCACGCGGTGGTCCGCTCGTCGATGCGGACGCACACACCCTTGTCGCCGTCGCAGCGCGCCGCGCCGCTGCCTGGATCGCAAACGGTCTCCCCGTCCTCGTAGAGGCTGCAGGTCGGGCGGGGCGAGCCCGGCGCGCACCGGTAGAAGGCGGCGGAGCCACAGTCCGCGTCCTTGGTGCAGGCCGCGCCGGTGTGGCCGTCGCCGCGTCCGCCTTCGCACAGGAGACCGATGGCTCCTTGGTCGGTGACGCTCTTCGGCGGCGACTTCGCGCAGCCGCGCGCGCACGTGTACTGGGCCGCGATGCCGCAATCGAGCCCGGACGAGTCGCACGGCTTCACGCCACGATTCGGGATCGTCGCTACACCGCCCGCGCAAGAGCCGGTGCCCAGGCAGTCGACGTGGCACGGGGCCGTCTCGCCGGCCGGACGCGTGTCGATCCTGGCGTCGCTCGCGTCGCCGCTCGTGGCCGCATCGTCACCCCCTGGCGCGGGCGGATCGTCGCACGCCGAGACCCACCCGAGGACCGCGAGCAGGCCGAAGGCCGCGGAGAACAGCGAGGACACGCGGCGCACCGGTTCACCTTACCGCGGTGGGGCGTACCGTCCATCCGTGGGCCGCTCGCGCCCCGCCAGGGCCCGGGGCGTCGCTCTCCGTCGAGTGCCCCCGTTCACTTGATGCACGGGATGCATTTGCCCGGGACGCAGGTCTCCGGGCAAGCATCCGCATCGTCGCTCGCGTCGCCGGTCTCGGCAGGCGCGTCGGCCTTCGCGCCAGTGTCCGCAGCGTCCGTCGTCGCGCCCGTGTCGGTGGTCGCGCCCGTGTCGGTGGTCGCGCCCGTGTCGGCGGTCGCGCCCGTGTCCACGCCGCCGACGTCAGCCGCGGCCGGCGGATCCTCTCCCCCGCAGCCGACCGCGCCGAGCGAACCCCCGACGACCACGATCGCGCGATACCAGCGGTGCATCGCCCGAGGCTACCGCACCACGCCGTCGATCGCGACGCCGTAGCGGGCGAAGCCGGGCAGCACGACCTCGTCGACCGCCTCGTCGATGGCGGCGAACGTGACCGCGTGCGACGGCAGCCCCTCCTCGGGGAAGCCGTCCGCCGGCCACACGTCGGGGAACCACCGCCACGCCGTCAGGCTCGCGTCGAGCAGCCGCGGCAGCCACGCCCCGAGTTCCTCGCGGTCGTCCTCGGACACCCGATTCGACGCGAGGTGGGCCCAGCCGATCCGCGCGTGGTGCACCTCGTCGGCCAGGTGCGCGCGCAACACCTCGCGCAGCCAGGGCGCGCGGACGTCGGCCGCGGAGCGGTCGATCCAGACCGCGGCGATGGACTCGCCGATGCACGACCCGAACAGCCGCAAGAGCGGCTGCAGCGCCGCCGGCGCGTCGTCCACGAGATCGACCCCGCCGCGCGGCGCCGGGCGAGCGCCCCGCTGGCCGTCGAAGCGCGCCGCGACGTCGAGGCACACCTCCACGTGGCGCGCCTCGTCGTCGACCATGCGCGCCGCGAGATCGACGACCGCCTGGCTCGGGTCGAGCGCCGCGAGGTCGCGCTGGATGCGGACCGCGTACGCGTGCACGCTGCCCTCGGCCGCCGCGCGGCTCCGCCAGATCGTCGCGACGGGGTGCACGCGAGGGAGGGTAGCGCGAACGCTCAGCGGGGCGCCTCGCGGATCGACACGAGGCCGTGCCGCCGCCAGCCGACGCGCGCGAGCCAGGTGGAGGGTGGGTGGACCGGCGCTCGCGCAGCGAGCGAGGCCGCCGTGAGCTCGAGGAACCCATCGAACCACATCGCCGAGGAGCAAGGGTCGAGCCGCGTAGCGGCGAGCCTCTGGTGCTTCTTGAAGTTGTTCAGCACATACACCAGGGCGAAGCGCACCTCGCGCGGCGTGCGCAGCGCGCGGACGTGGAACCGGTCGTCGAACACGCGTCCGCGCCGCCCGAGGGCACGGTTGATCGCCCGGGCGAGCCGCACGCCGAGCCCCTGCGCCCCCGCGCGCAAGGCGGATCCCCTCGCCGCCTCGACGATCAGGTGCAGGTGGTTGTCCTGGACCGAGAAGTGCACGACCCGGAACGCCGTGCTCGCGGCGCGATGCGCCGACAGCGCGGCCACGATCGCCGGAAACACCTCGGCCCCGCGCAGCGAACCGAGCCCGGCGACGCAGCGCCAGGTGAGGTGCTCGGGGTAGGAGGCCTGGTGGACGGGCCGCGGACGGTGGGGCACCAGCGGTCGCGGCGCCAAGCGAGGACGACCCGCGCCTGTGCGCTTACCTCCCCACCCGGAGGTGAGGGGAAGGGACATCTGGACGGATCGGCGCGCCATCTTGAAAAAGCATATATCGCGCAACGTAGGCGTCAAGCCCGCGCGGTTTGTCGAGTCCATGGTGACGTTTGTGCGGGCACATGGGTGACGGCCCGTCTTCCTGTCCAGGGAGATGGGCAACAGTTGCGGCAAGGAGGTGGCCTTGCCTGGAGCGTGAGGTCACTTCCCCGCGACGCTCGGCCTCGACGCGCGCCCCTGCGCGGGTCTGCCCATGCCATGACCTCCCATGTCCGTTCGCTCGTTCTTCCAGGGCCTCCTGACGAGCAGCGGCTCCAGGGTCGACTACACCCGGTTCGCGGACAGCCGCCTCCTCGAGCTGCACGTCGATCGCAAGACGCTCACCGAGGAAGCCCGCGAGCTCCTCGACGCCGAGCTCCTCCGGCGACACCTCGTCTGAGGCTCAACGCTCCTGCAGCAGCGCCGCGATCGCCACGCGCTCGCTCGGACCGTGCGCGGCGTCGACCGCGGCGAGCAGCGTGCTCATCGTGGCCTGCTCGAGCACCGCGTCGCCGTCGGGCATCCCGCCCCGGAAATTGCGCGGGCACGCGCTCACCACGCCCTCCACGCGCACCGGCACGCCGTGGGTCCGACACACGAGCGGACGTGCCGCATAGATCCGACAGCGACCCTCTGCGTCGAGCGCCGCGCACCCGGTCCGAGGCGCCGTGCGCAAGGCATCGCGCGCAGCGTCGTCGAGCTCCGCGAGGTGCGCGCGGATCGCCGCGGCCTCGACCCCCGTGACCGTGAGCCCCGCCTGGCAGCAGTCGCTGCACCCGGCGTCGCACTCCATCGCCGCCGCGTGGCGCAGGTGCACCCGCGCGAAGAACCCGTCGGCCTTGGCGACCAGCGCGCGGTAGTGGGCGGTGGGCACGGCAATCGGTCGCGCCGGAGTCGGGGGCCGTCAAGCGTCGTGAATCCAGACACCCGTCCCGGTTCGCGACAGCGAGCCGCGATCTTCGCCAGTGATATCCGCTACTTGTGGTGCTGGGCGGGCTGGCATGGACGCTGCTGGAGGGCACGTGTCCCGACGAAGGAGGACGCCCCCCATGCTCCGATTCATCCGCACCCTGGTCCCCGCGCTCGTTCTCTCCATCCCGCTCCTGGCCGGCGACGCCGTGGCCGGAGACAAGAAGCACAAGGACAAGGCGGCCGCGGTCTCGGTCGACGCCAAGTTCTCGCGCTTCGTGTTGAACCCCTGGGGCAAGATCGACGGCATCCTGCTCGACGACGGCACCCTCGTGCGCGTCCACGACAAGGCCGTGAAGGACACGTCGCTCAAGGCCGGCGACGCCCTGCACATCGACGCCAAGTCGAAGACCGCGGCCAACCAGAAGCTCTACGTCCACCCGCTGATCAAGAAGAACGGCGTGGTCGTGGCCGACGCCACCCAGAAGCCCGAGAAGCCGGCCCAGAAGCCGAACCACGACAAGTCCAAGCTGGTCGATCTGAGCTCCACGAGCACCGTCAGCGCCCTCTTCGTCGGTCACGGGGGCAAGGTCCACGGCGTCGTCCTCGCCGACGGCACCGCGGCCTACGCCGCCAAGCATGGCGATCTGAGCACCTACGGCCTCAAGAAGGGCGACGCCGTGACCGTCACCGGCAAGGGCGGCAACTACACCCTCGGCAAGGCGCTCGTCATCGAGACGATCAAGCTTCCGAACGGTGACGTGAAGAAGCCATGATGTCGGCTCGATGTCGCTCCGTGCTCGCCTCGTCCTGATCGTGTTCGTCTCGGGGGTCGCGCTCGCCGCGGCCCTCGCGGCGATCGTGGGCCTGCGCGCCTCGTCCGACACGGCGCGGCTCGAGGCGGCGGAGGCCACGGGGCAGGGGGTCGTCGAGGGGCTCGCCGCCGCGCTCGCCGAGGAGGGGGTCTCGCTCTCCGAGGCCCCCAAGCGCAAGACCCTGGTGCGCGCGGCGACCGATGCCCTCGCTGGCACCCCGCGCGCCGTCGGTGGCTACTGCACCAAGGAGGGCATCGTCGTGCTGCTCCGCGCGCGCCAGTACCGAGACGCGCGCAGCGCCCACCTGCCCGAGCCGCAGCGCCTCGCCGTCGAGGCGGCCTGCGCGAAGGGCACCGCCGGCGCGCACCGCACCGACGCCAGCATCGAGACGCTGGTGGTCGTGCTCGCCCCCGTGCCGGGCGGCAGCGCCTTCGTGTTCTACGCGGTGCGCGGCGTGCGGCAGGTGCCGCTGTTGCTGCAGATCGAAGTGATCGTGCTCGCCGCGGCCACCCTCTTGCTCGTGCTGTTCGTGGTCGACGCGCTCGTCGCGCTCCGCAAGGGCGCGGCGCAGCTCGACGCGGGGCTCACCGCGCTCTCCACCGATCTGCGCGCGCCGATCCCCGAGCCCCGCGCCGCCGAGCTCGCGGCCATCGCCCACGGCCTGAGCCGCATGGCGCGCTCCCTGGAGGAGGCGCAGGCGCAGAAGAGGGCCCTCGCCGACAGCCTCGCCCACGAGCAGCGGCTCGCGGGCCTCGGCCGGCTCGCCGCGGGCATGGCCCACGAGATCCGCAACCCGCTGGCCGGCATGAAGCTGCGCCTCGATCTCATGGCCGACGACCCCGCGCTCGGCGACGAGGCACGCGTCGACGTCAAGGCGTGCCTCGCCGAGGTCGCCCGCCTCGACCGCCTCGTCCAGTCGCTCCTCGGCGTCGCGCGCAAGGGCAACGAGCCGGCCGCGGAGCTCGCGCTGCACGCGCTCGCCGACGAGCGCATCGGGCTCGTCTCGTCCACCACGGTGCGCGTGACCCGCACCGGCGAGGCGCGCTGCACGACCGACCGCGACGCGCTCTCTCGGGTCCTCGACAACCTGCTCCGCAACGCCGTCGAGGCGGCCCCTCCGGGCAGCGAGGTGCAGGTCGCCGTGGCGCGCGACGCGAGCGGTGCCCACGTGCGGGTCGTCGACGAAGGCCCCGGCATCGCCGAGGCGCGCGCCGCCGAGCTGTTCGAGCCGTTCTTCACCACCAAGCCTGCCGGTACGGGCCTCGGGCTCTGGATGTCCCGCTCGCTCGTCGAGACCCTGGGCGGCGCGCTCCGTTACCTGCGCGAGGACGGACGGACGGTCTTCGTGGTCGACCTCCCCGGAGGTGCCTAGGATGGCCCCGGTGAACCGCATCCTGGTGGTGGACGACGACGCGAGCATCCGCGAGGGCCTCTCGCGCGCGCTCGCGCGGCAGGGGCACGGGGTCGAGCTCGCGGGCTCGCTGGCCGAGGCGCGCGCGGCGCTGGCCAGGGGCGCGTTCGACGCGGTGCTGCTCGACATCCGGCTCGGTGACGGTGACGGCCTCGACCTCCTGGCCGAGCTCCGCGCGTCGCGGCCCGAGCTCCCGGTGATCATGGCCACCGCCTACGGCGACAGCGCGCGCGCCATCACCGCGATGAAGCACGGCGCGTTCGAGTACCTCACCAAGCCGTTCGATCTCCCCTTGCTCGCCGAGACGCTGGCGCGGGCGGTCCGCCCCGTGTCGAAGAACCGCGAGCCTGGTCCCGAGGCGCCGCCCGAGGGCGCGCTCATCGGGTCGAGCGCCAAGATGCTCGAGGTGTGGAAGGCCATCGGTCGCGCCGCGCCCTCCGAGGTCCCGGTCCTCATCACGGGCGAGAGCGGCACGGGCAAGGAGCTCGTCGCGCGCGCGGTCCACGAGCACAGCGCGCGCAAGGGCGGGCCGTTCGTGGCCGTGAACATCGCGGCCCTGCCCGCCTCGCTCGTCGAGAGCGAGCTGTTCGGCCACGAGAAGGGCGCGTTCACCGGCGCGGCCGCGCGGCGCGAGGGGCGCTTCGAGGCCGCGAACCGCGGTACCATCTTCCTCGACGAGATCGGCGACCTCGAGCTCGGCCTGCAGACCAAGCTCCTGCGGGTCCTCCAGGACGGCACCTTCGAGCGCGTGGGCAGCCAGTCGCCGCTGCGCACCGACGCGCGGGTGGTCGCCGCCACGAGCAAGCCCGTCGAGCCCGGCGCCGAGGGCACGACCCTGCGCGAAGACCTGTTCTACCGCCTGGGCGTCGTGCGCATCGACGTGCCGCCGCTCCGCGAGCGCAAGGCGGACATCGCGCCGATCGTCGAGGCGCACCTCCGCCGCAAGAACCCGCGGCGCTCGTTCACCGACGAGGCCCTGGCCCGGCTGCTCGGCCACGACTTCCCCGGCAACGTGCGGGAGCTGCTCCACGTCGTCGATCGCGCCTGCGTGATGACCCCGCGCGAGGTGGTCGACGCGGCCGACCTCGACCTCCCCAGGACCGCGGTCGGCGCCCGCCCTCGCGACGACCGCGCCGACGGTGACCTCGACCTCAAGAGCGCCGTCGCCGCGCTCGAGCGTGACTACGTGCTACGCGCCCTCGAGCGGGCCAACGGCAACCGCGCCGAGGCCGCCCGCCTGCTCGGCATCGCCCGCCCGCAGCTCTACGTGAAGATGAAAGACCTCGGTATCGACCCGAAATGACTGGGCTCGGTTGACATTGAATGTCGTTTTCATTAGGGTAGGAGCATGCCCGAAGGATGCGCCCCCACCACCCTCGATGCGGTCGCGGTCGGCGAGCGCGTGCGTGTGCTCGAGGTGAAGGGCGAGGGCAGCGTCCGCCGCCGGCTCCTCGAGATGGGCATGTGTGGGGGCGTGCACATCGAGGTCGTCCGTCGCGCGCCGTTCGGCGATCCGATCGAGCTCCGGGTGCGCGGGTATCACCTCTCCCTGCGCGCCGAGCAGGCTTCGATGGTATGCGTGCGCGCCGATACCTGACCCGCGCCCCGAGACTCGGCCTTGGCCCGTGAACCAGATCCTCTTCGCCCCGCGCGCAGCCTCGCCCTCGTAGGCAACCCGAACGCCGGCAAGACCACGCTGTTCAACGCCCTCACCGGGCTGCGGCAGAAGGTGGGCAACTACCCAGGCGTCACCGTCGAGAAGCGCGCCGGCGTGCTGCGCCTCGCGGACGATCACAGCGTCGAGGTGCTCGATCTCCCCGGCACCTACAGCCTCGTCACGATGTCGCCCGACGAGCAGGTGGTCTCCGACGTGCTGCATGGGGTGCGCGCCGACACGCCGCGACCGGACGCGATCCTCGCCGTCGTCGACGCCGACAACCTCGCGCGCAACCTGTTCCTGGTCAGCCAGATCGTCGATCTCGACGTGCCGCTGGTGGTCGCCCTCAACATGGTCGACCTCGCGACGCGGCACGGCCACGCCGTCGACGCGGCGCTGCTCTCCGAGGTGCTCGGGTGCGCCGTGGTGCCGGTCGTCGGCAACAAAGAAGAGGGGCTCCCCGCCCTCGTGGCCGCGGTGCGCACGGCCCGTCGACCGCACCCGGTGCAGTTCGCGGTGCCGGTCGCGATGGCCGAGGAGGAGCAGGCCCTCGGCGCCTTGATCGTGGAGCACGGCGGCCTCGAAGAGGCGCCGGCCCGCATTGCTGCGCGCAGGTTGCTCGCCCACGAGCCCGGCCACGACCTCGCGCCGCTCCGGGATCACCCGACCCTCGAAGCCGCCGTCGAGGCCGCCCGTGTGCGCCTCGCGGCCGCGGGCGTCGACCCGACCGAGGCCGACATCTCCGCCCGCTATCGCTGGATCGACGGGGTGGTCGAGCGCGTCGTGGCCCGCGCCGAGGGCCCTGCCACCCGCAGCATCACCCAGCGCGTCGACGCCGTCGCCCTCCACAAGGTGTGGGGCCTCGTGCTGTTCGCCGCGCTCATGGCGGCCCTCTTCCTCACCGTGTTCTGGGTGGCCAAGCCGCTGATGGACGGGGTCAAGAACGGCGTCGCCTGGCTCGCGCTCCGCGTGGCCGGCTCCATGGCCGAGGGCCCGCTCAAGGCCCTGGTGATCGACGGCGTGTTCGGCGGCGTCGGCGCGGTCATGGTGTTCACGCCGCAGATCGCCGTGCTGTTCCTCTCGCTCGCGGCCCTCGAGGACAGCGGCTACCTCGCGCGGGCGGCGTTCCTCATGGACCGGCTGCTCTCGCGGGTGGGCCTGCACGGCAAGAGCTTCATCCCGCTCCTCAGCGCGTTCGCGTGTGCGATCCCCGGCGTGCTCTCCACCCGCACCATCGACGACCGTCGCGACCGGCTCGCCACGATCCTGGTCCTGCCGTTCATGGGGTGCAGCGCGCGGCTGCCCATCTACGCGCTGCTCGTGGCCGCGTGCTTCCCGTCGATGGGCCCGGTGCGGCAGGCGATCCTGCTCCTCGGCCTCTACGTCGCCGGCATCGTCGCGGCCGTGCTCACTTCGCTCCTCGTCAAGCGCAAGCTCGCGCCCGCCAAGGGCTCGGCGTTCATCCTGGAGCTCCCGAGCTACAAGCGCCCCCAGGGCACCCACGTGCTCTACCAGGCGTGGACCAACACCTGGGCGTTCGTCACCCGCGCGGGCACGACGATCTGCGCGTTCAGCATCGTGCTCTGGGCGCTCATGTACTACCCGCGCCTCTCGCCCACCGAGCTCGCGCAGCACCCGACCGAGGCCACCCAGCGCGCGGCCCAGATCGAGCACAGCTACGCGGGGCGCGCGGGCCACGCCATCGAGCCGGTCGTGCGACCGCTCGGTTACGACTGGAAGATGGGCCTCGGCCTCGTGAGCGCGTACGCCGCGCGCGAGGTGTTCGTGAGCACGCTCGGCATCGCCTACCGGGTCGGCGAGGTGCGCGACGACACCACCGATCTCACCCGCGCCATGGCCGCCGATCGCTACCCCGACGGGCGCAAGGTCTGGACACCGCTGGTCGCCACCTCGCTGATGGTCTGGTTCGTGCTCGCGATGCAGTGCATGAGCACCATGGCGGTAGTGCGCCGCGAGACGGGGAGCTGGCGCTGGCCGCTCGCGCAGCTCGTCTACATGAACGGCCTCGCCTACCTCGCGAGCCTGCTGATCTTCCAGATCGGCCGGCGGATCCTGGGGGCCTAGGCGTGTCCCAGGCGCTGCAGCACGTGCTCGTGGTCGGCCTCGCGCTGGCCTGCCTCGTCACGCTCGTGGTGCGGCGCGTGCGCGCGTTCCAGGGGCGCGGGCCGGCGTGCGACGGTTGCGCGAAGGGGTGCTCGTCGGAGCCGCTCGAGGGGGACGGCCGGCGGCTCGTCCCACCGGAGGCCCTGGTCCGCCGCGGCCCACCAAGCCGCGTTTGATCGGCTGCGTCGAGGTTCGGCGGGCGACCGAACGTCACAACGAAACGCAAGGGCGAATCTGGCCAAAGCAGCCAGCGGCACGGTCCGTCACGGGGGGACAGGAGGTGCCCGATGGCCCTGTTCTCCTGGAGCGACGACTACTCGGTGAAGGTCCCCTCGATCGACGCGCAGCACCACCGCCTGGTGGACATGCTCAACGAGCTGCACGACGGGATGGTGGCGGGGAAGGCCGCCGAACACGTGGCCTCGGTGCTCGATGGCCTCATCGCCTACACCGCGCAGCACTTCTCGTACGAGGAGGAGCTGTTCGCCAAGTACGCGTATCCGGACTCGGCGGAGCACATCGCCGAGCACCAGAAGCTGGTCGAGCAGGTGGTCGCGTTCAAGACCAAGCTCCTCGCCAAGGAGGCGACCATCACGATGGAGCTCGTGAAGTTCCTCAAGAACTGGCTGATCGGGCACATCCTCGGCTCGGACAAGAAGTACAGCGCACTGCTCGTCGAGCAGCGGGTGGAGTAGGCCATGGACGACACGACC
>Ga0154020_10001649_pt1 | contig 27415 bp, 20 predicted proteins | sample Klosneuvirus_201_FD_109709 | JGI IMG/M metagenome (GOLD analysis project Ga0154020, IMG submission 109709) | Active sludge microbial communities from wastewater, Klosterneuburg, Austria - Klosneuvirus_20160825_MG | ecosystem: Engineered > WWTP > Aerobic digester > Activated sludge | place...
AGAGATCTCTTTCTCATCGATCCCGACGATCTCTGCGACGCCCTGAGCCGGGTAGACCGCCTTGTCGCCGACTTGGAAGCGGATCATACGTTCCTCCTAGTGCAGTTGTGCTAAGCGACCAGGTGCGACGGACCGCGACGGCGCGAGCCGAACAACCTGGGTACCTTCCATCACAATGTCGGTAGTGCAGCCGCTTCCTAGGAAGAGCTGCGAGGATTGAGCACAGAAGCGCCCGATCTGCGGCTATGAAAGCATACAACCACCTTTGATTTCAAGGGGTTATCGCAGAACTTTCGGGGCAGCCTTTTCGGGCAGCCTTTGGGGGCCACGCAAATTTTTTCGCGGGCTATTTGCTGACGGGGGCAAGATCGCGCAGCAGGAACGGCAGGCTCTGCTCGGCACGCAGACGGAGCGACTCCCACGGATCAGCGGGCGTGGCCGTCGAGCGAACAAACTGCACCTTGCTCAGATAGCCGGGCGCCGAGAGCGCCGGACGGATCGCCGAGTCATGGACCTGCGCCTGCGGATGATCGACGTCGGAGTAGTCGAAGGTCAGCCGTTCAATCCGCGCCACCGCATCGGTCTGGAGCAGCTTGAGATACGGCGAGCCAACGAACAGCGGATCGCCCCAGCCGAAGCGACCCGATTGACTCGCAACCCGAGGGAAACGCTTCTGGGCATCTTCCCAGGCCAGGCTCATCACCAGCGGGCCGGCCATATCGATGCCCAGCAGTGCGCGCGACGAGGTGACTCGGAAGGACTTCTCCACCTGGGGCAGCAGGCCATCGACCAGCCAGCGAGTGAAGGCGTCGCCGCGGGGAATGATCTCAGAGAAGGTCGCGTCGGGATAGCTGGCGAGCGCGGATAGTCGCACCGCTGGGTCCGACGGCGAGGACACAAACACTCCCACCACCGGCGGCGTCTTGCCGGCTTGGGTCAGGCGCTCGAGCAGTCGCGGATAGCCGCCGCGCACCACCGCGTCCTTGCCGTCGAGAACGTAGAGCGTCGGAAAGCTGGTGGTCGTCGCTTGCGAATAGCCGGGCGGCAAGTAGATCAGCACGTCAGGACGAGGCTGCCGCTCGGGAGCATCGGGGCCCACGAAGCGTCGCAGCCGTGAGCCCGGCTCGAAATAGCCCGGCGCCATCGCCACCGAGTTGAACTCGCCCAGGTTGCCACCGAGGAGGTTCGACGGATTGGGCGGCAGAAACGCCCCGTCCCACATCACCTCCAGGTTCTGGGGATCGGCGTAGCGCTGGCCGTGCAGATCAAAGCGATACTCGAGCCGCGCGCCACTCGCCCGCTTGCCCAGATAGGCAATGGTTCCGTCGAGAACAAAGGTCATCGGATCGGCTCCAGCCCGCCACCCATTGAAATCTCCGACGAGCGACATAGCTGGCCAATCGACCGCCCCGAGGTGCAAAAACGTCAGCCCGCGCAGGTCACCGAACGTGTTCGTAAGCGGCAGCTCGACGGACTTGGCCCGCAGTGACTCGGCCAGCGCGAGCCCTCGGGCATGCTGTTCACTCGGCGAGAGCTGATCGCTGTGGCGCAGCGCCTCGATCAGCAGCGCCGCTTCAACGGATTGGTTGGCCGTCGCGTCGTCAGCGAAGTCGATGTGAACCGTATGTTGTTGCGGCGAAAAAACCACTTCATATCGCGCCGGCAGGGGCAAGGCCCAGCGCATCGGCCCGGTCCTCGAGGTCGGGTCCGCACTGACGCCAGCGCTCGGCTCGGACACCGTCACTTGCGCCGGCACTGCATGGAGAACGCTCGCGCTACTGCCGACGAGCTCCAGCGAGCTGAGCAGCGACGGGACGAACACCTGGAGTTCCACGTTTTCGCCGGGCAAAGTCATCACCCCGCGATAGTCATGACCATCCCAGGTCAGCTCAGGAGCCAGCTCGCCACGCACCCAGCTGTTGAAGCTGCCGGTCAGACGTACCGACGGGCCGAGATAGCCGTCGCCGCCACCGCAGCCTGCCGCCACCAGGCCCCACAGACCTAACGCCAGGGTTCCCAGCGACGAAAACCTGCGGCGACCGGACGAGACCACCTGCCCATTTGACGAATCCGACAACTCCCGAAAGGCCCACAGAGAGCGAGTCATGAGGCCGTATATTCCGGGCCTCTCGGAGTGTCAAGAACGGAGCGGACCGTCGGCGTCACGTCGCTGTTGGGTCAGGCTGAAGGCCGGGGTGACGGTGCGTAAACGTGCTTGTCGCCGCAGCATTCGAGGGATGCGTTGACGGATCAAGGAGCGCATTGGTACCCTCAGTGACGATATGTTTGGGAGCAGGCAGGGGTACGGATCTGTTGGCAAAATTGCTGGCATCGGGGTGAGCTTGACGCTCTGCGCGCCGCTGCTTGGAGTATCTCCCGTCGAGAGTGCTCCACCAGCACCAGCCCCGACGAGCCTGCCGTGGCCGACGATTTCCGTCCGCGAGGTCCGGGCTGGCATGACAGGCTACGGACTGACGGTGTTTGCCGGCAGCAAGCCCGAGCGATTCCCGGTGCGAGTGGTTGGTGTGCTGCCCAAGCATACGTCGCAAATGGACATCATCCTCATCGACAGCGACGATCCTCGGCTCAAGCATGCGGGCATCGTTGCGGGCATGTCGGGCTCACCGATTTATCTCGACGGTAAGCTGGCGGGCGCGCTGTCGCTGGGCTGGGCCTTTTCCAAAGATGCACTCGGGGGCGTGACGCCAATTGAGTACATGGCGGCTGACCTTCAGCGGACCCAGCGGGGTCGCGACCACAACCACCTCGCCAGCGTAATTCCGACGGACCAGCCGCTGCTGCCACCCATTGCAGAGCTTCATCGACGGCTGCCTGCGCCGCTGCGTCTACTCAGTGGCAGTGAGCTGAAACAGGCCGCCGTGCCGCTATTGGTGTCGGGCCTCGATGAGCCCAGTATGAGGATGCTCCGCGAGGCGCTGTCGCCCTATGGCGTTCAAGTCATGTCCGGTGGTGGCACGAGCCCGGCCAGCACCACAGCCCCGCGCAGCTTCGAGCCCGGTTCTGCCATCGCCGTCGAGCTGGTGCGCGGCGACGTCGCGATGCAGTCGATTGGAACCGTGACCGCTCTCGCTGGCAACCGAATACTCGGCTTCGGCCACCCGATGCTCAACGCCGGCGAGACCTATTTTCCCGTCGCCACCGCGGAGATCACCGCCTTTATGCCGTCGCTGGTGTCGAGCTTTAAGTTTGGCCACTCCCTGGTTCCGGCGGGCACGCTGATTCAAGATCGCTCGGCGGGAATCATCGCCGACACCACCATGACCGCCCAGACCATCCCGGTGAGCTACGCGATCACGCCGATCGGCCAGCCCAGCCGCACGCTGCGCACCGAGATCATCAGTCACAAGCTGCTGACGCCGGTTCTCGTCGGTGTCGTCGCGGTGCAGGCGATCAATGTCGCGGCATCCGATGTCGCGGATGCCGTCGTACGGGTCGACTCCACGTTGCAGGTTGCCGGCTTCCCACCACTACGACAGACGGACTACCTGTTCACCACCGACGGTTACACCGGCAAGCTGCTCAATTCTTCGACGGGAGTGCGGCAGCTGCAAGAGATCCTCAGCAATCCCTTTGGGCCGGTTCACATCGAGAAGCTGGAGCTGAAGGTCGAGCTGCTCTTTAAACCGCAGGCCGCGGACGTGGTCTCGTTTTCCCTGCCCTCCGACGAGTTGGAGCCAGGCACGACGGTCCCGGTGCGGGTGGCGCTGCGTCCATTTGGGCAGCCGCTCCGCTATGTCACCGTTCCGCTGCCTGTGCCTCGTGCCTTGGCTGGTCAGACGGTGAAGCTCGAAATTCAGGCAGGCGCGGCGGTCAAGCCCGAGCTGGCGCCTCCTGACAACCTGACGGACTTCATCGACAACCTGCGCAAGGGCTTCTCGGGGAAATCGCTGGTTGCGACGCTCGCGACCAGCGACGAGGGAGTCAACCTGCGCGGCGCGATTGTGCCGAGTCTGCCGCCGTCGGTGATGGCCACGCTGAGACCGGGTGCCAGCAGCCGTCGTGGCGAGTTACAAAAACGCCTCTACCGGACGGTGCAGGCCGTCGACTGGGTCGTTCAAGGCAAGCAGGAGCTGACGGTGCAGATCAAAGAACTCCGCGAAGACACCAGGACCGGGACCACCCCGTGAGAGCCATGAACCACACAGTCACTGCTGCCGTCGCTGCTACTTTGCTCTGGCTCCCAGTCGCGCCATCGCTCTCGTCGGCGGGCGGCACACGCAGCATCCGTGTCACGACCTATCAAGAGTTTTCCGAGGGCCAAGATCAAGGAGTGCTGATCACCTCGCAGGGCGACGTCCAGAGTGGCTGGACGACGACGCGCAGTGATCTGCCGCAGCCTGGTGACGACGCCATCCGCGTGATGGTTACCGCTCCCGATCGCACAGTTTTCGTCGGTACCGGCGGAGAGAGCCCCACCGTCTACATCTATCAAGGCGGCAAGCTGCGTCTGCTGGCGAGATTGCCGACGACAACTTGGGTGAGTGCGCTTGCGGTGCGACCTACACCAACAGGCCATCACGTGCTGGCCGCGACAGTGGCCGATGGGCGAATTTTCGATATTGCTCCAGACGGCAAAGTGGAGTTGTGGGCGCAAGTCGAGGCCGAGCACATCTGGGCACTGCTGCGCGAGGGACAGACAACGCTGGTGGCGACGGCGCCGGGGCGACTGCTCACGCTCGATGACCGCGACGCTGGACCGGGGAAGCCCGCAGGCGCCAAGACCAAAGCCCGCACGCTGTTCGAGAGTCCGGCGCGTCACTTCCTCTCGCTCGCTCGGGGAGAAAACGGCGCACTTTACTTGGGCACCAGCGACGAAGCGATCCTTTATCGGGTAACCCTCGACCGAGACGGCAGAGCCACCACCCGAGCGCTCCATGACTTTGCCGGCAATGAGGTACGCTCGATCGTTGCCCGCGACGGCAAAATCTACGTCGCCGTCAACGACATGCAGCGGGGCGACACCCAGGTTCGTGGTACCAAGATCACAGTGCCTGCCGCCGGAACTGTGCCGGGGGTGAAGCCAACACCGCCGACAACCACCACCGCGCCACCATCGACGAGCCCGGTGGAGAAAAAGGGCCGTGGGGCGCTGTTTCGCATCGATGAAGCAGGCCGGGTGGAGCAGCTGCACGCGATCACGGATGCATTCTTCAATGACCTGGCCCTCGATGCCGATGGCAGCTTACTCGCCGCAGCCTCGACGCCGGGTGGACGAGGTCGGGTGTTTCGCGCCCTCCCCGACCGCACCGTGATGACGGCGCTCGAGCTAAAAGAAAGCGATGTGCTGTCGCTGTCACTCAGCAGCGGCGAACGACTCGTCGGGACAGGCAGTGCGGCAGCGCTCTATCAGGTGCAGCTCAAGCCACCACCTGGCGCGTCCTACCAGAGCAAAGTCCTCGACGCCACCGCGTTGTCGCGTTTCGGTGCAATGCGATTCCTTGGCGACGGCATTCGTGTCGAGACTCGCAGCGGCAACGTCCAGAAGCCCGACGCCGCCTGGAGTGCCTGGCAGCCCATCCAGAGGCTCAGCCGCATCCCCACCACCGGCGAACAGACCGGCGACGTCTCCTCACCTCCCGCGCGATACCTTCAGGCGCGCTTCTGGTTCGGCGAGCCGGGCATCCTGCGCGACTTTTCGGTCTTCTTTCAGCCCATCAATCAGCGACCGCGGCTTACCGATGTCACCGTCGGAGAAGACCCCCTGTCGCGCCTGGCAAAGGGCGTGCGCCCGAGTCTTGTGCGACCCAAGTCACCGCTTGTCAAGCTGCGCTGGAAAGTCGAAAACCCCGACGAGGATGACTTAAACTACCGCGTCTTCATCCGTCGGGCAGCCAGCGGGATACGTGGCAACCCAGGCTCGGACAGTGGCTGGCTCAGACTCTCGGGCCCAGATCCGATTACGCGCAGCGATCTCGACTTCAATACCGATACCGTCGGCGACGGACTCTATGAGGTGCAGGTCGTGGTCAGCGACGAGCGGAGCAATCCAGCCGACTTGGCGCTCAGCCATGAGCTGATCTCGCCTCCGTTCCTCATTGATAACCGGAAACCCGAGTGGCAAGACCTCCGCTTCGATGCGCAGAGCCAGCTATTGACGGGCAAGGTGGCCGACAGCGCGTCGGTGATTACGGATCTGGCACTGGCGATCGATGGCGCGGACTTCCAGCCGATGGCGGCACGTGATGGCGTTCTCGATGGGCCAAGCGAGGAAATCCAGCACAAGCTGACCAAAGTTCCTCCGGGCTCCCACACGGTGCTGGTACGCGCCACAGATGCGGCAGACAACGTCGCAACAAGTCAGCTAGTTATCCAGGTCAAATGATGGTTGGGCTGTGATATATTCGTGCTGCAAAAGTGACTAGTCCTTGGGGAGAAGATTCCTGTGCCAAGTGTTAGCTATGCGCTCCGGTTCATCTCGGGCAAGTATCAAGGTGGCGAGTTCCCGCTGCACAAAGGCCGCGAGATCGTCATTGGTCGGTCGAGTGAACTGGAAATGGTCCTCATCGAGGACATGGTGTCGCGCCGTCACGCAGCCATCACGGTGAACGGAGATGAGCTGTCGATCGCCGACGTCGGCTCGACAAACGGGACCTTCGTCAACGGGGAAAAGGTCAAGCGAGCCCGTCTGAAGGAAGGCGACCGCGTCTTGATTGGCACCTCGATCATGAAGGTGGTCACCGTAGACCCCGCCAACAACATGACCGAGGCCGAAGCCAAGAGCCAGCTCGAAAAGCGCGGACAGCAGCAGATGCAGAAGACCTCTGCTTCGACGCGCGCGATGACGGGCAACATCGAGGAAATTCCGCTTCCCGATCTGCTCCAGCTGTTCTCGACTTCGAAGCGAACCGGTCAGCTGACGGTCAACGGACCAAACAGCAGCACCGGGCAGATTTATCTGCGCAAGGGTCAACTCTACTACGCCACGATCGACGATTCGTACGAGATGAAGCCTGACAAAGCAGCGTACCGAATCCTGACCTGGGACAAAGGCACCTTCGAGCTCGATTCGACCGAAGAGAAGACCTTCCTTGAAGAGATCAAGGACTCGACCGAAGGTCTGCTGATGGAAGCAATGCGCATCGTCGATGAGATGCAGCGCCTCGAGCCAGAGCTGCCGCCGCGGACTGCGCAGCTGACGATTCCCAAACCGCTCGTGCCATCGCTCAGTGAGCTGAGCAAAGAGCAGCTGGAAGTCTTCCAGGTGGTCCTCAACGGCGCTACTACGCAGGGCGTGCTCGACAAGAGTCGCCAAGCGGACTGCGATGCCGCCCAAGCGCTCGTTGATCTGATCAAGAAAGAGTACGTTACCGCCCGATCGTAGTCCCCTGCCTCGCCCCTCTGCGGGCTGCCTCCTGCTCGCTCACTTTTCCCCTTCACCCGTGATCTCTGGCGCTGCGCCAACTCGCTCAAGACGCAGATTTTCTACTCTTGGTAGTGCTAAGATGCGTTTGTGAAGACCATCGTCGCTGCATTCCATCCGACTCCCCCGAGCGAGCTTCATCAGGGACTCCTGCATCGTCAGGACATTCGCCTGCTCACAGTCAGTAGCCTTCCAGAGCTGCTCGATCGTCTGAGCAAGGGCGCGGACCTGTGCCTTATGGGCCCGCAGCTTGCTGACTGTGGCGCCGCGAGTGCGAGTCAGGCGCTCCGCAGTCACCGTCGCAGTCATCCGGTCCCGATCATCCTCATCCACACCGGTACCGCCCATGCGTTTGCCCTGCCCCAAGGTCTGTTCGACGACGTGATCGAGTGGCCGGCGCAGCACGCCTCGCTGCCGATTCTGCTCGCCCGCTACTTGGGAATTCCGGGCCGCGCAAGCGAGCGCCTGCCGCTGAAGGTTCACGTCTATTTGGGAAATGCAGCCGCGCCAGCAAATCACCCGGAGGCGTTCCTCGGTTCGTCGATCGACATCAGCATGGAGGGCATGCTGCTGCGCACGAACCGCTCTGTTCACGTCGGTGATCGACTGGCCGTTCGCTTCACCTTGCCGAGTCGACCGCAGCCGATTGGCCTCGCCTGTCGAGTCGTCCGCATCGACACCCGCACCCACGCGCCCGATTCCGCAGTGGCACTCCTGTTCGATCCTCCGCAGGGTCAGGATGATGCGCGCATCGCTCTGCAGGAGTTCTTCAAGTCGGCGAGCGGGCGGACCTGTCGTTGGAAGATCATTCGCGACGCTCAGCGGCAGATCATCAAGCTGTCGGGAGTGCTCAGCGCGGAGGTCGATCTGTCGCCGCTCAAGCAACTGCGCGGTGAGATTGACTTCAATCTGCGCGAGTTCCGACGCATCAGCTCCGACAGCATCCAGACCTGGATTGATCTGGTCCGCTCGCTGCGGGGCGCCTCGAAGATCCGACTCTTGGAGTGCCCAAGTCAGTTTGTGCAGCAGGCGAACGCCATCAGCAACCTGCTCGACCACACGGAAGTCGTCTCGTTTTTTGCCCCCTACGTTTGTACGCGCTGCGGTCTGGATGAGGAGCAGCTCATCGACGTGCGGCGCGATCTCTACAACCTGCAGGGTACTCTCGATCGACGACCTCCGGTGTTCAACTGCGTCCGCTGCGGCACCGCGATGGCCTTCGATGACATACCCGAGCGCTACTTCATGTTTCTGTAGCGTTTGCGGCTGCCTTTCTTCTCCCCTTTGCCAAGGAAGTGACTGATGCCCGAGCTGGTGACACCGGTTGTAGTTCGTATCCCTGGCCCTCGCGAAGGCTCTGTGGTCAGCATTCCCGCAACTCTGCGCGCCGTTGGTGAACAAGCCAGCACGCAGCTCGGGGCCAACCAACAGACAGCGGGACTGCATCTGCTGCTCAGCGGAGATCGCGACTATTACGTGACTGTGGCGCCCACTCCGGATGCAGCGACGGTGGCGCAGCTCAAAGCGCAGGTCGGTCGCAGCGTCTCGGCGGTCTTCCCAGGTCGACCCGAAGTGCGACGCCGGCTCGCGCGCGTGATCGAAGCGGCAGCAGTCGCCGGCGAGGGAGAGGGAATCGCAGCGACCGCGCTCAAATCGTCGACATCCGGAGACAGCTCCGTTGCAGTCGATCTGATGAGCGGAATCTATGGAGCGCAGCCTCTGTACCTGCTGCCGGATGGTCGACTCAGCTTGAGCGCAAGCGAGCCTCCCCCGACCAGCATTGATCTGTGCGAAGTATTTGTCGCGGCAGCGCGCTGGATCTCGTCGCGGCGGCGCTCCACATTCGAGTGTCTGTTTCCACCGAGCGCATTCCACCCAGACGTTGCGCCACGCACCGAACGGCTCACGGCAGCGCAAGCGGACGTGCTGCTCCATCAGATTCGCGATGGACTCCTGGCGGCAGAAGTGGGCGGAGAAGGAGCCGCTGCACAGCCACTCCGCTCGGTGCAGCTTCGCTCGGCAGCCCTTACGATCCTGTCGCACCTGCTCGCGACTGCAACCAAAGATCCGACGTTCCGGAGTGTCGCTGACCTTGCCGCCGCAGAGATCTTCTCGCTGATCGACGCCGAACAAGACGATGAGACAGCGCGCGCGGCCCTGCGCAGTCACGCGATTCAGCTCCTCCAGATGCGAGCGCCCGCGCTCAATGACGCGGATCGTCTCAAGGCGCAAGAACTTCTGCGAAGTCTCCTTCGGGAGTCGCCACCGTATGCTGAATTGCCGTCGGTGTGGCGATTTGCAATGTGCTCGGCCTGGGACTTCCATCAAGGAGAGGTCGAGCTGCTCTGCAATCGCTTTGGTTTCGTCGATGTGAAGTCCGAGGAAAATCCGCCCACGCTGCCACTGGCCGTCGAGCGCTATCACGTGGTAGAGGCGCCGTTCAAAGGTCCGCAGGGACAGCCCATCCGCATCTACGCCCGCACGGCCTCTCCCAAAGATGAGAACACCGAGATGGGCAGCGATGCTTTCGTCGGAGTGCTCATCAATAGACACGCGCAGCTTGGCTCCTTTGACATGCAGGCCAGCGCGACCGGAGTCCGTCAGGTTGGCTACAAGCTGATGATGAACTCGCAGTGCGCGGGACTGACGACGCGCTTTGCGATTGCCAAGATGTTTCCCGAGGCGGACATCTACTCGTCGTGGGACTCGACCTACTTCCGGACGGACTCGAAGAGCGGCAAAGTGAGCGCATCGGAAGGACTCGACTGCTTCGTGGCGATTCTCGAAGGCATGAGCCGCACCGAGACCCACAGAGCGCTGAGCGACCGCATCCAGCAAGCGCAGTGGCATCACGAACAAGGACAGAGAGAGAGCTTCGTCCAGTTTGTCGGTCCCGCGCATCCGCTCGTCGTCTCTCGCTACTCCGATGTGAATCAGGATGGAAAGGCGGACTACTACGATGGCTTTTTGGACTTCGAGCTCAAGAGCATCCAGACCGACCTGCAAGCCTCGGCGACGCCACGCGATCCAGGAGTCGCAGCCACCCAAATCGGCGGGGAAGCAGCGACGGGTCTCAACTGGGCGGCAGGCAGTCTGAACCGGGTCACCCAGTACTCGGATCTGTGGCGCGGCCTTCCCGGTGACAGCGAGCTGTTTTACATCTTCGCTTCGGGAGGCTTCTTTTCGCACCGCGAGCCGCCGCAGGATATCCCGGTCGGTACGGTTCCCAAAGAAGTTCTTGCTACCGACCTGGGAAGCCTGCCATCCGTCTGCCGCTACATTCAGAAAGCCGAAGCAGGTACTTCTGAACAAGGTCTTTCTGTCGAAGTGATGTTTCATAGTTATCTCTCCCATGCAGCTCCAGAGCTCAAGCGCCTGCTCTGTGCAGCTGAAGCGATGCGACGCGCAGTTGACTTGGGAATCCTGCCGCAGGAAGGTCCACTTTCGACGCTGCTCGCCCAACGCGGCGCGGTCCTTTTGGCCTTGGCAGGACTCTTGGAATTCCCTGCGGATCAGAACTTCATCGATGGTCTGTGGAGCATCGCGCTTCAGCTCCTCAACTTCCCGAGCATCTCCCGCTCGCTGGTTCGTGGCTGCATCAGCGACGCGGATCACCAGGTCTCCAACTACTACGGATCGCGGCGCGGACTGTTGCAGTTCATCGGTGGCGGCACCGTAGATAGTGCGCTCAAGAAGGCCGATCCGGTTGCCTACGCCCGCCTAGCCAGTGACGATCCCACCGTCGGTCGCGCGCAAGCTCTCAAGCTGTAAAGAGACTCCTTCCCTTCACTGCAAAAAGTCGGTTACGCCGACAGTCTGCCAGGCTGCACGAACAGCCGTGATCGCCTCGTCTTTGCTGCCGTACACATCGATTGCCGCGGCGCTCATCCCATCCGCGAGATCATCAGCGTCCGCGTAGCGATGCAGATACGTAGTCACCGCTCGGTACAGAATATTCGCCGTCTTCACCGGACCAATCCGCTGTGCAATCAGGAATCCGGCGTGACCAACAAAGCCCGCGTTGTGACGTCGTATCGAGCGCGCGAGCAGCGACAGGGAGCTTGGCATCGGTGAGCTGTCCATCGCAACAATCTGCTGACTCCGCAAGCGACTCTGCGCAGTCCGTAGTGGATCTTCCAAGTCCGCCAGCGCCGCCGTGCCTTGGAGCGGTCGATAGATCGACTCTCCCACCGTCCAGTTGGCAGCCGCAGGAGTCATCGCCTGTTCGATGAGGCACGCCCACAAGTTGGCGAGTCCTTCATCCATGGCACCGCTCTCTCCTTCCGCAGCCAGCTCCGCAGTCGCCCGCAACAGTGCATGTCCGTATTCGTGAGCGACGACATCCAGTGCTGCTCCCGCCGGAAGAAGCTGCGGTGGAGCGCCTGCCCCGAGGAGCACACGCTGACCATCGAACAGCGCCACCGGTAGCGCTGGAGTCCGCACTTCCCCATGAATCACCGCGAGCAGTCCGTGCCCACCGCCATCCCAACCATAGCGCTGATGTGTCGCCGCAAAATAGTCCCAGAGCGTCGCCAGATGCGCGTGGACAGAGACCGCATGAGGAAACTCCCAGTCACTTGCACTATCACTCGTCACCGTCCGACCAGGGAGTCGCTCAGCCGGCTTGACCAGACTGGTTCGCTGCGCGCCGCGACGAAGATCTTCGAGCGAATAAGAGTCTCCCCGCTGCGCAATCGACAGCTCATACGATTCACCAAGAACACCGACGCCACGACCGGGCACCGCGAGCGGCACATCGGTCGCCACCACCAGCTCCTCGCGAGCACGCAGCGAGAGATCCTGCGCAGACAAAAACCACGCCTGCCGCAACGGCAGCTCGCCATCTTGTCCCGACAGCTCGATGCGATACACCAAGGACAGCTGCTGCGCGCCGGGAAGATAGTAGAGCTTGGGAGTGGCCGCACTCGCACTCACCATCGGAAACTCCAGGGCCAGGAGGCGCAGCGCTTTCTGTCGCGCTTCCTCCGCAGAGTATTTGGGCAGCTCCGCATCCGTCGGCCAGCTCATCAGCGGAACCGAATGGGAGTGAATCCGGCGCAGCAGTCCTTCCCGATCAATGTGCCCGGTGATCATCGTCCCCCACACGCCGATCGAACGGACCACCTGTTGCAGCATGATATGTCGCGCGCCGCTTTTGTCCGTCACCGTTTCGCCTGTGACCAGCTGCTCTCCCTTCACACTCCCAAACAGCGCGGGAAAGCGCAGCACGAACTTTTCAAACGAAGCAGAGGGAGTGCCAGACAGTGGCATCGGCACGCTCAGGGAATCGGCGTGGGCGACGGTGTGCAGCTCCGGATGATAGCGCAGGCGCCCTCCCATGTTGCGGCGCAGATCGACCTCCGCAGCCGCTTGCGCGCGGGATAGCTGCCCCGCATCGAGCAGCGGCGGATGCCGAGGCTCCTCCACGGAGGCGCGACAGGCAAGCAGGAGCACAGACAGTGCAAGCACAGACCATTTCGACATCGGTTTCCCTTTCGATGGCCAAGCCAAGCACAGCCGATGCCAAGCAATTTCCGACGGGAGCGACAGCGCCAGTGGCCGCCGATGATCCAGCTTTCGGACAACGTCCGACGTACCGGACAAGTCGCTTGTGAGCGGTCGCGGCCTGTGGCTATTGTCCGCCCATGCGTAGAAAGTTGTCGTCTCCCCAGCGTGTCGCGATTGCGGTTCCTCGTCGGGCTCCTGCATGGCTGGCCGGAGCATGGTCTTCGTCGCTGATTCTCTTGGCGAACTGCGGCGGCGTGGACCCTGAGCCCGAGCCTGGCGCGCTGGCGCTGCATGTCCTTCCGGCGCATCCCGGACACACTACGGAAGCTGATTTCTTCGCCCTCCCCTTTCCAAGTGATCTGCGGCTCAAGCAGCAACCTGAGACGAGTGGGCCGGTTGGTGAGACCGAACTGCGCTCTGGCTATGACCTCAAGCAGCTACCGAAGCCGACGGGTCAGCCGGGCAAATATCTGGCGTTCCTCGACGGAAGGATTCAAGGCGCGGGACCAGGAGCGGCGATTTATTTTCGCTTCGATGCTCCGCTCAATCCGTCCTCGCTGCCGACGATCGAACAGAGTACCGCAGCAAACTCGGTGGCCTTTGTGGTCGATGTGACGCCGGGCTCGCCCACCTATGGCCAGCGGCTGCCGATGATTGCGACGTTCCATCGAGAAGGGAATCGCTACATCGGCGACAACTGGCTGTCGCTGCGACCGGTGCCGGGGCTGCCGCTGCGCGAGCGGACGACCTATGCCGCAGTGCTCACGAGCGGAGTCCGCGCGGCGGCTGGCGGAAGCATCCGTCCCGATGGTGATTTGGTGGCGATGCTCGACAAGAGCCAGCCGATGACGGAACCACGGCGGAGTGCCTGGCCTCGGTATGCGCCGCTGCGGGCGTGGCTGGCGAGTACACCACTGGGCGAAACGGTGGCAGCAGCGACGGTATTTACGACCCAAGATGCAACCACGGTCATGCAGAAGATGCGGCAGGCGGTCTATGAAGTGGCCCCGCCGCAGCCGCAAGCGCTCACGTATCTGCGTAGTCATGATGGGATGACGGACCTCTACACGGGGACTTTTCCGTCGCCAAACTTCCAGCAGGGAACCCCGCCGTACTGGACCGATGGCGGAGGACTTGAGCTGGATGCGCGCGGAACTCCCAAGGTGCAGCGGACCGAGAACCTGCGCTTCGCCCTGTCGATTCCCAATGCCGAGATGCCGCCCGACGGCTGGCCGGTGGTGCTGTATGCGCACGGAACCGGCGGCGATTATCTGACGTTCGTGCGCGAGCTTCTCGATCTGCGGCTGTCGCTGGTTGAACGGAAAGGCAAGCCGCCTGTCCGGATGGCGATGATTGGCATCGATCAAGTGCTGCACGGGCCGCGTGATCCGTCGGGCTCCAATCCCGAGATCACATTCTTTAACTTGCAGAACCTCGAAGCGGCGCGCGACAACGTCAAGCAGGGGGCCGCCGATGACTTCCAGCTCGTTCGGCTCGTCGAGGGAATGGATGTCCCGAAGGCGCCGAGTACCAATCGACCGATTCGTTTCGACAAGAAGCGGATCTACTTCATGGGACACTCCCAAGGTGGGCTGACCGGGCCTCTGTTCCTCGCGGCGGAGCCCAAAGTACCGGCGGGAGTTCTCTCGGGTGCGGGCTCGGTGCTGATTCTGTCGCTGCTCAACAAGACCGAACCAAACAACATTGCCGAGCTGGTCGAGAGTCTGCTGCAAGAGCCGCCGCTCGTCGACCACCCGCTGCTCAACCTGCTACAAGCGTTCTTCGAGTCGTCCGATCCCAACAACTATGGACGGCAGTATTTTCAGGAGCCGCCGAAGGGAATGGCGCCAAAGAGCATCTTCCAGTCGCTCGGTCTGTGGGATCACTACACGCCGGTTCCGAACATCGCCGCGTTTGCGCTCGCGATGGGAGTGCAACCCGTCGAGCCACGCCTCTATGAGCTGCCCTACCTACCGCTTACCGACCAGAAGTGGGCGCGCGGAATGGTCACGCAAAATGTTGCCGCAGGGAAGGCCACCGGCGTGCTCAAGCAGTATGTGGCGCCGCCGCGCGACGACGGGCACTTCGTCATCTTTGACCTGTGGGCGGCGCGGCACGACTGGTCGCGTTTTCTCGCCAGCCATGTCCAGACCGGAACCGCGGTTGTGGAGTAACCTACCGGCATGATCATGCATCGACAGCTCATCCTGACCAGTCGCCCCGAGGGGCGTGTTTCGTCGTCCAACTTCGAGATTCGTGACATTCCACTTGTGCCGGTCAAAGACGGCGAAGTGCTGATTCGGACGCTCTGTCTCTCGATCGATCCCACCAATCGGATCTGGATGAGCGACCGTCCACAGTACATGCCTCCCGTCGAGCTGGGCGCGGTCATGCGCGGCCTCGGACTCGGTGAGGTTCTCGAGTCGCGCAATCCCAACTTCGCTCCCGGCGATCTCGTCTCGGGGCTGCTCGGCTGGCAGAGCCACTGCTATTCGGACGCGAGTGCGCTGCGACCCCTGCAAAAACTGCCACAGGTTCCGGGCGTTCCCCCGCGCGCCTTTTTGGGAGTCCTGGGACTGACCGGCGGACTGACTGCCTACGTCGGACTGATGTTCATTGGCCAGCCAAAGCCCGGTGAAACAGTGGTGGTCTCCGCAGCTGCCGGCTCGGTCGGTTCACTCGTTGGACAGCTCGCCAAGCTGAAGGGCTGTCGTGTGATCGGAATCGCTGGCTCGCAGGAAAAATGCAGCTACGTCCAAAGTGAGCTGGGCTTTGACGCCTGCATTGACTACTCCCGTGAAGATGTCGGCGCGGCCCTCGATCGACTCTGTCCAAATGGAGTCGATGTCTACTTTGAGAACGTCGGTGGCGCCATCCTCGAAGCGGTGATGGGACGGCTCCAGCTGCACGCGCGCATCGTGCTGTGCGGAATGATCTCGCAGTACAACGACAAGGACCGTCCAACGGGACCGCGCAACTTCGACATGATCCTGCACCGGCGGGCGCGGATCGAAGGATTCATCTGTAGCGACTTTCTGCCGCGCTTTGCAGAAGCCTTTGCCGAGCTGATTCCTCTCTATGTCGGCGGCAAGCTCAAGTACCGCGAGCATGTCCTCAGCGGGCTCGAAAATGCCCCGGCAGCGGTCAACATGCTGTTTGACGGCACCAACCAGGGCAAGCTCCTGCTGCAAGTCGCGCCCGACGCCTAGGAACCACAGCCGATGTCGATGAAGCATGTCGTGATCACCGGCGCATCCTCGGGGATTGGTGCGGCGCTGGTGGCGGAGTTTGTGCGCTCGGGAGCGCGAGTCACAATGGTCGCGCGACGGGAAGCGGAGATGCGCGCGCTGGCCGAAGCGGTTGGTGGACAGACGCAGCAGTTCGTGGTCGATCTCAGTCGCGTTGAAGGGGCGCTCGACTGGATTGCGCCGGCGGAAGCGAGCTTTGGGCCGATTGATGTCCTCATTCACAATGCCGGCGTGCAGCTGGTCGAGCCAGCGGAGGAGCACGACCCAGAGTCGCTCCACGCGATGCTGCGGCTCAACTTGGTGGTGCCGCTGCTCCTGACGAGAGCCGTGCTTCCGGCGATGCTCCAGCGCCGCGACGGCACGATCGTCGATGTCGCCTCGGTCGCTGGACTCGCCCCAACGCCAGGAATGTGGGGCTACAACGCGAGCAAAGCGGGACTCGGCGCCGCATCCGAGAGTCTGCGCGGTGAGCTGCGCGGCACCGGCGTCCACGTCGTCACCGTCTATCCCGGCCCGGTTGATACGCCGATGGCACGGGCTGGTTACGCCGCCTATCCAGAGAATCCCGCCGTCAAGATCCTTCCCGAAGGAGTCCCCAGCGAGCTGGCCCGACGGATTCGCAGCGCAGTCGATCTCAAGCGCTCGCGCGTGATCTATCCGTGGCTCTACTCGGTCTTGCGTTATTTCCCGGCGGTGGCGCGCTGGTTCTTGGATCGAATGACCCCACGACCGTTCTCGCGCCGAGCCCGCTAGCACCATGCGAGTGGCACGCGATCAGACCTTCGATCTCGAGCGGGAGCGCTTTCAGCTGCGCCACTGCTGCGAAGACTGCGGCATGTGGGTCGCGACCCGCCGCGCCTGCGCTCACGAGTGGCCCACCGAGCAGCACCGCCGCGCCGACTACGAACAGCCCACCCCCGACCTCCTGTTCTGCAAAGAGTTCGAGCTGGCCTAGTCGCCCATCGGCAGGGCTTACTGCGCTTGGTTGAGGAAGGTGGTCAGGATGATTCCCTGCACCGCCACCACCAAGTCCGGACTCTCATTGCCATCCACCGGGCCCACATCGACCGTTGAGGCGGCTTTCGGCAGACTGACCAGCAACGCTGGCGTGGCGAAGGTGCCGTCGCCTTGGTTGGCCAGCCACTGTAGCTGTGTCTTACGGCTCACGATCACGTCCGCCAGTCCGTCACGATCCAGGTCACCGACAGCCAACGCACTCACCGGCTCCGTCCCCAATTGATCCGCCAGGCTCTTCGAGCCAACGCTGTCCTTGTCCAGCGTGGTCGCACTGGCTCGCCACACCGATGGCACGCCATCCTTGCCAATCGCGACCAGATCCACATTGCTGTCATCGTCGAGCAGGCCGGTCCCGAGGAGCGCCTGCGGAGACGGGGGAGCAGTCACAGATAGCTTCTGTGCGATGCCACCTCCGTCGGGTAGTCGGTAGGCCCGCAGCGTCGAACCACTGCCGCCCTCGCCCGCCACGGCCAGCAAGTTGCCTGGTCCATGCTTACCGACAGCGAGCGTCGTCACCGTGCTGTAGTCGAGCCCGGCCTCGATATCGGCATAACGGAGTTCCCCCAAAAGACTCTGCTGTAGCTGCCAGGCCGATCCGTTTGGCACCAGCCGCAAACACACGCTCTCTGTGCAACCAAACACGCCAGTTGTCGAGGGAGTGTAGCCAAGCGCCGCGGGAATCGACCCAGTGCGGTTCAGCGTACCGACCTGATAGGTCCAGTCACCAAACTTGCGATCGGGAGTCCCCTCCTCGAGACTGATGATGTGATGATTGGTCACCGTCAGCCAGGCCACGCCCAAGGTACGGGAAACATCCGGGCCGAACATCGGTGGGACGAACAGGCGCAGGACTGCATCGCGGGTCTGAGTCGGCGTGACGACTCGCACGGCCACTGGTCCTGGCGCAACCGTCGGCCATAGCTCTTGCGGCTTGATCGGCGCATGCCAAGAACCGTCGCCCTTCGGCTGGAGCGTCAGGCGCTTCTCAGCCAAGCCTGGCGGCGTCAGCAGCAGCTCGACGGAAGTCGGAGCCCCATCGAGCTTGACCAAAAGCTCCCCACCGGACAGCGGCAGTCGCCTGCTGAGCAGCGACGCCGGACCTTCCATCGGGGTGGTCTGGCACTCGGCGCGCTCCGGCTCACGGATACAGAGGTTCTCGACCAAGCAGCTGCCCCACAGCGGAGCGGCCGCCAAAGCCATCGCAATCGTCGTCCGCGGGTCCATCGGTGGCTCCTAATGACGCTCGGCAGCAGCCGGCGCCGGATCAGACGGCCAAAACAACGTCAGGGCTGCACCGACCAGAAGTGCACTCCCCAGCCCATAGCCGGTGCCATAGAACCACTTCGTCGACCAGGCACAGGACTGTGGCGCACCAGCCGCCCCGCAGCTCAGGTCGGTCGGCTTGCCGTCGAGCCCGTGGAAAGCTCCCGCCGTCGCAAAGACCGCCAGTGAGAGCGAGCCCAGCACCCCAGCCGCCAGCTTTCGCCGAGCAGACAGCCTATCAAAGTAGCCCGGCGCCTCGATCGACGGTCGTTCGCGAGGAAACAAGGAAGGCAGCACCGGAATCATCGGGGTTCCGCTCCCCGACGGAGCCGACGGCGTCGCCGCCAAGGTCAGCTCGGGTGTGCGAATCTCGACGAGCAGCTTGTCCGCCAGGTCGTTCACCCGCGTCACCAGCAGCTCGCCCTTGCAACCGACACAGTCCAGCGTCGCCTGCCGAGGCCAGTGTCGCACCGAGTCATAGAGCAGGCCCGTCAGATAGAGGTTGTCCGCCGCCGGACCCGGCACAGGCGTCGACTTCTGGGCACTCACGCTCAGCACGAACTTCGCCGCACTGCGCACCGCCAGCCGATCCAGACACTCCTGCGACGTACACTGCTGCTCGTCGGCGGAGAGCTTCGGCGTCGCCACCAGCCGCTCCCCATTTCGCGCCAAGTGCTCGGTCAGACGATGAAACAGCATTCCGTCTGGACGCCCGTCTTTCCACACGCCCAGCACCACCACCGGCTCCTCGCCGGCCCGCGCCATCCCCACCGCCAGGAGCGGCAGCAGTCCGCACAGCAGACCAGTGCGCCGAACTACGCACGCCACGCTGGATCGCGACATACCATGTCCCCGCTAGCTCTTCTTGGAGTGATGGAGGAACTTGAGCCGCAGATCGTAGAGCGCCGTCTCGACGATGCGATCTTCGTCTGCGGAAAGATTGCCACGGGTTTTTTCTCGCAGCATGCCAATGATGTCGATGGTCTGCTTTGCAAGCGGCAGATCGACCGGCCCGCCAGCCGATCCATCCTCGTGCTCACCCATTTGCAACAGCGCCGATGCCGCAAGCGACATCACGAAAGTGACAAAGTCGATTTCGGGCTCATGGCCAGTCGCTGACATCGGGGATTTCTCCAGCTACTCGTCGTCTTCGTCGTCCAGATCGTCGTCGTCATCATCATCATCGATGAGATCGCCATCCAGATCATCGTCTCCATCGAGATCGCGACGAACCGCCGGCGCAGCCGTGATCCGCACCTGGGGACGACGGGGTGGTGGCCTCTCGATCGGCTCCTCGAGTGGAGTCGAGACAGTCGCCTTGTCGGCGACGTCGGGAAGAGACTGCAAGTGTTCGTTCAGCTGCTTCTCGGTCAGTTCGCCTCGCCGCAGACGGCGCTCTTGGACGCGAACATCCCAGAAGATGGGGTCGTTACTGACGTCAGCCATGATGCTCCCCATATAGGGGCGATTGCCCTGCGGTGTCAACTCAAACTCCCAACTCGATGTACCGGTCTTCCGTTTTGAGACAACTTCACCGATGATTTGTCGCAGCCCACGACCGCTAAGGAGCAGATAAGTGCCCGTTGAACGTCGTCTTCTCGCCTGTCGCGATTACATGCCACTCGGTGCCAACGCAGACCAAGCAGCCCAGCGCGGTCTGTCGCCGCTCGCTCTCCAGTTGGTTGGGTCCGAGATCCTCAAGATCGCAGCGTCGGTGCGCGCACTCCAGGCCCAAGGCCACATGATCTGCAATCTGACCGTCGGCGACTTTCTGCCGCAGCAGTTTCCGGTTCCGCGCCCGCTCCAAGATGCGGTGGTGCAAGCGTACGAGCGACGGGAGACCAACTATCCGCCCTCCGATGGAATGCCAGCGATGCGGGAAGCGGTGGTCGAGCTGTACCGCCGCACCCTGGGCCTGGACTATCCCGTCGAGAGCGTCGCGATCTTTGGCGGTGCCCGCCCGGCGATCTATGGCACCTATCGCGCCATCGTGTCTCCCGGTGAGCGCGTGATCTACTCAACGCCGTCGTGGAACAACAACCACTACGTGCGGCTCGCCGATGCGATTCCCGTGGAGTGCGATACCACGCCCGAGGAAGGCTTTCTGCCGACGGCGGACCGCCTGAGACCGCTGCTACCGGGCGCTCGCATGCTGTGCCTCAACAGCCCGAGCAATCCGACCGGCACCGTGATCAGCGAAGATGAGCTGCGCCGCATCTGTGAGCTGATTCTCGACGAGAACGTCCGCCGCAAGCGGGCCGGTGAGCGAACGCTCTACCTTATGTACGATCAGGTCTATTACGCCTTGACCTTTGGCGCAGCCCGTCACTTCACGCCCCCCGAGCTGTGCCCCGAGATGGCCGAGTACACGGTGTTTGTCGACGCCATCAGCAAGTCGCTGTGTGCAACGGGTCTGCGCGTCGGCTGGGCGGTGGCACCGCCTTATCTGATGGCCCGGATGCGCGACATCCTCGGTCACGTCGGAGCCTGGGCACCCAGGCCCGAGCAAGTCGCGACCGCCGAGATTCTCCGCAACGGCGAAGCGCTGTCGGCGTTCCAGAACCAAATGATCGGCGAGGTCGAGCAGCGGCTGTCGCTCCTGTACGAAGGAATCTCCGCGCTGGCCGCCGAGGGCTTGCCGGTGCGCGCGATTCCGCCGCAGGGTGCAATCTATCTGTCGGTGCAGGTCGATCTCCAAGGCCGCCGGCTGCCTGATGGCACGGTGGTGTCGACCAACGAGCAAGTGCGCAATTACCTGCTTCACGCCGCCGGAATGGCGGTGGTGCCGTTCCAAGCGTTCGGGCTGCGTGCCGAGACGGGCTGGATGCGGCTGTCGGTGGGTGCGGTCAGCCTCGCCGATGTCTCGACCCTGCTACCACGACTGCGTGAGGCCCTGCGCGCGGTCGCGTAACATGGCGGCGATGCGTGATCGTGTGGCCCGGCGACCGTGGACTCTCGCGCTGAGACTTTGCCTCGGGCTCTGCAGCGCGTGCAGTGAGTCCACCACCCAGCTCCCGCTCGCCCCCATCCCGCTCGGAGTCCGCAACGGTCTGCTCTATGCTGTCGGCGACATCCAGCCAACACTCGACGAGCGCTGCGCCACCACCCCGGAAGACGGCGCGCCCCCAGGCTCCGGCGTCGCTGAATTGATGGTCGACACTGGGACGCCGCTGACCACCGTGGTCCCGTCCAATGCCGACTCGCCGAGGCAGTTCCCGCATGGCCAGGTCACGTTTCGTACCGCTCGACCCGACGGGACCGTGGGTGGCATTCAGTTTGTCCGCTGCAACATCCCGGTGGTGCGCAGCGCTCAGACCACCAGCTCGTTTCTGTTTCGCTGGGGCGCCCAACCATCGGTGCCACTCGGCGGAGTCGTTGGCGGCGATCAGCTGACTCAGTTTTCGATGGCGCTGCGCTTCAGTGGCACGACCCCGACGATGCGACTGGCCCGCGGCGACATTGCCACCTGGTGTCGAATCGACCGCACGGTCATTCCCTTCAAGCCGATCGGCGGTGAGCTGGCCGTCCAGCTGGGCGACACCGTCATCACCTATCCGGCCACGCGCCTCACCATCGGCGCCTGTGTCGAGCCTATCGCCGATCCGCTGTCCCAAAGCCCCGCGACAGTCTGCGTCGGGGACAACGAGATCAGCACCACCCTGTCGCGGCTCGACACCACCATCATGCAGTACCGGCTACAGACCCCGCGCGATGACACCCAGCTTGGTCGCCTGCTCAGCTATCAGACCCAGCTTCTGGCGCTCAAGGACGGTCTGTGCCCCGAGGACCAGCGCACCCTGCTCGGCGATCTCGCAGATGAGCTGGGCCTGCGCAACCCCGCCTACAGCGCTTCGGGCACCAATATGCGCTTCCTTGTCTCGACGGCGGTTCCCGAGCTGCTGCTGACTCAGACGGCGTGCCAGCGACTGACCGGCAAGAGCTGTACCTGCGATCGTGCAGTCCAGATTCCGTGGGTCTTGCCCGGTCTCAACTCGACGAAGAACGATGATGGGACGTTCTCTGAGGCACCGGACTACGGCTGTCGCATCCAGCTCGGCGACGCTGCCCATGCAGCTCTTGCGATCGTCGCCAAGCAACGCCAGCTCGCCCCATGTGATGAGCTGGCCCGCAGCCGTCGTCAGCGCTATGCCCTGCGCGCCCCGGCGGTCGATGATCCGCCCGGAGAAGACTGTCGTCGCCAGGCTTGTCTGCGCAACTTAGGTCGCGATCCCGCCCTGCTCGGTCGTCGCTGCGGCTACTCCGGCCTCGACTCGGACTTGGCTTGCAACGACAAGCTGTCGCCGGTCGCCGCCTGGCTCGAGCTAGGCGGTCGCACAGGCAAGGGCACCACCGACCAGCTCGACGCGATCGTGGTCCCGGACTCTGCGGCCATCATCCAGTCGATCAACGCCGACGTACACAACCTCGCAGCCCAGGTCGACGGAGTGATCGGTGTGGCAACGCTGCGCCGCCTGTATAGCATCATCGACTATCCGCAAGGCCGCCTCGAGCTGGCCTGCCGCTGCGATCTCCTAGACGCCGCCTGCCATGCCTATCGAGGCATCACCTATCGCACCGCCGATGACTGCGTGGACAGCGATGTGCTGGCCGTGCCGTCGGATTTTGGTCGGCCCGCCTGCGAGCCGTGACCTCCCCATTGGCCTTGTAGCTGTGGTATGGCAGTCACGGCTGTCATGTCACCTACTTCTCCCTCGTCGCTTGTTCCTGGCTCCCACGTCGCACGTCTTGTCTCCTGTGCAGTCGGAGGCGTGCTGACGCTGCTGCCCGTTGTTTCGCACGCTCAGCCCGCCGAGCTGGTCATCCAACGCGCGCATGTGCTGACGATGGATGCCGCAAAGCCGTATGCCACCACGGTGGCGGTTCGTGATCGCCGCATCGTCTACGTCGGGGATGACGCCGGGGTTACACCGTTTGTCGGTCCCCATACTCGCGTCATGGCCGGCTCCGCCGATGTGACGGTGCTACCGGGTCTCGCCGACGGCCACGCGCACCTTATCGGGCTGGGCATGTCGCTGCAAGCGCTCGATCTGCGCGGGCTCGATTCGACAGCGGCAATCGTCCAGGCAGTGGCCAAAACGAAGGCGGTGCAGCCGAGCGGCAAGTCGTGGATTCTCGGGCGAGGCTGGGATCAAAACCGCTTCCAGCCGCCGAGCTTTCCCGACCGCGCGGCGCTCAAGGCGCTCGATGAGGCGGCTGCCGGCCACCCGGTCTGGCTCCGCCGCATCGACGGGCACGCTGGCTGGGCAAGCAGCGTCGCGCTCGCGCAAGCTGGCATCACCCGCAAGACTGCCGAGGTGGCCGGCGGTCGCATCCTCCGCGACGACAGCGGCGAGCCCACCGGCGTCCTTGTCGATAACGCCATGGATCTCGTCGAGCGCGCGCTGCCCCAGCCGAGTGGGTCGGAGCTGGAAGCGGCGATCATCCGCGGCAGTGGCTACGTGGTAGCGCGTGGCCTGACCGCCGTGCATGAGATGGGTCTGTCGTTTGACGCGGTGGGTGCCTATCGTCGACTCGCCGAGCAAGGCCGGCTGCCGCTGCGCATCTATGGCTACGCCGAGGACCCGATTCCCGCCAAGCTCCAGCAGCTGCCGCACTCGCTGGCTTATCGCGCCGAGCTAGATCGACTGTCGCAGCGACTGGGTCCCCCCGAGCACACCGGGCACTTTACGCTGCGCGGCATCAAGCTGTTTATGGACGGGGCGCTCGGCTCGCGCGGCGCGGCGCTGGAGCAGCCTTATAGCGACGATCCCAAGAACAGCGGCCTGCTCCTGACCTCGCCGGATCACATCGAGATGATGGCACGCTGGGCGCTGGTCTACGGCTATCAGATCGCCACCCATGCGATCGGCGATCGCGCTGTCAACCTGGTCCTCGACGCCTATCAACGGGCGGGGGTTCGGGCCGAGCGCAATGCGCGCTTCCGCATCGAGCACGTCCAGGTCCTAAGCGACGACGTACTCAGCCAGCGACGGTTTCAGGAGCTGGGTGTGATTGCCTCGATGCAGCCGCAACACATGCCCAGCGACTCGCCGTGGGCAGGACAAAGGCTCGGAGCGAATCGGCTAAGACTTGCTTATGACTGGCGTGGTCTGCTCGACTCGGGCGCACGGCTGTGTGCTGGCTCGGATTTTCCTGTCGAGGAAGCCGACCCCCGGCTCGGTCTTCAAGCCGCCGTGTGGCGTGGCGCGACCACCGGCAAACCACCGAGCGATGCGTTAACCGTTGGTGAGGCCGTGCGCCTGTACACCAGCGATGCCGCCTACGCCACGTTTGCTGATGATCGCTTGGGCCGAGTCGCAGTTGGCATGCTCGCCGATCTCACGGTGCTCGAAGGAAAGCTGACTCTCGACGACAAAGAGCCTGTGCCGACTGACCTCTCGCGCCGCAAGGTCCTGCTCACCATGGTGGATGGCGCCGTGGTCTACGATGGCCTGGGCCCAAGCCAAGCCGCCCGCCACCGCCGTCGCGGACGACTGCTTCTCCGCCGTTAACTACAGCGACGATCCAAGTGGCTGGCCCTCGCGATATGATGTGGGCTATGTCTGCAAGTCTTGTGATTGCCTCCGAGGAGGGGCTCACCCTGGAGCTGCGACTGGGGAGCCAGCCCATCACAGTGGGTCGAGCCAAGGACAACACCCTGCGCAGTGAAGATCGACGGCTGTCACGGCATCATGTCGTGTTTCGGCGTCGCGAAGACAGTAGCGTCGAGGTCGAGGATGTGGGCTCGAGCTACGGAACGCTGCTCAACGGTCGACGGATCAAGCAAGAGTCGCTCAAGCCGCAAGACCAAGTCCGCTGTGGGGGGCTGCACATCCAGCTCATCGATCGTGGCGATGACGGGCCGCAGGCCGAGCCTTCGCTGATGACCTCGACGGTGGATTCGCTCCGGCAGTCACGCGAGCAGATCGCCAAGCTGATCGAGGAACAAGCGCTGCTCCGTCGTGAAGTCGGGATTGCGCAGGAGGCCGAAGATCGCGCCAAGCGGCTCCGGGACGAATCGCTGGACGAGGTCGAGCGACTTCACGACATCATCACCGAGCTGGCCCGCGCCAAAGAGTCGCTAACGGCTCGCGTCGAGGAGCTGGGCCATGAGCTGCGGGACCGGCTGTCGAGCAAGACCGATCCGCGCACCGAAGAGCTGATTCGGCAGCTCGGGGAAGCGCAGAAGCTCGCTGAGAAGCAGAAGGCGCGGATTGTCGAGCTGGAAGAAAAGGATGCGACCCGAGTCTCTACCGAGGGGCCCCTGCGCAAGGACGTGGAACGACTGACCGAGCTGCTCAAGAAGCGGGATCAGCGAGAGCTGGAATTGCAGGCGGCTGTCAAGCCGGCCATCCTGCGCATTGCCGAGCTGACCCGCGAGCTGGAAGCCACGCGCCTAGAGTTGGCCCATGCCCAAGCCGATCTCGATGACCTCAAGCGAGGCGTTCGCCGCTGATTCCCGCCCCGCGGAGCATCCGGCCCCGCTTGTTTTCATCGGCCTTGCTTATTTCTTGGCCCCGCCGAGCTTTTTGCGCAGCTCCGCGATGTGACGCTCGGTCTCGCTGCGGGCGTTCTCCAGCTCGGCCAGCTTCGCTTCTGCTACCAACCGCTCGGCTTCGATCTGCGCTTCTTCCTCGGCTTGCTTCTGCGCGGCAAGCAGCTGCGCCTCCAGCTCACTTACCTGCTGCTTGGCGGCGGCCAGCTCGGCCTTCAGATTATCGATCGAGGTCTGTCGCGCCCCTCGCTTTGTCGTCGTCAGCCGAAACAGCCCGAGTCCCTGCTCGCGACTGCCGCGCGTGGTGTGGGCATGCGCTTCGACCTCACCGGCGAGCTGCTTGCGCAGGGCGTTCACTTTGTCGACCAGCCCCACCCGCGCGCCGAGTCGCCAAGTCTCGTAGGCCGTCACCGCCGTCTGCTCGCTCTTCGCCGCCGCATCGCAGAGCAAAAGACACGCCTCAATCTCCGGCACCAAGTCACGCAGCCCCGCCGCCGCCGCGCCCTTGAGCTTGCCTGGCCAAGACCGCACCTGCTCCAGCTCCTCGCCGAGTCGCAGCCGCATCCACTCGCTCGGGCGCCGGCTGCCAAACAAGCTCTGCCACAAGGGATCGGACAGGACATTTCCGACCGCCAGCTTGGCCTGCGCCGCCGTCTCCTCAAAGATGCCGTCGAGCTGTTCATCGACATCGTCGACCTCGGCCCTGGCGTGCTCGACCGCATCGATCAGCGCCGTTTCCTTGGCAATGGCCTGGTTGATGACGTCGAGCTGGCTCTTCAGTGGATCAATCAGCGCCTTCACATGGTCTCGTCGCTTGGCGCGGGCGAGCGTATAGACGACCTCACGTCGTAGCTGCTGAAGCGGAATGTGATAGGGCAAAGTAGGAACACGCATCCAAAGTCCTCCTGGAAGTGGTCAGGTAACCGCCGGTACCCCCGACGGCCCCAGGATGTATAGAACCAAGCCCCCATTTCCGCCGCTCCCCACCCCCCAAACCTCCGCCAACTGCCGACGCTGCCAGCGCTAGAAAATATTTTTTCGGCGCAGGATCGAAACAACCGTTGGATCGCCGGTTTGTTTTGTTTGGAGGGTGCGAACAACGGTTGGATCGGGGGTTTGGGCGGCGGAGGGTGATGTGGCGCGCTTTGGATCGGGGGTTTGGGGAGTGACGGTGGATTGAGCGGCCTTTGGATCGGGGCTTCGGCAAGCTGGAGGAGTGTTGCGAGCGTTGTTGGGGGGGTTTGGGGAACGCAAGGGGTCGCTGCAAGCGTTGTGGGGGGTGTTCGATCTCGGCGAACGGGCGATCCAACGCTTGGTGGTGGGGTGCTCGCTCGCTGAACGGGCGATCCAACGGTGGTTGGGAGACTGATCGCTCGCCAAACGGGCGATCCAACGGTTGTGGGGCGGTTCCGGCGGCTGACTTGACGGGATTGGCTGTCGGGTGGATAGCTTGGCCCCATGAAGCCTGTGTTCGCGGACCCCAAGACCGACATCATCTTCAAG
>Ga0154020_10001650_pt1 | contig 27411 bp, 16 predicted proteins | sample Klosneuvirus_201_FD_109709 | JGI IMG/M metagenome (GOLD analysis project Ga0154020, IMG submission 109709) | Active sludge microbial communities from wastewater, Klosterneuburg, Austria - Klosneuvirus_20160825_MG | ecosystem: Engineered > WWTP > Aerobic digester > Activated sludge | place...
AAGAAGGCGTTAAAGCCAACTTTAAAAATTCGGTATTTGTCCGTCCTTCTTTTCTTTTAGGTAACCGCGAAGAAAAGCGACTCAATGAAAAAATCGGGATTGCCGTTTTTTCAATAGTTAATCCGTTTTTATTTGGTGGTTTATCTAAATACAAAGGCGTTCAGGTTTCCATACTCTCTAAAGCCATGATTGAGGCTTGTTTTAAGGAAACAAAACAGGAATTGTACTATAAGGATTTCAAGATTTAATGATTAAAGGTTTAAAGATTCAAGAATTATTATTGCTTAATAATTTTTTTAGTTAAGTTTCCTACTTTAATGAAATAAATTCCTGAGGCTTTCTCCAACAAATCAATTTCGACTTTATTTTCTTTTATTTCTGTTTTTAAAACTATTTCGCCAATTACATTGTAAACTTCAATCTCCTCGTTTGAGCTATAAGGAACAATTACAGTTAAAAATCCATTTGTCGGATTCGGAAATATTTCTAGTCCTGAACTTTCAATCTTAATTTCATTAAGCCCAGTACAGGCAGAAACCGATTGAGTTATTATTGCTGTATTTTCACAACCGTTAGCATCAGCTCCTGTTACAGAATAAGTGGTTGTTACGCTTGGAGAAACAGAAATAGAATTAGTTGTCGCCGATGTATTCCAAGTGTAACTTGTAGCGCCACCTGCAGTAAGTATTGCATTTCCCTGAAAGGGCGGGCCACAAATTAAAGTTGATGATGTAGTAGAGGTAACAACAGGTAATGGATTCACGTAAAAATTAGAAGTAACAACATTGCTTAAACATCCTAAAGAAGACCCCACAACTGTATATGAAGTTGTACTTGTGGGTGAAACAATCGCGCTACCACTACTGTAAGTATAGGAACTTGCACCAGATGGTGAAATCGTAAATGATTGTCCAGTGCATATTGTTGCATTATTGACTGAGATCGTTGGTGTTGAGTTCACTGCAATGATTAAAATATTTACAGGAGTGATTCCGCATGTATTAGTTGCTGTAATACTCATTGTGCCACCGATTCCTCCTGGCATTAAAGACATAATATTGGTGGTACTTGTACCTGTACAACCAGAAGGTAATGACCAGGTATAAAAATCGGCATTACTTATTACAGGAACACTGTAAGTTTGACTACCGCCGGCTGAACAAATGCTCGAGGGGCCACTAATGGGGCCTGGTAAATCAGGAATGCAGTCATTGAATTTGGTGATAAACGCATCCGAACTACCTCCGCCGTATGTATTTTGATGCGATCCCACAGTTGCAATAATATTTCCAGAACTCGATTGTGTTGAACCAGCAAGATAAATATCGCCTGAACCAAATATTTCTATTCCCCAACAATCATCATAAGATGCCCCTCCGTAATATGTACCCCAATGACGAACTCCCACGCTATTAAATTTAACAACAAAAGCATCGGATGTAGTTGTACTTCCTATAGTAGGTTGATAAGAGCCGGGTGATGCAATTGAAACTGAAGAAAACGCTACCCCACATAGGTAAACATTTCCTAAATTATCTGTTGTACAAGATGTCCCATAATCATTCCCAATATTACCATAATAGGTTCCCCATTGCCTAATGCCACTACCATCAAATTTAGCAAGATAAGCATCATTAACCGTGCCACCACCGAATGAACTTTGATGTGAACCTAGAGTAGCAATATTAGTTCCTGAATTAGATTGAGTTGGACCAGTAATAAAGATATCCCCACTATTACTAACGGTACAGGCATATGCATAATCATTAGCTGCACCACCATAATATGTGCCCCATTGACGTACTCCAAAAGAATTAAATTTAGCTAGAAACGCATCACTACCACCAATTAAAACACTTTGATGTGAACCAACGGTTGCTATTGCTGTACCCCCGCTAGACGTTGTATATCCTGATATAATTATATTACCGGAAACATCAGTCTCACATCCAAAACCTTCTTCATTTCCATTCCCTCCGTAATACGTTCCCCATTGACGAACTCCAGAAGAACTTAATTTAACGAGAAAAGCATCACTACCTCCACCGGAAGAAATCTGATGACTTCCTATTGTTGATATCATAGACCCTCCAGATGTCAGAGTCGTTCCAAACAGTAAAACATTGCCTGCAATATCACAATGACAAGAATATGGAATTTCAGTTCCACTACCACCATAATAAGTACCCCATTGACGAACTCCTGAAGAATTGAATTTGACTAAAAAGGCATCCGTAGATCCTCCTCCATAACTAGTTTGATGTGATCCTATTGTCGCTATTACCAGAGTTGATGTAGCAGAACTTACATCTCCTGCTAAAAAAACATTCCCGGATTGATCAGTTGCGCAACTACGACCTTGTTCATTTGAAGCACCACCATAATATGTTCCCCATAAACGAACACCAAGAGCATCAAATTTCGCCAAATATGAATCCATTGAACTACCGATTATTGTTTGATGAGAACCAGAAGTAGCAATAACTCCGCTAGTCGATGTCGAAGTACCTCCAGAAATATACATATTAGATAAATTATCAATAGCGCTTGAATAAAAACCCTCTGTAGCTGAACCTCCAAAATATGTTCCCCATAATCTTGTTGGTGGATCAATGACTAATTCAGATTCCATTTTGCAATTATCAACTTCAAAACTTAAAATATTATTTACTATTTTCCATCTTGTCGGCAGTTGTTTTCCGTTTTGATACGCAACAGGTCTCCCTTCTTGCACATCACCCAGCGGAGTTTTTAAAAGTAAGCTTCCATCGCTTTGTAGTTCTATTTCCGCACCTTTAATTTCGATTTGTATTTGTTTGTAATTTGCATGTGGTGCTACGATGTAATCATATTTTAAAACACCATCTTTTTCGTAATAATGGATATCAATTTTGTTGTAAAGGTTTTTTAAAGTTATCGCTTTATAGCTTTTTACATTTAATGCTCCATTCGGGCATTGCTCTAAATAATAATTATTATACCCTGGTAAAGCATCGATTGTTTCTTGAGTGTAATCAGAATTTGAATTTAACCAATTAGCATCAATACGATAAACGGTTGTTTGGTCAGGGACTTTTATTTTCTCATTAGTTTTACCAATTCTTTCTTCTTCTTTCCATTTATCAACTCTATTTAATTGATAACTTACACCGTTATTCTTAATATGAAAAGTCAATTTCCCATCCGTCCCACTGAACAAAACATCAGTTCTAGGTTTATAGTTCTGATCGCAAATCTGTCCTTTGTTCTCAGTAAATGAAATTTGAGGTTTTGCTTCTTTCTTAATGTTTAATGGTAGTTTATTAGCATATGCAGAAAAAGAAAGAAAAACTAATAACGAGAAGAGATGTTTCATAGTCAAAATTTTACATATCTAAATTAATCAAAATAAACAAATACTACAATACAAAACATCATTTCCTCATTTCACTATTATTAATCTCAAAATTTTTGAATCCTTAAATCTTTAAATACTACATTTCGTAGCAATCAATTCACCAATCCTGCCGTAAATTCACCCCGTGTTTGCTATCATCGATATTGAAACCTGTAGCGGGAAATTTGTGTACGGTCACGGCCGCATCACCGAAATTTGCATTGTCAAACACGATGGCTTACAAGTAGTGGATGTTTTTTCTACCCTCATTAATCCCGAATGCCACATTAGTCAGTATTTCAGTAGCCTTACCGGTATCACCAACGAAATGGTGGCCGATGCGCCTAAATTTCATGAGGTAGCCAAAAAAATAATTGAAATGACCGAAGGCTGCATTTTCGTAGCTCACAACGTAGGGTTTGATTATGGCTTTATTAAAGATGAATTTGCATCGTTGGGTTACAAATACCGCAAAGACACTTTGTGTACCGTTAGATTAAGCCGTAAATTGATTCCGGGACGCATTTCTTACAGCCTTGGGCATTTATGTGCGTCTCTAGGAATAGAAATTGAAGGCCGTCACCGTGCCCAAGGTGATGCGGAAGCCACCGCTAAATTGTTCGATTTGTTATTGCGCTTAAAATCTGAGCATCCACAATACAAAAACATGGGGGTCGACGAGATTATGACCCGGCGCATTGATAAAATTAAAGAATATATTTTAAAAAAATTACCCGAAGAGTGCGGCGTTTATTATTTCCTTAATAAAGAACAGGAAATCATTTACATTGGTAAAAGTACCAATATGTATCAGCGTGCCTTGAGTCATTTCAACACCAAGGAAAACAAGGGCAAGAAATTACTGAATGATTTGTATAATGTAGATTTTGTGGTAACAGGCAGCGAATTAGTGGCTTTATTGCATGAGGCTACAGAGATCAAAAAACACAAGCCTAAATACAACCGCATGCGTAAAGCCGATACATTTACTCATAGCATCGATTGGTTTAAAGACAAAAACGGTATTGTAAATTTTAAGATTGTGGAATTTGAAGAGTCAGAGAACGCGGTAACTTCCGTAGTAACTTACTCTAGCGCCCGCGAAAAATTAGAACGCTGGATCGATGAACACCAATTATGTTTACGGTATTGCGGTTTAACCGGTGAAGATGCAGTTTGTTTTAATCACCATATCAAAAAATGCAACGGCATTTGTAACAATGAAGAAGAAATTGAAGTTTACAACAAACGGGCTTTAGAAGTAATCAAACAAACCGCTTATGCAAAACCTGATTTTATTTTGTTAGACAAAGGCCGTAGTTATGAAGAGCGGGCAGTTATTTTAGTTGAGAACAACCAATACAAAGGCTATGGCTTTATTGATTCGAGTCATCAGATCACAGATATCGATAGCTGCCGTGATGTAATAAAACAAACGCCATATTACCCCGACTCTGATGACTTGGTAAAGAGTTGGATGAGGACAGGTAAACATTATAAAATACTACCTTTGCCTTCCTCTATAAACTAAATCGCCCCGTGAATATTATTATCCACAGAGCGATTAATCTACAATTCTATATGAAATTATAAAGTTTTATGCTTAGTTATTGTTTCATTATTAAAGCGAATGAAATAATTTCCTGTTTGGTCAAAGCGCGGGGAATAGCATCCTTTGAGTTTACCTAAAACCTTACCTGTACTTAAATCAAAACGAACAAATTCATTCTGATCGTCAATATCCTTTCCTGTCCACACAATAAATGCATCGCCTTTGAATTCGGTGAAAAGTGCTTTATCTGTAGATGTTGCATAGTTTTTTGTCCCAGTTTTAGAAAACGAAGCAATTCCCTCTTCTCCTCTCAAAATATAATTATTTTCGTATTCAAAAATGTGTTGAGGTTTCCCAATTTCCTTACCTAATTCAACCTTACTTTTTATTTTACCAGTGGAAGGCTCCACATAATAAATATTCTTGGCAGAACAGGCTAACAAAACGTCGCCGTCGATTAACATATTGCATTCAGATTTTGATACCTTATCATCTACAAATGTGTTTTCGGCAGTCCATAATAGTTTCCCTGATGTTGCATCAAAAGCCCTTATGTCAGAACGCCCTTCATAGATGTTTTTTGCAATTTGAGTTGTGGCGCCATTATTGGCATTATAAACTGATTTTGCTTTTCTGATGTACCCGCCGAATTTCGCCACCAAAACATTATTGGTAACTGCTAATTCTGATACCACATCATTATTGTCCAGTTTCTCACTCTTCCACAATAAAGCACCTGAATTAATATCCAGTTTCTTAATAGCTTTTTCACCTTTGGAAAGATCACACAAGTAAACCGCGTCTTTGTCAACAGTAGGTAATGGTGATTTTCCTATTTCCTGAGAGGTCATTCCGGCTTCCACCAAATCAAATGTTGTGGTCCATAATACAGAGCCGGTTTTCATGTCAAGTACAGTAATTCCTTCATAGATTACAAACACTTTCCCATTCTTAGCGATAACATTCATCATAATATCCGGTTCGTTGCTACTTAACAACAAACGATTAATATGAGTAACAGCTCTTACTTTCAAAGGTGCTGACCAAGTACTGCCTCCTGAAGCTTTCACGGTTACATCAAACGTATTACCGGCGCTTGAATTTTTCAAGAACTTATCTTTGAAATACAGTTCAATAAAAGTGTTAGAACTCTCATCAACCGTATAGGTAGCAAAGGTTTGTTTGGTTTTTGCTTTCTTTATCTTGTTTGCTTTATCCTTTAAAGTTGATGCGGTTACAGAACTATTAATTTGCCCTGTTTTTGAATCCAGATAAATAGTAGTTTTTGTATCTTCCTTTGGTTTATTATAAACAACCTCTACCGGATCACCTTCTTTAGCCCATAAAAAGGTCCAATCCTCAACGCTCTTCACACCCACTCTTTCTTTGGCATTGAAGGTCCACAGCACTTTACCACTGGTTCCATCTACCATAGAAAATGCTTTCAGATCACCAATGATGATCATTGAAAGATCTGCGTTGCATGAGTTCCATTTATTTTCTACATCAACCTTTGATTCCCATTCTTTTTTGAATTCTCCTTGAGAGAAAAACACTTGACTTGCTAATAAGCAGCCTAAGAGTATTGTGTTTTTTGTTTTCATGACCATTGTTTTAAGAAATTTTGTTTAATAATGAAAACAAAATTGCCTGTATTACAACGTAAAAACAATACGAAAAAAGTAGTATTTTTTATACCACTTATTTGTGATAAATTTTATTGATGGCTTCGGTACGTGAATTGACCTGTAGTTTCTCGTAGATGTTTCTGATGTGTGTACGCACTGTTTCCGTACTTAAAAAAAGTTGATTCGCGATTTCTTTATACCTATACCCTTTGGCCAAAAGATCAAGGATCTCTTTTTCGCGTGTCGAAAGTTTTTTCAGCTCAGTATTACTTTCTGTTGTCTGAAAGGAGTTGACTATTTTCCGGGCGATATTACTACTCATGGGCGAACCACCTTTATAAACATCTACAAGTGCATCCAGAATTTTTGACGGCTCAGTTGTTTTTGTTAAATATCCAGTAGCTCCTACTTTTAATGATTTGAATACTGATTCGGTATCTTCAAAAGAAGAAAATATAATAAACTGCGTGTTCTTACATTTAGGCTTTAACTCGGCTATGCAATCAATTCCTGATTTACCAGGCAAGTGAATATCTACCAAAACTACATCTAAACCAATATCCGGAATTTTTTTAATAGCATCTTCAGCATTATCGTAAGCATGTTTACATAAAAAGCCTTCACTACCATTGATCATAGCGACCATTCCTTCTCTGATCTGTTTCTCATCTTCAATAATACCTATTTTCAGCTCCATTTTACAAATTTAAGTATTGACGTTAATTGCCCGCTACTACTAATGTGGTATTTATGATTTAAGGATAGTATTTAAAGGAATATTAACCTTAATGATGGTGCCTGATCCTGTATTATTGTTAATACTAAATTGCCCATTCAAAGATTCCACTCTATTCCTCATGTTTTTGATTCCATTTCCTAAGTTAGTGACTTCAGATACACCGGTACCATTATCTTTTATGGTGATCATAAAATCAGAATTTGAAATACTTGATTCAATCTCCACCTGAGTAGCTTTAGAATGCTTTATAATGTTATTGAGCGATTCTTTTACTACCATCAATATCTCTCTATGACTACCCCTGGTTATAGGCAATTGCGGCATGTCATCATTTATCTTGAGAATTAATTCTATTGAAAAATCTTCCAGATAATCGGCCGAATATTCGCGGATACGGGCATAAAGACCGGGTAAAGTGACATTAGCAGGGTCTAACGCCCAGATAAGGTCGCGCATGTTCACCACTAACTTCTTAGATGTTTCAGTAATAGATCCGGCGTTTTCGGCTACTTCCTTATTGAGATTGTTGCTACGAATAATCAATTCACTTAAAAAACTGATCTTCGATAAACCAGACCCCAGATCATCATGAATGTCTTTAGCCATCCGTAAACGTTCTTTTTCTTCAGTTTCTTTAATAGCCAGTTCCTTTTCGAATGAGCTCTTGAGCTTCTGTTTATTGAAATAGAAATACACAAAAAAAACAATTGAAATCAATAAAAAAGCACTAAAAACAATAAGTATGTTCTTCTTTTTAATCTTCAATGCTTGTATCTGCTGCTCCTTTTCTAATTTAATAATCTGCCCCTCTTTCTTCTCTGTTTCATACTTCGTTTGTAATTCCATCAACTGCTGTACTTTTTCCTTATTTAATAAAGAATCACGTAATGCAAAATATTTTTTATAGTACACCAAGGCTTTGTTAGGATTATTAATTAACTCGTATGTCTCACCCGTTTTTAAAAAGGCCTCTAACAAAACATCAGTTTTGTTCTTGTTTGAAGCTTGCTGCAATTCAGACGTATTCAAATATCCTGATATTAACGACAAATCCTTTTTAGCGAAATGAGCTGCACTATGAGCCAAATTAATAAAAGCTAAAAGAATACCATTATCATTTTTAAGTTTTTGATGAATCGTTAAGTCCTTAATATAACTGTCGTGAGCAAGTTCGTAATTTTTCTTTTTCATATATGCCTCCCCCAACGAATTATAACAAACACCAATACTTATTTCATCGGTATTCTGTTGTAATCCTTTTAGAGCATCATTCAATAATAATATAGCCGAATCAAGTTTGTTATTATGCGTGTGGCATTTTGCCAGATTCATATACATATTATAAATAATATAATTATGATTGAATTCTTTACACTTTTTTATTCCCTTTCGTGATTGATGTTCCGCCTGATCATAATTTCCTAAACGCATGTAAATTTCACCTATATAAAAATGAATACGAGGGTTGTATACCGAATCGCGATCAAATAAGCGGTAAGCAGTCAAGTAATGTTGCAGTGCTTTTCTATAATCCCCCTGTTGTTTATAACACAACCCAACATTGAACATAGTAAGAGCCATTTTTTGAGGAGAACCTAGTTGTTTAGCTATTTCATAAGATTTGTAATGAAAATATCCAGCTGAGTCGAAGTTGGCCAAAGTTTCATAACTGTTCGCCAAACCATTATAGCCGTTCAACTGATAAAAAAGGTTTTTTTCATTAATAGCGAGATCCAAACATTGCCACCCGAATCTGATACCTTGAACCGGATCAATAAGACCATACTCATAACTCAAGGTGTACAAGTAGTTAAGCTTTTCTGCATTGTTATTGGTGGTTCTTAAAAGCGCCTGTATACTATCCAAAAAAACTCTAGTGGTTGTCCGGCCCTGAAAGAAACAGAGCAATAACACCACAAGGATACATTTTTTTAAAGTCGCAATCACTGATTCGAATAACTCTTTTAATAACCCGGTAATTAATGCGGAAAAATTAAAAATCAATTCCACAATTTGATATTACCATATTGAAGCAACTAAATTAAAGGTTTTTTTTATACAGGACTATTTTATTTTTCAAACCTCCTATAGTTTGACGACAAAGGAAAAGGTAATTTTGAAATCTAATTACTATTAAGCCTATCCCCCCATTTTACGTGACACACTTCTCCCCTTGTTCGCGTGATTTTTCTTTCAATTTACATTCGTTAACACATTTCTTTGCAACTGTTGTAACAAAACTCTGGAGCTTTACGTAATAATACAAAAAACCAAAATTATGAACGCAAAAAAAATCATTCCCGCTTTATTCTTAATCACATTAAGTTTAACAGCAAAACCAGTTGGCACTAATGGTGCAATTGAAAAGGTTAAAAACAATATTGTTTTACCTGCAGAGTTATTTAACAACCAATCAGAAAATGAGGCAAGGCTGTCGTTTAAAATTAACGCCAATGGAAAAGCTGAAGATGTTGTTGTTAACGCGAAAAGCGAAAAAGTAAAGCAATTTGTAATGCAAAATATCAGTAAACTTGATTTTAAAGAGAAAGGGGAAACAGTTAATTTATTAATGCGCTTTAAATTGCAATAATAGTAGAATATTAATGTTTTTCATTTTCCTCTTCAGGAAATTGCATTCGCGTGGAATTGGCCCAATCGATCAATAGTTTCTTTTGAACGTCAGTCAATTTCGCGTTACCATGAATTAAAGTGTATGAAGCCATTGGCATTTCGCCTTCGCTAACCATTTCACCCAACTCCTCTAACTTGTGCGACTTCCGTTTATCGGAATAGGTATTAAACTTAGAGAAATTTAGTTCGCTTTTTCCTTCATCAATATGGTGATGAATCCACCAGCCAATAGGCTGTATACTTTCATACCACATATGATTGGTAAAATCAGAATGACAATCGTAACAAGAGGTCACTAAGATATCTTTCACTTCATCAGGAACGTTGACTGCATGCAGGATATCATCATCAGTAAAAGCTTTGCCCTCATTTTTATTGGTGGGGACCAACTGCATAATTAATAAGATGCCTGCAAGGATCAATAAAATATTTTTAGGTTTTTTTAAATTTATCATGGTAATGTTTATTAAGTAATATCTTTATCTATAGTTCTGATTACAAATGTATCAATTAATTCACCTTTTTCGTTGAGTTTTATTCCGGTTAACGACTTTCCTAAATAAGCACCTGTATCAATATTATACGAATTACTTGACGCATCAAATACAGGCTTATTGCCTTTTACAGGAGTATGTCCGTAAACCTGCACTTTTTGAATGTTTTTTATTCCCAATCGTTGCCATAATAATCCGCTGTAGTGATTTTCATCCATGGCAAAAGGAGATTCACTGATACCGGCGTGACTCACCATCACGTTGTCGTTTTGCCAATGAGTTTTCATTTTACTGAACCATTGTGCGTCTTCTTCAAATTTTCTTTCTGCTAAAACATATTGCCACAACACCTTCTTGCCATACTTGTCATACCACTTCTCCTCTTTGTCTTTATTAAAATATTGTAAAGCCAGCCATTCATGATTGCCTTTCAGAAATACTGCCTTATGCTTATCCTCTAACTCACGGCACAACTTCACTAACTGAGGTGTAAAATTACCCCTGTCAATTAAGTCACCCAGTTGTATTAGGATTTCCTTTTCCGGCTCCCAGAATTCAAGCATGGCACTGAAAGTATTGTAACAGCCATGCACATCGCCTATAATAAATAAGTTCATGTTATATCCTTACACCAATCACTAAAATATCATCCACCTGCTCATGATTCCCTTTCCATAACTCAATCCTTTCGTTTAAAATATTGGATTGAACCGATAATGGCTGGGAGTTTATTTCCTGCAATAATTTTTCGAAATTCTTCAGCATAAATTTCTTGCCTTTTTCACCGCCAAACTGGTCAGCAAAACCATCAGTAAACAAATATAAGGTATCGCCTTTCTGCAATTCAATTTCGTTATTCGTAAATGGTTTTCTGTAATCTGCATCTAAACCACCAATTGGTTGTTTATCGGCTTTAATTTCAATCAGCTCATTATTTCGAACTAGCCAAAGCGGACGCATCGCACCCGCATATTCAACAACATTCTTCTTCAGATTTATTTTACACAAAGCCAAATCCATTCCGTCTCTGGTTTCCGCCTGCATTTGATCTTGCTTTAAAGCCATCCGTATGCCTTGGTGCAATTCATTTAAAATTAAATCAGGCCGTGAAATGTTTTTTTCATTAATGATTTTCGACAACTGTTCGTTACCTATCATACTCATAAAAGCGCCGGGAACACCATGGCCTGTGCAATCAATAGCAGCAATTAAAACAGAATGTTCAAGTGGAAGGGGGTGAAACCAATAAAAATCACCTGCAACAATATCTTTGGGCTTGTATAAAATAAAATAATCATTGAGGTGTTTGGAAATTGTATCTTTCAAAGGCAATATGGCTTCCTGAATGCGTTTCGCATAATTGATACTATCTTTAATGTCCTTATGTGCCAATTCTACCTTTAATTTCTCCTGTTTTAATTCAGTTGTCCGTTCTTCTACCTTTTCCTCCAAAATCTGCTTTTCCTTGATGAGTTTTTTCTCGCGGTTTTTGATATACAAGTAAATCATCACAATTATTAATAAGATACACAAAGTATAAAACCATATTGTTTTCCAGAAAGGAGGTTTAATTATTATCCTAATTGAGGCCGGCTCTTTGCATAACACCCTGTCATTGTTAGTGGCCCTAACCAGTAAATTATATGTACCATGATCGAGATTTGTAAATGTAACCTGGTGCTCATTACCAATATTTACCCAATTCTCATTAAATCCTTCTAATTTATATTCATAAATATTTTTTTCGCTGTTGGTGTAATCGGTAGATGCAAAATCAAATGAGAAAAAATAATCTCTGTAGGACAAAGTAATTTCCTCAAGATAACTTATACTTACAGGTAAAGCATAGGGCTTATTGAGTACCGAAAAATCAGTGAAAACAACTTGAGGCGGTATAGTATTGAATTCAATTTCATCAGGATTAAATGCATTAAAACCATTAAGCCCTCCAAAAAACAATTTACCATCAGGAGCACCATAACAAGCATTTATTATAAATTCACGGCCTTGCAACCCGTCGTTCGTGTCGAAATACCTGAAAGAATTTGACTGAGTGTTAAATGAAAGCATTCCATTATCGGTTGACAACCACAATACACCTCGCTTGTCTTCTAATATGCCATAAATGATATTTGAGAATGCAGGATGTAATTGTTTAAAATCCTGAACAGTTTCATTTGTAGGATTAAAACATATCAAACCCGAACCGGTACCTAACCATAAATTACCGGTTTTATCAATATAAATGGTATAAATGCTATTGTCTTTAAAAAAAGTCTTTCCATTTTTATCTTTCAAATACCGTTTAGAAATTTTTGTATTAGGGTCAAATAATGTCAAGCCCTGAAGTCCGCCAATCCAAAATTTCCCATCTTCATTTTTTACTATTGTGGCAATATTATTACCAATGAGTGTTTGCTCATCATCTTTAACGCTTTTAAATGCTTTAAAATTGTTCTTTTCGTAATCAAACAAATATAATCCTTCTACCGTAGAACCTATCCATAGTTTACCCTGATTGTCCTTTAAGATGGTATAGGAAGTGTGATGCCCAAAAGAACCTGAATCACCTTTATTAATATAATTATAATATTTTCCGGTTTTGGGCGTATAACGATAAGGATAGCCTCCAGCTGTTGAAAACCAGACAGAGCTATCTTTATCATCGGTAAAAATATAAAGCACAGAAGAATTATGCCTTAACGAATGATCGTCCTTTTCATTGATTGGAAATTTGCTGAAAGTGGCCGTTTTATAATTATAAATATCGGCGGCAGCGCTATGGCCAATATAAACTTCACTGTTCGATTTTTTTGAAATGGCTGATACATTATTTTCTGATAAGGTGTTACTTAAATTACTCTCATGTTTATGGTAACCGAAATTAAGCGTCCGTAGATTGAGTGTATTTACACCACCCTGCCAGGTTCCTGCCCAAAGCAATCCGCTTCGGTCCTGCATCACATTAAAAACAGTATTGTCGCTAATGGTTTCACCATCGTCTTTGTTATTACTGTAAAACACGGCTTCATATGAAGGGCTTTTGAGTTTCAACAAGCCTTTCTCTGCAGTAGCCATCCAAATATTTCCTTTGTCATCTTCATAAAACTGCGAAACCAAGGAGGATTCCTTAAGTCCTTTTATAAAACAAATAGAATCATCACTACTATACGTTTTTCCATTTTTCGTGTCAATTACATTTACTCCCGCATTCCAGCAACTGATCCAAACCAATCCTTTGCTGTCGGCAAAAATGGCTTTAACATTATTTGAATTTAATTTAGTTTGCTCTGTGTTCTGCGTATAATAATTACATTTTCCTGTTTTAGGATCGTATTCGGTAACCCCTGCATTTAAATGTGTAAACCAAATATGACCCCTTGTATCTCTGGTCATTTGCCTGATATTATCTGAAAGAAAGGGAATACTATTTTTCCCTATTTTTCTGTAAACTGTAAACTGACCTGATTTCTTATCGAATATATTTAATCCATCAGCAGTTGTAATATATAATTTTCCAGGCTCATATTCTTTGATAGAGCTCACTATATCGCTGCTAATACAATTGGCATTTAAAGAATCAAAATGAAAATTGGTAATTTTATTTGTTGTCAGGTTGATTCTGAACATACCGCCGCCACCCGTTCCTCCCCATAAATTATTATCGGCATCAGCATATAAACATTTGATGGAGTTATGGTAAATCGTTGAAGAATCTCCATCTGCTGACTTATAATTGATGATTTTATATCCATCAAATTTATTTAAGCCATTGTAAGTTCCAATCCAAATAAATCCTTTTTGATCTTGTGTAATACAAGTAATTGAATTTTGCGTTAATCCGTCTTCTACGGTAAGATGTTTGAACCGTGCGAATTGCGCTGTACTGCGGTTGATCAAAAAACAACAGACTAATATCAGACAAAAAAATCTTATTTGATGATGGAATTTCAAACCGACTAAAAATACAAATTTTAAACGAATTGCTTATTTATTCAGGAAAACAGAATTTAGAGGCCTTTCACAGAGCAAATTGGGGGATATTTCAACTATTTTCTAATTAAAAGTGCTTTTTTAATGAATTTTTTAGGAAATTGGAGTGGTTTTATTACCCCGTAAATAAGATATAAAATGAAAAATTGCCTTTCAAAAATCAGTCTGTTAATTCTGCTGTGTATTTCATCTGTTTCCATTTCACAAATCAAAACAATATCTTATCAATTCGACCCCGGTTCAGATATGCGCGAACACGTATTAGATTTTGAGCGCATGCGTTTATGGGTGGAATTTGAACCTGAAAAAGGTTTAGTGAAAGGAAAAATTACCCATTTCTTTACGCCTATCCGCGCAAATGTAGATTCGTTTTTTCTGGATGCACCCGGCATCACCATACAATCGGCCAAATTAAATGGAGCCGACATCAAATTCAGCACAAGTAAAGAAGGCGTTTCTTTTTTTCCGACAATAACATTGCATTGGGGAGAAAAAGACAGCTTGGCAATTGTTTATGAAGCCACACCACGAAAAGGTATTTATTTTATTGGCTGGAATGACCCGAATAATTTAAGCCGCAAACAAATATGGACACAAGGACAAGGTATTGATAACAGACATTGGTTTCCTTGTTACGACACACCCAATGATAAATTAATAACTGAAGTATTTGTGAAGTTCAACAAAGAATACAAGATACTTTCAAACGGAACAAAATTACCTGTTAAAGACAATAAAGACGGAACATTGACCTGGCATTATAAAATGCAGCATCCTCATGCTTCTTATTTAGTAATGTTGGGTATTGGTAAATACGAAATTAAAGAGAGTAAATCCAAATCAGGCGTGCCATTATATATGTGGTATTACCCTGAGTGGAAAGACAGAGTAGAATTGACTTACAAATACAGCGAAAAAATATTCGACTTCTTCGAAAGTGAAATTGGTGTTCCGTATGGTTGGGTATCGTATTCAAATATTCCTGTACAGGATTTTATGTTCGGCGCTATGGAAAACACAACTGCTACTTTATTTGGTGATTTTTTTATGACAGATGGCCGCAGCTACAACGACAGGAATTACGTGGCCGTTAACGCCCATGAATTAGCACATCAATGGTTTGGTGATTTGGTAACTGCACGAAGCGGTAATTCACATTGGTTGCAGGAAAGTTTCGCGACTCACTACAACACCATGGCAGAAGGCGAATGTTTCGGTCTGGATCATTTTGATTGGGCCAGAAGACAAGCTTGTAATATGGCCATAGCAGTAACTGATAAAAAATCAATTTCACACAGCGAAGCCTCTTCAACTACAATTTACCAAAAAGGCTCACAAGTATTGGAAATGTTGAAATATGTAGTTGGCAGGGATGCGTATAACAAATCAGTTAAACGTTATTTATTGGCCCACAAATACAGTAATGTGGATTCAGATGACTTATTAAATGCTTTTCAGGATGAATTAGGAGAAGGTTTGGAATGGTTTTGGAATCAATGGGTGTACAAAGGCGGAGAGCCAGTTTATAATGTAACAGCAGAAGATAATTTACAGGATGGAAAACGATTTACTCAGTTTATGGTAAAACAAATTCACACGACCAGTGATATTATAGGTTTCTTTAAAATGCCATTTGTGTTTGAAGTGCATTATAAGGATGGAAGCTTTGACACTAAAACTGAATGGATAGAAAAAGAATCGCATTCAGTAAAAATAATGAACACCAATAAAAAGGAAATTGATTATGTTTTGTTTGACCCAAACAGCAGGGTGATGAAAACGGTTTATTTCGAAAAACCTTTTGAGATGTTAAAAGCACAAGCGCTTAAGGCTAAAAACATGATTGACCGTTACGATGCGGTATTAGCGATGCGTAATATTCCGGTTGATCAGAAAAGAGTTATTCTGGCAGAAGTGTATGCAAAAAATAGCTTTCATGGCATCAAAACAGAAGCTATTTCACAATTACTTAACGATAGCCATGCAGAAAGTATTAAGTTGGTAAAACAAGCTTTACACGATAAAGATGTACAGGTAAGAAAAGGATTGGTAACAAACACCAAAAACATTGATCCCGCCCTATTAAGTGATTACGAAGGTTTATTATTGGATTCATCCTACCAAACCATTGCCACAACAATTGAAAAGCTTTGCTTCCAGTTTCCGGAAAACACAGGAAAATACCTGGAGACTGTAAAAAACATTGAGGGTACCAACGGAAGAAACGTGAGAATAAAATCGCTTGAAATTGCGGCCACTGTTTCTAACAACGACAAAAAACAAGTTGATGTATTGACCGCATTCACTTCGAACTCCTACGAATTCATTACGCGCACCAATGCCATGGGAAGTTTACGCAAATTGAATTATTTTGACGAAACCGCTCTAAATAATTGTATTGATGCCTCAGTAAGCAGCAACGGAAGATTATCGGGGCCTGCCGCCGAAACCATTAAGTACTTTTACGCACAAGGGAAATACAAAAAACTGATTTCCGATTCATTTAAGAATAGAAACAGTACCCCGCGTGAAAAAGAAATATTAAACAGGATACTTCAGTAAAGAGATAAACAAATTAATTTAATTTGATTACTTTTTATACTGCCCTTTACCCCAGCTGGTCGGGATATCTATCCCGACCCATTTAAATTTTAAAGGCATGCATCAAAAAAAATAGTAAAGCAAATAATAGAGGAATCTGAAAGCAGACGAGAGTGGATGCTTGAAAGTTTTAAAAAGCTGCGGATCAAAAATCAAAAGCAGGAAAATACAAATTTTGGCAAGACGGTTATCATCCGGAAAATTTTACACTCAGCCCATAATTATGCTGACATGGATAGCTGGTTGGAAGTAATTAAGATTTTTTAATCCTTATTGAAACGGATTAGGGTGCGTGAAGAATTTGGAAGAATTTGGTCGGGATGAAAATCCCGACCAGCAGAGAATTTTAAACAGGATACTTCAGTAAAGAGATAAACAAATTAATTTAATTACTTCTTATACTGCCCTTTACTTTTTCTGATATTAACCGCTACCACTTTGTATTCAGGGCACAAGGCTTCGCTGTCGTGTTCGTCGCTGGTAATAATATTCAACATCACTTCGGGGAAGTGAAAGGTTGTACTTAAAATTCCCGGCTTCACTTCATCGCTTACTTTAGCTTTCACATCCACTTTACCTCGCGGCGATTCAACACAAACCATGTCGCCATCGTTAATAAAATTCTTCGTGGCGTCAACAGGATTAATCAATAAAACGTCTTCGGTTAATATTTCAACATTGCCCGTCCTTCTTGTCATTGTACCCGCGTTATAGTGTTCTAGTTCGCGGTTAGTAGTAATGATATATGGATATTCCTTACCGTTTTTTTGAGTTTCTGCACTTTCCTTATAATCGAAATAATGAAATTTACCTTTTCCCCTCTGAAACACATCCAAATGCAATATTTCCGTATCGCTACCATCTCTTTTAACCGGCCATTGTAATCCGGTATCACCAAGATTATGCCAGGTAACTCCGGCAAAGAATGGCACAATTTTAGAAATCTCATCAAGCATAGTATCCGGCTCATAATCCGGTTGAGCATAGCCCATTTTATTCATGATTTCCACTAAAATTTGTCCGTCGCTTTTTGTTCCTGCCAATGGCTCTACTGCTTTTTGTACACGCTGAATTCTTCGCTCGCCATTCGTGTAAGTTCCGCTTTTCTCAAGGAAAGAAGCACCCGGTAAAATAACCGTAGCGTATTTTGCTGTTTCTGTTAAGAAAATTTCCTGCACAACTAACAAATCCAAATTCTCCATTGCGGCAATTACCTTATTTGTATTCGGGTCTGTTTGAACCACGTCTTCACCCATTAACCACAATGCTTTTAATTTCCCATCAATTGCTGCATCAAACATTTCAGGAATTTTGTAGCCTTTTCCTAAAGGAATACGGGCATTGTAAAAATTCTGATACTGTATATTTATTTCCGGATCGTATGAGCTCATATAACCTGCTCCCTGATGAGGCTGACACCCCATGTCAGCAGCACCTTGCACGTTATTTTGTCCGCGTAAAGGATTAACCCCTACTCCTCTTCTACCGATATTGCCTGTGATCATCGCCAAATCAGAAATCAACATAACGGTAAACGAACCTTGGGTATGTTCTGTTACTCCTAGTCCATGGAACGACATAGCATTCGGAGCTTTGGCATAGGCAATAGCCGCTTCTCTTACCAATGCTTTACTTACACCGGTAATTTTTTCCATTTCGTTAACATCCAATTTCAGGATATTATCACAAAACTCAGTATAGCCTTCAGTACGTTTCTCTATAAATTCTTTGGCTTCCAGTTTTTCAGCAACGATGTAATACAACATCATATTCAAAAGTGCCACATTTGTACCCGGTTTCAATTGTAAATGATATGTGGCATACTTAGCCAATTCTGTTTTTCTTGGGTCAATAACAATTGTTGGTTTACCTTTCAAAGCAAATTGTTTCAATTTTGCTCCGGTGACAGGATGGGCATCAGTTGGATTGGCACCAATCACCATGATACAATCCGTGTATTTTATATCAATAATTGAATTAGTAGCTGCTCCGGTACCAAAAGCTTTCTGCATACCCAGTGCTGTTGGCGAATGACACACGCGCGCGCAACAATCAATATTGTTGGTTCCGATAATTGCCCTGATAAATTTCTGCATCAAATAATTTTCTTCATTGGTACAACGTGCAGAAGAAATTCCCGCAATGGCGTCAGCTCCATGCTCTTTTTTAATATCAGTTAATTTCTGAGCGATAAATGCATACGCATCATCCCAGCTTGCAGGTTCCAATTTACCGTTTCTTCTGATTAGTGGTGTGCGGATTCTATCAGGATGATTGTAAAATGAAAAGGCAAATCTTCCTTTTAAGCAGGTATGACCTTGATTTACTTCTGCCTCATATGGCGCTTGAATAGATTTTACTTTCCCATTTAGAACCGATACTTCCAGATTACATCCTACCCCACAATAGGTACAAACAGTACGTACTTTTTTATCAGCTGCAATAGATTTTGATTCAAACACATCCGAAATAGCGGAAGTTGGACAAGCTTGCGCACAAGCACCACAACTCACACAATCGGAATCAAAGAAAGAATTATTATAACTTTTTACAATATGGCTATCGAAACCGCGACCGGCCATAGTTAGAACAAATTCGCCTTGCACTTCGTCACAAGCTCTTACGCACCTGAAACAATTGATACACTTCGAAAAATCTGAAGTCATGTAAGGGTGGCTCAAATCTTTTTTTCGGTCTAAATGATTTTTTCCTTCAGGATAACGAACGTCACGAACACCTACTTTAGCAGCAACACTTTGTAATTCGCAATTGTTATTTACCTCACAGGTTAAACAATCTAAAGGGTGATCGGTTAATACCAATTCCACAATATTCTTCCGTAGCTTTTGAATTCTGTCGCTATGAGTATAGATGTATGAATTAGGAATTACCGGTGTATGGCAAGATGCCTGCGATTTAACAGGTCCGTCTTTAACCAATGCTACATCTACGCTGCAAACACGGCAAGAACCAAAAGGATCGAGGTTAGGCGCATCACATAGTGTTGGAACAAAATCATTACCTAAATATCTTCTAACGAAATTAAGAATGGACTCGCCCTTTTCAATTTCATACTTCTTATCATTGATATATGCTGTTACTTCCATCATAAAATTTATTTTTTAAAGTAAGGAGCTAATTCGTTTTCAAAATATTTCATGGCGTTTTTTACAGGAAGCGGTAAACCGCCACCGAGTGCACATAAAGAACCGGTTTCCAGCGTCTCCAGTAAATCTTGCATCAATGAAATATCAATTTTATAATCTTCACTCTTCGCTTTTTCAATCATTTCGTAACCACGCGTAGAACCCAAACGGCATGGGAAACATTTTCCGCAGCTTTCGTGAGCTGTAAACTTGAAAAGGTGTTCAATGTAATTGATCAGCGGGTAATCTTCAGGCAAGCAAACAATAGAGGCATGTCCGAGCAAAAATCCTTCTTTAGCGAACGAATCAAAGTCAATTGACAAACTATCTATTTTACTCACCGGCACTAATCCTCCTAACGGACCGCCAATATGCATGGCCTTCACCGGTTTTCTGAAACCTCCACCTAATTCATTTATAACAACAGATAACGGAGTACCCATATCTACCTCATAAATACCCGGCTTATTAAAATAACCATCTAATGAAATCAGTTTTGTTCCGGACGATTTAGCAGTACCAATGGCAGCGTAGGCTTTACCTCCGTTTTTGAAAATAAATGGCAAATTCGCCAATGTTTCAACGTTGTTCACCACTGTTGGTTTATTAAACAATCCTTGTTGTGTTGGATAAGGAGGTCTTACGCGAACTTCAGGGCGTTGACCTTCAATGGATGAGAGCAAAGCTGTTTCCTCTCCGCAAATATAGGCGCCCTGCGCTTTAATGACTTTAAAATCAAAATTAAAACCAGAGCCATTGATGTTTTGACCAATTAATTTTTCATTACGCAGAACTTCGATGCAATCTGAAATGATATTTACAGACTCAGGATATTCGCCACGAATGTAAACTACACCAAAATCAGCACCGGCAATATATCCTGCTATCATCATTCCCATCAAAAGGGCATGAGGTCTGTTCTCCATGATATAACGGTCGGAATAAGCTCCCGGATCACCTTCATCTGCGTTGCAAACAATAAATTTTTTGTCGGACACAGAATTTTTACACGATTCCAATTTAAAAGCCATTGAGAATCCTGCTCCTCCTCTTCCACGTAAACCTGAATCTTTCAACTGAACCAATAAATCATTAGCAGGTTTTTGTATGGCATCAGTAAATATTTTATAATACTCTTTAACTGCAGCATAATCTGAAGTAAGAATCGCAGCACCCTTGCTTCCTACATTATATTTTTCAACCGTTAATTTTTTTGCTGATTTGATTTCAGCAAGTGCATCGATATCTTTTCCTGAATAATTCCTGCCATCTACATGAAAAGCTTTATTCTCATGACATCTTCCCAAACAACACATCTCGCCAATCTCCTCAGCTTTATATTGCTTAGAAAGTTTATCGTGCACTTCTTTCTGGGTTCCTGCAGTAAGGCAAGCGCTACCGTTACATACATAAGCTTTTTTTCCTTGGTTTTCAGGTTTCAGAAAATCATAAAAGGAAACTGTACCATACACAGTAGATTTGCCTACTAAAAATTCTTCCCTTATTGCTTCAAGGGTTTCCTGTGATGGCGTGCCATTTACGGAAGCAGCTCTTCCAAGCTCTTCGAACAGGTTTTTGGTTAAGCCTTTACGGCCTGATAATTCACTTAAGTTCTTTGACATCGTTTATTGTGTTTGATCTCCCCACTTTAAACTGGTTATTTCCTAATATTAATTGGTGGGGATTAGAGTATACTGTAAAATTTTTATTCCTGCAAAAAGCCATTAAAGTAATTCCTGCTTCCTGAGCGTATTCAACAGCCAATGTAGAAGGCGCCGAAACCGCAGCAAGAAAAGGAATACCGGCAGATTTTGCCTTACTTACAATTTCGTAAGAAATCCTTCCGCTCACAGTCAGGCATTTTACTTTGCCAAGTAAATCATGATTAATTAAATAACCAATAACTTTATCAACTGCGTTGTGTCTGCCAATATCTTCCTGTACATTCATCAACTCTCCGTCAATCGTAAAGGCACCGGCAGCGTGCGTTCCACCCGATTGCTGAAATGTTTTCTGACGTGAATTAACTTTATCAAACATAGATGGTACAAGCTCCGGTTCCATCACATCAGTATTATTCACAGTGGCACATTCTAAATCGTCGAGAGATGTTTTACCGCAAATTCCACAGGAAGAAGATGAAATCACATTCCTTGTTCCGGCAAAATCATGAAGAATTAAATCGGGATTTATTTTCACATTCAATGCCGTGATGAATCCTGATTCGTTAGTCGTTGTAACCGTCATCTCAGGTTTTTCAGAAAGCGATCTGAAAATATTCTCGGTAAAAAGCAAACCCCTGGCTAGATTAAACTCATCGCCGGGAGTTTGCATAGTAACAGTAAATGGTATTTCATTCACCGAAATGCTTAAGGCTACTTCAATTGCGAGAATATCTTCCTTGGGCGAAACTTGTTCGCCATTAAAATATATTCCTTTGAAAGCCTCTGTACCCATTATGATAAACCGGTAATTTTTCCGTTAGCGTCAATATCCATAGCTTCAGAAGCCGGAATAGCAGGCAATCCCGGCATCCGCATCATTTCACCCAAAACAGGAATAACAAAACCTGCGCCAGCCGCAAATTCAAATTCACGCACAGTGATGTTGAAATTACGTGGTCGACCAATCTTCGTTTCATTATCGGAAAATGATTTTTGAGTTTTAGCCATACACACCGGCATTTTATCATAACCCAATTCTTTAATGGTTTTCAAACCTGCACGTGCTGCCCCTGTATACTCCACGTTATCTGCACCATAAATTTCTTTAGCAATAGTCATGATTTTTTCTTCAATAGATAAATTCCAGTCATAAAGCGGTTTAAATTTATTTTTACCACTCTCAACAACTTCTACAACCGCTTTAGCAAGCTCAGTTGTGCCATCGCCTCCTTTAGCCCAGCATTCACTTAAAATACATTTTACACCCTTTGTGGCGCATTGCGCAATGATGTAATCCGTCTCCTCCTTTGAATCGCTGATAAAACTATTGATGGCCACCACAGGAGTAATTCCGAATTTCATACAATTCTCCATGTGTTTTTCCAGATTTTCAAATCCTTTCGTTACACGCTCAATACTTGGGGTATTGTACTCTTCTTTTTTGGCACCACCATGATGACGTAGTGCACGTATTGTAGCTACAAGAACAATTGCATTCGGAGTTAAATTACCATACCCGCATTTAATATCCATAAATTTTTCAGCACCTAAATCAGCGCCGAATCCTGCTTCAGTAACAACATAATCACCTAAGGATAATCCCATTTTTGTCGCGATAATCGTATTGGTTCCCTGAGCGATATTAGCAAATGGTCCGCCATGTAAAATCGCCGGATTTCCCTCTAATGTTTGTACTAAGTTCGGCTTAATTGCATCCTTCAAAAGAATGGCCATAGCACCTTCCGCTTTTAAATCCCTCGCGTAAATAGGTTTTTTATCAAAAGTAAATCCGATAAAAATATTTCCAAGCTTTGTTTTAAGGTCTTCGAAATTTTTCGACATACAAAGGATAGCCATTACCTCGGATGCAGGTGTGATATTAAACCCATCCTGGCGGGGAATACCATTTCCGGTACCTCCCAAACCAATTACTATATCCCTCAGAGAACGGTCGTTCATATCCATAACGCGTTTCCACTTAATAGTACGCGGATCGATATTGAGACTTCTTGTTTTGCTTTGGATGTTATTATCAATCAAAGCAGATAATAAATTGTTTGCTTTTTCAATCGCATTAAAATCACCGGTAAAATGAAGGTTAATATCTTCCATTGGAATCACCTGTGAATATCCTCCACCAGCTGCTCCACCTTTTATTCCGAATACAGGCCCTAACGAAGGCTCACGTAAAACCACCACTGTTTTTTTACCAATCTTATTCATTCCTTCAGTAAGTCCGATAGAAGTTGTTGTCTTTCCTTCACCTGCAGGGGTTGGACTAATAGCGGTAACTAAAACCAATTTAGCTTTTTTTATTTTTTCTTCATTAATGAGGGTGAGAGGCAATTTTGCTTTGTATTTCCCATAGTGCTCGAGGTCATCAACACTCACGTTTATTTTTTTCGCAATATTATTAATGTGATCAATTTTCGCGCTTTGTGCGATATCCAAATCTGAAAGAATTGCTTTTGCCATAATCTATTGATTGTTAGTTTAGTTTTTACGTTAGTGATAGACCCTAAATTAATAAAAAAAGAATCGTTTTTACAAATAAAACAGCAATTAAGATGAAGGATTTTTTTTAACAGAAAACTCTTAATTAATCCTTAAGAATTTAGTTTTTAATTAGCTTTTTAGTAAAGACCTCTTCGTCAGATGTTAACTGTACGAAATACACACCCGGCACCAATCCAGACACGTCAATAATCGTTTCAAAAGCTTTAGTTTCTCCAATGAATACTTGCTCTCCCAAAGCATTAAGAACTTTATATTTTGCGCCTATTCTGTTAACGCTGATATATAATTTATCGGTTAGAGGTGTTGGAAAAGCATCGAATTTAATAGTGGTTTTAGAATGACATAATTCTGATGAAATAATTTCAGAATAAGTACCGCTGCCGTCTAAATCTGTTTGTTTGATTCTGTAGTATCCGATTGAGTTTTTAAGCCGGGCATCCACAAATTCATAATTTAATATGGCATTACTGTTGCCGGCACCATTTAACCTGCCTATTTCTTCAAAATTTGTTCCATCCTCAGAATATTCAACTGCGAAATACTTGTTATTCTTTTCGGTAGCTGTTCGCCAGTTCAGAATAATAGTATTATCGCGGCAAGTTGCTTTAAAAAACACCAGTTCTATTGGCAAGACTGTACAAGTTCCATTCAAAACAAAATTATCTACATGCGTCCAGCGGGTTGCTCCAGCTGTACTGACACTGATGTGCTGACCGTTATTTGGCGCAACGAATGAAAAACAACGCTGAATCCATGTGCCTGTAGTTGGAGTTGGGCCTGTATAAACTACGGTCCCTGCAGCTCCGGCAACCGTTGAAACACCAATAATTACAGGCATTCCTGGAGGACAGCAGCCAATATCACCTTTATCCCAAAAACTTAAAGTATAAGTCACTCCCATTACTAAAGGAGCAGAAAGTCTCATTGTAAAAGCATCGGTATTACCGGATGGACAGGCTAAAGCCGCGAACCAGGTGCCACTTTGGGAAGGACCGTAAGGACAAGTACTTTGCATGATATCCAATTCTCCTCCTAATCCATAAGCCGTGGCGTTAGCCATTTTGGTGGTGAATGTGGCATTAGACATGTTATAATCACACGCGGCAGCGGTATTAGTTTCAAAACTGCCGTTTAAAAACGCTTGTGCGTAACTCCTAACGGAGAAAGTAACTAAAAGCAAAAAACAGATAAACATTTTGCAATTAGGTTTTATTATGTGAAGCCCGCGATTCATTTAACTATTAAAGGTAGTCAATTTTATGATACAACCATTAAAACTAAGCCGTGTACCGTATTTTACTTATGTAGGCCTTCTTAACGACAAAAGAACTGACAAATTATTGCTAATTTCATGCCCTAAAAACATTTACCATTTACTAAAATAAAAGCCCCATGAGCCAAGACATCAGAAACCTTGAACCCAAACAACTTTGGAATAAATTCGCTGACCTGAATGCTGTACCACGCCCTTCCAAAAAAGAGGAACGTGTCATTGCTTTTATGCTCAATTTTGGCAAAAACTTAGGACTGGAAACTTTTGAAGACGAGATTCACAATGTGATTATCCGCAAACCTGCTACACCCGGAATGGAAAACCGTAAAACCATCGTATTGCAATCGCATTTGGATATGGTACATCAGAAGAACAATGATACTACTTTTGATTTTGACAAGCAGGGTATAGAGATGATTATTGATGGAGAATGGGTAAAAGCGAAAGGGACCACTTTAGGTGCAGATAACGGTATTGGAGTTGCTACAATTATGGCAATTCTGGAGAGCAAAGACATTGCTCATCCTGCTATTGATGCGCTGTTTACCATTGACGAAGAAAGCGGTATGACAGGCGCTATGGGATTAAAAGGCGGCGTACTAAAAGGAGAAATACTGTTGAATTTAGATACAGAAGAAGATACTGAATTAGATATTGGCTGTGCAGGAGGAATAGATGTAACGGCTAAAAAGAAATACACTGAAGAGAAAACCAATTTTGCTTTAAACAGTTATAAAATAACTGTAAAAGGTTTAAATGGTGGTCATTCAGGCATGGACATTCATAAAGGATTGGGTAATGCCAATAAAATAATGAACCGTTTGTTATACAATGCTTATGAAGATTTTGGATTAAGGGTAGCAGAAATCAATGGGGGTAGTTTAAGAAATGCCATTCCACGTGAAAGCGTAAGTACCGTTTTGGTTCCATTAAAATCAGATGAGGCATTTAAAACAGACTTTGCAAAAAGGGTTAACGAGATTAAGTTTGATTTCAAAACCACAGAAAAAAATCTGAGCATTGAAATAGAAGTATGTGCTGCACCTGAAAAAGTAATGGATGTTAAATCACAAAGCGATTTAATAAAAGCATTGTACACTGCCCATAATGGAGTTTACCGTATGAGTGCTGATATTGCTAATTTGGTTGAGACTAGTAATAATGTTGCCAGAGTTTTGGTTAAAGACGGTGAAATAACAATTATGTGTTTAACACGTTCAAGTGTTGAAGCGAGCAAAATGGATTTGGCAGAAGCCCTGCGTTGCGCTTTTGAGTTGGCTGGTTTTCAAGTAACCTTTTCGGGTTCATATCCGGGTTGGACGCCTAATGTCAACTCTCAAATTTTAACTTTGATGGTAGATTTATATTCGAAACTTTATGGCGATAAACCAAAAGTGGTTGCTTGCCATGCGGGATTAGAATGTGGTATTTTGGGAAAAAACTATCCGGGAATGGATATGATTTCTTTTGGGCCAACCATACGCGGTGCGCATTCGCCTGAAGAAAGAGCCAATATACCATCTGTACAAAAATACTGGAATTATGTTCTGGAAATTTTGAAAAACATTCCTTCGAAATAATTTTTCGAATTGGCTTCAGTAATTTAATTCAGATACCAATTTTCGTTCAGTAAAAAAACCTGCAAAGTTATTGCTGCATTCTAGCGTTTGTTTATTCTTTATCGTCTATCCCGAGGTTCGTGCCTCACTCGGGATCGCGATGTCTATGCATTCTCGTAGCACGCTAAACGCGCACTCCGATAATGCAGACTAATTATTAATTCTTTCTTTATCGTCT
>Ga0154020_10001651_pt1 | contig 27410 bp, 17 predicted proteins | sample Klosneuvirus_201_FD_109709 | JGI IMG/M metagenome (GOLD analysis project Ga0154020, IMG submission 109709) | Active sludge microbial communities from wastewater, Klosterneuburg, Austria - Klosneuvirus_20160825_MG | ecosystem: Engineered > WWTP > Aerobic digester > Activated sludge | place...
GATCGACGTGACCGAGCGTCGCGCCGCGCGGGCCAAAGAGCCGGGCGAAGGTCGCCACCTCTTGTTCCGCGCGGCCGAGCTCCGCACCGAGAAGGGGCGCGATCGCGCGGCGGCGCTCGAGGCTTGGCGCGCGTATCTGGCGCGCTTCGGCCCGGCGCGGGACGCGCACGCCCAGATGATCCCGCTGCTGGAACAAGAGAAGCAGTGGAAAGAGCTGGCCTGGGTGCTGGAGCGCGACCTGGAGCTGGCGCCCGCAGAAGAGCAGGTCGCGCTGCTCACTCGCCTGGCACAGCTCAAGGTGTCGCGTCTCTCGGATGTCCCTGGCGGGCTCGCCGCCTACGAGCGGGCGCTGGCGGCCGACCCCACCGACAAGGTCAGCCGCGCCGCCGTCGAGAAGCTGATGCTCGCCGGCGACTCGCGCTTGACGGCGGCGGACGTCCTCGAACGGGTGTTCCGTCGCGAAGAGCCCGGGACAGGCCTGTTGCGCGTGCTCGAGACCCGAGCCGAGCTGGCCGCCGAGCCCGAGGCGCAGCTGGCCGCCATCGAAGAGGCGCTGGCGGTTGCGGCCACCCATCTCAAGGATCCCGCGCGGGCCCTCGAGCTGGCGGCCCGGGGGCTTGGCCTGGTCGTGGCGTTCGCGCGCTCGGCCCTGGGCCAGTGGCTCGAACGCGTGCAGTCGCTGGGCACCGAGGCCGGGCGCCCGGCAGAGCGCGCCGCCGCCCTGGCCGGCGCCCTGGGCGAGCACGCGGTGGACAGCCCCGAGATGTGCGAGCTGGCGCGGGCCACCGCCGAGGCGCTGGTGCAGAGCGGCGACGCCGGGCGGGCCGTCGCCGTGTATCGGCGCGCGCTGGCCTTCGACCCTTCGAACGCCGATCTGCTCTCGCGCATCGACGAGCTCTTGGCCGAGCAAGGCAGCCCGGAAGAGCGCCTGTCGCTGTATCGCGACGCGCTGGCTCGCAATCCCGAAGGTGAGCGCAAGAAGCACCTGCTGCATTCCATGGCGCGCTTGCTGGGGGGCGAGCTCTCGCGGCCGGACGAAGCCATCGAAGCCTGGCTGCGGGCCCTGGCAGAAGACCCCCGGGACGCCGCGGCTCACCAGGCGCTGGTCGAGCGCTACACCGAAGCGCGAAACTGGTCGGTGCTGTACTCCGAGCTCGAGCGCGCGCTCGCGTTCCACGAGGGCGAGCGGCGGAACGCGACCTTGCTGCGGATGGCCGAGGTCGCCGCCGAGAGCGACAGCGCCAAGGCGCTGGAGCACTACCGCGAGCTTCTGGTCAGCGCCGAGCTCTCCGACTCGGTGCTCGAAAACATCGAGCTGCTCGCGCACTCCAACGGGGATGCCGAGACCATGCGCCAGGTGCTGGAGCGGCGCATCGCCGTGGCCGGCGCCCCGGAAGATCGCGCCGCTCTGCTCGAGAAGCTGGGGCTGGTGCAGGCCAAGCAGCTGGTGGATCCCGAGGCGGCCGCCAAGTCGTGGCTGGCCGGTGCCCGCGCCGCCGACGCCGCCGGCGACGACGAGCGCGCGCGCCGCATGTACGAGCGCGTCTTGGGCGTGAGCCCCGACGAGGCCGAGGCGGCCCGGCGCCTGATCTCGCTCTATGCCGCCAGCAGCGCCTGGGAGAAGATCCCCGAGGCGTTCGGCGTGTTGCACCGCTCGGGGGCCGACGAGCGCGACGTGGTGGCGCTCTTGCTGTCGCTGGAGGCGCCGGCCGTCGCCGAGGGGGCCATCGAGGTGTTCGTGGTGCTGACCGACGGCGTGCTCGCCCGCGACAGCCTCGACCCCGGTCGGATGCGGCAGGTGCTGCTGTCGCGCGCCCGCGCGCTGTCGACCAGCCCGGCGCATCGCGACGAGGTGGCCGAGATCTACCGGCGGGTGCTGGAGAGCGGCGCCGAGGACGTCCAGGCCGCCGCCGAGGCCTTCACGGTGTTCCTGGCCACCAACGAGCTGACGCCGGCGCGGGTCGCCGATCGACGCTGGCTCTTCGAGTGGCGCGCGTCGCGGGCCACGGACCCGACCACGGTGCTGATTGCCTGGGCGCTGGCCGAAGAGACCACGCTGGGCAACCCGGCGGCCGCCATCGAGCTGTACAAGCGGGTGCTCGATCGCGATCCCGAGCGACTCGATGCTTTGTCTCAGCTGGCGCGCCTGCAGTCCACCCACGGCGACGCCGAGGGCGCGCTGGCGACCCTGGCGGCGCTGTGCGAACGGGGCGAGGGCGAACAGCGCACCACCGCCGAGATCGGCATGGTCTCGCTGTGGATCGAGCGCCTGGGGCGGCCCGCCGATGCGCTGGCCACCCTGGGTCACTTGCTCGACGTGGCCCCGCAAGACGCCGAAGTGATGCGCCTGACGCGGGCTCTGCTCTCGTTCGACGCCGTCCGCGCCCAAGCAGCCGTTCTGCTCGAGAAGGTCGCCGACAGCGCCGAGAGCCGTGAAGCGCGCGCCGAGCTCTTGCAGACCCTGATCGACGTGGCCCGTGGCGTGGACTCGCTCGCCGACTCGCGCGTGCGCTGGTACGAGCGCTTGCTCGAGTGCCGTGAGGGCGACGACGAGGCCACCCTGGCGGCAGCGCTGGCCGGTGCGGAAGAGCTGCCCCACGTCTCGGGTCTGTGGGACGCCGCCGAGCGCGTCGCCCGCCGCGTGAACCGTCCCGAGCCCGTGGCAGAAGCGTACGGCCGGTGCCTGGACGGCGACCTGGGCCCCGACGTGGCCGAAGAGCTCGGGCGCCGCTTCGTCGAGTTCAACGAAGAGTGGTTCGAGGACGCCGAGCGTGTGATCGCCCTGCTCACTCGGGTGCTCGAGCTGTGCCCGAGCGCCGACTGGGCCTTCGATCGGCTGAAGCTGGCCTTCAACGGCTCGGCGCGCTGGAACGAGCTGTTCGCGCTCTACGACCGCGAGCTCGGGCGGCTGGAAGACGGCCCCCGCAAGCTCGAGATCTTGCGCGAGGCGGCCATGGCGGCCAAGGACTTCGCCAACGACGCCGACCGCGCCATCGACTATCTCGAGCGGCTCGAGCGGGCCGCCCCCGGCGACGCGCGCATCGAGGCGTCGCTCGAGCGCCTGTACGAGCGCGAGGGGCGAACGCGGCCGCTGATTGCGCTGCTCTCGCGCCGGCTCGGGCAGGCCACCGGCCCGAAGAAGAGCGACCTGTCGTTGCGCGTGGCGCGCCTCTGGCTCGAGGTCGGCGACCCGGTCGAGGCCTATGCGCTGCTCGAGCGCGTGCTGGCCGAGCCCAAGCCCAGCGCAGAGGTCCACGAGCTGCTCGAGCGTCTGGTCGCGCTGCCGGCCGCCCGCGACTCGCTGGCGCCGAGCGAAGAGTCGAAGAAGAAGAAGAGCCACGCCAAGAGCGTGCGTCACGCCGCGGCCGAGCTGCTACGCAAGCGCTACGAGGCCGACGGCGACGTGGCTCAGGTCGCGCGCATGTTGGAGGTCGAGCTGGAGCTGGCCGACACGAAGCAAGAGCGCGTTTCCCGGCTGGAGAAGATCATCCAGCTTCGGACCGACTCGATCGGGGACTATCGCGGCGCCTTCGAGAGCGTGGCCCAGCTGGTGGCGCTCGAGCCCCACGAGACCCTGCATCGCGTGCGCCTGGCCGAGCTGGGCGGGCGCACCGGGGACCACGCGCGGCGCGCCGAGCTGCTCGTGACCATCGCCGGTGGCTGCCAAGACGCGGCCGTGCGTCTCGACCTCTTGCTCGAGGCCGCCACCGTCCAGAAGACGGATCTGGGCGACAGCGGTGCCGCCGTCGAGCTCTTGCAGCGCGTGCTGGCCGAGGCCGGCGCCGACCGCGCCCGGGCGCTCAGCGCCGCGCGCGAGCTCGACCCGCTGCTCGACGCCGCGGGCAGGGCCGCCGAGCGGGTCAGCGTGCTCGAGCAGCTGGCAGAGCTCGAAGACGAAGCCGAGCGTCGCAAGGCTGCGCTGGGCGCCGCGGCTCGCGTCTCGGGTCGCGTGCTCAAGGACTGGGACCGGGCGATCCGCGCGTGGCGCGCCCGGTTGAACGACGACGCGAGCGACACCGAGGCGCTCGACGGTCTGGCGGACGCGGTGGCCGCCCAGGGCAACTGGGCCGATCTGGTGAGCGTGCTCGAGGCCCGGGCCGCGCTCTCGGCCCCCGAGGCCGCGCGTCGCGATCGCACCTTCGTGGCGCGCCTCTGGGCGGACCAGCTGGGCGATCCGGAGCGCGCCATCGCGACCTGGAAGGCGATTCGCTCCGACCTGGGCGCCGACGCCGAGAGCTTCGATGCGCTCGCCGAGCTCTACCGCCAGGGGCAGCGCTGGGTCGAGCTGACGGCGCTGATCAGCGAGCAGATCGCCGCCGAGGTCGATCCGAAGCAGAAGCAGAAGCTGTCCGTGACCCTCGGGTCGGTGCACCTCGAGCACACGGGCGATCTCGAGGCCGCGCTCGCTGCCTTCGTTGCGGTCGGGGCCTGGCAGAGCGCGCTCACGGTGCTCGAGGCGCCCGCCGAGCGGCCGCGCAGTCGGGCTTTGGCCGAGCAACTGCTGAGCGAAGCGACCGGAGCCTGGAAGCTCGGGGACGAGGCCGCGGGCGAAGCGGCGCTCGCCACCCTCGAAGCGCTGGGGCGGCGCCTCAGCGATGACGGCGAGCACGCCGCCCTGGTCGAGCTCTATCTGTCGGCGGCAGACCTTCCGTATCCGAAAGAGCGGCGCCGGGCGCTGCTGTCCGAGGCAGCGTGCCTGTGCTCCGATCGGCTGGCCGACGCCGATCGGGCGCTCAGCCTGTTCCGTAGGCTGTTCGCCGAAGATTCGGCCGACACGGTTGCCCAGGCCGTGGTCACCCGCTTCGCGCTCTTGCTCGAAGAGCAGAAGCTGGACGCCGAGATCGCCACCCTCTGGGAGGACCAGGCCCGGGCCCGGGCCGGGCTGGGTGACGCTGGCGCCGCCGCCGCGCTGTTCGCGCGCGCCGCCGACATCGCCGAGAGCCGCCTGGGCGCCACCGAGCGCGCCATCGACAACCATCGCGCGGCCGCCGATCTGGGAAGCGAGCCTGCGCTGGACGCGCTGGCCCGCATCTTCGACGCTGCCGGCCGGCACACCGATGCCGCCGCCGCTCTCGAGCGGCTGTGCGAGCGCTCGAGCCGCGACGAGCTCGGGGCGCGCACCCTGCGCCTCGCAGAGGCTCACCTGCGAGCCGGTCAACCCGAGCTGGCGCGGGCACGCCTGGAGCACGCCGTGGCCCACGCGCTCGACGCCGGCGGGGTTCGCCAGCGCCTGGCCGAGCTGTACCGCACGCAGCGCGCCTTTGGGCCGCTGGCCCAGCTCTTGACCACCGAGGCGCAGCGAGCGCCCGACAACAAGACGCGCCTGCGGCTGCTGCAAGAGACCGCAAAGATCCACCTCGAACGCCTCGACAGCCCCGACGCCGCCATCCCGCTCCTGGAGCAGGCCATCGAGCTCGACCCCGACGATCCGGCGCTCAGGCTGGGGCTGGCCGCCGCCTTCACCAGCTCGGGCCGTCTGGACGACGCCCTGGCCGTGCTCAAAAAGCAGATCGAGCGCTACGGAACGCGCAAGCCCAAGGACCGCGCGCTGGTCCACTTCCAGCTGGCGCGCACGTCGCTGGCCGCGGGCCGTCGTGCCGAGGCCATCGCCGAGCTCGACTTCGCCAACAAGATCGATCCCGCGCACCCCGGCATCTTGCAGGCCTTGGCCAAGCTGGCCTTCGAAGAGGGGCAGCTCGAGCGCGCAGAGAAGCAATATCGCGCGTTGCTGCTGGTGCTGGGCCGCGACGACGACGACGCGCCGAGCCGAGCCGAAGCGCTGCTGGATCTAGCCGAGATCGCCGGCCGGGCCGGCGACGACGTGCGCGCGGTCGAGCTGGTCGACTCGGCGTTCGAGGCGGCGCTCGAGAGCGTTCGCGAGGCCGACGCGCTGGAAACGGCGCTGCGCGCCCGCGGTCGGTACGACCTCTTGGCACGCTCGGTCGAAGGTCGCCTGGCGCGGGCCGAATCGCCGGCAGACGCCGCCCGTGCCCTGGCCGATCTGGCGTTCTTGCACGCCGAACATCTGGGCGGGCTCGCGGCGGCCGAAGGGCGCATCCGCGATCGGGCCCGGGCGATCCACAGCGGCCTGAACGAGGGCGTCGACAGCGACGACCGCGCGTGGGCGGCTCTCGGCAGGGTGTACGACTTCCTGGGCGACGCGAGCGCCGAGGCCGACGTGCTCGAGCGACGCGTCTCGGGCGCCCTGGCCTCTGGCAGCACCGAGCTCGAGCCCGACGCATTCTATCGCCTGGCCGAGATCCGGCTGCACGACGCGCCAGCCCTGGCGCGCGGCATCGAGGTCCTCGAGCGCGCCCTCGAGCTGGCGCCCGATCTGGCTCGCGCCGAGCGGTTGCTTCGCGACGCGCTCGAGTCCCAGCCCGACAGCGAGGCGCTCTCGGCGCTGTTCGAGCGCGTCGCACGCGCCAAAGGCGACGACTTGCTGTTGGTCGAGGCGCTGTCGAAGGTCGTCGCGCTCCCAGGCGCGCACACCGAGGCACTGCGCGAGGGCGTTGCCCTGGCCGAGCGGCTGGAGCGGAGCGACCTCTGCGAGGCGCTCTTGCGTTCGGGCGTCGAGCGCGACGCCATGGGTGAGGCGGACACGGCGTGGGCGCTGTGTGAGCTCGCCGATCTGTGCGACGAGCGCGGTGCGCTGCCCGAGGCGCTCTCGCTCCGCGAGCGCGCCGCCGGCCTGCTGCCGCCCGACGAGGCCCGAGCGCTGCTGCTCTCGGTCGCTCGCCGCTGGGCTGGAGAAGCCGGCGACGCCGCCTCGGCCCGCCGGATCTACGAGTCCTTGCTGGAGCACGATCCGGCCGACCGTGAGGTCTGGGAGCCGCTGGCCTCGGTGTACCGCAAGCTGGGGGCGTCCGAGCCGCTGGTCGAGCTGATCGAGCGCACGGTGCCGCTGGTCGAGTCCAGCGCCGATCGCGGGCAGCTTCGCTTCGAGCAGGCAGAGATCTTGCTCGACGAGGGGCGGTCACACGAGGCAACCACCATCTTGCAAGAGATCCTGGAAGAGGATCCGGGCCAGGCGCGCGCGGCCGACCGGCTACTTTCCATCCTGGAGCAGAGCGGGCTGACCGATCCGATCGTCGCGCTGCGCGTCACCCAGATCGACACGGCGAAAGACCGGCAAGACGTGCCGCGGCTGGTGGCGCAGTCGCTGGGATTGGGCAAGCTGCTCGAGAGCTTGGGGCGCGCCGACGACGCCTACGACGTGTACGTGGCGGTGCTGGATTGGGACAAGTCGGACCGCGAGATCTTGCGCGCGGTGCTGCGCCTGGCCGAGCTCCGCGACGACCCTTACGTGGTGGCAGACGTGCTCGAGTCGCTGCTCAAGGTGGAGCGCGGCGAGCCGGCGGTCGAGATCGCCTCGCGTCTGGTGATGCTGCGCACCGACCAGGGGGACGAGGAAGGGGCGCAGCGGGCGCTCGAGCTGGGGTTCGTGGCCAGCCCGACCACGGTCGAGCTCCGCGACCCGCTCTTGGACCGCTACGCCTCGCGAGAAGATTGGGCGGGCGCGTCTCGGGTGCTGCGCGACGCAGTGCGCGTGGTCCCCAACGACCGTGAGCTGCTGGGCCGGCTGATCGACGCGCACCGCTGCGCCGGCGAGTCGACGGTGGCCCTGGAGATCCTCGACTCGCTGGGCGAGATGGCGGCCGACCCGCAGGTGTCCCGGGCACGGGCCGCGCTGCTCTCGGACGTGGGCCGCGATGAAGAGGCCGTGCTGGTGCTGGAGGCGGCCTTCGGGCTGGATCCCGAGGCGGCGCACGACCTGATCCCGGCGCTGGAGCGGGCCATCGCGCGCAGCGACGCCGAGCGCGCGCGCGAGCTGGCGCTGCGCCTGACCGAGGTCCTCGAGCGCACCGGCGACGGCGAGGCGGCCCGCGCACGCCTGGTCGATCTGGGCAAGCAGTTCCCCAAGGACCGTGAGGTGGTTCGCCGGCTGGCCGAGCTCGAGGGCCGCGCCGAACGCTGGGACGCCGCCAGCATGGCCTATCGCAAGCTGATCGCGCTGGAAGAGGGTGATGCGCTGACCGAGGCGGCGCTCTCGCTGGCCGATGCCTGCGAGCGGGCCGGGCGCTTCGGCGACGCGCGGGGCGGGCTCGAGCGGGCTCACAAGCTGGCGCCGCACGACGCCCGCTTGAAGGACCGCCTGCGGGCGCTCTACGAGGCGGTGGGCGACAGCCGCGAGCTGGCGCGCTTCGTGTTCGAAGAGGCCGCGGGCGAACAGCAGGTGCAGCGGCGGTTCGAGCTGTTGCTTCAGGCGGGCAACCTGCTGCTCATGCCCGACGGCGATCCCGGGCGGGCGGTCGAGATCTTGAGCGAGGCGCGCGGCCTCTCGCCCGACAGCCTGGATGGGGCGGTGCTCCTTTCCCGGGCCTATGCCGCGGTGGGGCGAGGCGAAGAAGCCATGACGTTGCTGGGCGAGCTGGTGGCGTCGTTCCGCGGGCGGCGCGCCAAGGAGCTGGCGCCCGTCTACCGAGAAATGAGCCGAATCCAGCTCACCGAGGGCTTTCTGAGCGACGCCCTGGGCTCGCTCACCAAGGCCTTCGAGATGGACATGAAGAACGCGCGCCTGGCCATGGAGCTCGGGCAGCTGGCGCTGGACATGGACGAGACCGAGGTCGCCGCCCGCGCCTTCCGCGGCGTGACCATGCTGCGCGCCGGTGAAGAAGAGGGCGGCGAGCTGGTCACCAACGACGTCAAGGCTCACGCCAACTACCAGCTCGCGCTGCTCGCGCAGCGCGCCGGCGATCCGCGCCGTGCGCGCATGCTGGCGGGCAAGGCGCTTTCCGAGAATCCCGACCATCACCTGGCGCGCCAGCTCGTCTCCGAGATCGACGGCGGTTGACGATGCGGGCGCTCTCGGCTCTGATGCGGTCCGAATGAAACGTCAGAAACGTCTCACCAAGCGCGAGCGCAAGGCCCAAGACCCGACCCACCGCCCGGGCCCCCACAACCACTCGGAGCACATCCACTGCATCTCGTGTGGGCGTCACCTCGATCAGGCCGAGTTCTCCAGCACGCCGCCCACCGCGACGGTGATCACCTGCGATCACGGCTCACGCTTTCCGAGCTGCGTCAGCTGCATGCAGCACGCCGAGCAGCTGGTGATGGAGCACGACAAGAACGGGCAGCCGGTGAAGACCGCCGCTGCGTGGCACTGACGCCCGCGCGGGGCTGAACCGCGGGGCCCGCTCAGCGCTTGCGCGCGTCGGACTTGTTCTTGGCCGAGGCCTTCTTGCCGCCGCCGCCGCCGCCGCGATCCAGCCAGTGGAGCGCGGCGCGGTACATGCCGCTCTTCTTCTCGAGCGCCACCTCGTGACCCATGTCTTTGGGCGTCGAGGCGCGGGTGGCCACCTTGTGCCGTTCTAGCCACTCTTCCAGCTGTTTCGTGCCCTCGATCACGCTGTCGGCCTCGCCGGTGATCAAGTACACGCGCTTCAGCGTGCCAGCGTTCTTCTTCAGCTCTTCCAGGCCGGCGCCGCCCCAGTACGAGGTGTTCCCGGCGAGGATCAGCCAGCGATTGAAGGTCCGCGGCTCGCGCACGCCGACGTTCAACGCGACGTAGGCGCCTTCGCTGAAGCCCACCAGCGTGTTGCCCACCACCTGCACCCGACGGCCGTATTCCTTGCGGAGCGCCTTGAGGGTCGCCATGGCGATCTGCTGGCCGCTGTACCAGTTGTTGTTCCAGTCGCGGCCGTCACCGTGGGCGCTGGGGCCGCTGGGGCACACCACCCAGCCGAAGCGACGCGCCACCGGGGCCCAGCGCCGGCAGTCGCGCAGGGGGCTGCCGCCGCGCCCGTGCAGGTACATGATCACGGGCTTCATGCCCTTGCGCCCGGCGCCGGTGGGCTCGTAGAAGTAAGCCTCGCCGTGGCCCGGAACCTCGAGCTGCTTCAGCCCGTCGTTGCCGAAGTTCTTGGTGCTCGGATCGCCCTCGTCGGCCTTCTCGTCGGGCTCGGGCTTCTGTGCCTTCTTGCTCTCTTCCGCCGGCGGGCTCTCGCTCTCGTCGGCGTCATCGCTGTCGGCTTTGTCGGCCTTGTCGGCCTTGTCCGCCTTGCTGGGCTTGGCGTCGTCGGCGTCGGGGATGACCAGCTTGGTGCCCAGCTTGAGGCGCGCGCGGCGCTCGATGCCGTTCGCCTCGCACAGCGCCTCGACCGTGACGTTGTAGCGCTTGGCGATCTTCCCCAGGGTATGCCCGGCCCCCACCACGTGCGTGCGCTCGGCCGCCACCCCCGGGCCGGCGAACGTCAGAGCCGCGAGCAAACACCCCACTGCAAACGACACCCTCGACGACATGATCGGCCGAAGCGCTACCACAACCCGGCCTGCGGGGGGAAACCTCTGATCTCGGGCCCCGCGGGGGGGGCCCGCGGCCCTTGGATCTTCGGCCTTTCCGCCCCCGGCCCGGCGTGCTGAAGGGGAAGGCGTGCCGAGCACCGGGAAGCGGCCGGACAGGCCCCGCCACTTCAGCATGCTCCGGGATTTCTCCCTGGCGGACGTGATCACCCTCGCCAACGGGTTCGCGGGGACGGCGTCCATCCTGGCGGTGTTGAAGTACCTGGAGGTCCAGGACGCGCGTTTCCTGTGGCTCGCGTTCGCGGCCCTGCCGTTCGCGGCGCTGGCCGACTACCTCGACGGCCGCGTCGCGCGCTGGCGCCGGAAGAACTCGCAGCTGGGTGCCGACCTCGACTCGCTGGCCGATCTGGTGTCGTTCGGCGTGGCGCCGGCGGTGCTCGGGTTCGCCGTGGGGATGCGCGGCGGGATCGACGCCGCGGTGTTCGTCTACTTCGTGGGGTGCGGCATCAGCCGCCTGGCGCGCTACAACGCGACGGCTGCAGCGCTGTCCGACGACAGCGGGAAGGTGGCGTATTTCGAGGGCACGCCCATCCCCACCAGCCTGGGGCTGGTGTTGGTGCTCGCCATCCTGACCTGGCAGGGCCGCATCGCCGGGGCGCTGCCCGGCGGCACGGTCGAGCTCTTCGGGTTCGTGCTGCACCCGCTCACCCTGATGTACCTGGTGAGCGGCAGCGCGATGATCAGCAAGACCCTCCGGATCCCGAAGATCTAGCAACCCACCGGCGCGTGGCTCAGCGCGCGGGCGGCTACTTCGTCAGCTCCACTCCCGAGGCCACGAACTGCACTTCCTTCGCCGTCCCGTCGGGGTTCTTGTTCGCGACCTTCGCGCCCTCTTCTTCCAGGTGCTCGACATGGCCCTTCTTCATCAGGGCCACGTTCACCACCCCCTGCAGCTTGGCGTGGGCACCGGCCGAGTCGAGCGGCACGAAGAAGCCGTAGTCCTTGAAGGTCACGCGGGCGCCCCGCGCGTCGGCGGCGCTGCTCTCGGCGATCTCCATCCAGCAGCCCTTCTTGGAGCAGGCGCGTCGCACCTCGCCCTCGACCGTCACTTCTTTGCCCTCGAAGCCGTCGGGCTTGGTCAGGACCTCGGTGAGCGCCGCGGGGGCGGCCTGCCGGAGCGGCGCGCCGTACGCCTTGGTGGTACGCCCAGGCGCCGCGCTCGCGGCGGGCGTCGGCGCCGCGCGTGCGGTCTCGGCCGCGGGGGCCGAGGCCGAGCTGGGGGCAGCGGTTTCACACGCCGCCGCAGCGACGGCGAGCAGCACGACCGAAACGACGATGCGCATGGGGGCGGTTTATCCCACGCCGCGCGGAGGCGGCAAGCCTTAGCCCTGGACGTCGCTCGAAAGCGGCGCCAGATTCCGCCCATGTCGAACCGCCCGCGGGCTCTGGCCTTGGCCCTGGCCCTGGCGGGCGCTCTCGCGCTCGCGCTCGCTTCTGGGCGCGCCGCCGCGGGGGAGGGCGACCACGGCGCGGCTGCGAAGGCCGACTTCAGCGAGCCCGTCGAGGGGGCGGTGGCCCTCGAGGGGCGCATCCGCGCGCCCTGTTGCTGGAACCAGACTCTGGACATCCACGGCTCCGAGAGCGCCAACGAGCTGCGCCGCGAGATCCGGCGGCGGCTGAAGGCCGGCGAGAGCCAAGACGCCATCCAGGCCGATTTCGTCCGGCGCTATGGCGAGAAGATCCTGGCGGTGCCGCCGGGCAATCCACTGAAAGACGTGGGCGTGATCTTGTCGCTGTTGTTCGGGGCATCCGGCGTCGGAGCGCTGTTCATGCTGGCGCGCTGGCGAAAGCGCACGCTCGCCGACCGCGCCGCCGAGGCCAGCGCCGGCAAGAAGGGCAAGAAGAAGCCCGAGCGCGACGCCTTCGACGACCAGATCGACGCCGAGCTCGAGAAGCTGTGAGCCAGAAGCCGTGAACCAGGAGCCGCGATGAACGTCGCCATGTGGGGGCGCGCGCTGTCCGTCATCCCGCGCGTCACCAAAGAAGAGTGGTCCGAGCTCGATTTCGTCAGCAAGTGGCTGATCGCCACCCGCTCGGTCGTGATCATCATGACGGTGATCGCGGCGGGCATCGCCGGCCTGCTCGCCTACCGCGACGGCGCCTTCGACGCCGTGCTGTGGGGGGCGTGCACCGTCGGGCTGGCGTTTGCCCACGCCACCAACAACCTGGTCAACGATCTGACCGACCACAAGAAGGGCGTCGACAAGGACAACTACTTCCGCACGCAGTACGGGCCGCAGCCGCTGGAGCACGGGCTGATGACCACCGGGCAGGTGATCCAGTACGCCGTGGCCACCGGGCTGGTGGCGCTGGCGGCGGGTGCCTATCTGGTGACCCAGCGGGGCCAGGTCACGCTCACGCTGTTCCTGATCGGCATCTTCTTCGTGCTCTTCTACACCTGGCCGCTCAAGTACATCGGCATGGGCGAGCCGGCGGTGCTGGTGGTGTGGGGGCCGCTGATGGTCGGCGGCACGTACTACGTGGTCACCGGCCACTTCGACTGGCAGGTCGCGCTCGCCAGCCTGCCGTTCGCGCTGGGCGCCACCGCGGTCTTGTTCGGCAAGCACATCGACAAGCTCGAGGCCGATCGAGGCAAGCAGATCCGCACGCTGCCGGTGCTGCTGGGCGAGCGGCTCTCGCGCCACGCCACCAGCGCGATGCTGCTCTGCCAGTACGCGCTGGTCGGCTATCTGATGGTGACCCGCTATTTCTCGCCGGTGCTCTTGCTGGTGCTGGGCGCCGCGCCGGCGCTGCGCCTGGCGCTCAAGGCCTACGGCTCACGCCGCCCCGAGCGGCCGCCGCCCGAGCTGCCGCCCAACGTGTGGCCGCTGTGGTTCGTGGCGTTCGCGTTCCACCACACGCGGCGCTTCGGCATGCTCTACGTGCTGGGTTTGGTGGCCGACGTGGTCATCCGGAAGATGGGCCTCGTCGGACCCTGAGCGCCAGCCCGAGCGCGAGAGCAGAGAGCGCGCACCCGGCCGCGATCAGCGAGAGCAGGATGGGCACGCCCAGCTTCTGCCCCAGGCTCTCGGTCACCAGCCAGCGCCGGGTGGTGGCCAGGGCGCAGGCGTTGAAGACCATGTGCACGAAGAGCGGCGCCAAGATCGAGCCGCCCAGGTGACGGGCCACGCCGGTCGCGAGCCCGAGGCCCAGCGCGCTGACCCAGCGCACCATCCCCAGCCCACCGGGCATGTCGGCGTGCATCGACGCGAAGACCGTGGCGCTGACCAAGGTCGCGACCCCGCCGGTCAGGAAGAACCCGGCGGCAGCGCGCGCGGCCGATAGCAGAGCGCTTTGCTCGAGCACCCCCTCGGGCAGCGCGCCCGACGCCGGCGGCGGCGCCGGCGCCGCGAGCCGCTCGCGCGCGAAGTCGACCACGCTCTGGGCGGCGGACCAGACCGAACCGCGGAACATCAGCTCTTCGGCCAGGGGCGAGACCACGATGCCCCAGATCACGGCCAGGCCGAGCCCCGACGACGCCAGTTGCCGCCCGAACTCTCCGCTCTGTTCTTGCACCGCGGCCCGACCCCGCGCCGCCAGCTCGGCGAGCAAGGTCGGCAGCGCGACCCAGATCGCGACGTAGCTGACGACCACGTAGAGCGCGGGCGCGGCCAGCACCAGGAGCGCGCTGGTGCGCAGCGGAAGGGTCGCCAGCCCGAGCGCCGTCCGGGCGCTGGGCACGATGGCGAAGCTGAGGCCCAGGCCGATCACCAGAGTGAGCAGCTGCACCCCGGTCAGGTAGCCCTGAAGGCTGAGGCTCTTGGCCAGGGACATCGGCACCAGGCGCACCGCGTGCTCGGAGAGCAGGCTGAACGCCGCGACCCAGAGCACCGCCACCAAGCCGTGGCGCGCCACGTGGCCCAGCTTCACCACGGCAAGGGGTCGCCGTTCTGGTGCAGGAAGCGGCCGGTGGTCGCCAGGGTGAGCTCGTCGATGCGCGCGAGCAACCCCCGGGCAGAGTCGGCGGCGTCGATCAGGCCCTGACCCCCGGTCATCTCGGTGCGCACGAAACCGGGGTGCAACGTCACCACGGCGATCTCTCTCGGTGCCAGATCCCGCGCCAGGCTCATGCCCGCCGCGTTCAGCGCGGCCTTGCTCATGCGATAGCCGTAATAGCCGCCCGAGTCGTTGTCGGCGATGGACCCCATGCGGCTGGTCACGAGCGCGATCTTCGAGCCCGCCGAGAGGCGCGGCAAGAGCGCGCGGGTCGCCAGCAGCGGCGCCAGCGCGTTGAGCTCGAACTGCCGCAAGACGTCGTCGCGCCGAGATTCCGCCAGCGAGTCGGCGATCAGCACCCCGGCGTTGTGGATCAAGAGCCCGATCGCGTCCTTTGCGAAGCGCGCGGCCAGCTCGGCCTCGAACCCCGGGGTCGTGAGATCGATGCCCGCCTCGACGCGCACGCCCAGCGCGCTGAGCCCGGGCGAGCTGGTGCGACACACCGCGACCACGCTCTCGCCGCGGGCGCAAAGCTGCCGCGCCAGCTCGAGCCCGATCCCCCGGTTGGCACCCGTGACAATGGAATTGGCCATTCGTTCACCCTCTCGCGGACCGCGCTCGCACGGCCGGCTTCTTGCGTTTCTTCTTGGCGGGCGCGCCTTCGGCCGCGGCCGCTGCGGCGGGCTCGCCGCCCTCGCTCTCGGGCAGCTCGCCCCGGAACAGCTTCTCGGCAGCCTCGGCTGCGCGCTGCGCCTTCTCGGTCTCGCCGCGCATTTCCATCAGGAAGCGGCTCGGGATCTGCGGCCGGGCCTTGCCCCACTTCATCCGAGCTTTGCACAGCGTGAGCGTCAGAGTGTCTTGCGCGCGGGTCACGCCCACGTAGCACAGGCGCCGCTCTTCTTCGATGCTGCGCCCGTCGATGATCGAGCGCGAGTGGGGCAAGAGCCCCTCTTCCATCCCCACCATGTACACGTGGGGGAACTCGAGCCCCTTGGCGCTGTGCATCGTCATCAGCGTCACGGCGTGCAGCTGGCGTTCCTTCTTCTTGTCGTCGTCCTTCTGCTCGTCGCGACCGGCCAGGGTGGACTCTTCCAAGAACCCGAGGAGCGATGCCCCCTCGCTGCGCTCTTCGTATTGCGCCACGGCGTTCACCAGCTCTTCGATCGAATGCCAGCGGGCCTCGACGTCCCCGGGGTTCTTGTAGACGCGCTCGATCTCGGACTTGTAGTTCACGGTCGCGATCAGATCGCGCACCAGCTCGGCCAGGGGCATCGAGCCAAGGCGCGCCCGGTAGCCCTCGATCATCTGGCGGAAGGCCTCGATGCGCTCGCCCGCGTGGTGCGGGATGTCCCCCGACGCCATCGCCGCGGGCAGCACGCTCCACAGCGGCTGCCCGGCGGACACCGCCTGCTCGAGCAGCGTCTCGACGGTGCTCGCCCCGATGCCCCGCGGCGGGGTGTTGAGCACACGCAACAGCGAGACTTCGTCGGACGGGTTGGCCAGCACCTTGAGATAGGCCAGAACGTCGCGGATCTCTTTCCGGTCGTAGAACGAGAGCCCGCCCACCAGCTGATAGGGCACCCGCGCGCGACGCAGCTCGAGCTCGAAGGCCCGCGGCTGCTCGTTGGTACGAAACAAGATGGCGAGCGCGCTGGGCGGCACGCGCTCGGGGTTCTCGCTGTCGATCCGGTGGGCAATCTCGCGCACCACGCTCTCGGCCTCGGAGGTCTCGTCTTCGAAGCGGATGAAGCGCGGCGGCTCGCCCCCCTCGCGGAACGGGCGCAGCACCTTGTCGTGGCGGGTGGCGTTGTGCCCGATCAGCGTGTTGGCCAGCGCCAAGATCGGCGCGCGCGAGCGATAGTTGTCCTCGAGCCGCACCACCTTGGCCTCGGGCCAGTCCCGCTGAAAGCTCAAGATGTGGGTCACCTCGGCCCCCCGCCAGCCATAGATGCTCTGGTCGTCGTCGCCGACCACGCACAGGTTGCGGTGGCGGTCGGCCAGCGCCTTCACGATCCGGTACTGAAGCCCGTTGGTGTCCTGATACTCGTCGATCAGCAGGTGGTCGAAGCGCGTCGCCTCGGCGAAGCGGGCCTCGGGGAAGCGCGCGAACAGCTCTTCGGTCTTCAGCAGCAGGTCGTCGAAGTCCATGGCGCCGCTGGCCCTGAGGTGCTCTTGGTAGCGGCGATAGGCCATGGCCGCGAGCTGCTTCTTGTCGTCTTCGGCGCTGGTCTCGGCCACGTCGGGCGCGATCGACGCGCCCTTCCAGAAGCTGATGGCGTGCAGCAGATCGCCCGGCCGAAGCTTCTCGTGCCCGACCCGGATGTCCCGCAGCGCCGAGCGCGCGACGGTTTCTTGGTCACCCCGGTCGTAGATCGAGAACTCTTTCGGGTACCCCAGCTTGTCGGCGTGGCGGCGGAGCACGCGGACGCACAGCGAGTGGAAGGTGGAGATCTCGGGCCCCTGCTCGCCGCGCCGGCGCTTGCCGATCAGCGCCATGGCCCGGTGCTTCATCTCTTTGGCGGCCTTGTTGGTGAAGGTGACCGCCAAGATGCGATCGGGCTTGATGCCGCTCTTGATCAGCGCCGCGATGCGAAAAGTGATGACCCGGGTCTTGCCCGTGCCGGCCCCGGCCAGCACCAAGAGCGGCCCGGCGAGCGTGGTCACGGCGGCGCGCTGCGGCGGGGTCAGCTTCGGTTCGGCCATCAGACGAAGAGTGCGGTCGTAGGGACGGTGAGGGCAGGGGTCAAGGCCGTTTCCGCGTGGCAAACCCTGACGTCGTCGCCGGGCTCTGCTAGCTTCGGGCCGCTGGCGCGCATGCTGAGCGAGAGCGTCTTCGAAATCTGGCCGGGCGCCCACGCGCACTTCGGCTGCGGCAGTGTCGGGAAGCTCGCGCGGGCCGTCCGCGGGCTCGATCGGTCGCGCGTGATCGTGGTCGCCGATCCAGGCGTGGAGCAAGCCGGCGTCATCCACAAGGTGCGCGCGGTGCTCGAGGCCGACGGCATCGGCGTCGAGGTCTCGGCGGCGCCGCGCCGCATTCCGAGCGGCGATCGCATCGCCACGCTGGTCACGCGCGCGCAGAGCGTGCCCGACTCGGTGCTGGTGGCGGTGGGCGGTGGCTCGGTGATCGACACCGCCAAGGCGGCAGCGTTGCTCGCCCCGAACGGCGGCAACGTGGTCGACTATCCGCCGGGCTGTCGCCCCTCGCGGCCGGGCCTGCCGGTGATCGCCGTGCCCACCACCGCCGGCAGCGGCTCCGAGGCCAACATGCTGGCGCTGATGCTCGAGCCGCGCACCCAGCGCTTGTTCCCCATCGGGCACCCGAGCGTTCGGCCCGCTGCGGTGGTGCTCGATCCCGAGCTCGGCCTGGCGGCGCCGCCCCACGTCACCGCCGCCAGCGGCATGGACGCGCTGGTCCACGCCGTCGAAGCCCTGACCAGCAATCGACACAACCCGCTGAGCGACGCCCTGGCGCTGCGGGCGCTGGCCGCCATCGCCAGCTTCCTGCCGCGGGCGGTCGAGACCGGCAGCGATCTCGAGGCGCGCTCGCAGATGCTGTTCGCGGCTCACCTGGCGGGGCTCGCCGCCCAGAGCTCGGGGCTGGGGCTGTGCCACGCCATGGCGCACCCGCTCACCGTGCGGCTCGAGGTGGCCCACGGTCAGGCCCTGGCCACCTTCTTGCCGCACGTGATGCGCTTCAACTATGGCGTGGCCGAGGCACGCTACGCACAGGTGGCCATTGCCCTGGGCGTGGCCGCGCCCGGGGTGAGCGACGCCGAGAACGCGCACCGCGCCATCTCCGAGATCGAGCGCCTCACGGCGCGCATCGGCCTTTGCCGAGGCGCCACCGAGCTGGGCGTCGGCCGCGTGCTGTGCCCCACGCTGGTGGAAGACGCCATGGCCGACCTGGTGCTCACCGCCGCCCCGCGCTTCCCCGACGCAAACGACGTGCTGGCGCTGTACGAGGCCGCTCTGTGAGCGCGCCGGCGCGGGTGCCGGTCCGCTCGGGTCCGATTGCGCTCCACGCCGAGCGCTGGGGCCACGCGGGGCCGGTCGTGGTGCTGGGGCATGGCTTCGGCGGCAGCGCGCGCAACTTCCGTCCGCAGGCGCGGGTCCTCTCGGTCCACCATCAGGTGTTGCTCTTCGATGCTCGGGGTCACGCGCGCTCCGACGCGCCGGAGGCCCCCGCCGCGTACCGGCCCGAGTGCTTCGTCGCCGATCTCGGCGCGGTGCTCGACGCGTCCGGTGCAGAGCGCGCCATCGTCGGGGGCCTCAGCATGGGCGCCGGCGTGGCGCTGCGGTTCGCGATCGAGCACCCCGACCGCGTGAGCGGCCTGATTCTGTCGGCCTTTCCCCGCGCCGTGGACGAGCCGGCCCACGCCCCCTGGGCGCTGGGCTTCGCCCGCGCCATCGAAGAGCGCGGGCTCGAGGCCGCCGGCGAAGAGGTGATCTGGGGCCGCTTCGATCCCAGGACCGCGGATCTGATCAAGCGCGGCTTCGTCGAGCATCGGCCCTACGCGCTGGTGAACGTGCTGCGCGAGCTGATCGCGGTCCAACCGCCCCCGGCGGCCATGCCCGAGCTGGCCGAAATCCGCGTGCCGGCGCTGATCCTGGTGGGCAGCACCGATCTGCCCTCGCTCGCGCCGTGCCGCGCACTGGCGCAGCGGATCCCGCGGGCGACGCTGGTCGAGATCCCGGGCGCGGGCCACATCGTGAACCTGAGCCACCCCGCCGAGTACAACCGGGCGGTCGCCGATTTCCTCGGAACGGTCGCCGAAAGCTGAGAAATCGCCGGCCTCTGGCCCCCCAAGGCCCCGGGCGGTACGATGAAGGCCGTTCCGTGAACCGGTGCTCGCCCTTCGTCTTGGTCGCCGCTGCCCTGGCCCTGACCGCGCCCGGCCCGGCCGCGGCACAGGATTCGAAGGCCGAGGCCGCCCAGCGCTTCAAAGAGGGCGAGAAGGCCTTCAAGCGCCACGAGTATGCGGCCGCCGCCAAGGCCTTCGAAGAGGCCCACGCCATTGCGCCACACCCGGCCGCGCTGTTCAACGCCGCCACCGCCCACCAGAAGGCGGGCGATCTGGTGCGCGCCGCCAACCTCTGCGCGCGCTACTTGCGTGACGCCCCGGAAGACGACTCGCGACGCGAGAAGGCCAACGCGCTGATCGGCGAGCTGATGCCCAAGCTGGGGCGCATTCAGGTCAAAGACCGCGGTGCGAAGAACGTCGAGCTCGACGGCAAGGTGGTGGATGCCGAGACGACCTACGTCGATCCCGGCGATCACACCGTGAGCGGAGAGTTCGGCGACAAGACCGTGCAGCGCAAGCTCACGGTCGTGGCGGGCAGCCTGGTGAAGGTGGCCCTCGATCCGCCCAAGCGCGAGGGCGCGGCCCTGGAAGAAGAGGGCGACGATGCGCCCGCGAAAACCCCCGAGCCCGACGCGACGCAAAAGGCCGACAAGGGCCTGTCGCCCACGCTCTTCTACGTGGGGCTCGGCGTGACCGCGGTGGTCGGCGGCGTCACGCTGTGGAGCGGGCTCGACACCAACAAGGCCCGCGACGAATACGACGCCGATCCGACCCCGGAGGGGCTGGACGAGGGGCGCGCCAAGCAGAGCCGCACCAACCTGCTGCTCGGGGCCACCGCCGTGGCGGGGGTGGGGACCGCGGTGGTGGGCCTGTTCTTGACCAACTGGAAGGGCAAGCCGAAGTCGGCGCCGCCGCCGGCGGACGCGGGCCTGCTCGTCGGGCCGGGTTTCGTCGGCGCACGGGGGCGGTTCTGATGGCCGGCGCTTCCAGCGACGACGACGGCGCCACGCTCGAAGAGCTCACCATGAGCGAGATCGAGCTGACCCGGGCGCTGGACGCCCGCGAGACCTACGCCTCGAGCCCCACCGCCACCGCGCCGGTGGCCGGCGTGCCGCGCATGCAGCAAGTCGGCCGCTACGAGCTCTTGCTCGAGGTTGCCTCGGGCGGCATGGCCACGGTCTACGTGGGCCGGCAGCACGGGGCAGGTGGGTTCGAGCGCCTGGTGGCGATCAAGCGCATGCACCCGCACATCGGCGCCGAGCCCGAGCTGGCCGCGTCGTTCATGGACGAGGCGCGCATTGCCTCGCTGATCCGACACCCGAACGTGGTCGCCGTGCAGGACGTCCACGACGCGGAAGGCGAGCACCTGCTCGTGATGGACTACGTGGACGGTCCGAGCCTGGCCAACGTGATGCGTGCGGCGCGCAAGCGTGGCGAGCGTATCTCGCGCCCGGCGGCCATTCGCATCCTGGTCGACTCGCTGGCGGGGCTTCACGCCGCACACGAGATCACCAACATGAACGGCGTGCCGCTGGGCGTGGTGCACCGCGACGCGACCCCGCACAACCTGCTGCTCGGCACCGACGGCACGGTGCGCCTGACCGACTTCGGGATCGCCAAGGCCGCCGAGCGGTCGGTGCACACCGCCACCGGGCTGGCGAAGGGGAAGTTCCGCTACATGGCGCCCGAGCAGGCCCGGGGCGGGGCCATCGATCGGCGGGTAGACGTGTTCGCGATGGGCGTCGTGGCCTGGGAGCTGTTCGTCGGCGAGCGGCTGTTCAAGGCCGAGAACGACGCCCAGATCTTGCTCGAGGTCGCCGAGGGCAACTACCGCTCGCCCTCCAGCGTGGATCCGAGCATTCCGCCCGAGCTCGAGCGGATCGTGATGCGCGCGCTTGCACCGAACCCGAACGATCGCTGGCCCACGGCCGCCGCCATGGCCGACGCCTTCGAGGGCTGGGCGCGGCTGCATTCGGAGCTGGTGAGCAGCGCCGAGATCGCCCGCCTGGTGCACGAGTTCTGCGGCCACGCGGTGGTCGAGCGGCGCAAGGCGCTGGCCGCGGTGCTGGCTGGAACCCGCGCGCCCGCCGGGTTCCGCAGCCTTCGCCAGACGCACACTTCGAACACCGGCTCCACCGCCGGGACCAGCGCGCCGCTGACGCTCGACAGCGTCAAGGTGGTGCCGGCGGTCACCCAGGCCGAGCTGGCCGAGCACCAGCGTCGCAAGCGCCTGGGCCTGGTGATCGCCGCCGGTGCCCTGGGCAGCGTGGCGCTGGCGCTGGTGGCGCTGCTGGCCACCGTGGTCTCCAGCCGCGGCCGAGCCGCCACGCCGGTGGCCAGCGCCGGCCCTGCTCGATCCGCAGCCATCCCGACCGCATCGGCGTCGGCGGCGTCAGCGCGGGTGCGGGTGGTGGTCACCGCCGACAGCGACATCTCCGAGATCCGCGGGCCCGGCGTGAGCGGCGTGCAGTTCCGCGACAAGGGCGCCGAGCTCGAGCTGCCGCGATCGAGCCAGAGCGTGGTGCTGGTGGTCCGCCTCAGCGACGGCAGCGAGCTCACCGAGACCATCGTGCCCAACGACAACACCGCGATCCGCGTGCGCTCGGTGGCTGGCGCCGCGGTCAAGCCCGGCGACCTGCCCAAGACGCAGCCCACGACCGGCGGCAAGCCCACCGGCGGCAAGCCCACCGGCGGCAAGCCCACCGCGGGCGGCCTCGAAGCGAACCCCTACGAGTGACGCCGCGGGCGCCGGCGGGGGCGCCGCGGCCGTGCGCGCGGCTTGTACCGGCTTCAAAGTGACTGCATAGTGCAGGCATGCCGAAGACAGTCACGCTGCGCAACGTGCCGGACGAGGTGCTGAAAGAGCTGCGCCGCCGCGCGAAGCGCAACGGTCGCTCGATGCAGGGTGAGCTCTTGATGGTCGTCCGGGAGGCGACGGTGGATCAGCGATCTCTGGAGACTCAGCTGGCCGAGCTGCGTGGGTCGTTGCCCCGCCGCATGCGTCTCACCGAGATTCAGGACGCGATTCGCGAAGGTCGCCCTTGAGGCTGGTCGTGGACACGGACGTGATCGCCGCTGCACTGCTCGGCGAGGAGGCTCGCGGTTCCGAGGCTGCGCGCCTGCTCGCGTCGGCAAGCGAGCTGCTGTCGCCCGCGCACTGGAAGGCCGAGCTGGCAAACGTGATCTGGAAATCCGTGGTCTTCGCGGGGAACCCACCGGAACGGCTGAACGAGATCTTTCGCGTCGCCGAGTCGCTGCCCATCACTTCGGTCGAGGTTTCGGAGTTGTGGCGCGGCGCCGTGGCGCGCGCGATCACCTCGCGGCAGTCCGTCTACGACACACTCTTCGTCGAGCTCGCGCTCCGCGAGGGCCTGCCGCTGGCCAGTTACGACGCGCCACTCAGGAGGAAGTTCCCGCGGGTGGTGGCGCTTCCCAAGAGCTTGCTCCGGAACTGACGGCCCACCGCACCGGGCCGTCACGCCGGCTCACTTCACTGCGGCCCGCACTTGGGCTTCACCACGTTGCTGGTGTTGTTGTCGTCGCGACACTCGTTGAAGGTCTTGTTGTTGGGGTCGATCACCACCTTGGCCAAATAGCCGTCGGTGGTCAGGCCCGCCCCCGAGGGCACGGTGAAGTCGAGCACCTGGGTCTGGCCGGGCAAGAGCGCCTTGGTGGTGACCACGGTGCCGATCTGGGTCTGGGCGCCGCCCTTGTCGACGAACACCGCCACCGTCACACCGGCGGGCAGGCCCGCCAGGCCGATGTTGCGCACCGACACCTTGACCACGATCGGGTTCGAGCAGACCACGTCCACCTTCACCACCACGTCGGGCGCGTCGAAGATGCCCTTGTCTTGCACGTTCTGGCGGAAGTTGTTGAGCCAGGCCTGCGTCCAGTTCGGCTTCTGGGCGGTGGGGATCGAGCCGTAGACGTTGGGCGCGCTGCACGCGCTGTCGCGCGAGTCGCACACGTTGGTCACCGAGTATGCGTGCTGGTTCCAGACCGTGCGCGTGCCGACCCAGCTGTTCTGCTTGTCGCCGAAGACCGTGATGCCGCGGTAGGCCGGCTTGCCGGGCGGCGGCTTCCAGGCCGGCCGATTGTTGGCCACGTCGGGCTGGTTCCAGGGCGCCACGTTGCACTTCCAGCCGTTCGCGCTGGGGTCGGCGCCGTTCGACACCATCACGATCTCCGAGTGGCCGTCGCCGTCCACGTCGGCCACCAGCGAGGCCTCGGTGGCGGTGAAGCTGGTGGTGGGGGTGGCGAACAGGACCTTGCCGGTCTTGCCGTCGTACACCCACAAGAAGCACTCGTCGTTGTAGACCACCTCGGCCTTTCCATCGCCCTCGAAGTCGAACACGCTCGAGCCGGTGACGCTGGACGACAGATCGTGGTTGGGCGTGGCCCAGAGCACGTTCAGCTTCTTGCCCACGTAGTCGGGCTTGACCACGGTGTACTTGTCTTGCGCCGCCACGCCGACCTCGCGCTTGCCGTCTCCGTCGAAGTCCGCCACCGTCGGTGGGCCGCCGTTGCCGGTGCTGGGCAGGGTGAGGGGGCCCAGCTCGATGACGCCGGTCAGGCCCTCGAGCAGCCACATCTTGCCTGCGTCGACCACCACCACCTCTGGCTTGCCGTCAGCGTCGAAGTCGGCCACCGCGTTGTAGCCGTCGGTCACGCTGGCCGGCGCGGTCCACAGGGCGGTGCCATCCGCCTTGTAGGCGGTGTTGCCCGCCAAGAGCTCGAGCTTGCCGTCGCCGTTCAGATCCACGAAGAACGACAGCTCGCGCCCGCCGCCGCCGGCGTTGCCGCCGGTGCCCACCCACTGCCGCACGATGGTGCCGCCCTTGGTCGAGAAGAGGTTGCGCCCGTAGGCGATCTCCGGCGCGCCGTCGCCGTCCATGTCGGCGATCGCGATGCCGCCACCCCAGCCGAACGCGCCCGCGGCGGCGGTGTCCACCGGCTTGTCCGAGACGCCGAGCACCTTGGCTTGCTTGTCGATCACCGCGATGTGGCCGTCGCCGGTCATGGCGACGATGTCGATCTCTTTGTCGCCGTTGATGTCGCCCAGCGCCACCGAGAGCCCGGCAAAGCCCAGGGCTCCGGCCTTGGCCTTGTCCAGGCTCCAGATTTCCTTCCCGCTCTGCCCGTCGAGCACCCGCAGCTTCCCGGTCAGGCAAGTGCTGGGTGTGATGCCGCCGCACGAGCAGCAGGTCTGCTGGGCGTTGCCCGAGACGAAGATCACGTTGGGCGGATCCGTCTCGTCCACCTTGCCGTCGCAGTTGGCGTCGGCCACGCGCGCCACCGTGGGCGTGGCCCAGACGTCGGCGAACCCCGGGTACTGCTTGGGGGCGTCGTCGGTGCCCCACTGCCACTTCTTCACCGCGCTCAGCACGCCCGACGGCGGCTTGTACTCGCACTTCTGCACGCAGGTGCCGCCATCCGGCGCGCCGCCGTCGCCCTCGCAGATCGGTGGCAGCTTGACGCACTTGCCGTTGGCCGGGACGGGCTGCGAGCACGCGGCGCCCGAGTCGCCTCCGCCCGCGTCCGAGACGCCGCCGTCCGGCGCCCCCGAGCCCAGGGCCGTCTCGCAGTACTCGCCGGTCGCGCAGTCGGCGGCGGTCTGGCACGACTTGCCCGGCACCACGCACTGCTCGAACAGACACACCTCGCTGCCGCCGCAGCACGCGCTGCCGCAGGCTTGCTCGGCCGACGGGCAGCACTTCCCGCCGACGCACACGCCGGCCTCGCACGGCTTCTGGGCGCTGCAGTCGCCGCCGCCCGAGTCCACGTTGATGCCGCCGCCGCTGCCGCTCGCGCCGCTGGCACCCCCCAGCGAAGCGTCCCCCGCCATGCCGCCGGTGTTCCCCGCCGTGCCGCCTTCGTCGTCACCGCCGCACGCCGCCGCGACCAGAGCGGCCGTTCCCAAGACCCCGAAGCCCCAACGCAAGCTCGCCATACCAGAGAGGGTACCCGTGTCGCGGCAATCTGCGCGGTGTTTCTGATCGAGCGGAAAATGCCAGCCCAAAGAAAAAGGGCGCCGCCATCGCTGGCAGCGCCCTGATTCAGTTGGCGGTGAGCGATCAGCTCAGCGCGACGGCCATCATGATGCCGTAGGCGATGCCGCCCAGGACATACAGGCCGAAGATCACGTAGCCGACGATGCACAGCGTGCGTGCCAGCTTGATCTTGTCAGCGGCCGTGGCGGCGTCGCCCTTGGCCAGCGCGTCCTTGGCCTGCATGGCCATCCACACGTTGATCAGGCCGAGCATACCGCAGCCGCAGAAGATCGAGACGATCGACAGCGTGAACCACTTCTTGACGTGCGCCTCGAGATCCGGCGGCGCGCCGCCACCGCCACCCATGCCGGGCGGCATGCCGCCACCGGGCGGCGCCATCGGCATTCCGCCGGGCGGCCCCATCGGAGCACCGGGCATCCCGGGAGGCGCGCCGTACCCACCGGGTGCACCACCCGGAGGACCGTACCCGCCGGGAGGCGGTCCGTAGCCTCCACCTTGTGCCTGAATGCCGGTCTGCTGCTCCATCATCTGTGTGCTCCTCTTCTCCGCAGTTCGCTTTCGCTCTGCTAATCCAGTTCCGAACCCGCTCTAAATACGGCTGCACTGCTTGTGCGCGCCGCAGGGTAGCCCGAAAGCTCCGGAAAACGCCACTGTCCGCTGCAGGCTCGGGCCACACCCCGCGCCAATGGGCTAAGCCGTGAGAATCATGCAGCATTCACTCGGTTGGCGCGAGCAGCCGCGTGAGCACCAGGCCGTCGGTCTGGCCGCTCGAAACCGAGAGCTCGACGCGCGCGTCCAGGCTGGCACGACGATCGACGGCGCAGGCGCGCGCCGCCGCGTGCTGACCGCCGAACCCGCGTTCGATCTCTTTGCCGGTCGCCTTGTCGACGATCCGAACTTCGGCGCCGGCAGCGCCCGGCCCGAGCGCGAGCACGACGTCTGCGCAGCGCTGGATCGGAACCAAGAGATCCGAGTCGACGCGCCGGGTCTCGCCGAGGGTGACGACCTTCGGTGCGCCCAGCTGATCGAAGCGCGGGGCCGTGCCGCGCGCCAGCACCCGCGCGAGCAACCGCCCCGCGGCCAGCGGGTGCTGCGTGAAGAGCGGCGGCACCTGTCGCAGCTTCCGCGCCAGCACCTCGACGGGCCCGGGGCGCGCCAGGGCCTCCAGATCCAGACGGCGCTTGCCGGCGGCGCCGCACGCAAACAGCGTGGCGTGACTGGCGGCACGGTCGTGGGCGCTCAGCGCTTCGCCCGCCCAGAGCCACGCCTCGACCCCGGCGAGCGGGCGGCCTCCCAGCACGTCGATACGGGTGCACCCGGCCGCCAGATCGAGATCGGTGCTGGTGCGCTCGGCGATCGGCAGCTCGACGCGCAGCGCCGACCGGGGCGTGTCGTAGTCACCCTTGTCGAGGCGGGCGGCCAGGTCGGTCTTCACCTCGTCCAGCGACCGGCTGGCGCCCAGCTCGACGATCGGAATGCGCCCCCCGAGCTCTGCGCGCCCACCGTCTTTGGACTGCGAGAGCACGACCACCGCCACGCCACGCCCGGACTGCGGTCGCACCTCCAGCGTGACCGCGGTCTTGTCGGCGGCGCAGGCCACCAGGAATCGGCTGCGCCCGTGGGACACGGCGCGCCCCGCCGTGCGCCCATCGGCATCGAGCAGCGCCACGTCGAGGTGCGACACGGCTTCGGTCGGCGTGACCCAGGCGTCCAGGCAGCGCCCGGGCTCGATCACGGCCGAGATCAGGCTGGGCGTGCCCGGCTCGACCGGCAGTGCCGCCCGGCGCAGCTCTTGCCAGCGCCCGCCAATGCCGCGGCGATGGGCGCCCAGCGCGCGCTCGATCTCGGCGACCGCGCCGGCGTCGGCCCGAGTCGCGAACCCGGGAACGTCGAGCAGGGCGCCGAGCTTCGGGCCGTCCGTCGCCGCGACGCTCTGCACGCCGAGCGCCACGATGCCGAAGCCCGAGGCGATCCGGGCGCTGACGTAGATGCGCTCGGGGTGCGGTGGGCACAAGAGCAGCGTGGGGGCCTTGTTCGGGCGCTCGTCGGCGCCCAGCAGCGTGCCGTCGTCGCCGAACGCGAACAGATCGACGTCGTCGATCTCGCGCGAGCCGCGCGCCATCACCAGCGCGCAGGCCTCGGCGGGCACGCTGACGAAGCCCGAGATCCGGTCGCCGGGGGCGCCCGCGTCGGCTGCCACCACGCGCTGCTCGCTGGCGCCGGCGTCGCGCGCGCGGCGGCCGTCGGCGAGCAAGAACCGCTCGCCCTCGACGCGCCCCGGGGTCGGGCGCGC
>Ga0154020_10001652_pt1 | contig 27402 bp, 35 predicted proteins | sample Klosneuvirus_201_FD_109709 | JGI IMG/M metagenome (GOLD analysis project Ga0154020, IMG submission 109709) | Active sludge microbial communities from wastewater, Klosterneuburg, Austria - Klosneuvirus_20160825_MG | ecosystem: Engineered > WWTP > Aerobic digester > Activated sludge | place...
CCAAATCCCAGTACTTCATCGTCGGGATGAGGCACTATCACAACATGCAACTGAGACCGTGCATCAAGTAAATTCGATGTGATCATTAATTTTATGGTACGTATTTAAAAAATCGTACTGTTCAAGAAGAGTATGACGCTCATCAATTGTTTTGCAATTGTAAAGTTTTGGAAAAATAAAAGGATTTGTCGGGTGCACGCTGCTGTACCCGGTTGAAATCTCGAGATTTAGACTGCTCTTTACAGTCATGTCAAGAACCTTAAGATCCTTGTTGGTAGCAATAAGCGTACCAACCTTGACATCTTCGCTTGTATATGTCTCGGGGGTATTAATAAACCCCTCTTCAGGAAAAGAAAGAATGTGTTCTGCAGCCTTTCGACTCAAAAAATAGAACCCACCAGTAGCATAGTCTGCTGTGCTCACGTTTGGGAGATTGAAATACGACTTGTCAGTGCTATACTCAGTAAGCTTAAAATTGCGCCAGGGGACTTTATTACCCTTCCGAACCTCGTAATAGTTAATAGTGCCGCCGTAATCGTAACGGTATACCTGCTCCGGTAACGCTCGGAAATCAGTGAACGTATCCTCGTCGATTTTAAACATGTAATCATTATCGGTTTCTTCAATGAAGTATTTGATAATGTTGTAGGTTTTGTATGCGAGCTGAGCGTAGCTTTCCGGGCAGTTCTGAAAAATTACAAACGGATCAACCGGATTTACCGGTGCATGTCCGTATACAAAGCAATAATTAATTCCCTGTCTTTCAAGATGCCGTTGCGCAAGTATAGCTTGCCGCCGGTTTTTGCTGCAGGTGGTGACAAAGCAAATCGTGTTCATATTCCCCTAGGGCGAGGTAAGAGAACAGACGGCCAAACTTTAATAAGATCTGCGTAAGTTGTAGCAGATTCTGAGTGTGCAATAGCAGCATCGAGTTCTGTCTCGATAACATTGAGAATGCTATCAACTTCAGCAATCCCTTCGTTGTTACCCGTTGACATAAACTCTCTTCGATCAAGATCGAGAATAGTACGCACCTCCTCGCCCCGCTTGCCCATTTCATCAATCCATATCTTAGCAGCCCACTTAACAAATGATGGGTCGAGGCTCTTAACCTTGTCAAAATCGTAATAGTGAAATAACCGACAGCGATCAACAATCGCAATATTTGCAACATCTTCCACGATACGTGGAAGATGTATCTGGGTATATGTGTCCGGATGCGCTAGCTTGTATTTTTGAATGAGATCTAACTCAGGTGCAAAATTATCTTCTCGCTCCTGGACATACGAGATAACGGAAATCTGATCTGGTATAAAACTTTCTTGGGTGATCAAGTCCGTGCAGAAATTAGGTGTACCGGAAACATAATGAGATGTCCGTGCACTGTCTCGTACCTGCTCAAACTTAACAACTTTATTAGGATGCGAGAGCAGCCCTTTAAGGAACATAACCATCGACATACGTCAATTTTAGTTACAATAAGGAGGTTATCAAGTGTAATATGTCGTACCACCATCGGTACCCCATGCACCTGAATCAAGCTTCAACCTGTAAGGTACCCGCTGATACTTCTTTACTGCAGGGGTTGGGTTGACATAATTTTGAGCAACCGTTGTAACCATTACCAACCGGGTTGATAAATCAACAACCGTTACATCAAGAGAGTATGGCGCCCGTAGATTGCTTGCTATAATGTACCCATTTTCTGCGGTAGTATACGAATCAACTACAGTCGTCCCGTATCCCTTTACAGTGACAAGTAAGCTAATTTGTTTTAGCCCACTTGCAGACTGCCAGTTATTCGGTGTTCGCTCAACTGTATCACCATTAAAAGAAATTCGAATGCTTCCATCGTTGTTGGTATGATACTTGTTATACGTCTCACCGTATGCAGAAATAGAAAATGATAGAACTTGAGCACCAATAAGTGACCCCAACCCGTAATTTGTTGTGTTGCCACCGGCAAATAGAGCCGTACCAGATGCGTATGTGCGATACTTGTCAACAATTGCAGAAACGCTCGTCTGAGCAGTTGAAGAAAGAATAGAGGGAAACGTACTTGCATTTGCTGGCTGAATAACATTAATAGCGCTCGTTGCGCTCACAGTCATGTTATTCCTATCTCGAGCCTTGGCACCAATGGAGTATTCATTGATAACAAAACCGGAATCCAGCTGCGGCATTACTAGATTTCCTGAAAGTGCTATTGGCATGTTACTTTATCTTGTTGTTGAGTTCTTTAATTGCTTCAACAAGAAGCGGAATCAACCCATCGTAGTTGACAGCTTTTGACCCATCACCCCTAATGCTAATTATCTCCGGTAGGACTTTTTCAACATCTTGAGCAATAACACCTGCATCGCGGCCGGATCGGTGAGAGCAGTTCCAATCAAATGTAACTCCCCGGAGAGAGCAAACTTTATCAAGAGCGCTTGTAATTGGTGTTATATTCTTCTTCAAATTAATATCTGAAGTTGAGAATACAACAACGTCACCAGTTGCTACAATAGACCCCATGACACTGAGTGCAGATGTAAGAGTATCTGTACCTTTTACTGTTAACCCAACAAAATTCGGCAAAGCGTTAATACCAACCTTTGCACTTGTGCTATAAGAAGAAACAGTTGTTGCTCCTGTATTGTATACGAATGGGAATGGAAGATAACTGTTAAGCAGATTTGTTGTTGCGCTCCAAGTACCACTTGTTCCTGCAACTGTTGAGAACCCCGCGGCCCAATCATTACTATTATGCCCCGCTGCACCAAAAGGAGCTGCATAGATAATACCGTATGCAGATACATCCGCACCAATAGTTAGCGAACTGCCGAGATTTAGCCCTGCGCCAATATCTGCATATCCGTTTACCGTAATGTCACCATACACGTTAAGATTCCGCGGCGTGCTCCCATCACCAACTTGGGTATCTTGATTAAACTGCACAACGCTGCTACCAACTGTAAAATAGTTCGCATCAAGAGTAGTATTTACAAAAATACCAGTTGAGCTATTAACCTTGACCGAGCTTACACCGTTTGATGAAGTTACACTACCAATTAAAGGAATTCGCGCTAGCTCAAACGCTTCTGGTATGGCGGAGAGGGGATTCTTAGAACTCACATAGTGCATTATCGACGTATTGTTGTCGACAAGTAAATCACCAACATCGACGCCGTTCGCGGTCAGAGTTGTATAAATGGAGGAGTCGACTGCGGTACCGTTAATAACAACTGGGAGCACACCGTGCATCTTTATACCAACTGCGACACCACCGATAGTTCCATCTTCCTCTGCACCGTCACCAACATAGAGCCGCTTCGTATCAATATTGTATGCAGGTTCACCCACGTTAAACTTGACACCATCACCACCACCGGTGCGACGGATGACATCAAGTCCGCGCCTAAACAAAATTTTTGTAATTGTGTCTGCCATATTCGGAAATATTTATGCTTGACTCTAAATTTGAAGTACATACACTGCAGGTATGTCAATCGTAATTCAAAATGGAAATTCGGTCAAAGTCGTGGATAGCAATACTCGGCAAGCTCAGTATACTGTTAATCCACCTGGTACCATTATGGGTACACCAATGATTCAGGGTAAAAATCTAACGATGCAGGTCGCCGAGGGTGGTACTGTTAAGACGAAGATTTATGACGCTAAGACTGGGCAGCTGCAGGGTAGTCTGTAACTATTGTGCTATTTTACGAACCACGCAATAGCCAACCCTGTAGCAAACTGAAATGCTATCATCGCACCTATTGCTTTTGCTTTAAACGCTTCCAGCTTTTCTACTTTCGCGATAAGCTTGTCAATTTCGTATTGGTAGGAGACTCTCATTGCTTCAAGGGTTTGTTGCTTTGCAAATGACGTTTTGATGTAACCGATTTCGGTCATCACATCCTTCTGACCGTGTTCTAGTGTATCTAGTTTTGATAGCACAATTGATCTCCACTCTTTATGTAGTTCGGCTACGTTGTCTGCCATGATACCAGTACTTATGTCAAAAGGCAGCAAAAAATTACTTAAAAAATGCATTGAGGCAATTTTTGTTTTCCAATACAGTGTATAAATAATTTCCGCAAATATGAATAACAAAACTGAGTCAGTAAACTTCCTCTCTGAAATTTCAAATTTCATTTTTACTGACAAGTACGCACGCTACAACGAGATAATGGGTCGCCGGGAGACTTGGAATGAATGTGTTGACCGTGTTGAGAAAATGCACGTAGGTAAGTTTAAAAAGATTTTACCTGTTGAAGATCTCAAGGAAATATCCAGGGCGTTCGATTTTGTCCGGGAAAAGCGTGTCGTCCCATCAATGCGGTCTATGCAATTTGGCGGCAAAGCAGTTCTTGCCCATAATCCTCGCGTATACAACTGCGCTGTGCGCCATATTGATTCACCGCGTGCCTTTGCAGAGGTGTTTTACCTGCTACTGTGCGGCTGCGGTGTTGGATTCGGCATCTCAAAGAAATTCATTAACCGGTTACCTAACCTTGTCGGACCTGATGATAAAACTGGAACTGTTATCACTTATGTCGTGGAGGATGATATTGAAGGGTGGGCAGACAGTATTGAAGCTTTACTCAGTTGTTATTTTCGCAATACAGCCTACTCAGGTCGCAAGATTGTATTTGATTACAGCCGAATTCGACCTGAAGGGGCTCAAATTAAAACCGGTGGCGGCAAAGCGCCTGGTTACAGAGGTCTCAAGCGCAGCTTGCAGAAAATTAAAACCCTTCTCGATTACATCATCGAAGACAAGCAGCAAACCCGGCTTCACCCAATAAACGCGTATGATATCTTGATGCACTGCGCTGATGCTGTTTTGAGCGGCGGTATTCGGCGATCTGCAACATCAACGATATTTGACAAAGATGATGTTGAGATGATGAACGCGAAGTCAGCATTCACGGTTGTTAAACATACACACTTCTCGAAAAACGACAAAGGGAAGTACGAAGGAAATGTATATGTTGATGGCATCTTCGGTGGTATTCGCAAACAGAAATATGAAGTTGTACTTGAAGAGTGGGAGTATACAGCTCTTAAAGAAAAGAGCACAATTGGGTGGAACCATATTGAGCCGCAGCGTGCTCGTTCAAATAACAGTGTGCTCCTTCTTCGCGATACGGTAACAGAGGATGAATTTACAAAAATCTCCAATATCACTAAGCAATTTGGGGAGCCAGGATTCGTGTTCGCTGACCACCCCGATCAACTGTTTAATCCCTGCTTCGAAATTGGATTCTTACCTGTCACATCTGATGGAATCTGCGGTGTCCAATTTTGTAATCTGACCTCTATTAACAGCGCTAAGGTCACCTGTGAAAAAGACTTTCTTGATGCAGCATGGGCTGCGTCTGTTATTGGTACGCTCCAAGCGACCTATACTGATTTCAAGTATCTTTCAAATACTGCTAAGCAGTTAACAGAAGCAGAGGCATTGTTGGGGGTCTCCATTACAGGTGTAATGGATTCTCCGGATATTACCCTTGCCTCCGCTGTCCAAGAAAAAGGCGCGCAAGTTGTAGTTGATACGAATGCACACTGGGCGAAATTGCTCGGAATTAACCAAGCCGCCCGTGCAACAACACTAAAACCAGAAGGGACTAGCTCTCTCGTACTCGAAAGTGCCTCTGGTATTCACGCTCACCACGACCGACGATATTTTCGTCGCGTTCAAATGAACAAACACGACCCAGTATACAAATTCTTCAAGAAGCACAATCCGCATATGTGTGAGGAGAGCGTATGGTCCGCAAACAAAACCGATGATGTGGTTACCTTCCCGATTACTGTTTCGAGCAAGGCTATGATAAAGTCAGATCTATCTGCTCTCAAGCACTTAGAAATCATCAAATCCACCCAAAAACACTGGGTTAACCCAGGTCGTACTGCAGCAAATATAAATCCTGTATCACATAACGTGTCTTGCACCGTAATCGTAGACGAAACCGAGTGGGAATCGGTTTTCAAGTATATGTTCAAAAATCGACACTTCTTTGGTGCTGTTGCGCTCCTTCCAAAAATTGGTGATAAGATCTTCAAGCAATCACCTAACGAGGCAATCACTACACCGGAGGATGAACAGAAATGGAACAACTTCATCATAAACTACAAGCCGGTTAACTACAAGCACTTGCAGGAAGACGAGGATACGACTAAATTATCCGACAACCTTGCATGTGCAGGTGGTAAATGTGAAATACTATGATATCTGATGCAACCTTAATCACATTAACGGAAGACGAGACAATGATTCTAGTGGGGGTCTTTGCGCGAGCTATGGATACCCAAAATCCAAACATGGTTATTCAGCGAATCAAGTGGTGTACTCCTACTGGAGCCGCTAAAAAATTACAGCTTGCAAAAGATAGCGTGCTACCAGAATATCTCCCCATTCTAGAATCGCTTATAGCAAAAATCCTTAGCCGAGCCGCGGGTTGATTCTCATGTTTCAGTATCTACAATACTGGAATGAAGATCCTCAATCTCACGCAAGAACATATTACTGTCGCAAATACAGTCGCAAAGAAAATTAAAGACTCAAAAGACTTCACTCGAAACTGGAACGTTGACAATATTGCAGTAGGGTTACTTGGTGAGATGGCTTACGCGGAGATGACAGGTAATAAAGTTTGCACAGAAGTATGGGCGGATAAATGCGATGGAGGTATAGACTTCGAAGATGGTACTGATGTTAAAACTATTACTTGGACCGGTCCAAACCCAGAGCTTAAGATGAGTCGCCTGCCGCAGAAGACAAAGCGCAAGAAGCTGGTTCTTGCAGTATGCGATTACAAAAACGACCCAACTACGGTTCGGCTTATCGGGGAAATTTCCGTCGACAACTTCAAACTTAAAGCCCGCCTCAAGACATACGGTGAAAAGAGCTGGTATGCTGTAACCGAGCAAGATCTTGATACACTTTACGGTGAAACACCCTGTTAACTAGCACCGCCGTTGTTGATCGGGTTTGCAGGTGCTCGCTCTATTTCATTAACCGCTTTTGCTTGTTCACGCATATCGTCGTTTGAATCTGTGAGAGTCAATGGAATATTCTTGAATGTGTGCGCATGAGGAGCCATGACAATGCTGTCATCGTCAGCGCCGGTACCGTAAATTTTAATTGGCATAGCCGCCTCTGTGAATCCACCATACCCCGCTGATGTACCTTGAATACATGGTACACCGCTACCAAATACAGGGTAAACTCCTGAAGGCACGCAACCCCCCTCACACCCACCGGGGAGAGTAACATACCCAACGATTTGACCTGGTTGTGCAAGACCGAGAATACCTGGAGCAACAGGTATGGTGGAAAATCCATCTGGTCCCTTCTGCTCTGTAGTATAGAGTGGTACACCGTAACCAATAAGCGCCCCACGACCCGTTACATCTTTTGCAGCTCGGCCATAAACCTGAGTCTTATCAGTAATCTGCACTTCACCAGGTGCGGTAATATGGTTAACAGAAAGCTCTCCTTCAACATGGCATCCTCCACCGATAACCACGTTCTTGTTAACTCCAAGGGAGCTATCGATTAACACTTGTTTTTTATTTCGCTGACGAATACTGATAATATCAGCAACGATACTAATACGGTGCCCGCCATCAATGTTAATCTCATTTTCACTACCGATATTCACTTGCGTACCAGCGATGTTCGTAATCGTACCGGAGAAGTTTGCCGGACCAAATGACTTGAAAGTCATCCCACCAGCTCCTACCTGCACCGTATATTTGTTACACACATTTAGGTTGTAGTTACCACCAGGGAGGTCGTCAACATGTACATACTCGATAAGAGGTGTAGGTACCTGATTTTCATATACACCTTCCCGCGCAACTAAGATCTCAGCATTATACATTTTACCAACTGAATCAACACGTACAGAGCCAAAATCATTCATCACCATACCAATAGTCTCAAACTTGTGTTTTGTGATATCAATAATCTGCGAACCACCGAGACCCATCTGCCGTTCAAGCAGCGTCAATGTTGGTAGCTTGCTTTCCATGAGCGATTTGATAGAGGTTTTTAAAGCTTCAATGTTCCACTTGCCATCCATAGAGCTGGGAGAGATACCGGTACCGTTACACGCTGGGCAAGTATCTCCAAAAATTTTACCACGTGTTCCACCTGTTGTAAAATCAGCAGGATCTTGCATTAGCGCAGGTGTAATGTTGTCGAACAGGAAACTACCATCGCTCTCAATGGTAGTAACAGCAATCCCCGTTACACCGGCTTTTCCATTTAATCTCCAGTATTTTGACGTATTACCGGCACATACCGGGCACAGTGTAAACGTACCTTTACGCTGTTGCTGTGTCGAAGTAAAGTTTATACCGTTGCGGATAAGCGGAGCTGCCCGCTGAATGTCAAATAGCTGCTTAAGATTAGCGACGTCTGCATACGCATCCTTCCACTGTTTAAACGGTGCAACATTTAAGCTTCCAATTTTAACATACCGATTCCCGCGAACAATATCGTCAAAATCGTGCTGCACAAACTCGTTCTTATTGCCGCGAATTGTTTGAAACTGATCTCCTAATACGAGCTTTTGATCGTTATTTTGCGCGAATTCTATTGATACTTTGTTGGTAAACTCCTTAAATGACCCAGAAAAATGTGTGAGCTTTAAGGATTCTCGGTTATCTGTGTTTACAATCTTTAGAGTCCCACCTTTTTGATTGAACACATACTTATTACGGTATGTTTCGGTGCTTAGCCCCGCGGCATTAGCAGCGGAGAGTGTATTGTTCTCAAATTCACCGGGGTAGTCAACACCGCGACCACCTGTTGCATCATAAATTCCCTGCCAATCTGTATCAGAAAAAGAAGCTGCAAAATACACTGGCTTCATTGGGTCTGCATTTTGAAAGAACACCCAAACGTGTGCACCTACGCTAGGAACTGCAAAAGCACCACGAGCCTGGTTGCTATATGTCTCAGGAATATAGTTGTAGCTATACTTGTTTACACAGTTAACACCGCTTGTCGCTGTTGTAAAGGCGTCTACTACACGGTAATAATCAATATCATACTTGTTACCGAGCTTTTCACCGATAGAATCTAAGTTTTGCGAATACTTGGTGATCTTTGTTGAATCAAAATCATAGCTCGACGTCGAAGATACCAGAGTTGTACTCTTATTCGAGTCGCTAATGGTTGCAATAGACCGGGCAGCATTGTAGCGCCCGGTACTACTTTCACCTGCAAGTGGAGCAGCGCAATCAGCCCACGGGAGTAGATCCTGTAAGTCCTGGAGAATGTCGGAGAGGTCACTCTTAATGTTCAACCCCATGAATTTGAACCGCCGGTCGCGCTTAACTTCTGTCCATTTCTTGTAAATGGAGATGTTGACATGCGGAATAAAGACCTTAACCCGGCCGCGGCATTCTGGGTCGTTATTTTGAATTACGATCCCTAAAAAATTTCCTGTATAAGTCGGGTATTTCATGCTTGATTCTATGAATATTTACAACTATACTCCGATAATGCACATCAAAGTCAGCCACGAATCTCCAATCGAAATGCTCTGGAAGTCTCGACAATATAACGATTACGACTATTGCCTCGTCCATCTGATGGAAACTCGTGAGAAATATAAGGAGTACTTTCTCCGGGCTCGCAACTTCTATAATCGCGAGGTATTCCTCGATACTAGTGTGTTTGAACTCGGTACCTCCTTCGATCCAAAGAAATACATGAATTGGGCAGAGCATATTAACCCGAACCTCATGATCATTCCGGATGTTCTCGAAGATTACAAAGCAACCATCCAGAGTTGGGAGCAGTTTACTGCCGACTTCAAAGATCGCCTCGATAAGCTAGACGCTATGCGCATTGGTGTGGTACAAGGCAAAACGTATCCTGATATTCGTGAGTGTTACCGGTACATGTCTCAGCATGCGGATGTAATAGCAATCAGCTTTGACATGTCATATTTTGTACAAGATAAAAACGAAAACAAATTGAAGCAGATGTGTTACGGTCGGCCGGCTTTGATTCAATCGTTTATTGCGGATGGTATTTGGAATTGGCTCAAGCCTCACCATTTGCTCGGGTGTTCACTTCCGCAAGAGTTTTCGTACTATGTGCGAAACAACATCCACAATATTCGCTCTGTTGATACAAGCAATCCAATTGTACATGGGATGCACGACATCATGTACAATAGCACGTTCGGTCTTAAGGATAAGGTTAAAATGAAGCTTGCGGATATGATTGATCATATCCCGACAACCGACCAGCAGGTTGCAATCGAATATAACATCGACCAGTTTGCCGCAATTCTTCGAGGTGAATTGTGAGGTGGGTTGCGCTATTTTCGCAGACAGGCAGCGAAATTGTGGAGGTCTCAGAAGCTCTCGGTGACTATCCAGATCTCTGTATTACCAACCAGCAAGATTTGACAAAAATCCGGCACGAGCTCTACGAGAACTGTGCGATGAAAGTCACTGAGAAGGCAGTACCGCCGCAGCTTTACTATCAGCTGATCGGTACACCTACAGACACGATCGTAACGCTAAACGGGTGGTTGCGAATTGTACCTCCCGAGATCTGCGAAGCGTATGAGATGTACAACGGTCATCCAGGGTTAATCACAAAACACCCTCAACTTAAGGGAAAAGACCCACAGCAAAAAGCATTTGATTTGCAGTTGACAGCTTCTGGCTGCGTTATTCACCGAGTAACGCCAGAAGTAGATGGTGGAGAAATTCTCGCAGAGCAAGAAGTCAGGATTGATAACATGACACTACCCGCCATCTTTACGATCCTGCACAATACATCTGTCAATTTATGGGTAAACTTTCTGTCAAACAAACTATGAACTTTGAAGATATTAAACGGGAAATTGAAAAAACTTACCCGGAGACCTGCCAACTGCTCGACGAACTCGGTCAGGAGGAGTATGATTTATTCATTCGGAAGCAGCACGATTACGGTTCTGGTAATGTTACTGTTGGGCAAGATCTAAATGATCCAGCAGGTCGCCGAGTTGCATTATCTGCTCTCATCTTTCGCATTAACGATAAAGTACAGCGGCTGCTTAACCTAGTTGTTAAGAAAGGAGTTGCTGCAGCAAACGAACCCGTTGATGATGCATTTCGAGATATTGCACTCTTAGCGAAAATTGCACTCATAGTGGAGAAGAACAAATGGTCCAAGTAGTTGATACATGCATTTGGAAGCCTTTTGAATTTCGCGCTACTGAGCCTAATGCTCTGCGAATAGCGTTAATTCACCAAGCAAACTGCTTCAACACAATGGGGACCGGTATCGCAAAAGATGTACGTGAACGGTACCCTGCAGCTTGGGAGGCAGACATACAAACTCAACGTGGGTTGAAAACTAAGCTCGGTACCTTTTCAAATGCAGAGGTAATACCTAACCGGTTTATTTGCAACATGTACGGGCAGTACCATTATGGTCGAGATAAACGTTATACAGACTACGAAGCTGTTTACACGGCACTTGGAGATATTAAATTTTGGGCTGAGGGGTATGATATTGGGTGCTTACTCATACCACATTTAATGGGGTGCAGAAATGCAGGTGGAGACTGGCTTGTTATACGCGCGATGATAGACAGCCATTTCAAAGACAACCCTACAGTTTTAATTTGCAAAAAGTAGCAAAGCGTCTATAATCATCTCATGCTAATTTCTTTCAGCGGGGCACAATCTACAGGCAAGAGTACGCTGCTTCAAGCTTGCAAAGAATTGCCAATTTTTAGGGGGTTTATTTTTGTCGATGAGGTAACGCGACGTGTTAAGAAAGAGACTGGTATCGAAATTAATGATACTGCGGCGAATTACAACTATGCGCAAACATTAATTGTCGCTGACCACATCAAGAATATCTCTCTCAAAAATGCGGTTCTCGACCGGTGCATTCTTGACGGGTATGTGTATACCCGGTACCTGGCTGATCGTAGTAAAGTATCTGAGTATGTTGCCGACTTCGCTGAGCGTGCATATCTCGAGTTAATTCACAACTATGATATTGTGTTTTACACTGATCCGAAGATTCCACTTGTTGATGATGGAATTCGAAGCATAGATACTGGTTTCCGTGAGAGTATTATCGGTCGGTTTGAACGCGAGATAAAATTTCAACGAAAAGCAAATCGCAAATCTCGAATAGTTCGCGTGAAAGGGGCTCTCGAGGAGCGGTTAAAAACAATCACAGACACGGTAGCTAAATTTCAAAAAATATGACACTCGACAATACACAAGTCTCCCAGCATTTGGGCAAGACTAGCTCTTATAAAGCAACCTACGATAAGTCCCTCCTCGTCAGGGAACTTCGCCAAAATAATCGCGACCATCTAGGAATTCAACCCGGTAAATTACCGTTTGTTGGGTTTGATGTGTGGAATGCATATGAAGTATCTTGCCTGTTAGATAGTGGTGTTCCTATTGCCGCTTATGCGAAAATCACCTACCCATGCGATAACGATTATATCGTTGAGTCAAAATCCATCAAACTCTACTTGAACTCGTTCAACATGGAAAAGATGGGACCGAACTTCAAGAAAGCAAAAGAGACCTTGCAAGAGGTAATTAGCCGTGACCTCACGGACCTCCTGGGTGTTACTGTACTTGTCGGTGTATACTCTGCAAGCGTTAAAACCGGGCAGCACAACACACCAACATCTTGGCAGCTTAATAATAGCGTGTTCCCTACTCTCGAAGAAATTGTCGATACTTCTCAGTTAACGTGCAGTACGTATAGTGAGACGCCATTGTTACTAAAATCACAGCGAAGCAGTGCATCCGTTGTGCAGGCGTTTCATTCAGCACTCCTCAAGAGTAACTGTCGCGTTACAAGTCAACCCGACTGGGGCGATGTCTACATCTACATGGTAGGTAAAGAGGTAGTATCACCGGCTTCGTTGCTCGAGTACATTATCTCATTCCGTAATGAGAACCACTTCCATGAAGAGATCATCGAAACGATTTACACTCGATTACATACCCTGTTCTCACCGGAGCAGCTTGTAGTGTACGGGTTTTATGTTCGCCGCGGTGGTATTGATATCAACCCTGTTCGTGCTTCGAGCCAGGACCTAATCAACTCGAACATTACCAGTCTCTATTCCGGATGTATCCAAACCTGTCGCCAATGATTTATGAAATACCGAAAACGCCCTGTAGTTGTTGAAGCTATCACATTCGATGAGTTAGTTGCTCATGGAAAGTCTAGTGGTGCAAATATCGTTAATGGAATGCCGTGGTCCTTCACGTATGCTGGCCACACAATCACACACGAAACAGACGATTGCTATCTCATTCCAACTCTCGAAGGTACAATGAGAATGACACCGGGTGATATGTTGATCACTGGAGTTAAGGGGGAAATCTACCCCTGCAAGTCAGACATCTTTGCTAATACATACGAACCAGCATACAACTAAAAACAGAGGAACGCCGCGGGTAATAAGTCTGCGGCGTTCCTGTGTGCCTGTATAGCTTACATTAGTTGCTTACCCTTGTAGATTCCACATGCGTTGGAATTCTTGCAAGGAAGTGTATTGGTTGTATGGTGTGTTAAGTGCCGTAACCGTTGTTACGAATGTCTGCACGGGATTAGCAACAGGTGCTCGCTCTTCAAATGCGCTCAAACAAAACGGACTGAGCGTGACTGTCCACGTAAGACGCTGAGCACCAACAGCGCTATCATTACCAAATGCTGAGAGAGAGTGACTAGATGAAAGACCAGGTGCTGTAGACTTAATCATTACGGGGTAGGTATTATTGTCTCCTGCGCTAAAGAACCGACCCCACGTTGTATACTGGGGTGCGCCGTTCAGTGCTTGCTCGACTGTAATGCTCGTAATAAAAGCAGTAGTCGTTGCAGTTGTCGTTGTAAAAGCAATTGTTGCGTCAGCAGTAGTACCGCTAGCTGTCGTGTATGTGGTAGTAGTTAGCGCATCGATACCGTCGCTCTGCTTCACAAGGGTTACGTTCATGTAGATATTTATTACTCGCTGCTACCATTTCTCACAAAAAAAGACCCTTGGGGATTGCTCCCCAAGGGATTTGAATCGCTAACCTCGTTATCAGAAGTACACGGACTGAGTACCAGGCTGGAAGGCGGTACCGAGACCCTGTAGGATGATGACGTGGTAGTACAGATTTGCTCCAAAGATGTTATCCACAACACCGTAGCGGGTCAAGAGACCAACACGGGGTGCGAAGTCGTTTGGACCGATTGTACGTTGAACCATGACAGGAATGTATGGGCAATAGATGATACCAGTGTCGTAAAACTCTGGCCCCTTGTAACCCAACAACGCGTATTCGAGACGTGTCGAACGCTGTGTAGCATAGTTCCCGGTAAGGGGATAACTTGGCTGCGTAGCAAATTCGGCTTGTGCCTCTGTACGTGTATCACGGTAAACGTTAAACCGACCACCCAACGAACCAACCTTTGCAACTCCGACTGGCTGTGTGTTAACACTGCCCTGTACTGGCAACCACTGGAACTCAGGCAACATTTCAAGAATTGCGCACACACGAGGTGTTGCAACGATGAAGTTGGCCGCGCCACGGCGGTTGCGTACAGCAATACGATTTGCCTCGATGATCAAGCGTTGATAGAAGTCGCGATTGCGTTCTACCAGCCAGCGGCCATCAGCACTTGCAGGGGACCAGACACTAAAGCCTGTTCCAAAGCCAGCGTTAAGGGCAGTTTGGATCATTCGGATGATCATTTCACGGTCGATTTCGGCCTGTAGCTCATAGCTCATCGCATTTGTAAGCTCAGTGTCGATATCAATACCGTTCATGTTCTTCAGATCTTGTTCCAACTCAACTGACCAGCGAGCCGCGAGACGACGAGTACCAGCTTCAACAGCAGTCTTCTCGAACGACACAACAATCTGCGGAATGTTGCTGGACAACTCAAACTGGCTGAGCAGAGCAGCGACACCCATATCTTGCTGGGCGATCGTGTAGTAGCTGTTACCTGACAACTGCGAACTGGACGTGCCAGTGAAGCGGGTGTCAAGATACTGGTAACCCAACTCGGGATTACCGGACAAGGCTTGGTTTAGATTGGATTGAGCAAGCGTGTTAGCAGCCAGACTTCCGTCGGACCCCTTCGCGTTTGTCGCACCAAGAGCCGTGCCTTCGTATTTGTAACGGAGGGCAAAAGCTAGTCCAACGGGACCCGACATGGGCTGCACACCAACGATTTCGTTAGTGATAAGCTCAGGAAAGGTACGGCGAATCATTGGGATCAGAATCTTTGGAAGACGTGCATCACCAGGCGCGTAGCTGTTGTCTTGGTTACCAGGGAATTGACCGGCTGTGCTACCATAGTTGATAGCAGAACCGAACACACCCGCAGTACCACCAACGCTATTTGTCGCTTCAAAGCACCACTTCTCTTGGTTTTCCAAGAGGATGGCAGTGTTAAGACGCGTGTGATCATCTTCGATTGCGCGGACATTGTCGGAAGCGTAATCCAATACTGGACCCCACTTTTCGGTCAATAGCTTTGCGCGATTCTCATCGATGTAAGCTGTCGTAGGACGAATACTATTCTTCATAATTTTTTAACTTTTACTCCTAATTTCTTCAGACCAATGCACTTCTTCCAAGTGCGCTTTACGATTTCTCGTAATCAGGTAATGTTCAGGTTGGAACCTCAAAAATGTTTTTAGGCCTTCTGCAACTCCTTCAAATAGATATTGAAGTGTGGTGACTCTGACGCTGGTGCTGGTGCACTCTCCGTTACGGTCTTCGGTGCGTCGACCTTAAGGCCTTCAGATTGCTGAATGGCTTGCTCTGTCAAGACTGCTGTCCGCTCTTCTTCGTTCTTGTTGAATAAATCAGCGACATAGTCGAAATTTTCTGTAATGTACTGCTCATCCTTTTCAGCGAGCATCTTCCTCATATAAGCCTTCTTATCTGCAGGTAGCTCAGCAGTCTTCTTCTCAATAAGAAGTTCAGCAGCAGTGGATTGAAATGATTCTTTGACTGTTACGAGATCAGCATTAGCCTTATCGAGGGCTGCTTTATACTCGTCCAGCTGAGATTTACCATCCAAAATTGCTTCACGAATAGATTCTGTAGCCATTGCCATGTCTACACCGAGAAGTGTGCGGAGCTGTTCAACGAGCTTTGCGCTGCGAATATTCTCAACAGCTTCCATAACTGTAGCAGTAGGGAGTTTTTCTTCCAGATACAGATCGAGGTACTTGTCAAGCTTGTTAACCATGTCAGTCTTAAAGCGCTTTGCGTCTTCGTTAATAGCGCGCTCATACTTCGTAACAACCTGCTTGAGTTTCTTGCTGTGGCTTGCATCAACAGCTTCCATGACGCGGTTTAGCTTTGTTGCATGATCTGCATCAACAGCTGCTAGAAGCTTTTCGAGCTTGCTGCTGTAATCTGCATCCTGCTTGTCGAGGGCATTCTCAACTTGAAGCTTAGCACGCTCATTTGCGGCACCCTCAACTGCAGAATCATATGCTGCCTTGATTTCAAGAAGCGTCTGCTCAGACAGAAGATCTTTTGTCGCTTCCTTCAAAACTGTTGAAATATCTTTCGCCATATTATTAGAGTGTTGACGCAATGCGAGCCTTCATCTTGGCCTCGATAACATCTGCTAAGTACTTATTAGCTGTGTTATATTTTTTCTCAGTGATTGCGCGAATAAATTGATAGAGACTGCTCTCCTTCAGCACGCTTTCGCGGCAAGGGCAGCCTGCTGGACCACGACCCATAAACTTCTTCTTGGATGCTTTCTTGGTAAATTTCTTGACGAATTTCTTGCGCTTGGCCATATGATTACTTATTCTTGAAGGATCCAATAAACTGCATGATTTGCTCTTTCAGGAAGTTTTCAACGTCTTTTCGTGGGAGTTTCGAGATACTCGACTGGAAATTATCATACAACTCCTCATATGATCCGTCTGCTGTTACAACGTATTGCTTACTTTCGAGAATTCCGTTTACGAACGCTTTCGTAAAGGACGGATCTGCAACACAGTCAACTGCAATAAGGCGCATACTGGTAACGCGGTTAACACTTGTACCCTCTTCAACAAGTTTACCGAGTGCACGTGAGCTCATACCGACTTGAACACCATCGTTGATTAACGAACGAACCAATAATCCCAATGGGGAGCTGAGGATCTTTGATTTCCCGTAATAGACATTACCCTCGCGTCGAAGTTCTGTTACAAGATGGCAAGCTCGTTCAGGGTTTACTTCTGCTGAGGCAGGATGATTAAGCTCACCCATAGCTCGCTTTGTAGATACCATTTCCCGAATATATCGATCTACTTCTTGCTGCATTTCGGAACCGGTGTAGATGCGTTTATTCTTGTTTAATGTCTCAGATGCCATGTAAGGACCCTGAATCCACATTGTACTAGGTTCTTTAGTATTCTTTTCCTCCACGAGAATCTCTAGATTATCATGGATCGGTGTTTCAGTTAATAGTCGCAGAGACATATCTTGTAAATTACTTATAGCTTTCCGTATTATTTTGTTACCAAAACCCTGGTTAATTCTTTCGTCTTAATTCGGATGTTTTTGGGTTTGAGGAATTTACCCTTCAATCCAGAGAAGATATCTACCATTGTTACAAGGGTATTCTTTTTCTTTGTTGCCGCTTCATTCTGATCGCGCGCGGCATCAGCAAGCTTTGACAAAATAACACCAGCGTCCTCATTCTCTTTTTGTTGGACAACCCAACCTGCGACAGAATCAGCCTTGATCACACCATTCGGATCATTGAGAACAATCACATACTCCCACTTCTCCTTAGGTTGCTTATCACCTTTATTCTCCTCAATTACCTGTTGGAGGTCCTTGAGAATGCTGCTCACTTTGGCAGGTTCAATTTTCTGGCGAAGCAAAGTTGCTTCAACTTCTTCTAGGCTAATGTTCATAAAATTAGATACCGAGTTCTTTCTCTGTTAAGATCAAGAACTTAAACTTATTACGGTCACACCATTGCTGCGCAGCCTTCCATTTTGCCGTATTTGTAACCCATTGTTGAGTCTCATACAATAAGGTCCGCTGTTTCTTTCGCTTTGACGCAACTGGTGCAACTGTTTGAGAGCTCGGTTTGATCTCAATCAGGTACTTTGTTATCTTATCCCCCTCTTTAATGATTACAACCCCATCTGTGTGATACCTGTGTGTCTTGTTATCAAGCGGATTAACATATGGTATGACGACAGCTTCAGATGCCCACTCGAGAATGTTAGGGTTATCATCACACCACCGGAAGAACTTACATTCCCACCCTGACCGGTAAACTGGTGTTTCTTTGCCAATGTATTTCGACGGGTTCTTCGGTCTGAAGACTCCTTGAAGATATCGGCCTTTACCGTTTAGTGGTATCATATTTGAAATCCTGTAAAGTAAGCTTAGGTAAAGATTTGAATAGGTTTACTTCATCTTGACCTGTCCTAAGACCTGGGAAATATTGGGAAGTGGTCTTTTGGGTGTAATCAGTTATGATACCAGCTGTCTTTAATCTTGATGAATCATCAATAGCAAACCTAATTCCGTTGATCTCGACAATAGCTCGTACATCTCCATAATTTCGCAACAATACTTTTGCACTGAGTTGAGCAACATTACCACTGCGAATAGCTTGTCGAATACCTTCCTCGGTGTTTAAGGTATAAGCTTCAAAAATAACTTTATTGTCCTTGTTCATTGGCGCCACCTAAATTCAATTAGATCACCAGTTTGAAAAGCATGCTTCGAATTGCTTTGGCGTTTAACTGTATAGTTGCCTGTTTTCTTAAGCCTAGCGAGAGTTGGCTGTGGTAGATTGACTTTTTGAAAGAACTCAAATTCTGAATTGCAAGTAATTGTTTCCTTATTATTGATCACCACAACAAACGGTTTAGATTTCGGGTCTATGTAAGAATCGCCTCGGAGTTGCTTCATAGTCTTACCCTTGTTCCAAACTACGAAGTTTTCCCCACAGCGCTCTTTCATAGACTTGCCTGCATGTGGAGAAATATAATTTGGAATTCTAAGTCGTTCTGCCATTGTCTTGCCGAGTTGTCGCTGTCTCGTCTTCTCTGAAACAATCTTATGCAGCTCTGTTTGATTTACATGGTCAAATGTGGTTGAACAGTTCTCAATAACGAGATTTGCAAATTCCTCTGAGTCGACAATATTCCAAAGTTTTGAATATTTTATTCCGGCTTCTTTGATAATTTCTTGATTTGAAGACTGCTCGAGAATAGTTGTAACCGTATTATTTCCATGCTTTTTGAGATGTCGCTGCCAATAAACTCCAGACCCCTTGTATGTAAAACATGAAGCAATAGTACCGCGATGGTAACAAAGATATTTTAACTTCGTTATCGCGTGCTGTTTGAGAAGTAAAAAATGATATCTCATTACCCGACAAAAAAACAGGGAGGCATAGCATCGCCGAATCCGGGTGAAGCACCAGTAAACAATTGCTGCTCGAGCTTATCCTTTTCTGCTAAGCCTTGCTCAAGCATACTTGTGTTCAACTGGCCGCCACCAAAGAGTGTTGTACCCTGATACTTACCGCGAATGGTGCCAACGTTAATCTTTGTCAATGCGAGCGCATACTGTTGTACCCACGGTTCTTTAATGATATCTCGAAGTGGACGTTCTACATAGCATGCTATGATAGCATAAAAACGACCAGTAGATCCTGATGTCCCTGGAGCTGGTGTAATTTGCAATACCTGTGTGCGTGGATCGAATACGTAGGTGCGCTTAAGGGCAAGCATCTTTTCCCGGATCTTCATCCAATCCTTCAACACATACCAACTAACCAGATCGAACCCGTAATTACCCATTGAGTAGCTAAAGTATGTTTGCTGCGCCATCGATTGCTCAATTGTAAACAATGTGTTAATATTCGCACTTGATCCCTCCTCAATATCATGTACATCGATCACTTTACGGTACTCCGATACGTCATAATCAAACGCATTGTTTGTCTTAGTTTGAGAGGTATTTGACTGCTGAAAGTAACCTACATATGAAGCGCTCAAGTTCGTTACACTCAAATAATCTGTAAGAGACAGAATTTGATTGATATAGATACCATCTGCAAAAGTTGCTGATAAAGACGTATTTGTAAACACTGATGCATCTATGCTAGAAATTGCAGGATATAACAGAGGTGCAGGTTCATTTATACGGTGAAACGTAGGTGTAATAGAGAAGAGTTCATCAAGCCTAATACCTGTTGTTTTATCGTAAAGCTCACTGTTAAATACCAGATACTCTTCCGTATACCCGGCATACTTGGTAAACAGCTCGCACGCTATACTAATATTCTCGTTGATGTTATCAACGTGCGCCTCGATGTTGAGAAGCGGTGCACCAAGTTGGCGGCAAATACGATCTGACAACCGGTTAAAGTTGTTGATCTTGCTGCTGAGGTTAGTGCTCATAAAAGCACTAATTGGGGTAATATCACTGCAACTCATATATCATTAAATCTGTACTCCTGCTGCGGGAGCGGCTGCAGCGTTTGGTGCTGGTGCCGCGGCATTTGGTGCTCCAGGTGCTCCTGCTGCAGGTGCTGCTTCACCTGGTTCTGGTTCACCTGCAGGACCTGGTCCAAACGCAGGCGGAATTGCTGAACCACCGCCCCCTGGTGCACCACCAAGCGGCGCTCCTGCTGTTGGTGGCTGCTGTGCTCCTGCCTGTTTCCAATTAGGACCAGCACCTTTAATTTGATCCAATTCCCAACCAAATTCAGAATCCTTGCGTAAGAATTCACGATTGGCGAGAATATCATGATCACTCCACCCGAGATATTTCTTCTGGGCGTATGTCTTAGAAATGAACTCGTTTTGAGTGATGTTGTTATACGACTCAAACTTCAACTGCAATTTCTGACTCTCACGAAGCTCGTAGAAGTTTGACGGAACATTAAATTCTGCTTCGAAAGCATGTTCACGTAATTGGAGCTGCTCCCAAACGCCTTTCAGTTTCAAATGGGTAATAAACCCAGGCTTAATACCGCTAGCCATCATCTGCTGCAGCCGAATGATAAACCGCGCGAATTTCAACTCTTCACGTAAGATGCCTTCACCATCGTTATACGCATCTTCCGGGTTGACACGTGTTACTGGAACCTTGAGTGACTTGTAGAGCTTCTTAACAAAGTACAGCAAGTCATCCAGCTGGCCGAGGTTCATACCACCAGCGAGTTTCGTTACAGTCGTACCTTCAGATCCAGCTCGCTTTGCGAACCAAAATGCATCGAGCATGCTCTGAGGATTGAATTTGTTTACGGTAGCATTTTGATCACCATCAAACGTACGCTTCGACCAATACTGAGACATCAGTTTTCGGAGATACGCTTCGGCTTTTGGAGGAGCCATGTTTCCAACATCAACGTTGAACATCAATCGCTCTGGTGCGTTTACTAAGCGATAAATGACAATAGAATCTTCAATAAGACTAAGCTGACGATAAGCGCGTCGAGCGTTCTCAATGAAAGGCAGGCGTAGGGTTTTGTTTTCATTCCAGATGCCTGAGTTCACATAAACCACCTGATTTTGATCAAGCGGTATCATCTGAATCTCTTTTACTTTGTTTGGGTTTTTCGAATCAAATATGGGTTTCCGCAATAGGAACCCCTTTACTAACATGTTTTGAACGTTGGAGTAAATTGGATCAACAACATCTGTAGGAATAGAAACAATTCCCAATACTCCCTTTGTAGGATGGTCCTTATGGATGATATTTTCAAAATACACCTCTGCATCAACCAAAAGCTGGCGAAAATACTCCCACCCCTTCTTGTGTAGTTCAAAAAATCCTATGTACTTCTCCCATTCTTTCTTAATGATATCCTGGTGCTCAGGTTTCACTTCCTGGTCCTTGAATATCAAATTGACAATTGTGCCATCCCGAGACACGTTAATACACTCGTCACAAATTTCATCCAATGCATCTGCAACTTCGGAGAATGCAGCCATGACACGATATTCCATGATGCGCTTACCTTTATCAGGTTGCACGTTTGCATACATGAAATCGTAATACTCTTTATTGCGGAGAACATTTGAAGCTGGCTCATCATATTGCACTGACGTTGCAATAGACTTGTTAATGAGATTCTCTTGTTGCTTGGCGCCTTTATTGTAAAAGGTTTCAAACTTTGGATTCAACTCCGCGATTCGGTCGATGGTCTTGTAGCCAGTGTAAGGGATGTTTGAGGCAACGAACCTCATCAACTCTCTACCGAATGTGCTTTCGCGATTAGAATCTACCGCCATATGCCTTTATTTATGACTGAAAAGCAAAGACTCTAGGGGTGCTGTGAATAAACAGCTAAGAGATTTTGTCAACTACTAACCCTGTGGATAATTGTACCTGACGACGGGCTACCGGAGAGGGTAACAGTTTCGAGTTCGTTTATTAATCCTGACGACACCGGATACACATAGGTAGAACCAGACATCTCTGCATATGTTGTAAGCAAGCTCTGGACCCGGTGATTCGCATCGATCGTGTAAATGATCCCGTTTGTATCACCAGTATCAGGAAATAACCAACCTTTGATGGTAAAGGACGTGTCCGCAGTTAGCTTGTACTTTTCGTTGGCGTTGATATCTGTCGGGTATGATAACCCAATACTCCCATTCCAAAGCACCTCTGAACGGATCTCATACAGATTTGAAAGATTAAAATCTGCCGGGATCTTCCAAGAAATAACAACATACGGGTTGTTATACGGAACGAAATTCGACAAAATCTGGTCCATGTCAGACTGGTACTTGGCAATAATCGACATGTTGATAGAAACATCAACTGGTACCGGCATCCTTATCTGTGGTGAAGTAGTCGCAGTCGAATAAAACTGCATACCTTGCGTTTTGTTAAAAACACGGTCTGTCGCTCGATTGATTGAACTGATGCTTACAGCGACAACAGGTAGTGTAATGTTCTGCGCTTTGTTTACTAGATCGTAGAGGACTCTCTGTTTAGGTGCATAGACATACCGGACCTGGATGGGATTAACCTCTGTTCTGTTGACATCATATCGTTTGATGATTATATTGTCAAAAGCCGAAACAAATCCCGAAACTAGGTCCCGAATTTCAAAATGGAATGCGGTCGCTTTCAGTGCTAATACTTATCAGCAAAAACGTTCGAGAAAATGCTTTGGAAGCTTATCTTTGGCGCGATGAAGTATCTCGACAATATTTCCATCAAGAATGTAGGTGACGGAGTAGTCGTTTGCTGTACGCGTAGCGCGCCCTGCTGTCTGTACCAAGGTGCTGAGCATCTTATCTTGATACCAATCTTTATCGCTATCGAACAACCGCTTGATACGCTTATTAGACAACGGGCTGTATGGTAACTTGATAATAATCTGGAATCGTGCGAGGTCGTCTTTTAGATCGACACCGTGCGTCAAACTCGGACTAACCAGAACGGTCGGCTCTTGAGTCTCACCATGCTCTTTAAGAATATGCTCGTTCTTTTCTTTCCCCTTACGGAACAAGAACCGGTCACCAGTTAGGTAGTTGTACATGTAGTCGCAGATCTCCTGGCTATGTGTATGCACAACACCCTTATCTGTCCCGTGCTTCTCGCAAATAGCTTTAACATCCTTACAGATCGCTGGGAGCAACTGTTTAAGGTTAGCGTAATTTAAACGGTATCGTGTTGAAACGTAAATCGGAGATTTTGCTGCATCGAACATCGAGGGTGCCTCAATATATTCGTAATCGGTAATGCCGAGTGTCTTGGTAAAGTTCTTATGGTCGACGATAGTGGCAGACATGAGCAGCACTTTCTCCGCACACCCGAAAATACTCTCTGCAAGCTTATTGACCCTCAGCGGTGTTAGCGTAACCCCCACACCGGTACGATCGACAATGTATTCGCAACTCGTCCAGGAGTCATCGACCTTCGTTAACGAACTGTGAAGATGCTTCATAAACGACAGGCGATTACGGTCAGCAACTGTCAAAATGCCACGATTTTTTTGCATCTTACTCTGGAGAGATTCAACTCCACCCTTTGCTGCATCTCGAATATCTGTAAGCCAGGCACGCACATCTATCAACTCATCGCTATAGAGTGGTTCGTATTCGAGACCAGCATGCTTTAATTTTGCATAGGTAACTTCTGCTGAGAATTGCTTGACGAGCTCCTCTTCTAATTCTGACGCTTCATCGCAGATAATGTAATCACGGTGCTTAACGTGGTCTGGTAGCGCTTGAAACATCTTGTAATTGAGAGCTGTGAATTGCGCGCACAGTCCAGCATTTCGAGCATTGTAATAATGGCATCGGTTAACTGCCTGGCAATCATGCTTGAGTTTTGGAGTATAAAAGCATGGCGCGGTCTCAACGTCAAAACTTGGGTCGACATCACACTGGTAGTTGGTTTTGCCTTTAATTGTTAGTGTATCTGAAAAAATCGTCTGGTACTGATCTTGCAAAGCTTTCGTAATAGTCAGAGCAAATGCCCCGTGGCTGCCCTCTGCAAGACATTCCATATCGTTTGTATACCCGCTGAGGTAGTCTTGTTCAAAAGCTTCATAACTCATAATCAACTTCTTGAAATCTTCTGAAACTGGTTTTGAGTTATTAGCAAGAGTCTTAGCAAGCATACTCTTACCTGATCCAGTCGGTGCATTGCACACGACAAATTTCTTACCAGATTTAAAAGCGGCCTCGATTTTTTGAATCAAGGAGACTTGCTGTTCAGTAGGAGTATAGCCAGTCGGAAACTGGGCAATGAAATTATTAGCCACGGAATAATTATACGAAATTCTACGTTTTTCTCAACAGTTTTTTACTGATGACAATTTCTGTATCGTAGAATTTGGATGGCTTATTGTAGAAGTAATACAGCATCAACTGTTTCAACTCAGCATCTGAGTTGACAAAATTATCGATTTTATAAGAGATGAGAATACCGCTAGGTGTCTTTCGATATTTAAACGGGTAAGGCAACTCGAAAATAGTTAACCGAGTGCTATCAGCCTGCTGAAGTTTGAAGTTGAGGTAGAAATCTTTAATTGCGAATAGCGTCAGGCGCCCTTCTTTAAGCACTTTGTTCTTACACACAATAGTCAACTCCTGCTGCAAAAGCTGACTCATATCCGCCTCAATACTTTCAGTGCTAATATTCATCGGTTCATGAAATCTATCTTCGTTCGTGTCGTCATCAGCGCTAAGCGCGTGTTAAAGAACTTCCAAAATCCAACAGTAGGTATCGTACTAATTAACTCACACGCATTCATACTAATCAACCGGTAATCCTGCATAAAAATATCCCATGCGAGAACAAGATCTTTTTGATTGAGATCATACTTCTGCATTTTGTAAGCTGCTCGAAAATTTAGTGCAATGCGACCTTGCGGGCTTGTTAAAAGCTTCATGTCGCTTGTACAAAGCATGCGACGTGTCGGCGGTGCACCTTTTTTAGGCCGACGCCGCATGAATTTAATCTCGACCACATTACGCTGCAGGAGTGTTGTTAACGATGCTCGCGATACTCTCATTGTCGTTAGTTGAGTTACAGATACCAAAGATACGCTGCTCGTTGATAAAGATACCCTTATCGAGCGTACCATGCCCTTCGAGTTCAATATTCGCTATCGGCACGCCAAGATTATTCGGAAAGATGACGAAGTCTCCAACTTTACAATAGCGAGCTTGTGAACCAGCAAGAAGAATCTTTCCTACTCGCCATGCTTTGTTCTCCGTATTGTTTGGAATGAAAAGACTACCACGCTTGATAGCTGAACCATCTGAAGTCTCATCTGCATACTTTACGAGAAGAACATCGTCAAGAATCTGTTTAAGTTTAAACCCGTACAATACGGAGTCGAACGCGTTCTTTGGAAAAGCAGCGAGGTCGATCAGACTTTTCTGTACTGGTAGTGCGTCAATTGATACTGGCATGCAAGTAGTTATGCATGCACCACTCTAATGTCAACTCTTCATTTGCTGCATCATAGCTACTTCGCGTTGACTAATTTCCATTGCAGAAGCAGTCATTCGCAAAATTTCGTCGTCTGTTTCTTTTGTGGGCGTCGCTTTTGCTTTCTTAATATATGCAATTCGCTTATTGCGAAGCTTGGGATAGATAGACACGTAGAAGTTAAATAGCTCTCGCTTATCATGAAAAAGAGCGGCATACTTGTTCGTTGTCACATTAACAACGGTGGCCATCTCCTGAGAATACATTGAGATCCAGCGGTTAACCATGAATGGTTGGAATCCTTGTTCATTATCTACGCTCGTAAATATGGAGCGATCTTTGGTGTGTAAGATCGCTCCAACGTAATCAAAAATCGTATTCATCGATCAAATGTACGAAATTGCTCCATTCTTCGCAAGCATTGTTCTGGGGTTTCGTTAGGTAATATATCGTATCCTGACCCAGTTACTCCACCCTTCCACGAGCCTGACCCTTCCCCTACTTCTTGGTCAAACTTTACCCAAATGGCGGTGTTAACTTTTTTATACCACGGCCAGCACCGCAAATACCATTTTCGGCGTTCAACTGTTACTGTAGCGATACGCTCTTGTGCGGTACCGTCTTTTTTAAAGTAGATGTAGTCGAATAATTGTGAGTGTGTAATCTCTACTTGTTCTTGTTTTTTGTGACGTTCGAGCCAATCGGTACCTTTTACCGTGAACCGGTCTTCATAATATACACTCGCAAAGTCGTGACTAAGTACCTCTGTCGAATGCCAGTTAAACGTCCACGGCATTTCGATGTGCTTGCTCCACCTGCCCCACCGGAAGACGAGAGTTGTCATGTTGCTGAGCCGTGGATAACAATAAAATCCATAGCTGTTATCATCACTCGACAGCGTACACCGGCATTGCTTAGTGGGTAAATGGATATACGCAGTACCTAGCAACCACGCTACAACCAGCATGTCCCGCTCTTGGCTATAGGAGCTTGTGAGCTTGAGAGATAGATCCCATTTTCGTGGATGCCAACAAGATTCGCCCCATTTATGTCTCATAATTTAAGAAGCTGCTTAACGTTGTTTACTATACGCTCAACTCCCTCCAGCGTCCCATCAACCACTTCAAATCTGATCTTGTTTTCCGACAACAGATCATATATCTGAGTGTCGAGTATTTTTGCTTCTGCCTCGGTTTGATTTCGACCTTTTGGGTTATACGTCTTCTTTCGCTTGAGGAGCACGTTATACGTGCACATCTTATGATGTTCAGTAAGCGCAAGTTCCTTTAAGCTCTCTCGCTTCTCCGCATCGTATGCTAACGATAGAATAATTGGGCTATCAGTGACAATAACATCTACTTTCCCGAGCAGCCGGAAAATGCGGTGATACTGTTTACCAAATACGTAAATCTGATCTAACAGCGTGTGGTGCCGGTGTTCCCAGGTAAGATCCTTCGCGAA
>Ga0154020_10001653_pt1 | contig 27402 bp, 24 predicted proteins | sample Klosneuvirus_201_FD_109709 | JGI IMG/M metagenome (GOLD analysis project Ga0154020, IMG submission 109709) | Active sludge microbial communities from wastewater, Klosterneuburg, Austria - Klosneuvirus_20160825_MG | ecosystem: Engineered > WWTP > Aerobic digester > Activated sludge | place...
GAAAATTTTTACTGCTCTGGTAATCGCCTTGTGGTCGCTTGCCTAACTCCTTTTCGTTAAAATCACTAACGGAGGTTATTTTTGAAATCTTCTGAAACCATCCATAAACACCACCGCCAGCATGTTTAAAGTCATCGTTGGTCAATCCATTTTGTTCAATAATAGAAATAGCTTCTTTGGCTTTCGCTGCCACCGTTTTTACAAACTCAAACTTTCGCTTTCTGAGTTTAGTCAATAAATTAGGAAAGAAATTATCCGTAGAGACTATTTTAGATACCTCACCTTCAATCTCGCGATATTCTTCTTTAAAGATTTCGTCCGAAAAATTAATCAGGCTGCTGCGAACATCCCAGGATCGCTCGTTCGCAAGATTTTCGTTAGCAAACTCAACTACCCATTTGGTTAGTTGCTCATTGGTGCCTAGTTCATCAATCAAATTATCGATTACCTCTTCCATCACGGGTCCTTGCTCTACCTCCAACCGATAGTCGCCCACCAAACCCGCTTCGCGCGTGAATGACCGAATCACTTTTTGGAAAAAGGCATCAATGGTGCTGATAGAAAACTGTGAATACTTATGAAGTATCTCGGCTTGTGCTTCCTGCGAATACATTTGAAAGGTGGACGCATCCAACCCAAGCTCGTTCCGCAATTCTTCCGAGAGATCATTATCTCGTGCATTGGCAAAGTCGTCCAGGTATGCGAGAATGCGATCCTTCATTTCCTGGGTTGACCTATTGGTAAAAGTAACGGCCAGAATATGCTTGAAATAATCGGCCCGCGATTTAAGCGCCAATTTTAAATACTCCTTAGCCAGCGTTCGGGTTTTGCCCGAGCCAGCCGAAGAGCGATAAATGGAGAAGGTCTTATCCAAATCTGAAAAGGAAATACTAGCCTACGAGTTACGAATTTTGAAGCATAACCCATAGTTTTTGGAGATGATCTAAATTTCATATCTTGAACAATTAAGTGCATGAGAAAACTCTACTTTTTTCTTCCTAAGGTATTCTATTCATTTCCCATACAGTTATTGCTCAATAACTTCAGACGCAATCATGTTCTAATTCTTTGCTGGATTATTCTATTTGCCATGATTACCGGAAGCTTCGGCAAGTATCTGGGCATTCCTTATCTGTTTCTCGATCCGGAATATCTCAACAAAGTAAATTTTACAAGCTTCTTTATGATGGGCTTGCTAACGGCCGGCTTTACCATGGCTTTTCACATCACCAGTTATATTACTGACGGCCATCGGTTTTCTTTTGTAGGATCGCTGAGCAATCCTTTTAAAAAATTCACGATTAACAATAGTATTATACCCGCTATTTTTCTAATCAACTATGTGTATCAAATCATAGCCTTTCAAATCAGCAATGAATACAGCTCTAACACAGTTCTTGTTCGCAACCTAGCCGGGCTATTTACAGGATACATTGTAATGACCTTGATTTTTTCTATCTATTTTAAATTTACCAACAAAGACATTTTCAAGTACGTAGTATGCCGCATTGATGAAAAGATTAAGCAAAATGTAAAAGTAACGCGTGCCAGCGCACTGAAGAAGCTTGACATTGCGCGCAAAAAACAAGTTCGGGTTGACTACTATTTGAACGGATCGTTTCGTATCAAACCTGTCGAAGAGAATGTTTTTTATGACAAAGCAACCATAATTCAGGTCTTTGATCAAAATCATTTTAATCTGGTTGTTATTGAGTTATTTATATTTTTTATGGTGATGCTATTGGGCATCTTTAAAGACTACCCTGCCTTCCAAATTCCTGCAGCGTGTAGTTTTATGGTATTTCTTACCATTTTTGTAATGCTGTCGGGAGCCTTCTCGTATTGGTTTGGCGGCTGGTCGGCAACAGCAAGCTTAGTAATTTTTCTTTTTGTTAATCACTTGGTGGGTGAAGATTTCTTCTCAAAAAAGTACGAAGCCTTTGGATTAAACTACAACACCATTCCGGCCGAATACTCCGTGGCCACTCTTCAAAATCAACTTGACAGAACGGTGATGGAGGCCGATCGGCAAGTTATGCTTAAGCAACTCTCCAATTGGAGAAACAAATTTGCACCGGATGCTAAACCTAAAATGGTTTTTTTATGTGCCAGCGGTGGTGGCAAACGTGCCTCTTTATGGACACTCAATGCTCTACAGCATGCTGATAGCTTGACGCACGGAAAATTGATGGAGAATAGCGTACTAATAACCGGTGCTTCGGGTGGGTTAATTGGCGCAAGTTATTTCCGCGAATTAAAATTAAGAGAAAAGTTGGGGGAAAAAACCAATCCCTATGCATCTGCTCATCGCCAAAAAATTTCGAGCGACAATTTAAATCCGCTCATCTTCAGTTTACTCGCCAACGATTTGTTTGTGGGGTTTACCAAGTTTACCTATGCCGGTAAGGCTTATGAACGCGACCGTGCTTTTACATTCGAAGATCAATTGAATCAAATTACTGAAGGCTTGATGGATAAACCCATTCGCGCCTACGCGGATGTGGAAGGTATGGGCATAACACCGATGGTTATTCTGGCCCCTACCGTAATCAATGATGGCCGAAAAATCTATATCGCTTCAAAGCCAGTTTCATTTATGAATTCGGAAGAAATGAACTTTCCTGACTATCATCAATTGAAAGTGAGTGGCATTGATTTTCTTCGCTTCTTCAAAGAACAAGACTCGGAAGACCTTCGGTTTCTTTCGGCACTTCGCATGAGCGCAACTTTTCCTTACATAACTCCTAATACCACCTTGCCCACCGAACCACCTATTCAAATTATGGATGCGGGTATCTCTGATAACTTCGGTATGTCGGATGCAATTCGGTTTTTGTATGCTTTCCATCACTGGGTTGATGAAAATACATCGGGTGTAATTTTTATTTCCATTCGGGATTCTCCTAAGCTAGGCACTATTACGGCCAAAGGCGGGCAAACGATTATTGATGATATCACTCAACCGATCAGCAGTGTTTATAACAATTTCGAAAACTTTCAAGACATAGGCAGCGACATGTTAATTGGGCAAGCTCACTCGTGGCTAAACGTACCAATCGATCGGATTGACTTGCAGTATCAGTCAGAAAATTATTTGCCCATGTTACAAAACATGGATAGCATTAGGCAAAACAGCACCCGGGCTTCTTTGAGTTGGCGATTAACTACCCGCGAAAAAGATGGTATCACAAACGGCATTAACTCTGAACGAAATAGTAAAGAGTTAAAAAAACTACTTAAACTTTTAGAATAAAGGCATCTCTAAAAACTCCTGTTTCCATTATCTCAACCCCTGCCTCCAACGAAACGGTTATGTTAATTTGATCCTGATAAAAAAATACGTTGTTTTACTTTGTGAAGTTGCTTGAAACAACCTCCTACAAGTTTGTATTGATTGCTATCAGGCAAAAATTTTCTGGCGAAAGATGCTAAAAAAGATTAAACAAAAAATTATTCTATTTTATAGGTTACTGAGGCGTGAGCTCACAGACCAGGTAATAAGTCAAGGCAAGTTTACCATAATCCATGCATTACGAATTATCTATAAGGTAAGTAATACGTTAGTACCCCTTGCCACCACGGCCGCTGTTGGATTAGTTATTTATGATTTTGGTTTCAATCCATTTTATAGTCATGATGCCGGATTGTATCGCGCTCTTTTATTAGTGTTGTTGAGTTTTAAAATTCTGTTTGTCATACGCTTTATTGCTGAATGGGTTGAAGTAAAAAAAATAAAAGCACACCTCTACAATTTTGCTTTGGTTATTCTGGTTTACTATCTCCACCATGAAGCAAGAAAAATAGTTGCTACCGATATTGAAGCTACAACCGATTTGTTAGTACGAAAATTAATTTTCTATTCCGGCATTCTATTTCTTTTCTTCACAGAAGCATCCGGACTGTTAAAATATCTGTATCGCAGGCGGCAAAACACCGCATTTATTTTTATTGTAAGCTTTGCGGTTATAATAGTTGCGGGAGCACTTCTTCTTATGTTACCAAAGGCAACATTTGGAGGCATCAGCACAATCGATGCTTTTTTCACTTCGGCAAGCGCGGTGTGTGTTACCGGGCTCACGGTTGTAAATACTTCTACACACTTTACAGGGGTAGGAAAAATAATCATCCTCTTTCTTATACAAATAGGTGGACTGGGAATTATGACGTTCACCGGTTTGTTTGCCTACATGGCAGCAGGCTCAGTTTCATTCCATAATCAAATGGCCTTAAAGAGTATGGTCAGCAGCAAACGCATGAGTAATGTGATGACTATTGTAGGACGAATCATATTGGTAACTCTTTTTTTTGAAGCCATTGGCGCATTTTTGATTTTCATTTGCATTGATGAAAACCTATTCCCACAAAAAGAGCAGCAAATTTTCTTTTCAATCTTTCATTCTGTTTCGGGTTTTTGCAATGCTGGTTTTTCAACGCTTCCGGATGGCTTGCATGAATCAATCGTTCGATTCAACTACCCGATGCATCTAATTATTGCTGTTCTGATTGTTTTGGGTGGAATGGGTTTTCCAATAACATTCAATGTCTTCTCTTTCGTTCGAACCAAGGCTACTAATATTTTTAATAAGTTTCTTAAAAATCCTTCGCAGGAATATCAAACCCGCCTCATTCAGGTTAATTCAAAAATTGCCCTTGCTACTACACTTATCCTATTGGTATTTGGGTTCTGTACCTATTTCTTCTTTGAACAAGATGCTTCACTTGCCGAGCACCCTACTTTATTCGGTAAATTTGTTACCTCATTTTTTGGTTCTGTAACACCGCGCACGGCTGGCTTCAGCACGGTGGACTTAACTAAACTAACACTTCCAACAGTTTTGATTTATTTGTTGCTTATGTGGATTGGAGCTTCGCCATCCTCTACCGGTGGCGGAATAAAAACAACCACGGCAGCAGTGGCTTTTCTGAATCTTCGCACCATTATTCTTGGAAAGAATAGAACGGATGTATATCGCACTCAAATTGCAGAGCAATCCATAAATAAAGCGTTTGCTGTTATTCTCCTCTCTCTGGTAATTATTGGACTGGCGGTACTCATGATTTCCGTGAATGACGATAAGCACGGTCTTTTGAAAATTGCTTTTGAAGTTTTCTCTGCCTTTAGCACGGTGGGTCTTACCTTAGGCATCACGCCCGAACTTTCTGAAACAAGCAAAATGGTTTTAATCTTTACTATGTTTATTGGTCGTGTTGGCGCACTTACTTTGTTAATGGCATTTGTCACTGAAGTTCGGCAGCAGCCTTATCAATATCCTGTTGAAGAAATAATGTATTAACTTTTAGATTATGAAATTCATTGTATTTGGAATTGGAAATTACGGAGCTTCATTAGCCAGCAAGTTGGTGGAATTAGGTCACGAAGTTTTTGGAATTGATAATGAGCCTGCCCGAACTGAAAAACTGAAGAATCGAATTACCTACACGGTAACGATGGATGCTACCAACCGAGAAGCCATTCAAGATCTTCCTTTAAAGGAAGCCGAAGCGGTGATTATTGCCATTGGTGAGAATGAAGGTACTATTATACTTCTTGCAGCTTTGCTAAAACAAATTGGGGTAAAGCGAATAATCTCCAGGGTTACATCAACATTGCAAAAAACTGTATTAGAAACTATGGGTCTAACTGAATTTGTTTATCCGGAACAGAATTCAGCTGACCGGATGGCCTATCGGTTAAGCTTTGACGGCATAGTGGATTCGCATCGGGTGTGCGAACAATATCAAATTGTAGAGGTAAACATACCCGGCCGATTGGTAGGAACCAAAATTTCGGACGTTGATCTTGTAAATGAATATGGAATTCAGTTGGTATCAATTAAACGAAACTTTGAAGAGAAGAATATATTAGGTGCTACCCGGATGAAAAAACACACCTTAGGAATTCTTACACACAGCACTGATTTGCGAACCGGTGATACATTGATTCTATTTGGTGAATCCCAGAAAATAAAAGCCTTTCTAGAAAATTAAGAATGGATTCGAATCTCTCAAAAAAAATATTGTCGTTTTTTAAAACTTTAAAAATTTCGGCTCGCTTGCCTAAAGGAGTTGATGTACTTAATCCTTATAAAAACGCTGAAGCATTTGAATTATGTAGGCAGTTTTTTAGTCAATATTATGCTGATTCAAATTCTAGAAAAATAATTTTAGGAATAAACCCGGGTCGGTTAGGAGCCGGATTAACAGGCATACCTTTTACCGATCCAATTAAACTAAAAGACGTTTGTGGTATTTATAATACCTTGCCAAGGAAAGCAGAACTCTCCGCTGATTTTATTTACCAAATGATAAATGCCTATGGTGGTCCATCAAAATTTTATCAGAATTTCTACATCAGTTCAATATCGCCTCTTGGTTTCACAAAAGAGGGAAAGAATTTAAACTACTACGATGATAAAAAATTGACTACGCAACTCCATCCCTTTATACTTTCATGCCTCACTAAGCAATTAAAGTTTGGAATCGAAACAAAAAACGTCTATTGTCTTGGCGAAGGAACAAACTATAAATTCTTATCTAACTTAAATTCGGAATACAGTTTTTTTGAAAACATTATTCCATTGGCTCACCCACGCTTTATTATGCAATACAAAAGGAAAAGTATTAATCAATACATTGATACTTACCTGAAAGCTTTTGATTATCAATCAGGAGTTAAATAGAATAAATCTACATGTCTTGAAAGGCATGTTTTTTAATCATGCCCCCTCTAATATCATTCACACTGTTCTCTACCACAAAAGCATCGGGGTCAATTTTAGCAATCTCAGTTTTAAATCGCTGCAATTCAAGTCTGGTAATTACCGAAAAGATAACATCCACCTCTTTTGTTTGATGGCCTTGTTTACCAAAACCACTTTTTCCCTTTAAGATAGTGACCCCACGTCCTAATCTATTTGTAATTGCCTCCCTTATTTCATCACTTTTCTGTGAAACAATAAGAACACTGGTATATTCCTCTATACCATGCACAACAAAGTCAACCGTTTTAGAAGCAACCAAATAAGTTAAGATAGCATAGAGAGCCGTTTCGACATTGAGCATGTAAGCGGCTACTGAAAAGATAATAATGTTAAGTACTAGAATAATATCCCCTACTGTCAAGGTAGTTTTTCGACTGCTATAAATGGCTAGCACTTCAGTACCGTCAATCACACTGCCTCCGCGAATAGAAAGCCCGATACCAAGACCCAAGAAGAAACCTCCAAAAACCGAAATCAGTAATTTATCATGGGTAATAATTGGAAACTCAAACAATGCCAAGGCGACCGCCAATAAACCAATGGCTACCAATGTTTTTAAAGCAAACAATTTCGAAACCTGTGTGTAGGCAATAATTACAAAAGGAAGATTTATTAAAACTACCAATACGGAAAGGTCTATTTTGGTTACCACGTTTACCAAGAGTGAAATTCCCATTACACCTCCATCTAAAAACTGGTTGGGTAATAAAAATCCTTTTAATCCGAACGCTGCAGCGGCAACGCCAAGGGCTATAAATAGCGTATCCTTTATAGCGCGAACCAAATTAATTCTTTTTATTCGGAGTTGTTGAAGTTTCTTAAGTCGGGTTTGAGTACTCATACCTTACCAAGATAAAAAAATAAGTTGGGGTTTCACAAATTATACCTCAAAAAATTCCCGCTTTAGATTACCTCAACCCTGGCTCAGCTCTTTTTGAGAAGGTCGAGTATATTTTTATATCTGTGTTTCCGAATGCATCTTTGCGCCACTAAAAACAAAATGACTTCTCACGAACAACTCTTAAAAACTCTTGATCTAATAAAGGTAGAGCGCCAGGCTGATCTGGAACAATATCGCCAAAAGGTGTTACAACGTTCTTTAACTCAACGCGTGCGCGAAGGGGTAACCTGGTATCCCGTAAGGTTAATGCGCGATTACATTGGCACCGGAGAAAGAATTATTTTAGAACTGCAACGACTGCATCAATTAGATCAACCCCATAGTTTTCAAAGTGGCAAACTGGTAAGCCTGTTTTGCAATGCATCGGGCAAACCAGAAAAAGAACATACTAATGCCGTAATTAATTATGTTCAGGATAATACGATAACCATTACGCTAAACAGTGAGGACTTACCTGATTGGATTAGCGATGGTCAGTTGGGTATTGATGTAATGTTTGATGAAATGACTTACAAAGAGATGGAGTATGCCGTAAAGTCAGTCATTAAGGCGGAAGACAATCGGGTTGCTGAATTGCGTGAGATTTTTTTGGGCGATGCAAAAAATAAAAATAATACGAACGGCTTTAAACCAGAACATACAATTGACTATCAAGAATCAATCAACATTTTAAATAAAAGTCAGGTAAAAGCGGTTGACCGGATTCTACAAACCCAAGATGTTGCCTTCATTCATGGTCCGCCAGGTACAGGCAAGACCACAACGTTAGTTCAGGCCATTGTGCTTACCCATAAAATTGAAGGTCAGGTATTAGTATGCACACCCAGTAATGCAGCTATCGATTTGTTAGTTGATAAATTAAGTCAGCAAAATTTAAATGTTGTTCGCATTGGCCATCCGGCACGGGTAACGGAACAAACACTAAGTAAAACATTAGATGCACGCATTGCTGCGCATTCCAGCTACAGTGAACTAAGATCGCTACGAAAGCAAATGGAACAAGTGCGGGCGGCAGCGTCAAAGTTTAAACGTAATTTTGATTATAGCGAAAAAGCCCAACGCAGGCAATTAAAAGAGGAGGCTCGCACATTAAAGTCGGATGCTGATATGCTGGAGTTTTATATCATCAACGACTTACTTCAAAAAGCCGATGTAATCTGCAGCACGTTAGTTGGTTCTTCGCATCCCGTAATCCGAGGCCGAAAATTTAAAACCGTTTTTATTGATGAGGCTGCGCAATCCTTAGAGCCAGCTTGTTGGATTCCTCTATTAAAATCTCAGCGCGCAATTCTGGCTGGTGATCACTGTCAGTTGCCGCCAACCATAAAATCGAACGAGGCTGCAAAAGGCGGGCTTGCCCTTACTCTTTTTGAAAAAGGAATTGCCAAGCATCCGGAAATGGCTACTATGCTTCAAGTTCAATACCGGATGCATGAAGCTATTATGAAATTTTCATCTAAGTATTTTTATAAGGATGAATTGGTTGCCCATGCATCTGTAAAAACAGAATTGCTGCGACCTAATCAATTGCCAGTAGAATTTATTGATACAGCGGGTTGTGGTTATACTGAACAACAAGATCCGGAAACATTGAGTCGGTTTAACGTAGAGGAAGCCAATCTTCTCATTCACCAAGTTGAAAAATTAGTTGAAGAAGTTGGAATGGAAGAATGGCTCGAACAGAAAATATCAATGGGCATAATTACTCCCTACCGAGCGCAAGTTGATCATTTACTAAAACTCGCTGAGTCTTCACATGCATTGGAGCCCTTGCATAAACTAATAACAATCAACACGGTGGATGCCTTTCAAGGACAAGAACGAGATGTGATTGCGATCAGCTTCGTTCGCAGCAATGAAAAAGCTGAAGTAGGATTTCTAGGCGACATCCGTAGAACCAATGTAGCGATGACCCGCGCCCGCAAAAAACTTATTATGATTGGCGATAGCGCAACATTAGGTTCGCATCCTTTCTATGTTGAACTTCTAGAGTACGTGCAGGGTTTACAGTATTATCGAAGTGCCTTTGAGGTCTAATCTATTCTTGCAAATAAGAAAAATTAATTTTGTAATTAAGATTGTTAATTGAAGAGTGTAATCTTTTTATAACTAAGACTCACAAAATATCTTTTGGTAACACTTTCCGCGTCCAGGTTTTAATTCGCTTACCGGTTCCAACTTCTAAATCTGGATTAAACGCTGCAGTTGCCTCCCATGAATTTTCTGGTTTAAATTCCGTCTCCATTCCCGCAAGGACATTGCCAGCTATTTTCTTTGAACGAATAATGGTAACACACTCTGTGTTTAAATTCGCACTTCTTGGATCGAGATTGAAGGTTCCTATTACAGCTATCTCACCATCAATTATCATTGACTTGGCATGAAGACCAAATATTGGTTTATAGTCTAGGGCAATTTGTAATTCAGAACTCATAATCCTAACCCGTTCTTCTGCATCAGGCCTAAATTCAAAAATTCGAATGCCCGTGCTTAACAACTTCTTTCTATCAGTTTGATAGCTGCTAAAGGCTTCCACATTATCGGTTGAAGCGAGACTGTTTGTTAAGATTCTAATCTTTACACCGCGCTGAGTGGCTGATTGAAAAAGTTTTCGGCTCAACTCGGAAGTAATCAGGTAAGGTGATTGAATGTCGATGGTGTGTTTGGCATTTTTTAGCAACTCCATTAATGCACTGGTCGAAACTCCACCTCCGCCTAATCCTTGCGAACCATCATTCTTTCCAGGAACATCGGAAACAAACGAAACGCTGTCTACCCAAACCAGTTCATCATTTTTTTTGATGGAAGTAAAAACATTTGGCAGGTTTTCAATTCTGGTTCGCACTTGTGGCCAAAAGTTTTCAGGATTGCATGCATACGCATGAAGTCTATCGAACCGGGCTTTCTCAGTTATATTATTAGGTGCTTCGTCTGCTAATTCCAAAACCGGCACACTTAATGGACTATTCCAGAACTCAGTAAAAGAAGTAGTAACCTCACCAACTGCTTTTCCTATAAACAGCACATCGCGATCTCTGAAATTATATTCATGATCGTAATCGAAATATTCATCGGCAATATTACGACCACCTGTTATCACTACTTTCCCATCAACGATAAACGTTTTGTTATGCATGCGCTGATTAGCAGATCGGAAATCGGTAAGGAATTTCTTAGCCTTGCTGTATAGGTTCTTACCAAGGTTAACGCCTGGATTATAAACTTTTATCTCAATGTTTTTGTGCGAATCCAACGTTAGCACATCTTGAATATCTGCATCCACCATAATATCATCCACCAGAATACGAACCTTCACACCCCGATCGGCAGCACGCACTAAATAATCGCAGGCGATAAGTCCCACGTTATCAAAAGAAAAAATAAAATATTGAATATCGATTGATTGCTCGGCATACTCGCTAAGCCAGGCGCGCGTAATCATGGCATTGCCACCTTCCTCCAACACATAAACTCCAGTTTTGTCATTCATCAAGGGCGCAATATCTTCGAGCTCATGCGCGAGACTGACTGAATCATTTCTATGAATGCTTGAACAAAAATCTATCGCTTGCACGGGAATCTCTTTTCTTGTTTGCGAACAAGCATTCAATAAAATCAATAAAAGCAAAGGGTAGTATTTCATTTCTATTTGGAATTACATCTTAAACACATCATAAATCTGAGCAATGTTAAATCCATTCTCACTAACTAATTTTGCTTGTTTGCTCTCTGGGTTTAAGATTGGATTAGAATGATTTAAGTGGATAAAATAAATTTTCTTCTTCTGAGTTGCCGGCAGATCAGCAAACAACTTCATGCTCTCTATTATAAAAGGATGGGGTATCTCCCGAATGTCGCGGTTGTTAATTTCTTCAGCATCAAAGAAAGTAGCATCTATAAAAGCATAATCTATTTTATTAATTTCATCAACTATACTTCGCTCCCACTTCTCCCATTTATCAATATCCGGAATAAACAATGCCTTTTTTGTAGGTCCTTGAATTACATATCCAACTGTTTCCGAATACTCGTCCCGATGCGGAACCGTAAATGGGGTTACCGTAATAGTTGACGTAAGCTGTTCTGATTTTCCAATTCCTAATTCTTTAATCAGAATATTTTCAGTAGAAACCAATTGACCCCAAGGTCCATTTTCTTCCAGAAATTTTTTCATGCGCGGCATCGCATAAACGGGAATTCCTTTTGTGTTCATGGCTTCTTTGCCCAGGTACATCAATCCACTGTAATGACCAATGTGTGCATGGGTTACAAAAATTCCATCAGGCGTTTCTTTCACTTCATCTGCACCAAACTGTTTCAATATTTTCATTTGAATGCTAATATCGGGCGTTGCTTCAAAAAGATAACTGGTTTTGTTTTGGGGATCAATGAGACCCAATGAAACAACTTTTCTGCTTTGATCAGGATTTTGGAATAAATCTTTACAACACTCTTTTGTGCAACCTATGTGTGGGGAGCCTCCATCTTGTAAAGTACCCAAGATGACCAACGAAGTTTCCTTTACTGGGGAGGGTTTAAAGGCTGATAACTCATGCTCTTTTTGATTGCATGAGTACAGTAAGATAGCTACTATAATTATACCTTCTAATCTCATTCTTGCTTAATTTACCAGATACAATTTACAAGATACAAGTTATCTGTTGCTCGCTAAAATGGGTATGTAACCGTTCCTGTTTTCTACCTGTTTTTATTATGTTAAAAGTATTACTATTGGGAGTCTTAAAACCATCTTAGTTATGAAGAATAAATTCTCCTTTCTATTGATTCTCCTATTAGCCTTTGCGCTCTCAGTTTCTGCTCAGGACAAACTGAAAAGCATGCCCGGCTATAGCCAATATCAAACGATGGCTCCTCAAATTCGCAACTCCTTAAAATCGGGAAGTATTTCTGTAAAATGGAGCGATGACGGTAGTTCCTTTGAATACCAACAGAATAAAAAATATACAAATACTCCGTTAAAACTAAAAAGATAACGGAGGTTGGTGCTGCGCCCGAAATACAACCTCCAAACTTCAGGCGACCGGCACGTGGCAGACAGTTTGATTTTGCCAATTCACCCGATGGAAAATGGAAAGCTTTTACAAAAGATCGGAATATGTATCTGAGCCGTGCAGATGGCAGCGGTGAAATAGTTATTACTAAAGATGCAAACGATGAAAATCAAATTAAGTATGGGATTGCAACCTGGGTATATGGCGAAGAACTTCGACAAACAACTGCTATGTGGTGGAGCCCCGATAGCAAAAAAGTTGCCTTCTACAAATTTGTTGAAAAGGATGCAAAAAAATATTATGTGCTTCTCAATCAATTAGAACTTCAAGACTCATTGGAAATTGAAGCGTATCCAAAAGTAGGTGCAGATAACCTTCCTGTTGATTTGATGGTGTACGATGTGGATTCAAAAAAAAGTAACTCCGTTCGACATTCGTGATGGCAAACCTTTTAATGATGGGGCGCTGGGTACATACATCTATGGAATGTCGTGGACGCCCGATGGAAAAGAATTGCTTTACCATAGCACCAACCGCAAGCAGGATATTATGGAACTTCGCGCGGCCGATCCCGCAACCGGAAAAAGTCGCACCGTGGTGCATGAAGAATGGCTTGCCAGCTTCCCACAGAACACACCAGAAATACAAGTGCTAAAAGATGACAAGCGTTTTATATGGGCATCCGAGCGAAGTGGCTTTAGCAATTATTATCTCTATAATTTTAGCGGCAAGCTCATCAACACAATTACCAACCATGCGTTTGAAGTTGCACGCATTGTTAAAGTAGATGAAAAAGAAAATACACTTTACTACATGGCACGCAGTGGTGATAACCACATGAAAATGCAATTACATAAAGTGAAATTAGATGGAACAAAAGATGTGAGATTGACCAATCCTACTTTTGATCACTCCGTTACGCTTTCGCCTGATAATAAATTCTTTATTGATGTAGCACAAACACACGACACTGCACCTTTCACCAACCTGATCGACTCAAAAGGAAAAGTAATTGCTGAGTTGGCCAAGAGCGACCTAAGTAAGTTTGAGGAATTAGGTTTAAAAAAAGTTGAAGTATTTACATTCACTTCCGTGGATGGTGTTACCCAACTTCATGGCATGATTCACTTTCCATCAACCTTTGATCCCTCAAAAAAATATCCAGTCATCTTGAGTAATTATGGTGGCCCTGCTACCAATGCGTTCAGAGAAACATTTACATTACCCGATGCACTCACCGAATACGGATTTATTGTGTTGAACATTGATGGCAGGAATGTAGGCGGCCGAGGAAAAAAACTTTTAGATCAACTTTATGGTAACCTCGGTATTGTAGAAATGGATGACTTTGCTGCCGGAGTAAAATCGTTATATGGTCGCCCCTACATTAATAAAACCCGAGTAGGTGTTTATGGAACTTCGTATGGAGGCACAACTGCCGCAACGTTGTTGCTTCGTTATCCCGATGTATTTCAGGCAGCAGTCGCAAACTCAGCCGTTACCGATTGGCGAAACTATGACAATGTTTATACAGAGCGCTTCATGAATTTGCTGGAGAACAATCGAAAAGGATATGAAGCTTCAAGCCTTATGCCAATGGCAAAAAATTTAAAAGGCGAGCTGCTCGTTTTCTTTGGCACTGCCGATAATAATGTGCATCCTGCCAACTCGCTTCAATTCATAAATGCATTGCAGAAGGCCGGCAAAAGTATTGAAGTTCAATTAGCACCTGATGGCGGACACACGGCACTAAACCGCGAGCGCATGATGGAGTTCTTTATAAAACATTTAGTAATGAAGGATTAATTGTATTTGGTTATTCATTACATTGATATGTAATTTTTATTTTCCACGTTTTAAAATTAAAAGTATGTCAATAAAAAGAAGAGATTTTATCCGCGTTTCTGCCGTTGGTGCCGGAGCCGCTGCTTTGTTATCGGGATGCTCCACACCCGTTGCCGAAACCAAATCATCCAGTCCTTTGGATAATCTAAAATCCATTACTGATAACATCGTGCCCATTTCTCTTGAGGAACGTAAGGCCCGAATAGAAAAGGCACAACGGTTAATGGTAGAAAATAAAATCGATGCTATCTACTTAGATGGCGGCACAACCATGGAATATTTTACCGGTATAAAGTGGGGCAATAGCGAGCGCATGATGGCGGCTATTATTCCTGCCAAAGGTGAAGTAAAATATGTAGGACCACATTTTGAGGAAGAACGAATTCGCGAGTTGATGATATTAGGATCCGATATCCGCGTATGGGAAGAACATGAAAGCCCTTATAAAGTAGTTGCACAAATATTTAAAGACTTCGGCATAAAATCGGGGCGTATAGGCATGGAAGAGCGCGTGCGCTTTTTCTTATTTGATGGCATTCGCAAAGAAGCGCCAGCATTTGAATATGTGAGTGCCGATCCAATTACAATTCCTTGCCGCATTATTAAAAGCCCGGCAGAAATTGCATTAATGCAAAAAGCCAATGAAGTTACTCTTGAATCGTACAAAGTGGCTATCGCCATGCTTGCGGAAGGAATGACGCAACAAGATTTCTCAAACATTGTTTCGCAAGCGCATTCTAAACTAGGTGCGCGCGGTGGAGCGTTTGTTTCTTTTGGTGAGTACACCGCATTCCCACACGGAAGTAGCACACCTCAAAAACTCAAAATGGGTGATGTGGTATTAATGGATGGTGGTTGTAGTGTGGGCGGTTACACGTCTGACATTACGAGAACTATAGTATTTGGTGAGGCAAGTAAGAGACAGCGTGAAGTTTGGGATGTAGAAAAGGCAGCGCAAGCCGCTGGCTTTGCTGCTGCTAAATTAGGTGACCCTTGCGAGAATGTTGACATCGCTGCACGCAAAGTAATTACCGATGCTGGCTTTGGTCCCGATTATAAATTACCAGGCCTTCCTCATCGCACCGGTCATGGAATTGGTATGGATGGCCACGAGTGGGGCAACATGGTGTTGGAAAACAAAAAAAATCTTGAACCAGGTATGTGCTTTAGTGTTGAGCCAACCATTTGTATTTATGGAGAGTTTGGGATTCGCCTGGAAGATTGTGCTTACATGACTGAAGCCGGAGCGAAATGGTTTACGCAGCCAAGTATTGCTATCGATAAGCCTTTTGCATAAAAAAGGATTAAGGGCAACGCTGGTTATTGATAATCATTAAAATGCAGGGTAAAGCAGTTTTTGCTCTGTTGGAATCGGTAATCAATAGACATTCCACTGGCATTGACAATCTCCTTTACAATGGCCAATCCTAATCCAATAGAGCCGATGGATTGATCGGAACGTGTAAAGCGTTCAAAAATTGATTCTGGAGATTCAATAGCCGGCCCGGTGTTTTCAATAACAATATGCTCATGACTTACTTCAATGTCGATTGCCCCACCTTGCACATTGTGCCGCACTGCATTTTGAATCAGGTTATTCATCAGGATTTCAAACACCCCGCGATTAATTGAAGTAACAGGATTCGCCAAGTAACTTTTGTTAACCGTAATCTCTTTCGAAGTTAAGGCACTTTCATAAAGTGAAAGTGCATTGTCGACTACTTCTTGGACAGAAACGCTTTCAAGTTGGCTAAACTGTTTGTTTTCAATTTTACTAAGCAGCAGTAGCGAGCGGTTTAGATAAGATAATTTTTGAAGGGCGCTTGACAATTGCTCAATCAAGTGCATTTCTTCCTCTCCTAGATTTTTAGATTGAATGAGCAAATCAATTTTAGATTGCATCACGGCAACGGGCGTTTGCATTTCATGTGCAGCGTTTTCTGTAAATTCCTTTTGCTTCTGATAATCGCGGCCAATACGCGCAAGCATTTTATCAAGAGAAACATTCAAGGAATTAAATTCGACTGTTGCCGTTGCTCCAAAAGTGAAGTTGTTCTTTGTTCCTATTTTATAGGCACTCAGAAAATTTAACGTGCTGTAAAATGGTTTCCATAATTTCTTGTTAATCCACCAACTCAAAGCCATCAACCCTATAAAAAGAATAACGAATACAACAAAAATTGAAATAACGATTCCATCGATTAAATCCTCGGTCTCTATAGAAGCCTTACGAATTTTAATTTGATAGTGCCCTCTACCAAAAGGGACTTCCGCATAAAGAATACGAAAGGGCAAATACTCTTCTTCCGCTGGATTATAAATTAACGTGTCTTTAAAATTAATAGCCTGTTGAACAGGCCCTGGCACAAATCGCATGAAGCTATCTCCATCAGGTGCAGAATAGTTGCTAGTGTCCTGCTTAGTTTTCAAATAATTTTCAAGATGGTTTTTCGTATTCAACAAAGACTCATCCATGCTTTTGTTAAGCTCGGAAGTGATGATGAAGTAAAAGGTTACCCCTGCTAGGAGGAGTAACGGCACGCTGAGCAACGCATAGTAAATAGTAGTTCGCGTGAGCAGCTTCATAAATTAGTTTTGAAATTATACCCGATACCATATACCGTGCTGATATAATCGGCACAGCCCTTCTCCACTAACTTCTTCCTTAGATTTTTTATATGTGAATAAATGAAATCCAATTGATCGAAATGATCGGCATAGTCGCCCGACAAGTGCTCGGCAATGGCACTTTTAGAAACAACCCGGTTTTTATTGGACACAAAATAAATCAACAAATCAAATTCCTTGGCGGTAAGAATTACTTCTGCTTCATGCACAAACACTCTTCGATCTTCCGGTTGAATTAGAATTTCATTAATCGTAATTTTTTGTTCTCCCTCAAAATTCTTACGCCTTATCAAGGCTTTGATTCGGGCATTTAATTCAGCGAGGTGGAAAGGCTTCGATAAATAATCATCAGCCCCTAATTCAAGACCTTTTATTTTATCATTCAGCGAATCTTTGGCAGAAATAATGATAATGCCTGCTTTTGATTTTTCTCGCTTCAGTTCTTTCACAATGTCCAACCCATTGCCACCGGGCAACGACAAATCTACCAGCACACAATCGTAGTTGTAGTTTTTAGTTTTCTGCGAACCCTTTTTAAAGTCCTCAGCCGTTTCAACCACATAATTCTCCTGCAAAAGGTATTGCAGAATTCCCCTTCTTAGTTCCGGTTCATCTTCTATTAACAGGACTTTCATTTCCGAAATTTTAGAAAAAATTCTGTATAAAATCTGTAAGCATTGCCTAAGATACAGGAATCAATCGAATTGCATTTTGGGAAAGTTGACAATCTGATGCAGTTCTGCCAAAACCATGAAGTAAAATCAAAGGCTCGCCATCAGATCTAAAGCTTGAGATTTCAAAAAAGTTAACTAAATACTGTCAGGTTGGAAAATTCGATAGCAAAATTGGAACTGCTCTTCGAGCATGTTAATAAATTGATTTAGTAGTTGGGTAATTACTTGTTCTTATTGTCTTTGAATTTTTCAATCAGAATAAATTCAAAATACGCAAAGTTGTTTCCTTTATTATAGTGAAAGGTTAGTAAATGCAAACCCGGCTCTTGAAAAGTTATTGTTCCGATTTCACTCTTATTCCAGCTATGAAAGCTTCCTGTATTCAATGGCAGCTTGCAAGTAGTTGTAGGTTTTTGATCGATATCGAATGTAATAACAGAATCACTGTTACCATATAACGCTTCGAGTTTATAGGTGCCCGCTACTTTAACTTCCACCGTATAATTAACCCATTCATTATTTTCGGTCCACCCTACATAGAGTTGATTGACCGCTGGTATGTAATAGTTATTCGCGTGATTGTAATCAGCAAAATCTTTTGTGTACGATACATCAACTCCTTCATCCTTTCTAAACGCCCACTCATAGGGTGTTGCTTCTGGTCGATGATGATTTGCTGACAAGTTCAATCCTCCGCTGCCCATGTTCTGAACTTCATAATCATGATAGGCCACTCCTTCGCCTCCGATGTCATAAAGAGCACACTCAACTTTACCAGGAATTACCTGCGGGCCTGATGTATGAAGCGTATCCGTAAAGGCCTCGCCCTGATATGAAGAAGGTATAAATGATTTTGTAGGAAGCAATGCCTTTTTGATAGGCTCTACCCAGGCTTCTCTGTCGATATTATAAACAATAAAATCTGAATCGAATTGCCAGTATGCCCAACTAAAGCCAAATTTTTCGGCTGTCCTCGCGACAAATGAAGTATAACGGGCACGTGAATTAATTTCACCCTTATCGAATGATCCGAACTCGCCTAAAAATATTGGACGGTCATTGGCAGTCGACCAATCGGCTGCAACCTTTAATCTGGATGTTATCATTTCTTTCTCCTCTGGCGTACCCGTCCATTTGATACCGATCACATCCTTGTTTTCTTTTGACCATGGTGCTCCCTGGTGTGTAAAAGACATGGGATGATAAAAATGAACTGTCGCAATTATATTTCTATCGCCCTTTGGTAGTTTCAGCGTTTGCAGATTTTCTATTCCGTTCCAGTTCGCAGGTCCTATGATAACAGTACGGCTCGGGTTTGTTTTACGAATAATTTTTAAAGCATCCGATAGAAATTCATTCCATAGTTCAACCGAAAGTTTTTTATTGGGTTCATTTAATAATTCGAACACAACATCGCTGGGCTGATCTTTATACCGGAGTGCAAGTTGCCTCCAGACCGATAGAAACATTTCCTTTTTTGCACTCGGATCATCGGCCATTGCATTGAATTCATGCATGTCCAAAATAATCATCAACTTAGCTTCCAATCCTTTTTTTACTACCCAGTCGAGCGTCTCAAGCCACCTTGCATTAATTACAAACTTGCTATCCATTTCTCTGAAAGGATGAAGGTTAATACGGATGGACGAAAACCCGGCATCCTTAATCATTTTAAAATACTTTTCTTTAAAGCGACCATTAGTGAAGTCTTTCCAAAATGCCGCATCATAACCAATAATATTTACACCACCGCCAAGCTTTGCATTTTGCTCAAAGGCGAAACCCTTTCCTTTTTCTTGCTGCCCATAAGTAGAGAGCGTCACAATTACAAAGACAATTACAAAGAAATGCTTAGCTGTTTTGATATGGCTATTGATTGAAATAGTATTCATAATTATTTGTTATTTATAAACTTCATGTATGGCATTACTCAACTCACTGATCATTTGAGGAGCAGCTGTAAATGGATCATACGGTTTTCCACGAACCAACAAGGTTTCAATAGGCAAGTAGCCTTTATAACCTCCATCTTTGATTATCTTAATAAGACGCTTGTAGTCTGTTGGAACTTCACTGCCAAGTCCAAAAACACTTTCCTTAATCTGCCAGTTTACAGCATACGGAACTACTTCTACAATATGTTTATACGGATCAGATGTTTTGAAATTACCCGTATCGACAATCAAACCCACCCACTTTGAGTCAACACCTTTCAATACGTAAATACACTGCTCTGCTGTTTGCAACATATCACCATGATTTTGAATGCCCACTTTAACCCCATACTTTTCTCCATAGATGGCGCATTCTCTATAACATTCTATTATCCACCCGGCAACTTCCTTCCACTTGTCTTCATATCCTTTCGGGATCTCACCTGAAAATACACGCACCACAGGAGCTCCCATCTTAGAAGCAGCAACGATCCATTTTTTTGCAAGCCGCACTCCTTCTTCTCGAACTTTTGGATCAGGTGAAGCAAAATTATTACGAACACCAGTGCTGCTAATAACAATGTCTAATTCCTTTGCTCTGGCTTTAAATGTTAACAGATATTCATCTGATGGAACTTCCGGATACGTTGGAAAAAAATAAGCTGTTGGATCTAGTGCTTCTATTTTTTGTGAAGCGCACCAATCCAGCAGATTAAACAGGGTATAAACTTGTTGCTTATTCTTTGTGTCTCTTGCATCTAATAAATCAGCAAAAGAGTAGGCATTAAGTGCCGGAATCAAAGGAATTTCCTTGTTCTTTTTCTGCGCTGTTACCGGTGAAACTAGCAGCATTAAAAATGCAAGGATCACAGCACTAAACAACTTTGATCCGCTTACCTGATTTACGATCGAATTATTCATATTCCATCTTTGGATTCAGTACTTAAAAATCATTTTAAGATTACATTAATTCGAGCAAGCTCTTCGCTTGTAAAAGAATAATTGTCAAGACAACGTATAGAATCCAAGACCTGCTCGGGTTTACTAACTCCAATCAATACAGAAGTCACACGCTTGTCTTTCAGAATCCAAGCCAAAGCCATGTGCGCCAATTTTTGTCCACGTTGTTCTGCCAATACATTTAGCTCTCGCACTTTGTTGATTTTATCTTCAGACACATGGTCTTCATCAATGGCACCATTGCCGCGGTGGCTGGCTGCTCTCGAACCAGTAGGGATTCCTTTCAAATATTTGTCGGTGAGCATACCTTGTGCTAACGGAGAAAATGGTATACACCCTACTCCATTTTTTCCAAGCACATCTAAAAGACCGCCTTCAATCCAACGATCAAACATGGAATATTTGGGTTGATGAATTAAACAGGGTGTACCCAGTTGTTTCAAAATGGCAATCGCTTTTGAGGCTTCTTCTGGTTGATAACTTGAGATACCGACATAAAGAGCTTTACCCTGTCGAACCATTAAATCAAGCGTTCCCATCGTTTCCTCCAAAGGCGTTTCCGGATCGGGTCGATGATGGTAGAAGATATCGACATAATCAAGTCCCATGCGTTTCAAACTTTGATCAAGACTTGCCACCAAATATTTCTTTGAACCCCAATCACCGTAAGGGCCTGGCCACATGCCCCAGCCTGCTTTTGATGAAATAATCAATTCATCCCGATAAGGTTTAAAATCATCTTTAAAGATCTTACCAAAATTTTCCTCCGCTGAACCTGCCGGTGGGCCGTAATTATTTGCCAAATCAAAATGGGTTATACCCTGATCGAACGCTAACCTTAAAATATTTCTGGCATTGTCCAACACATCAATGTGGCCGAAGTTGTGCCAGAGCCCGAGAGAAATGGCTGGCAATTTTAATCCACTGTTTCCGCATCTCCGATATTCCATTTTATCATATCGATGTTCATTTGGTTTGTACTGCATGATTTTTATTATTTTTTATCAATTACAAAATTAGATTCTATAGTTGTTCAGCTATTGCCAACGCTTTCACCACTATTTCAATATCGGTTGTTCCTCTAAAGCCACTAAAACCAACGGAAAGTTTCGCTCCGTTTTTCAAGATTAACGGCTGCCCACCAACCCATCCAATTAAGTCTGGGTTTTCAATGCCATTTGCATTTTCTCCCACCTCGTTGTTGAAAACCATTCTTTCATATTCACCCGTTTTTATTCCGGTTAACCAAACTTGACTGGCTTTTGTCCAAGCTACTTTAAAGGATTGGCGTAGGCGAGGATTATTATTGCCAAACATTTTTCCATGTACCTGCCCCTGATCATCGATGATACACGCAGCAACATTACCATTTGAAATGTTTCTGTCGGCAGGATCTTTCATGTATTCGGGTATCAGTGTTTCAATAGCATCAAATATTCTGTTGATCAGTATCAAGGCTTCCATTTTTTCCATTTTGCATAATTATTAAAAGCCATTGACCAATGGCAATAAAATAAAAGTAGTCTTTTTAGAAAAAAAAACCAGGTTACTAAACCTAAACCCTAACGTAAAAGAAGAGCGACCCGGTTCTTTCAAATAACTCGTGATAAACCTAACAGAAAGAAGTATAGCGCAGAAGTATTGGTGAACAAATAACTACTACATCGTTTTCGTGATTTTTCGTAAATTCCAAATTATTATTAATCACATTTACCTATCTCTCATAGAAGGTTAATTAGAACTTCATTTATTGCGATGAATCTGAAACAGCTTGCCAACGAACTTAACTTATCGATTTCAACAGTTTCAAAGGCGTTGCGAGACAGCCATGAAATAGGAGCAACTACTAAAAGCGCAGTACTGGCAAAAGCAAAGGAATTAAATTACCAGGTTAACCCTTATGCCAGCAGTTTACGAAAGCAGAAAAGCAAGACAATCGCAGTAGTTGTTCCCGAGGTTGCTAATGATTTTTTTGGTCCAGTCATTAGCGGCATCGAATCCGTTGCACAAGAAAGAGGGTATCACGTACTTATTTACCTAACGCATGAAGATATGCAAAAGGAGATATCGGTAATACGGTTGTTGCAAAATGGAAGAGTGGATGGTATTATGATTTCGCTATCGGAGGAGACCACCAATACCGCTCACCTGGAAGAATTGAAAGAAATGCCTTTGGTTTTTTTTGACCGAGTACCGGAGAAGCTTGATGCACCCAAAATAACAACGGATGATTATAATAGTGGTTTTAATGCTACCGAACATCTGATTCGTAATGGCTGCAAGCGGATCGCCTTTCTCTCCATCTCTCAAAATCTTTCTATCAGTCAAAAGAGAATGAATGGTTATTTAGAAGCCTTAAAAAAGAATAAAATAATTCGTGATAGCAGCCTTATAGTATCCTGCACCGGAACGGAAGAAAAAAATAATGATCTAATCCGAAAACTTTTAAGAAGAAAAAAAAGACCCGATGGAATATTTGCTTCAGTGGAGAAGCTCGCGCTTTCAGTGTATGAAATCTGTGCTGACTTAAAACTAAAAATTCCGCGTGATGTTAAAGTAATCTGTTTTTCAAATTCACAGACAGCATCACTTCTTAACCCATCGCTAACCACCATTACTCAACCTGCTTATGAAATAGGCAGAGAAGCGGCTATCATATTATTTAGGCTTATAGAAAAAAGCAGGCACCACTTTCTGCTTGAACAAACGATATTAAATTCAGAACTTATAGCGAGAAATTCGACTAAAGCCTAGCCGATATGAATACTAAAATAAAAGAAATTCCAAAATCAAACTAGTGTTACCTCACCTTCTGATTCTTCTCTTTCCCCACAGAGTCACTCCTCGGACTCCACGCTTAAATTAAACTTAAATGTAAAAGAATTTTTTAATTCAAATCTAGGATGCGAAGGCGCTACTAAAGAATTGAAGGACCTATTCATGCTTGTGATATATTAAAGGCGAGGAGATTAGAGATTGTTGGTCAGCGACCAACAATAACAAAGGGCTTTTACTCTCCACATTTATTCTTTCCAATTCTGAAGCCGGTCGAGATATAAATAGCTTTCTACAAATTTTCTATGTTCGGCACTGGTCATTATCTCAACTAAATTCAATGCCGAAATGTAGCTCGTTAAGTTACCGTTTGAAGATAGAAACTTTCCATCTCTAACATACGATACTAAACTATCATCTTGCACTTTTAAGTTTGGATAGTCCTTTTGTAGTTGTTCTCCACCACCAATCCATGTAACAATTTTATGTCCATCTGCAATTCCGGATGCTCCAATCAATTGCGCCCCTGCGCAGTTGCTCACTGTATATTTTGTTTCCCTATTTTTCTCTCTAATGAAGTTCACAATTTTATCGTTATGCACTTGCGCGTACATATCGTAGGCACTAGGAACAAAAAGAGCCTCTAATTTTGGACAATTCACAAATGTATAATCTGGAGCGAATTTCATTCCTTCTTCTGTGGTAATTGTATTTTCAGTTTCAGCAATAGTGATAACGTTAAAAAGTTGTTTTCCTTCCGGACCATCCGGTTTCGAGAAAACGTCTGATGTGGCAATTACCTCGCTTTGCAGAACTCCATTATACATTAAAAGGCCAATGGTTGGCAATTCCGCTTTAAAGGGTTTTAGGTGTTTTGTCAGCGTATCCGTTTTCAGTTCGGTGTTATTGCCGTCTTGATTTTCGGCTCGGGTGTTTGATTTGTTCGAATTACAACTCATCATACTTGTTACAAAAATCAGCGCTACAATTCCCAATTTTTTCATTGCTCTCGGTTTTTCTTGTATTATAGATCACGTTTGAGGGTATAGTTAGTTCCCGATTTCGAAGTAATAAGTTATCCTGCTACAGCTATTTTTTCGAGTCAATCGAGGGATAAACAGGATATCCTTTAGCTTCCACTTCAAAGGTTCTCCTAAGTTTTCAGTTTTCGTTTTTGTACTCCTCCACGCTTAAATTAAACTTAAACGTAAAAAAAGTTTTCAATCCAAATTTGGGATGCTAAGGCTATGCTGAGAATTAGACGGATAACTTTAATTACAGGAAGTTACACTTCCCATCCCTTACGATACACTCTTCCCACAAATTGATTGGCCTCTTCCTGGTTGGTTATTTTCATATTCAATCCATCCCACAATAACTTTTTGCGAGCGAAGAATTCTTGTTTACCCTTGCTATTTTCTTTTCGTAACAAGTAACTACGGATAGCCAGGTTTCCCATTAACACCGTTTCGGTCATCGGTCCTGCGTAATCAAATGAGGAGGTAAGTCCTTTATGCTCGGCACTATTAAAGCCCGCTTTGCAAGCATCTACCCATTTGCGTTGATGTCCGTATTCCGGTTCATCTACTGATCCTACTTCAGGGCCAAATTCTGTTGTGCCATCATACAAGAAAAGTTTTGGCATTAATGGCGAGCTGTCGTTGATGTTGGTAGAGATTAATCCTTTATCACCAATGATCAATACACCGTTAGCGCTTTGTGATCCTCCAATGTCCATGCTAGCCGGAATTATTTCAGGATGTGAAGGCCTGATGCCGCCATCACTCCAGGTCATTTCAATTGGTGATTTACTTTTTGCCGTAGCCCCAAAATGTAACGTGATAAACGAAGAGGCCGGACATCCTTCGGGATTATAATCCGGTGCCCACATCTGTGAGTACACTGCACCCACGCTACATTCTGCATCGGTAGGATACATAAGTCCTAACGTTCTGAAAGGGATATCAACAAGGTGACAACCTACATCGCCAAGTGCACCTGTTCCAAAATCCCACCACCCTCGCCAGCCAAAAGGATGCAGGTTGGGAATATAAGGTCTGTTTGCTGCTGGCCCGAGCCAGAGATCCCAATTCAAATCTTTTGGTTTCTTGCTTTCATCTGCTGCTGGCATGGCAAATCCTTGCGGCCACACGGGTCTGTTTGTCCAGATTTGAACTTTGGATATTTTACCAAGCGCACCAGAGTCAATCCATTTTTGCACCATACCCAATAGTGGGTTTGATCCGCCCTGGTTTCCCATCTGGGTTACGATTTTATTTTTTCTGGCCATCTCAGTAAGCATGCGTGCTTCACGAATGTTATGGGTCATCGGCTTCTGTACATAAACGTGTTTACCTCGTTGCATACAGAAGGTTGCGGCAGGTCCATGAACATGGTCTGGTGTTGATATGGTCACGGCATCAATGTCTTTCTCTTTATCCATCATCTCCCGAAAGTCAGCATAGAGTTTGGCATTTGGAAATTTCTCAACGGATGCTTTCGCTGATCCCGAGAAATCCACATCGCAAAGAGCAGCTATCCGTTCGCGACCATTAACAGAAGCATTGCGAATATCGCTTGCTCCTTTTCCGCCAGCGCCAATAGCAGCTAAATTCAATTGATCACTCGGTGCTGTGAATCCTAACCCGCCCAATACATGCCTAGGCACAAGTAAAAAAGAGGATGCCATAACACCGTTTTTGATAAACTCTCTGCGCGATAATTCGGATTGTTTTTTCTTTTTATTCTTCATAATGTAAATCTTAAAGTGATTGCAAATTAGAATTGAGATGAACAGACTAAAAATACAGAAAAGAAAGTATCTGGTGCTACAAGTGGTTTATTTATTTAGCCCTTTTTATATAGAAGGTCAGTAAAAAATCATACTGCTTTTAAACTTCCGAACTGCTTCCAACGATAGTCAAGATGTTTCCAGATTAAGCGACCCCAATTTTTTTTCCATAGCGCCAAAAAAGGATGAGCCTCCAGAGTTAGAAGATTAGAGATTGTTGGTCAGCGACTAACAATAACCGAGGGGTAATATCCCATTGCAATAAATCTGCTTGAATATATTTCCATTTTACAGTGTCGTAATCTACCGCATCTTCTTTTACCAGATTGCCTTGCACCGCGTTTAAGTTCACTCCCGAAAGTTGGTGAATGATAAAATGCTCAACGGCATTTTGTTCGTTAAATGCCATGTACGATTATTTTTAATTTTTGAATAATCATATCAAATCGCTCATCTCTACTTTCGTAAAACAGGTTTCCCGAAATGGCCTCCTGCTTATCTCTATCGTTTAGAATGCTTTCAAATTCTATTTTTAAAAATGGTTTTACATCGTTTGGGGCATCCAATAGTTGCTCCACAATATCTGTTCTATTGTCAAGTACATGCACGATATCCTCAAAATCATGACTGGTTCTGAGTTCACCATTGCCTCTGTCATTATAGGCGGAAAATTTGGTAGCGAGAAAATAAGGCAATGGCAAAATATAAATGTGTTGTTCTTAAATTTCTAAACTTTCTCTTAGCACAAACCCCTTGACCAAACCAAGTGTTAGCAGGCGCCCAAGCAATGGCTTTCGTATTCATCACATCTACTTTTACATCATCATACCTAAACCTACATATTACATTGTCTTCGGCAGTTTGAGTAAATCCTTTTTTATTCAACTCTTCCTTTATTTGCTCTAACTTACCAATGCTGGCAATAGATAAGCTAATATCCACATCTTTGGTTGGGCGAACATCAGCAGCAGCAGCAGGGTCATTGATATGCAAACCCACTGTTGCCCCACCCACATAAACTACTTGTTCGTTTAAATCGCCAAGTGCCAATGCTATTTTCTAAATACAAATAAAACATATCACTTAAATAAAATGACCATCACTTGGGGGCTAAGAATTAA
>Ga0154020_10001654_pt1 | contig 27398 bp, 20 predicted proteins | sample Klosneuvirus_201_FD_109709 | JGI IMG/M metagenome (GOLD analysis project Ga0154020, IMG submission 109709) | Active sludge microbial communities from wastewater, Klosterneuburg, Austria - Klosneuvirus_20160825_MG | ecosystem: Engineered > WWTP > Aerobic digester > Activated sludge | place...
ATGCGCGTGTCGAGCGTCGCGTAGAACTTCAGGCCGCCGCGGAACAGATCGTTGTTGCCGTAGAGCTTCGTGGCGACCTGGCGCACGTGCTCGACGAAGTACGGCGACGCGAGGTGATTGAGGTCGCTCTCGTCGACGAGCGAGATCGGCTCGGCGAGCGCGGCCTGGTATTCCGCATCCGAGATGTACTTGTCCTCGCGCATGTGACCGAGGACGTAGCGCTGGCGCTCGCGCGCGAGCTGCATGTTGCGATGCGGTGCGTACTTCGTCGGCGACGCGACGAGGCCGGCGAGCATCGCGGCTTCGGCGACCGTGACGTCCTCGATCTCTTTGCCGAAGTACACGTTCGCGGCGGCGCCGACGCCGTACGCGCCGTGACCGAGATAGATGTGGTTGAGATAGATCGAGAGAATCTCGGCCTTCGTCAGCTCGCGCTCGAGGCGAACCGCGAGGATCAGCTCCTTCATCTTGCGCCGGTACTTTTGCGCTTTGGCGAGCTTCGCGCGTTCGTCGGGAGGGAGATCGACGGCGCCGATCAGCTCCTCGCCGACGAGCAGCGTCTGCTTGATGATCTGCTGGGTGATCGTCGAGCCGCCCTGCTTGATGTCGCCGTCCGACGAGAAATTGCGGATCGCGGCGCGGACGATGCCGAGAAGGTCGAAGCCTTTGTGGCGATAGAAGCGGCGATCTTCGGCGGACAGAAACGCGGCTGGCACGTGCGGCGGCATGCGCTCGAGCGCGACGATCTTGCGATTCTCGATCGAGAACGCGCCGACCTCTTCACCGTCGGAGGACAGGACGATGCTCTTGCGGTTCGGCTGGTAATCGAGGAGCTCGGTCAGGTCCTTCGGCAGCTCTTTGTTGACGGTGGTGATCGCGAGGTAGCCGGCGGCGGCACCCATCGAAACGCCGTACACGAGCAACAGGAGTCCGAGGCGCAAGACGGATACGGCGCGAATGCGACGCTTCCGGCGCTTGGGACGAGGAGGCCGACGTTCCTCCGTCACGGTATGCTCAGTGTATGAGGTTGCCGCGGCCGGCGCACGCACCTGCGATCATCGTCGTGATCGCGGCAGGCGCGGCGTTGGCGCAGCCAGGGCCGCCGACCGATCCATTCGCGCCGCTGCCGCCGCCGAAGGGCACGGTCGTCGTCGAGGCCACCGCGGACGGCAGCGCCGCGCCGAGGCCCGCGGGGAGCTCGGCCGTCGAGTCGACCGACGTCCCCGACGTCGCTCCGAGCCCGCCGCGGTTCGCGGTGGCGCCGTTCGAGAACCGCGCGAACGTGCGGGCGTTCGATTGGTACCAGTGGGGAGCGCCGTTCGAGATCGCCGAAAAGGTCGAGGGCGTCCTCGGGCTCGAATCGACCGGCGGTCCACTGTTCGTCGCCGCCACGCCGGTCCCCGCCGAGGCCACGGCCATCGCGGCGTTCGCGCAGAGCCACGACGCCACCTGGGTGGTCACCGGCTGGGTCGAGCGCCCGAACTGGGAGCTGCGGATCGCGATCTCGCTATGGAAGGTGAGCGCGGGCCTCGCGACCCGGGTCCACGAGTCCGTGCGCCAGGGCAAGGTCGAGACCTATCACGCGCTCCTCGGCGACGCGCTCGGCGAGGTCTGGACGACCGCGGGGAACACGAACGCCGGGACGAAGCCGATGGCGAGGCCAGTGGCGAAGATCGATGCGGCGAAGCTCGCGCAGCTCTCGCGTCCGCTCGCGATCGATCTCTACGCGGTGAGCCTGATGAGCCGCGGGCTCGGCCACCTCGTGTCCGCACTCGCGCAGCCCGCCACCACGACGGATGCCGTCGCGCTGCAGGCGCGCGCGAACCAACTGAGGCTCGCGCAGCACGATCTGGAGCGCTCGGTGTTCATCGATCCGAAGTGCTTCGAAGCGCAGCGCCTCGTCGGCGAGCTCTACTTGATCCTCTCGCAGGAGCAGAAGGATCCGAAGCTCGCGAACAAGGCGGCCGGAAAGTTCGCGTACGCGAATGATCTCGCGCCCGACGATCTGCAGTCGCTACGGGCGGCGGCGGCGTCGTCGGTGAAGGCGGGCAAAGCAGAGGTCTCGCTGCCGCTATTCGAGAAGCTCGTGACGCGACGGCCGTGGGATCTCGAAGCGCGCTACCAGTACGGCGCCGCGCTGTGGCAGACGGGCGATGCCGCGCGCGCGGAGAAGCAGCTCGAGCAAGTCACGGCGCGCAAGCCCGATCATCTGCCGTCGCGGCGAGTGCTCGTGCTGATCCACGCCGCACGTAGCGAAACGCAGAAGCTCGTCCGCGAGCTCGAGGCGATCGCCGCGCGTGTCCCCGACGATCTCGAGGTCAAAGAGGACCTCGCCACCGCGTACGGTTCTCTCGGCGACTGGACGCGTGCGACAGCGCAGCTCGAATCGATCGCCGCGGCGCGCGCGCCCGATCTCGCGCTGCTCGTGCGCATCGGCGATGGCTATCGTCGCTTGAGCAAGCTAGACGCCGCGCTCCAGTGGTACGCGCGAGCACAGAAGATCGCGCCCGACTCGAGCTACCCGGGCTTCATCGCCGCGCAGTCGCTGTTCGACGCGGGCCGTCTCCCCGAAGCCGCACGCGCGTACACGAACCTGCAACGTTTCACCGACGATCGCGCGAATGCCGAGCAAGCACTCGGCGTGATCGCGCTCGCGCAGAACAAGGCGAGCGAGGCTGCGTGGTACCTGCGCAAGTCGACGCGCGAAGCACCGCGCGACATCCGCATGTGGCGCGCGCTGATCACCGCGGAGCTCACGCGCCGGGACGCGGTCCTCGCGCGCAGCGAGCTCGATCGCGCGTTGCCGCATTGGCCCGACGATGGCCCCTTGCGCTACCTCTCCGGAGTCGCGGCCGCTCTCGCCGGCGATCGCGCGCTCGCGCGACGCGAGCTGTCCGCTGCCACTGTCGCGTCGCCCGAGCTCGCCGCCGCACGGACCGCTCTGTCTCTGCTCGATTCGGGCGGCACGCTCGCCGTCGCCTACACCCCGCAGCTCATCCGTCCGTGGGGTGACGCCGAGGCGCTGCAGTCGATGATCGATCAATACGCGGTGACCTCCGCGACGATGATCGCGGTGCGCCTCGCATACCAGACGTACTTCCTGTCGATCCTCGGCGCGCTCGGACGCGGACCCTACGCACCGACCAAGGTGGCTCCCGTTCGTACGTGTCCCGTCGCCCGTATCGCGCCGGCGTGGGCGAGCGCGCGGCGCGAGCTGCGTCGCTACGAGCGCCTCGGCGTCGAGCTCGAGACACTCGCGGACTACCTCGCGCGACACGCGGCCGTCGGCGGCGGCGCCGGCCTCCTGCCCACCGCGCGCACGCAGCTCACGAACGCGAAGAAGACGTTCAAGGTCGCGCTCGCCGATATCACCGAGCTGCGCGCGGAGCTCACGCGCGGGCTCGGGCCGGAGCTTCGCCAAGCCGGCTGCAACGACAAGCTGCTCGCAGCCGCGGTCGCGAACCCCGAGCGATACCGTATCGTCGTCGAGGACAAGCCGCCCGAGCCGCCGGCGACGCAGCCGCCAAGGCCGCGTGCCCGCGCGACGTTCTACGTGGACAACACGCGCTGCGTGGATGCCGTCGACGTGTGGATCGATGGCGCGCAGCTCGGACAAGTGACGCCCGGTCGGCGCAGCGCGCTCGTCGCCGATGCGGGCGAGCACACGCTGTGCTTGCTGTTGCCGGGCTCCGCGCAGTGCGGTGACCGCGGAACGGTGCGGCAGATCTATCTGCACGATGGGTGGAGCGTGACGATGCACTGCCCGAAGTAGCCGCCAATGCCGTCAATCGACCGGTTCGACTGTGCCGCCAAGCCTGCGCGAACCGCTCGTGGTGAGTGCGCACCGCGAAGGCATGCACAGAGAGGCCGCCACTCAGATTTACCGCCAAGCCTGCGCGGCCCGCTCGTGGTGAGTGCGCACCGCGAAGGCATGCACAGAGAGGCCGCCACTCAGACTTACCGCCAAGCCGCCATGGCGCCATGGCCGCCAAGGATCTGTTGAGCCCGTCTCGATCGGCGCATCGATCGTGTGACTCACCACGATCATTCCCGTCGACGATTCGGGTGGTCGTGTGTCGGAGGTCATCGGGAGGCGATGACCTCCTCGCTCGAGAATTGTCAGCACTCGATCGTCTATCGCGTCCATACCTTTCAGCGAGCTCAGCGAGCTCGGCGCGTTCAGCGCGTTCAGCGGGCTCGCATTCTCGTCGACCTCGTCGTGCCAGTCCTGTTCGTCGAGCCCATCACGCTTGTTGCGTTCATCGCGTTCATCGCGTTCATCGCGTTCATCGCGTTCATCGCGTTCATCGCGCTCATCGCGCTCATCGCGTTCATCGCGTTCATCGCGTTCATCGCGTTCATCGCGTTCATCGCGCTCGTTCGCGCTCGTTCGCGTACCCATCGAGCCGATCGAGCTCCTCGAAAGTGCGGGTGGCTAGTTCGCGCGCGCGTGCGGTCACCTCTCGACGAATTTATTGGGCGAGGAGGTCATCGCCTCCCGATGACCTCCGACACATTGCCACCCGAATCGTCGACGGAAATGCTCGTGGTGAGTCACGCGATCGAGCAATGGATCGAGACGGGCTCGACAGATCCTTGGCGGCCATGGCGCCATGGCGGCTTGGCGGTAAGTCTGAGTGGCGGCCTCTCTGTGTATGCCTTCGCGGTGCGCACTCACTACCGAGCGGTTCGCGCAAGCATGGCGGTAAATCCGAACGGCGAGCCGAACGGCGTGAGGCCCTATGCAAGCCCGCTCACGTGCGCCGTACCAAGCAGGCGCCTTGGCGGCCAAATCGAGGTAGAACGCTTCGATGAGCATGCCGCAACTGTGGTTCGCGTCTCCGCGCGTGTTGCCGCGCGCCGAGAAGCTTCACGGGCGAGTGGTCGTGCTCGACATCGCATTCGCGGCGACGGTGGGAACCAGCACGTCGTTCGATCTCGTTACCAAGCCGTTCCTCGACGGGCTGGGCGATCGGCTGGCCGCGTGGGTCGACCATCACGACCACGAGAAGCACGTACTGTTCGCGAACGATCCGCGGTTCGTGCTCGCGACGAAGGCGCAGCATGGTGCGTGCCCCGAGATGGTCACGCCCGAGCTCGTGCGGCAGACGGGGCCGATCGATTGCGTGTGCACGCATGTGGACCTCGATGGGATCTATGCGGCGGCGAAATGGATCCTGGGCGGCGTCGAGCCGTACAAGGGCGCCGATGATGATGCGCGGGCGGTGGATACGCGGATCGGGACGCCGGGACCGATCGGCATGCGTATCGATCGGGCGCTGCGGGCGAAGTTTCGCGACGATCAATTGAAGCGGTCGGTGGTGCAGTTTCTCGTCGGTGGGATGAAGTCGGGGACGCACGATGATGTCATTCGCGATGCCGCGGCGGAGTTCGATCGGCGCGATGCGAAGACGCAGGAGATGGCGAAGCGGTACGCGATCCGCGGGCGCGTGGCGGTGGTGGATGCGGTGGGGAATGCGGGGACGTTCGACAAGACGGACTTGTTGCTCGCGGGTCAGCAGCGGGCCCCGGTGGCGATCGTGCGCGACTCGGGGATGATCACGATCGCGGCGGCGTTCGGATCGGGATGGGACTTCGTCGCGATGTTCGCGATCGGGGGCGGAATGCCCACGCGGATCACGATTCCCGACACGGACAACCTCGACGAGGTGATCGCGAAGATCAACGCTGCGGCGACGCCGGTCCCGACGAGCGCTGCGAGCGAGCCAGAGTGAAACTCGCGCTCGTTGCCGTGCAGCTCTCTGTCGACGACGAAGTGCTCGCGTCGGGCGACGCGTATCGCGCGCATGTAGAGGCGGCGGTCGGCGCGGCGGTGGAAGGGACGGCCGGGGAGCACACGCTCGTCGTGTTGCCCGAGCTGTGCGGGCACCTCGCGATGTTCGCGTTGTCACCGCCGGCGGCGCATCGCGCGAAGACGTTGTCGGCCGCGCTCGCGGCGGGGGCGATGCGGCGGCCGCTCGAGGTGCTGCGCGGTGTCGCGACCACGCGCGTGCTCGATCCTCGACACGCGATCCTCGCGGCGCTCGCGCCGGATGCGGAGCGATTCTGGCGCGGCGTGTGCGGGCCGCTCGCGCGCGCGAAACACGCGTATCTCGTCGCCGGATCGCATATTCGCCTCGGCGCGAACGGCGAGCTGACCTCGAGCTCGTTCACGTTCGCGCCCGACGGACGGCTGCTCGCGACGACGAACAAGGTCAACCTCGTCCCCGCGATCGAGGACGGTGCGCCGAGTGCGCTCGGGTTGGCGCGCGGGGATGCCGAGAAGCTGCCCATCGTCGACACGCCGTTCGGCAAGGTGGCTACGCTGATCGGTTACGACGCTGCACGCGAGCCGTTGACCGAGCTCGAGCGGTTCATCGTGATGGGGCCGCGGATCGCGGCGAAGGGTGGCGTGACCGTCGTCGCGAATCCCGAGGCGGATCGTGCCGGCGTGCCCGGGCATCGCGAGGGCATCGGTGCGTCGCTCGCGGAGATGCCGTTCGCGCGGTACGCGGTGACCGCGCACCTCGCCGGTGCGGTGCTCGAGATGTCGTTCGCGGGGATGTCCGAGATCCTCGAGCGCAGCGCGACCGGGGTGCGGCAGCTCGCACACGCCGATGTCGGTGCACGCTCGGTCACCGCCACCGTCGACGCCTGACCATGGTAGAGGTTGCGGGATGTCGGAGCGACGCACCCTGAACCTCAAGGACGAACCGCGGTCGAGCGCCGACGCTGTCGCGGATCGTCTGCTCGAGATGTACGTCGATCCGACGGCGAAGGAGATGCAGCACATCGGTAGCTACGAGCTGCCGAGCGAGGCGCAGATCGAGAACATCGTCGAGCAATCACGCGCGCTGATGTTCCCGGGCTACGTGGGGCCCGATGTCGCGCGGCTCGAACGGCCCGCGTTGCGCGAGCTCGTTCGCACGCGCGTGAACGAGCTGCGCGTCTCGCTGCATCGCCAGGTGTACCGCGCGCTCCATCACAAGAAGCAGCAGACGCTCGGCCTCGCGGATCTCGAGTGCGTCGACTGCGCGGCGAAGGCGGACTCGATCACCGATCGCTTCCTCGCCGCGCTTCCCGAGCTGCGCGAGGCGGTACGGGATGATCTGCGCGCGGCCTTCGAGGGCGATCCGGCGGCGACCGGGCTCGACGAGATCCTGTTCTGCTATCCGGGAACGTACGCGATCACGGTCTATCGCATCGCCCACGCGCTCCTCCGCGAAGGCGGCGTGGTGGTGCCGCGCATGATGACCGAGCTCGCCCACCGGCGGACCGGCGTCGATATCCACCCGGGGGCCGAGATCGGCAGGTCGTTTTTTATCGACCACGGGACGGGCGTGGTGATCGGCGAGACCACGCTGATCGGCGACCGGGTCCGCATCTACCAGGGCGTCACGTTGGGGGCGCTGACCGTGCCGCAGGGGGAGAGCCGGCCCGAGCCCGGACAACGGCGTCACCCGACGCTGGAGGACGATGTCGTCATCTACGCCAACGCGACCATCCTGGGTGGCGACACGGTCATCGGTAAGGGCTCGGTGATCGGCGGAAATGCGTTCGTGACGAGCTCCGTACCCGCCGGATCCCGGGTGACCGGCCTCCGGCCGCCGCGCTGACGCTGGCTCGATTCGCGTGGTGAGCCGGTCGGAAACTCCCCCTTTTAGACCGCCGTGTTAGAATGCTTTCGCGCTCATGGGCGATGAGTCCGCCGCACGTCCGCGTACGAATACGCGTCTGAAGGGAGAAGCGCCTCCTGGCATTGGCCATGGGGCGGGAGAAGACTCCCGGCAGCGTATTGGTCGCTACGAGGTCGTGAAGACGATCGGTAAGGGCGCGATGGGCGTCGTCTACAAGGCGCGCGACCCGCTGCTCGATCGCGTCGTGGCCGTGAAGACGATCATGTCGCCGCAAGGGCAGGGCCGCCGCGTGCGGTCCGCGTTCCTCGAGCGCTTCCAACGCGAGGCGAAGGCCGCCGCGAAGATGCAGCATCCGGCGATCGTGACGATCTTCGACGTCGGTGTCGACGAAGAGTCGGGCGCGCCGTTCATGGTGCTCGAGTATTTGCCCGGCGAGTCGCTCGCGGACCGGCTCGATCGCGTTCGCATTCCACTCGCGCGCTGCGTGTCGATCGCGCTCGATCTCGCGAGCGCGCTGTCGTTCGCGCATCGCCAGCGCATCGTGCACCGCGACGTGAAGCCCGCGAACGTCCTGCACGCCGGCGACAACCGCTGGAAGCTGGCCGATTTCGGCATCGCGCGCATGCCCGACTCCGATCTCACGCAGGTCGGCATCTTCATGGGCACGCCGGGCTACTCGCCGCCCGAAGCGATCAAAGAAGGTCGCTACACGCCGCAAGCCGACGTGTTCGCGTGGGGGGCGTGCTTCTACGAGCTGCTGAGCGGGCGCATCCCGTACGAGGGTCCCGACACGAAGACCACGAACGGGTACGTCGTGCAGGGCAACGCGCCCTCGCCGGCGCGACACGATCCATCGATCCCCGAGCCGCTCGCGACGGTCACGATGACCGCGCTCATGCCGTCGGATCAGAAGCGGTTCCGCGATGCCGGCGAGGCAGAGCAAGCGCTTCGCGAAGCGTGGGATCGCTGCCTGACGCAAGGCCTCGTGCACCCCGCCGTCCTCGCGATGGAGGAGACGTCGCACGACAAGGCGCCGGTTCGCTTTCACGAGGTGCGGCAAGCGCCGCAACACAAAGCTCCCGTGGCTCACCGTGACTCGGCGCGTGGCGTCGACACCAACGAGCAGACCGCGATCGATGGCAAACCCTTCGCGATCGAATCGACGAAGGGCGGCGTTCGCGACGACGATCCGACGATGCTCCACGTCCGCGATGACGTGAAGCCGGCGAAGGGCGACGCCACTGCACGCGGTGTCGGTCAGATCGCGAAGACACCGTCGCCGAAGAGTGGTGGCCAGAAGGCGCCGAAGGCCGGCGAGGACGACATCGCGACCGACGTGGTCAACGAAGCGTTGCCGCCCGCGAACCAGGTTGGAAAGAACATCGCGAACCGCAAGCGATCGAACCTGCCGCTGATCCTCGCGATCGCGCTCATCGTCGTCGCCGGTACGCTCGTCGGGCTGTACTACGCCGGCATCGTGAAGTTCTAGACGAGCTTCGCGACGTCGCTCGCGCAGCCAAAGCACAGCGTGAAGCCCGCACCGCCGTGGCCGTAGTTGTGGATCACGCGGCCCTCGCGCTCGAGGCGCACGGCAGGCCGGTACGGACGTAGACCCGCGCGCGTGCGCGTGACATCGCCGATCGGGAGGCCGAGTGCGGCGGCTTGTCCGAGGATGCGCGCGGTGATCGCGTCGTCGGCGATCGGGACCGTGGTCGGCGTGGCCGGCAGCGAACAGCCGCCGAGGACGAGCTCCCCACGTCGCGGGATGACATAGAAGATCGCGTCGGCATCGCGATGGTCGGTGATCGTCAGCCCGAGATCCGCGGTGCCGGTGCTCGTCACGGCGATCTGGCCGAACAGCGCTGTGATCGCGTCGTCGTGCGCGAGCTCGCGTGCACCGAGACCGCTGCAGTTGATGACGATATCGCCGGGCTCGTCAGCGAGGTCGCGGACGGTGCGGAGCTCGATGCGCGCGCGCAGGCGTGCCGTGAGCCACGGCAGGAACAGCGCGGGCTCGACGCGCGGTGCGGTGAACCGCCACGCAGCGGGTGCGCCTTCGACCGGCGCGGGGGTGCGAACCACGTCGATGTGCGTGGCCCACCACGGACGAGGTGGCGTCTGCCCCAGCGCTTCTTCGGGCTCCGTCGTGATCTCGTAGCCGTCGAGGACATCGATGCCCGCGGCGGGGTCGCTCGCGTGTCGCTCTAACCACGCGCGCGTCGTGGCGGCCCACAACGCGACGCGATCCGGCGGGCCGACACGGTACGGAAACCAAACCGCGCCGGCGACGGCAGACGTCGTCGTCTCTCCCGTCGCGGTGGCGACCACGCGTACCGCGTGACCGGCATCCTCGAGAACGAGCGCGGTCGTGAGGCCGATGACTCCGGCTCCAACGACGGTGATGTCCACATCCGCAGTCTACTCGCGGTTGGCGTGACGACCATACCGAACAGCGCCACGTCGTCATCGAGGGGATCCGTCAAGGTCGACGTGCCGGTTTGATCGGCGCCGTTCCCGTCGACCACCGCGATATCGATCTCGATCTCGCCGCCGGTCGTCGGCGCGGTCCAGGTGAACGTCCACGATGTCTCGTTCACCGTGACCGAGTCCGTCGCGAGGATCGCGGAGCTGCGCAGGTAGAAGCTCGCGGGCGCGAAGTTGGTGATCGTCCCCGCGGGAATGCCCGCGTCGTCGACAAAGGTCGCGACCATGCCGTTGAAGTTCGAGCGCGTCGCGATTCGCTCTCAACGAGCAACGGACGTGCCGGTGATACGGTAGCGGCGTGGATCCGATCGTCATCGCGCTGTTGACCGTGACGGCCTTGTTGGCCGGAACGGTGGATGCGATCGCCGGCGGCGGTGGACTCATCACGTTGCCCGCACTGCTCGCAGCGGGATTGCCGCCGCACCTCGCGCTCGGGACGAACAAGGGGCAGAGCGTGTGGGGATCGGGCGCCGCCCTCGTCGCATTCTGGCGCGCCGGAAAGGTCGACCGCGGTCATGCGTGGTGGACATTCCTCCTCGGGCTCGGCGGTTCGCTCGGCGGTGCGCAGCTCGTGTTGTGGATCTCGCCGCAGGCGCTACGCCCGCTCGTCATCGGCATGCTGATCGGCGCTGCCGTGTTGCTGATCGTGCGGAAACCGCACCGCGAGCTGGATGCGGAGCACGGGCGCCCGTGGATCGTGGCGATCCTCGCGGCGGCGATCGGCTGCTACGACGGCTTCTTCGGCCCGGGGACCGGCACGTTCCTGATCGTGGGCTTCGTCGCGTTGTGCGGAATGTCGATGGTGCGCGCGACCGCGAATGCGAAGGTCGTGAACTTCGCGTCGAACCTCGCCGCCCTCGGCGCGTTCGCGAGCGCGGGGAGCGTCGCGTGGCGCATCGCGCTGCCGATGGCCGCGGGCCAGCTCGTGGGCGGCGTCATCGGCGCGCGGATGGCGATGAAGGGCGGCGCGAAGCTGATCCGCGTCATGGTGCTGCTCGTATCTGGAGCGCTCGTCGTGAAGCTCGGCTACGATCTGATTCGCTGATGGACACGCGAGGGGTGGTCGTCGCGGGGACGTGCCCGCGTTGCGAGTCGACGTCGGAGCCGACGGCGGAGCGTTTGATCACGTGCGCGCAGTGCGGCCTTCGCTACGACACGCACGCGACGCGCATGAGCGCACCACCGAAGCGATTTCGTTCCTACGTGCCGCGAAGTCCGTTTGTGGTCGTCGATCGCTCGACTCGCGTGCTCACGTTGAGGTTCAAGCGGAACCCCCTCGAGTGGTTCCTGTTGGCGTTTCTCGTCGTCGGCATGGGGGGCGGCGCGATCGCGGCGGGGATCTTCGTCCTGCGCGATCGACCCGACTGGATCGGAGTCGCGGTGTTCTTGTGGGTGCTGAGCCTGCTCGGCATCATCCCGGGGATCATCATCGGCAAGAAGGTGGTCGTGCGGGTCGATGCCGATGCCGTGCGCGCCGATGCGTTCCTCCATCACGTGTACGTCGCGCGCTGCGATCTTCACGACGTGGTGATGCAGTTCTGGCCGGAGCAGAGGCGGCGGCTGGCGCAATACGTGATCGTCGCGATCGATAACTACGGCGCGTCGAAGGTGCTCGTGCAGTCGGCGTTCTCCGACGTTGCCGCGCAAGTTCTCGACGAGATCGATCGCGCGCTCGAGGCGATTCCGGCGTCGGCTATTCGATCGTCGAGTCGGTGACCGCGATGCGCGTGTCGTCGTGCGCCGAGATCGTCGGGTACTGCGTGTACCAAGAGCCGCCGGTGTTGCGCGTCAGCACCGAGCGATCGATCTGGATGTCGCCCGTGTGGTTGTTGCTGACGAAGAAGATCGACGCGCCGTGCTGGACCACGTCGTTGTCGTGGATCGCGGTGCCGCACAGCGAGAGCGTCATCTCGTTGCCGTCGTTGTAGATCGCGCCGCCGCTGCCGCCGCCCGGCGAGCTGCCTTGTGGTGGATTGCCGCCGTTGCCGATCGCGTGGTTGTTCGAGAACACGCTGTTGATGACGGTCCACGACACACCGATGCTGCTGATGCCGCCGCCGTTGGAGCACGTGTTGCCGAAGCCCTCCGCGCCGCCGAACGTGGAGTTCACGACGAAGATCGGCAGGCCTTGGGACTGGCTGAACGCGCGCACGCCCGCGCCGCCGACGTCAGGGCCCGTGTCCGCGCAGACGTTGTTGAAGAACCGCGTGTTGACGAGCCGGAGCCGCCCACCGCGTGCCCAGATCGCGCCGCCTCCGTCGAACTCGTCTTCGCTCTTCGAATTCGCGTCGACGAACGTGATGTTCTGGACGGTGAGCCGCGGATGATCTTGGTCCTGGCAGTGCGAGGTGGTGAACACCTGCGCCTGGTCGCACGTGTTCATGTAGAGGATGCGCGTGCTACCGCCGCCGCTGAGCGTGACCTTGCCGCCGCCGTCGATCACGATCTCGGGGCCGGTGTTGTTCACGATCTTCGCGGGGCGATCGAGGGTGATGGTGACGGGATCGGGACCGCAGTCGAAGGTGATCACGCCGCCGGCCGCGACCGCGGCGATCACCGCGTCGCCCGTGCAGCTCGCGGCGGTGCCATCGCCGACGACGGTGCGCGGAGTCGAGCTGTCGGCGAGCCCGGCCTCGGCGGGGATCGCGCACGTGCCGTCGGGATTGCCGGCCGCGGGGCCGTCTTCCGGATCCGTCAGCGGGTTGTCGACATCGATCCCGCCGCCGTCATCGCCGCAGGCCACGAGCATCACGAGGACCAGCATCGAGCGCATGCCACCACGCTAACGCACGTGTCGAGTAGGCGGGTGTGCGCTCGCTACCAACGATCGCGTTGTGCGATCGGCGCACTCAGCTGACGGGCGCGAGGCCTTTGGCCGCACGCAGATCACGCACGAGCTGCGCTTGGCCATCCGCGTGATAGCTCGATCGAACGAGCGGGCCGGACACGACGTGCGTGATGCCGAGCGACCGCGCGTAGTGCTCGAGCTCGGCGAACTCCGAGGGATGAACGTAGCGCTCGATCGCGAGGTGCTGCTTGCTCGGCGACAGGTACTGGCCGAGCGTGACGATATCGACGCCGAGGCCGGCCACGTCGCGCAGCACTTCCTCGATCTCCTCGCGGGTCTCTCCGAGGCCGAGCATGAGGCCCGTCTTGGTGATCGCGCCTCGCGAGCGAGCGTGCTCGAGGATCTTGTAGCTGCGGGGATAGCTCGCTTGCACGCGCACCTGGCGCGACAGGCGAGGGACCGTCTCGAGGTTGTGCGCGAACACGTCCGGGTTCGCCGCGAGGACGATATCGACGAGCTCGGTGTTGCCCTTGAAGTCACCGGCGAGGATCTCGAGCGTCATCGACGGACACGCGGCCTTCGTACGCGTGATCGTCTCGGCCCAGTGCGCGGCGCCGAAGTCCGCGAGGTCATCGCGGTCGACGCACGTGATCACCGTATGCTCGAGCGACAGTCGCGACAGCATCTCGGCGACGCGGCGCGGCTCGTCGGGATCCGGCGGGAGCGGGCGCCCGGTGGTGACATCACAGAAGCGGCAGCTGCGCGTGCAGATGTCGCCGAGGATCATGATCGTCAGCGCACGGCGGGTCCAGCACTCGCCGATGTTGGGACAGCTCGCGCTCTCGCACACGGTGTGGAGCTGCAGCTCCTTCACCATCGCGCGCAGCTCGAAGTACGCGGGCTTCGTCGGCAAGGTCGCGCGGATCCACTCGGGGTGGCGGCGACGAACGGGTGCGGCCTCGGGCGGATCCTGTCCGACCACCGGCTGGCCGACGACCGGGAGGTGAACGCGCGTGTCCGACATCCCCGGATGGATACCCCACGTTCGCGCGAAACGCGAGGTAGTCTCGAAGCGTGCGAACCGCGTGGGGTGTGATCGCGCTCGTCGCCGTGGCGGGCTGTCGCTGCAAGGACACCACGCAGCCGGTGCCGAAGCCGACGGAGCCGAAGGACGCGGCGGTCGTGGTGCCGGTCGCCGCATCGATCGGCGAGGCCGATTCGACGCGCGTGCTCGGGTGCTTGTTCGATCAATCGCGCAGCGCGCGCGACGTGCTCTCGGTGCTCGGCGAGAACCTCGCGCCGCCGCCGCTGATCCGGCGCGCGGTGGGCGTCGCGGCCGCACGCGCGAAGAACGATGGCGAGACGCCCGTGGCGCGCGTGCTGTCCGATGCGGTCGACGCGTACACCGAGAGCGGCGATCGCGATGGCCTGATCGCTGCGTTCCAGGCGATCGACGCGCTGAGCGATGTCAACAACATGCTGTTCGCTCACCACGGACCGCAGCGCACGCGCGCGGGCTTGACCGTCGACGCGAAGGACTTCGCGGGCGACGAGCTCGAGATCACGCGCGAGCGCGCGCTCGCCGGCGACAAAGCGGGAGCCGCACGGTTCTACGACGACGTCGCCGCGAAGAGCGCATCCATGCGGGGCGATGCCGAGCGGATCGGAGCGCTCGTCGCGATCGATCGCATCGCCGACGCGAAGGCCATGATCGCCGCTGCCAAAGCCGAGGATCGGCTCAAGCTCGCCGGCGTGTGGCTCGATGTCGCGCTCCGCCGTCCCGGCCCGATCGACGAGGCGATGCAGATCGTGCTCGCCGAGCTCGCGACCGCGCCGGATCGCGCGCTGATCTGGTTTGGCGATCGCGCCGCGTTCCGTCGTGCCGCGCGGCTCGGACGCGGGCGCGATCTAGCGCCGCTCTACAAGGCGCTGAAGGCGCGCTACGCGAAGGACGTCAAGACCGCGTCGTCGCGGCTGTCGACCACGTACGAGCTCGCCAGCGTCGTCGGCGATGCCGAGGATCTGCGCGAACTCGAGAAGGAGCCGCTGCTCGCGGACCAGCTGGCCGCGAAGACGCAGTCGATCGAAGCGGCGCTCGCGAAGGCGAAGGCGCAGAAGTATCCGCTCGCGGACTACACGCGCGTGTGGCTGCGCGCGGCCACGCAACCGGTGCCGCCGGGGTTCGGCGCGACGCTCGTGACGACGATCTGTCCGCCGGAGAAGCCGCCGGCGAAGCCCGGAGCACCACCGCTCGCCGGTGCGACGCTGACGGTCGACGAGAAGTCGCGCGGCATGCGCCAGGAGTGCCACCTGCACGACGTGATCGTCACGCTCGCCGACGCGGACGGGAAGAAGCTCGGGAGCGAGACGCTCGAGGGCGAGTGCACCGGCGCGTGTACTGCCGCCGAGAAGCGAGATGGGCAGAGGAGCCTCGACGAGATCCAGAAGCACATCGACGATGGCGACGCGAGCCAATCGGAGACCGACTACAACTTCACGGACTGCATGTTCCGCGGTCCCGATGTCGGCACGTCGATGAAAGTCGCTGGACGTCAGCTCGCGTTGATCCCGGTCACCGGCATCGGTCCGCACGACGTTCCGAACACGAGCTATCACATCGCGATCGAGGTCTGCGGCGCGCTGCACGTGCTCGACTCGTTCGGCACGATGTACGCGCATCACTGGAAGCCCGAAGAGCTGACGTTCCGCGAGTCCATGGACAAATCGCAGATCATCGTCGACGGGACATCGAGCTTCTATCGCGGCGTCGTCGTGCGCATCACGCTGCCTGCGACGTGTCCCGGTGTGCCCGCGCTCGAAGCGCTCGAGACCGAGTAGCTCAGTCGCCGTAGCGCGGCTTGGAGATCAGCGCCGCGAACGGAGCGCGTTTCTTCGCATCGTCGGGATCGAGGATCGTCCCGCAGAGCCAGCCGCCCTCGACTTTCTCGACGAGGACGTCTGCCTTGACTGCCGCGGGCGCACCGATGGTGACGAGCCGCATCGTGGCGGTGCGTGATCCATCGCGATAACGACCACGCTCGAGCTTCTTGCTGGCGAGCGTGTACACGACGGCCGTCTGCGCACCGCGCGCGACCGCGTGACCCTGGCGATAGCCGCCGGCGAGGAGCTTGAAGTCCGCGAACCACAGCTCGGTCGCCTTCTCGCGGCTCACGGCGTAGGCGGACACGACGCGGTCGATCGAGCCGCGCTTCGGCAGCGGGATCGTCGTCGGGCGCGTGCATCCCTTCGGCAGATCGCTCCAGCTCATCTCGACATCGGCCTCGGCTACGGGCTCCTCGCCGCGCTTCGGTGCTTCGAGAGGTTTCGCGCTCGACGCGCCCGCGATCACCACCGGCGTGAAGCGATCGATCAGCGTGCCATCGCCGAGCTGGCCGACGTCGTTCGCGCCCCAACACGCGAGCACGCCGCTATCGAGGACCGCGCACCACGATCGATCGCCGCCGGCGATCGCGATGGGCTTGCCGGGGAGGGCGATGATCTTCGCCATCGTTGTCTCGTCGTCGCCGGGTCCGATTCCGAGCTGGCCGGCATCGTTGCGTCCGAGGCAGGCGACACCCGACCCCGCGAGCGTGCAGGTCACACCGCTCGCGCTGCGGCGATCCACCGTGTTGAGCGGTCCCTTCCACGCGACGAGCTTGCCCTTCGTGTCCCAGCACACGACGCCGCCGCTCTTGCGATGCGCGCATCGCGTGCCGAACAGCGCCTCCGCGTCGGTGATGCCCTTCACGGGGACGGCCTTGCCGCGCGTGAGTGTCGTCACCGTGCCGTCGCGATGGAGTGCGTCCGTCGAATCGCGCTCGCGCGACGACAGCGCGATCACGTTGAGCAGCGCCTTGCTCGCCGCCGTGCCGTCGATGCGATGCACGTCGCCGGTGCGGGTCAGGGCCCACGCGCGATCAGGCGCATCGATACGAACGTCGATCGCTTCACCGACGCTGACGAGCTCGAGCTTCGGCGATCCGTCTCCTACGGATCCGATCGCGATATCGCCGCTGCGCGCGGCGAGCGCGAGCTGACCGTGTGCGAGATGGAACGATGCGGCTTCGGGCGCGCCGGTGATATCGATGGGAACGACGCTGCCGAGCGTGTCGGGCCGGGAGCTACCCCAGCAGCGAATGACTCCGTCGGCGCGCCGCGCGCAGCTCATCGTCGCGAACGACTCGACTTGCGCGACCTTCGCGTCGTTCGTGCCGAGCGCGGCCGTCGGAACCGTGGGCACGGTCGGCGCGATCGTCGGCGCGCGCGCGTCGGGTGGCTCGGCATCGACGGGAACGGATGCGTCGCTCGGCTTGTCGGTGGACGTGTCGGGACTCGCCTTGTCGGTGGACTTGTCGGGACTCGCCTTGTCGGTGGACTTGTCGCTGCTCGCCTTGTCGGCGGCGGCCTTCTCCGCCGCCTCGCGGTCCGCGGGCCGCGTACACGCGCACACGAATGCGACGAGCGCGATCCACCGGTACATCGGACCATCGATAGCACGCGGTGGGACCGAATGCCGGACCACGAGGACGGAACGATCACCTCGTCGCGGATGCCGGAGCGAGGACGCCCTCGCGACTACAGGTCGATCGCGTGGCCGAACGCGGCTTCCGTCGCGCCCTTGATCGTTTCGGCGAACGTCGGGTGCGCGTGGATCGTCGCGAGCAAGCTCTCGGCGTTGACCTCGGTGGTCTTCGCGAGCGCGAGCTCGGCGATCAAGTCGGTCACCGCGGGGCCGATCAAGTGCGCGCCGACGAGCGCCTTGGTCTCGGCGTGCCAGATCACCTTCACGAAGCCGGTCGTGTCTCCGGCGGCACGTGCCTTCGCGAGCGCGGTGAACGGGAACTTTCCGACCTTGATCGGAATGTTCTGCGCCTTCGCTTTCTCCTCGGTCAGGCCGACCGACGCGATCTCGGGATGGCAGTACGTGCACGCGGGAATCGCGTGATACGCGACCGGCTCCGCGTGGACGCCCGCGATCATCTCGGCGACGAACACGCCTTCGGACGAAGCGACGTGCGCGAGGCCGCGACCGATGACATCGCCGATCGCCCACAGGTGATCGCCGCAGCGGTTCTCGCTGTCGGTCTTGATGTAGCCGCGGTCGAGCGCCACGTCGTGCGCTTCGAGCCCGAGGTTCTCGGTGTTCGCTTGCACGCCGACCGCGACGAGCAGGATGTCGGCCTCGATGTGAACCGCCGCGCCGCCGTCCTTGGGCTCGGCGACGATCGCGACCTTCGTCCCGTCGGAGGTCGCGCTCGTGAGCTTGTGGCCGACGAGCGACTTGATGCCGCGCTTGTCGAACGCGCGGCTTAGCTCTTTGCTGATCTCCGGATCCTCGTTGGGCACGAGGCGCGGCATGAACTCGACGATCGTGACGTCGACGCCGAGCGACCGGTAGAAGCTCGCGAACTCGACGCCGATCGCACCCGCGCCGAGGACGACCAGGCGCTTCGGCTGCTCGGCCAGCGTCATCGCCTTGCGATACTCGATGATGCGCTCGCCATCGATCGTGATGCCGGGCAGCGAGCGCGCGCGGCAGCCCGTCGCGAGGATGACGTGCTTCGCGGCGATGGTGCTCGACTTCCCGTCGGCCTGAACTTCGATCTGGTGCGGATGCCACGCGCCCTTGCGTGGCAGGAGCTTCGCGACGCCGCTGATCGAGTCGATCTTGTTCTTCTTGAACAAGAAGCCGATGCCCTTGCTCACCTTGTCGGCGACGCCGCGGCTGCGCGCGATGATCGCGGCGAAGTCCGGCTTGATGTCACCGACGGTGATGCCGAAGTCTTTCGCGTGGAGGAAGGTCTCGAGCACCTCGGCGGAGCGGAGCAGGGCCTTCGTCGGGATGCAGCCCCAGTTGAGACAGATGCCGCCGAGGTTCTCGCGCTCGATGCACGCCGTCCGAAGGCCGAGCTGTGCGGCGCGGACCGCGGCGACGTAGCCGCCCGGCCCGGAGCCGATGACGACGACGTCGTATGGCGCTGGCACATCGCTCATAGGGCGAGCAACTCCGGCTTCTCGAACAGCTCGGCGAACGCCTGCAGCCAGCGCGCACCGAGCGCGCCGTCGATGACGCGGTGATCGCACGACATGGTGACGGTCATGCGCTTGCCCGCGACGATCGCGCCGCTCTTGTCGACAACAGGCTCGTCGACGGTCGTGCCGATCGCGAGGATGCCGCCCTCGGGCGGGTTGATGATCGCGGTGAAGCGCTCGATGCCGAACATGCCGAGGTTCGACACCGTGAACGTCGAGCCCGTGATCTCGTGGCCCTTGAGCTTCTTGGTCTTCGCGCGCTCCGCGAGGTCCTTCACCTCGGCCGCGATCGCGCCGATGCCCTTTTGATCCGCATCGCGAATCACGGGCGTGACGAGGCCGTCTTCGATCGCCACCGCGACGCCGACGTGCACGCGATGAAAGCGATGGATGCTCTCGCCGGCCCAGCTCGCGTTGCACTCGGGCACGCGGCGCAGCGCGAGCGCGACGGCCTTGATGATCAGGTCGTTCACGCTGACCTTGCCGCGGTCACCGAGCAGGTCGTTCAAGCGCTGGCGGAAGCCGAGGAGCGGCGCCGCGTCGAGCTTTCGCATCAGATAGAAGTGCGGGACATCGCGCTTCGCTTCGGTCAGGCGTGCGGCGATTCGCTTGCGCATGTTCGAGGCCGGGATGTCGTCGAAGTCCGCGTCGGTGTCCGGCACCATCTGGCGTGCGGTCCGCACCGCGAGCGCGGTCTCCTTCGGCTCGTCGTCATCGTCGGCCTGTGCGCCGGCGTCCGCCTGCGTCGCCGCGGGCTTCGCGCCGCCCTCGGCCGCGGCCCTCACGTCGCGCTCGACGATGCGACCGCCGGGGCCCGAGCCGGAGACCGTGCGAAGATCGATGCCGAGCTCGATCGCGAGCGTCTTCGCGAGCGGTGACGCGAGAACCTTGCCGCTCGGTGCATCGGCGGGCTTCGCCGCCTTCGCCGCGGGCTTGGCCTCGGTCTTCGCCGCGGGCTTGGCCTCGGTCTTCGTCGTCTCCGTCGCTTCGTCGCCCTTCGCGCCGGCCTTCGCTGCAGGAGGCTTCTCGCCGTCCGGCACGGACTTCGCGGGCGCTTGCTTCGGTGCGTCCTTCTTCGGCGCTTCGTTCGCCGCGCCGTTGCTACCGCCGCCCTTGGCTTGGGCTTCGAGCGCGGACGTGTCCTCGCCGGGCTTGCCGAGGATCATCACGGGCGCACCGAGCTTGACGGTCTCGCCTTCCTTGACGAGCAGCTTCAAGATCGTGCCCGCGTCCTCGACGTTGAAGTCCATGTTCGCTTTGTCGGTCTCGACTTCCGCGACGAGATCTCCCGGCGAAACTTTGTCGCCTTCCTTCTTCGTCCAGCGAACGAGCACGCCCTCTTCCATGGTTGGAGAGAGCTTCGGCAGTCCCAGAATTTGTGCCATGGCAGTTACTCCAGATAGAGAGCGCGCTTGACCGCAGCGACGACGTCTTTGACCTGCGGTTGCACTTCGTCCTCGAGGTTCTTCGCGTACGGCATCGGCACGTCATCGCTCGTCACACGCTCGATCGGAGCGTCGAGCGAATCCATGCACGTCCTCTGCATCTGATATGCGACCTCGGCACCGAAGCCCGCGACCGGCCAGCCGACCTCCACGATCACGCAGCGTCCGGTCTTCCGGACACTCTCGGCGAGCGTGTCGACGTCGAGCGGACGCAGCGTGCGCGGATCGACGACCTCGCACTCGATGCCTTCCTCGGCGAGCACCTTGGCCGCGTCGAGGCACGTCCACACCATCTTGCTCCACGCGATCAACGTGATGTCTTTGCCCTCGCGCTTCACGTCGGCAACGCCGATCGGAATCAACCCGCCGTCGGTCCCCTTGCCGTCATCCTCCGGCACTTCCCACGTCGAGTTGTAGAGCGTCTCGCCCTCCATGAACACCACCGGGTTGTCGTCGCGGATCGCGGACTTGAGCAGGCCCTTCGCGTCGAACGCCGTCGACGGCATCACGACCTTGAGGCCGGGAACGTGCGCGTAGTAGCTCTCGAGCGCTTGGCTGTGCTGCGAGCCGACCTGCACGGCAGGACCACTCGGGCCACGGAACACGATCGGGATGTTGTACTGGCCGCCCGACATCTGAAAGATCTTCGCCGCGTTGTTCACGATCTGATCGATCGCGACGAGCGAGAAGTTGAACGTCATGAACTCGATGATCGGCCGCAAGCCGACCATCGCGGCGCCGACGCCGATGCCCGCGAAGCCCATCTCCGCGATCGGCGCATCGACGACGCGACGCTCGGAGAAGCGCTGCAATAGGCCCTGCGTGACCTTGTACGCGCCGTTGTAGTGCCCGACCTCTTCGCCCATGATGAAGACGTTCGGATCGCGCTCCATCTCCTCGCGCATCGCTTGGTTGAGCGCTTCTCGATAGCTGATGACGGCCACGGCTACTCCTTGATCACGTACTTCTTGTATTCGTCGGCGGGCGGCGAGTCCTCGGCGAACTTCACCGCATCTTCGATCTCGAGCCGCACGTCTTCTTCCATCGTCTCGAGGTCCTTCTCGGGGAATCCCACGTCGAGCAATCGCTGGCGACAACGCCCGAGCGGATCGCGGCGCTTCCACTCCTCGACCTCGTCCTTCGTTCGATACAGGCCCGGGTCGGACATCGAGTGTCCGCGAAAGCGATAGGTCACGACCTCGACCAACGTCGGCTCGCCGGTGGTGCGCGCGCGCTCGACCGCTTCGGCGATGCGGCGCTTCACCTTGATCACGTCATCGCCATCGAAGCGATCGCGCGGCATGCCGTGAGCGAGCGCGCGCAGCGACACGTCCTCGACGGCCAGCGATCGATAGAGCGGGGTGCCCATCGAGTACTGGTTGTTCTCGCAGATCAGCACGACCGGCAACTTCCACAGCGCCGCGAGTGCCAACCCTTCCGCGAAGCCGCCGATCGTCGACGCGCCCTCGCCGAAGAAGCACAGCGTGACCGCGCCGTCGCCGCGATACTTCGACGCGAACGCAGCACCGGCTGCGATCGGAACGTGACCGCCGACGATGCCGTAGCCGCCGAGGAAGTTCGTCTTCTTGTCGAAGATGTGCATCGAGCCACCGAGGCCCTTCACGCACCCGGTCTTCTTTCCGTACAGCTCGGCCATGATCGCGCGGGCCGAGACGCCCTTCGCGTACGCGTGACCGTGCTCGCGATAGGTCGCGACGACGTAGTCCTTCTCCTGCAGCGACGCCACGGCGCCGACGCACACGGCTTCCTGGCCGATGATGAGGTGAAGGAACCCGCCGATCTTTCCCTGCGAATACGCTTTGGCGCTCGCTTCTTCGAGCCGCCGGATCGCGAGCATCTGGCGATACAGCGGTGCGAGCTCTTCAGCTGTGGTTTCGACGACATCAGAGTCGTCGCGTTCGATTCGCTTGGAATCGGGAGTACTCATCGAAACGGTCGCCACGGGCGGACCATACCCAGGCGCGCGCCGATCCCCAACCTCCCACGTGCGCGTATTTACGTCGCGTTTCGCAACGCGGCACGTGGTGACTACGGCGTGAAGTCGCCCATCGCGGTGCCGTCCGCGTTGATCGGGACGCGCCGACCGCCGAGGCCGATCTCGACGGTGCGAAAGCGCTTCGGCAGCTGATCGACGAAGAACTGACCGTTCGCGCACGGCACGGGCGTGAAGCCGAGCTCGTCACCGATGTCGCTCGCGAAGAACGTGATCGTGAAGTCCGGCTGCGACCCGCAGCTCGCGGCGCTCGCCTCGCCGCCGCGCACCGTCCAGGTCACGGTCACCTCGCGAACGTTCGACGGATCCGTGCATGCGTGGTCGCGTCCGCACACGTCCGGCGACGAGCAGTCGCTGTCGGTGCCGCAATCACTCTGTCCGCTCGTCGGACAGCCGCTGCACGCGAGGAGCAATGCACCGACGAGCGCTTTACTCGACATAGAACGGACTGGTGTAGATCCACGGGAGCTCGGCCTCGGCCATCTCGGTGCCGAGATCGTGGAGGTACGGTCCGAGGTGACGCGGGACCATCGTGATCTCGACGCGGTAGGCACCTGGAGCTCCGAGGTTGACGTTGACCTGTCCATTGCTGCTGATCTGACCGTCGACGTTCGCGACCTGTTGCACGACGCCGGCGCGGTCGATCCAGAATACCTTGGCGACGATCGCTGGGAGCGGCAAGGATGGATCGAGGCCGCGCACGACGGGGATATCGACGTGGAGCACGGGCGTCCCGGCCGACGGCACCGTGGAGCCGAGCTCATACGTCGTCCCGCCGCCTGTGACGTAGGTGTCGAATCCGTCGGGGGTTCCGAGGAGCTCGAACACCGCGAAGTTGCGGCCGGTGCGGAGCGCCGACTTCACCTGGTCGACGTCGCTCGGATCCGCGACGAGCGCGATGTTGCCGAACCAGCGCAGCACGCGGCGATACGAATCGCCGCGCTCGCCGTCCGCGAGCATGATCGGCAGCGCGTTCTCGTGCGCGTCGCTGCCCGCGGTGATCGCGACGTGTCGGCCCTCGCCGAGCAGCGCGTGCCACTTCATGATCGCCGGCTGGTTCGGGGTCAGGAACGCGAGCATCGCGAGGTCGGGCTCGGGGTGGCCGGGGTTGGTGTCCGCGAACTCGACCGCGCCCGCGATCGCCGACGCGGAGTCGAGGCCGAGGTACTGCTCGCGGATATTCGGATCGATGTTCGCGTGGAGGTTGTAGACCTCGATGCCATCGGGCTGGACCTCGCGCAGCGTCGAGAGGTCCTTGCTCTCGGTGTGCGCGACCCACACGAGACCACCAGCATCGCGATACGCCGCCGAGGTCGCAGCATCGTTGCCGTTGTAGATCGCGTGCCGCTCCGAGACCGTGCCCGTCACGTGGCGATCGAGCATGATCGGCATGAGATCGTTCTCGCCGCCGACCGTGACCTGGACCGTGTGGCCATCCGCGCAATGAATGCGCGAGGCGATCTGATCGGCGCCGCGCATGATCGGTGTATCGGTGCCGCGCATGCTGAACAGCGTGGTGAACTCCTCGTCGGCCATCGTGTCGTCGTGGTCGGTGAGGTTCGCGTAGTCGATCTTCGTAGTGCAGAGCGCGTCCCGGAGGTGCGCCAGGCAGGGCTCGTTGGGGGCTCCGCCGGGCCGCGGGTCGTCGTCGCAGGCGTCGTGGGAGTAGGGCGAGTGGAGGTGGACGATGCCGCGCGCCGGGGTCATACCCCGTCGCTCCCCCATGACACTCGCGCTGGGAAGTGTCCTATCCCATGCTGGAAGCTCGGGTGGCGTCGAGGACGAGTCGCCACATGCCGCGCACACGAACGCGATCCATATCCACTTCACGACGCGACTCTATAACTACCGCCTCATGATAGCGACGACCGAGATGTTCGAGGGTGCGTGCTAACATCACGATCGTTCGTGAGGGCTCGTGACGATCACCGGAACTCGGCGATCCTGCTCGCCGTTTGCCTCGGCGTGGTGGGGTGCTTGCCGCCCAAGCCGCCACCCAAGCCGGTGTACGAGCCGGGCAAGCTCGTGTTCGCGGTGTTGCCCGCCGAGAGCCAGACGTTTCCGATCGCCGCACGTGCAGCGACCGAGCGGTTGCGGCGCGCGCGCGTGAAGGGGCTCGACGAGCCGCAGATGTCGAAGGTCTCGCTCGATATCGTGCAGCTCCAGATCGAGTGCGTCGAAGCGAACGCATCCTGCTACGAGGCCGTGGGCAAGGAGCTCGCCGCGAATCAGATGTTGTTCGCCGAGATCGTGAGCGGCCCGCGCAAGGACTCGATCCGGGTGACCGTCACGCTGTTCGATGTCGATCTCAAGAAGCGTCGCAAAGCCGCGAGCAAGGTGTTCGCCTCCGAGGAAGACGTGGTCTGGGGTGTCGCCGACGTGATCGCGGAGGCGACCAAGTTGTGACCGATCCGGCGAAGCCATCCGGCGAGGAGCTCGTCGAGATCGAGGCGATGGACCTCGAGGAGTGGGAGCGCGACAAGCACACGCCGCAGCAAGGCGGCGAGCAGATGGCCGAGCTGCTCAAGCAGACGGCCGCTGCGCCACCGCCGGTACCCGCATCGAAGAAGACGCAGACGATCGCGCGCACCGTGTTGCGTCCGCCCGCGAAGGATCGCGATGGCGTCGACGGCCCGACGGTGCGCAACGCGGGTGCGGGTCTCCCCGCGACGCGCACCGACGACAAGACACCGCCGTCGATGCCGCGCACCACCACCACGATCGCGACCGATCAGCTGCGTCCTCCGGCGAAGACTCCGGCCGCGGGAACAGCGATGCCGCCGGCGACCCCGCGCACGACGACGACCATCTCGACCGAGCAGCTGCGTCCTCCGGCGAAGACGCCCGCCGTCGGCACGCCGACCGCGAAGCCCGTCACGCCATCGCGCACCCAAACACCGCCTGCGGGGGCGCCGGTCTCGCGCAACACGACGGTTCGTACGCCGCCCGTAGGCATTCCCGTGTCGAGCGCGCAGCGGTCCGAGGTTCCGGTGTCGAGCGCGCAGCGTCCGCCCGACGCACCGAAGCCACCCGCGACTCCCACGCGTACGCAAACGCCGGCCGCCGGAGTGAGCGCGAAGGCCACACAAGCGTTGCCATCGGACTTGATCGCGCCCGCGATGCCGACGCGAACGCCCGCGGCAGGAGTGCCGAGTACACCGAGCGCGAAGACGCCGCCGGTGGGTGTGAAGATTCCGCCGGCGGGTGCGCCGAGCACGAAGACACGACCGGCGGGTGTGCCGAGCACGAAGACACCGCCCGCGGGTGTGCCGAGCGCGAAGGCCACGCAAGCGCTGCCATCGGATCTGATCGCGCCCGCGACGCCGTCTCGTGCGCAGACGCCGGCCACGGGCGTGAAGCCGCCGCCGCCGTCGAACGCGCTCGATCCCGACACCGAGGGGTGGTCGCTTCCCGACGACGATCTGTCGGTTCCGGTGGAGGCGCCGAAGGTCGTCGTGGCGCCGAAGGTCGTCGTCGAGCCGAAGGTCGTCGTGGCGCCTGCGGTCGCGCCGACACCGAAGCTCGAGGCGCTGCAGTCCGAGAACTGGTCGCTCCCCGACAGCATCGTCGAGGACTCGCCGGCGGATCCGAACCTCGGCTCGGTCCCGATCGCCGTGCTCGCGGGTCAGATCACACCCACACCAGAGCCGCTCGGTACGAACAAGCGCGCATCGAGCGAGCCTGCACCGACGTCGACGCGCGCGCAAAGCGAGCCATCGATCCCGACGTCGCGCGCCCCGAGCGAGCCGACCACCGTCGTCGATCCCGAGGCGGTCACGGGTATTCGCGATCCGATCGTGGAGACCGAGTCGACGCACATCGGTGCAGCACCGGTCACTGGTGTCGGTGCCGATCCGTCCGAGGACGCGGTCACGAACGTCGCGGCCGATCCGACAACGAACGAGATCACCGGTGTCGGTACAGATCCATCGAGCGAGATCTCGAAGGTCGGCGCGGATCCCTCGAGCGAGATCTCGAAGGTCGGTGCTGAACCGTCGTCGAGCTCGCGCGACGTCACGAAGGTCGGCGCGGAACTGTCGTCGACTTCGAGCGACGTCACGAAGGTCGGCAGCGATCCGTCGGGGAACGAAATCACCAAGGTCCGCGAGCCGAACCCCGCGCTGAACAAGACGATGGTCGGCGTCGCTGCCGGCCCTGCGCTCACGCGCTCGAGTGCGCCGCCTCCGACGCCGACGCGCACGCAGACGCCGATCGCAGGTGTTCCGGCGTCGCCGCCTCCGACGCCGACGCGTACGCAGACTCCGATCGCTGGTGTTCCAGTAGCAGGCGTTCCGGCGTCATCGCCGACAGCGCCGCGGACCGAGCCACCGCACGCGGGCATGGTGGCCGCCACGGCGGGAACGCTGGTGAGCGCGTCGAACACGGCCTCGAGTGCCGCCGCCGAGCCGGCCGCGCCCTTGCCGCCGCCACCGATGGCGCCGGCGCCATTGCCACCTCCACCGACGGTGGCACCGAAGCCATCCGCTGCGCGGCCTGCACCGGAGCTGGCGCCCGCACCTGCGCTGTTCGATGGCGCCGCGAAGAGCGAGCGCGATGTCGACACGGACTCGTTCCCGGTCGTTCGTTCGGGCTCGAAGAAAACGATCATCCTCGTCGGAGCGGCGGTGGCGATCTTGCTCGTCGTCGTCCTGGTGTTCGCGCTCGGCGGAAAGAAGGCCGAGCCGACGACGACGGCGAAGACCGATCCACCTGTCGTGAAGGAGCCGCTCGTGACTCCGCCGGTCGCAAACCCGCCGGTCGACAACCCGCCCGTGGATCAGGGGAGCAACCTCGCGGCCACCGGAAGTGACACGTCGACGGTCGACACGCCCCCGACAATCCCGACGACGAACCCGACGACAAACCCGACGACAAACCCGACGACGAACCCGACGACGAACCCGACGACGAACCCGACGACAAACCCGACGACGAACCCGACGACGAACCCGACGACGCGCACGAATCGAAACACTCGCACCAACCGGATCAAGACA
>Ga0154020_10001655_pt1 | contig 27394 bp, 25 predicted proteins | sample Klosneuvirus_201_FD_109709 | JGI IMG/M metagenome (GOLD analysis project Ga0154020, IMG submission 109709) | Active sludge microbial communities from wastewater, Klosterneuburg, Austria - Klosneuvirus_20160825_MG | ecosystem: Engineered > WWTP > Aerobic digester > Activated sludge | place...
CTGCCCGTGGCGCTCGCCGTGAGCCTGCACGCGCCCGACGACGAGTTGCGCTCGCGGATCATGCCGATCAACCGCAGCTACCCGATCGCGGAGCTTCTCGCCGCGTGCCGGGAATACCTCGACACCGCCCCGCGCGACTTCGTCACTTTCGAGTACGTGATGCTCGACGGCGTGAACGACGCGCCGGCGCACGCGCGCGCCCTGGCGAAACTGCTTCGCGACGTGCCCTGCAAGCTGAACCTGATCCCGTTCAACCCGTTCCCGGCGTCCGGCTTCGCGCGCTCCCGGCCCGAGGCCATCGCGCGCTTCCGCGACATCCTCGTCGAGTCGGGCTACGTCGCCACGATCCGGAAGACCCGCGGCGACGATATCGACGCGGCCTGCGGGCAGCTCGCGGGCCAGGTCGTCAACCGCATGAGGAAGCGTACCGTCCGGATCCACAAGGAGGCCGCGTGAAGACTCTCTTGCCGATGCTCGCCGCCGCGCTGCTCGCGGGTTGCGTGTCGCAGACCACCGTCGAGACGCGCCTCGTGCAGGACGCCCAGTCGGCCGACGGGCGCCGCCGCGCCGAGATCCACACCTCGCTCGCCTCGCAGTACTACCAGCGCGGCAACTTCGTCGTGGCGCTGGAGGAGACGCGGCTCGCCCTCAAGGACGACGCGCGCTATTTCCCGGCCCTCAACGTGCGCGCGCTGATCTTCATGGAGCTTCGCGAGGACGACCAGGCGCGCCAGGCCTTCGAGCAGGCGCTCGCGCTCGCGCCCAACGATCCCGATGTCATGAACAATTTCGGCTGGTTCCTCTGCCTGCGGGGCGACGGCGCGCGCGCCATGGACCTCTTCGCCCGCGTCCAGACCGACACGATGTACACGACGCCGGAGAAGGCATTCCTGAACGCGGGACTGTGCGCGCGCATCAGGGGCCGCAACGCCGAGGCCGAGGGATTCCTGCGTCGCGCGGTCGTCTTCAAGCCCGACCTGGCCGGCGCGCTCTACAGCCTGGCCGAGATCCTCTTCGAGAAGGGGGCATTCAAGGAGTCGGAGAACTACCTCGTCCGCTACATGCGCCTGGGCGAGCCCACGCTCTCGGCGCTCGTGCTGGGGGTGAGGCTCGCCCGCGCGCAGGGCGAGAAGATGGCCGAGGACAGCATGTCGCAGCAGCTTCGCCGCCGCTTCCCAGACGCGCCCCAGACCCGCGAACTCCTCCAGGGCGACGCCGGCAAGTGATGGATTCGGGGACCGACAGCGCCGACCGCCGGGAGGATCCGCGTTCGCCGGGCGCGATCCTCGCGATGGAGCGCGAGCGCCAGGGGCTCGCGCGCGCCGACATCGCGCAGCGCCTGCACATGAGCGTCTCGCAGATCGAGGCGCTCGAGGCCGCCGACTACGATCGCCTGCCGCGGGGCACCTTCCTGCGCGGATTCACGCGCAATTACGCGCGCTCGCTGGGGCTGGACGCCGACAGCGTCGTCGGCCTGCTGGCCGGGGACGCGCCGCGCGAGACCTCGCCCGACATCGTGGTGCCCAGCCAGAACATCCGCTTCGACCCGCTCGGCCAGCGCCTGGCCAATCCCTACGTGAAGGCCGCGGGCGTGGCCTTCGTCCTGGTCGTGCTCGGCTTCGCGGCCATGTACTGGTGGCTCTTCGTCCGGCCCCAGGGGGCCGAGCCGGTGACCGCGGTGAAGAAGCCGGCCATCGAGGCATCCCGGCCGGGCACGGCCGCTCCGCTGCCGAAGGCGGCGGCGCCGGTTCCGGCGCCCGAGGCGTCGCCCGTCGTCGCGAGCCCGCCGCCCGTGCCGGCCGCGACGCCGGCGATCGTGCCTTCCGCGACGCCGGCGATCGTGCCTTCCGCGGCCGCGCCGGCGCCCGAGGAATCCCCGCGAGTCGCCGCGCCCGGCGAGGCCACGATCCGGCTCGCCTTCCGGGGCGCGGCCTGGGTCGAGATCACCGACGCCCGCGGCAAGGTGCTCCTTTCGCGCACGCACGCGGGCGGCTCCAGTGCCGAGACCATCGGCAAGCCGCCCTTCGGCCTGGTGATCGGCAACGCGCCGGAAGTCCGGCTCACCTACAACGGCCGCGAAGTCGACCTCGCGCCGCACACGCGCGTGGCCGTCGCCCGCCTCACGCTGCCGTAGTGGGCGAGTGCCGAGCATGAGCCCCGTCCCGCGCCGCCTCTCGCGCCAGGTGCGCATCGCCGGAAGGCCGGTGGGCGGTGGCGCACCCATCCTCGTGCAGTCGATGACCAACACCGACACCGAGGACGCGCGATCGACCGCCGATCAGGTAGCCGCGCTCGCGCGCGCCGGCAGCGAGGCCGTGCGCATCACCGTGAACACGCTGGAGGCCGCCCGCCAGGTGAGCGCCATTCGCGATCGCCTCGAGGCGATGGGCGTGGACGTCGCGCTCATTGGCGACTTCCACTTCAACGGCCACAAGCTCCTCGCCCAGGTGCCCGAGTGCGCCAGGGTGCTCGACAAGTACCGCATCAACCCCGGCAATGTCGGCCACGGCACCAAGCGCGACGACCAGTTCGCGATCCTGATCGAGAAGGCGATCGAGCACGGCAAGCCCGTGCGGATCGGCGTGAACTGGGGTTCCCTCGACCCGGAACTGCTTGCGCGCCTGATGGATGCGAACGCGAAGCTCCCGGCACCGCAGGCCGCCGGTGCGGTGATGCGCGAGGCGCTGATCGTCTCGGCGCTGGAGAGCGCGGCGAAGGCCGAGGAGATCGGGCTGCCCGGCGATCGCATCGTCCTGTCCTGCAAGGTCTCCGCGGTGCAGGACCTGATCGCGGTCTACCGCGCGCTCGCCGAACGCTGCGACTACCCGCTGCACCTGGGCCTCACCGAGGCGGGCATGGGCTCGAAGGGCATCGTCGCCTCGACCGCCGCCATGGGCGTGCTCCTTCAGGAGGGCATCGGCGACACGATCCGCGTCTCGCTCACCCCGGAGCCGGGCGGCGACCGCACGCGCGAGGTGATCGTCGCGCAGGAGATCCTGCAGACCATGGGGCTGCGCTCGTTCACGCCGCAGGTGTCGGCCTGCCCGGGTTGCGGGCGCACCACGAGCACCTTCTTCCAGGAACTCGCCGACAAGATCCAGACGTGGCTGCGCGTGCAGATGCCCGCGTGGCGGGCACGGTATCCGGGCGTCGAGGACCTGCACGTGGCGGTGATGGGCTGCGTGGTGAACGGCCCCGGGGAATCGAAGCTCGCCGACATCGGCATCTCGCTGCCGGGCTCGGGCGAGAAGCCCGTGGCGCCGGTGTTCGTCGACGGCGAGAAGACGGTGACGTTGAAGGGCGAGAAGATCGCGGAGGAGTTCCAGGCGATCGTCGAGGACTACGTGCGCGCGCGCTACGCGCCCGGCGCCGCGAAGGACGGGGGCAAGCGCAGGAAGTCCATCGCCATCCAGACGGCGAAGGCATGAGCGGCAAGCTCCAGGCCATCCGGGGCATGGAGGACATCCTCCCGGACGCCTCCCCGCTGTGGGAGAAGCTCGAGGACCACTGCCGCGACGTCTTCCGCCAGTACGGCTACCGGAACATCCGCACGCCCCTCGTCGAGCCCACCGCGCTCTTCGTGCGCGGCATCGGCGAGGTGACCGACATCGTCGAGAAGGAGATGTACACCTTCGACGACCGGAACGGCGAGAGCCTCACGCTGCGGCCCGAGGCCACGGCGGGCATCGTTCGCGCCGCCATCGAGCACAATTTCCTCTACAACGGGCCCCTGCGCGTGTGGACCGCCGGCCCGATGTTCCGCTACGAGCGGCCCCAGAAGGGCCGCCAGCGGCAGTTCCACCAGTACAACGTCGAGGCGCTCGGCTTCGAGGGTCCCGACGTGGACGCCGAGCAGATCGTCCTGCTCGCCCGCCTGTGGAAGCGGCTGGAGGTCGGTCCGATCGCGCTGCACGTGAATTCCATCGGCGACGCCGCGGACCGCCTGGCGCACCGGGAGAAGCTCATCGCCCACTTCCAGGCGAACGCGGAGGTCCTCGACGAGGACGCGAAGCGCCGCCTGCACACCAACCCGCTGCGGATCCTCGATTCCAAGAACCCCGCGATGCAGCCGCTGATCGAAGCCGCGCCGAAGCTCCTGGACCACCTGGGGGAGGGCGCCGCGCGCCATTTCGACGGCACGCGGCGCCTGCTCGAGGACGCGGGCGTCGCGTTCACGGTGAACCCTCGCCTCGTGCGCGGCATGGATTACTACAACCGCACGGTGTTCGAATGGATCACCGACCGCATCGGCGCCCAGTCCACCATCGCGGGGGGAGGGCGCTACGACGGCCTGTTCGCCATGCTGGGCGGCAAGCCCACGCCCGCCTGCGGCTTCGCGGTGGGGATGGAGCGGATCATCCTCGCGATGCTGGCCTGCGGGCAGGATGCCGCGCAGGCTCCCGACGCCTTCGTCGTGCACGCGGGGGAAGCCGCCCTGCGCGAGGCGTGGCGGCTGGGAGAGCGCCTGCGCGACGCGGGCCTCGCCTGCGTCCTCGGCGCCGGCGGCAGCTTCAAGTCGCAGATGAAGAAGGCCGACGCGAGCGGCGCGCGCTTCGCTATAATCCTCGGCGACGACGAGATCGCGGCCGGAAAGCTCACGCTGAAGGCGCTTCGCGGCGACGGCGCGCAGAGCCTCGTCACCTCCGAAGAGGCGCTCTCGCGCCTTCGCGACCCCTCCTGAACGCCCTCCATTCCCCTTTTCCGGGACGATGCCCATGTCTGGATCCTACGATTTCGAAGAGCAGGAACGAATAGCCGCCATCCAGAACTGGTGGGAGGACAACGCCAAGTTCGTCTACGCCGCGGTCGCCGCGTTCGTGCTCTCCCTGGGGGGCTGGCGCGGCTGGCAGTACTGGTCGGCCGTGCAGACCGCCGATGCCGCGGCGATGGCCGCCGAGCTCGCCAAGGTGACCGGCGATGCCAAGCGCACCGCCGACATCGCGCAGGCGCTGATCGACAAGCATCCGGGCACCTTCTTCGCCTCGGAAGCGGCGCTGGCCTCGGCCAAGGCGAGCTTCGAGGCGGGCGATTTGGCCGGCGCGCAGTCGCGCCTGGCCTGGGTGATGGCCGATGGCCGCGAGGAGCACCGCGGCATCGCGCGCCTGCGCCTGGCGGCGGTCCTGCTGGACCTGAAGAAGCACGACGAGGCCCTGAAGGTCCTCGACGGCAACCGGGACGAAGCCTGGGCCGCCATGGCCGCCGATCTCAAGGGCGACATCCATTTCGCGCAGGGTCACATCGACGAGGCGCGGGCCGCCTACAAGCTCGCCCTCGACAAGAGCGACGCGAGGAGCCCGCTGCGCAACATCACGGAGCTGAAGCTGGGCGCCCTCGGGGGCAAGCCATGAGGACGGCCGGTCGCGTTCTCGTGGCCGCGTGCGCGGTCTGGCTCTCCGGCTGCGGCTCCTGGGGCTTCTTCGGGCTCTTCACCGACGCCTCGAAGAAGCCGATGCCGCTCGCCGAGATCCGCGCGAGCGTGACGCCGAAGGTGGCGTGGAGCGCCTCGGTGGGCAAGTCGGGCGAGTACAAGTTCTGGCCGATGGTGGCCGGCAACCGGGTGTTCGCGGCCGCCGCCGACGGAACGATCACCCTCGTCGACCTGGACAGCGGCCGCGTGGCCTCCCGGCTGGATGCGAAGCGAAAGCTCTCCTCGGGCGCCGCCGGCCTGGGCGAACTCGTCATCGCCGGCACCATCAAGGGCGAAGTGGTCGCGATGGACACGGGCGGCAAGGAGAAGTGGGTCGCCAACGTGGCGGGCGAGGTCCTTGCGCCCGTGGTGGTGGCCGGCAAGCACGCGCTCGTGCGCACGTCCGACGGACGCATCTACGCGCTGTCGCTGGATGACGGCAAGCGCCAATGGATCTACACGCGCACGACCCCCGCGCTCCTGCTCCGCGCCGAGACCGCGGTCGTGGCCACGGCCACGAACGTGGTGGCCGGCTATCCCGGCGGGAAGTTGATCGCCCTCGACCTGGAAGACGGCAAGCTCACGTGGGAGGTGACGGTGAGCCTGCCCCGGGGTGCCACGGAACTCGAACGGGTGGCCGACGTGTCGGGACTGCCCGTCCTCGACGGCGGCCGGATCTGCGCGGCGGCGTTCCAGGGCAAGATCGCCTGCTTCGAGATCCAGACGGGCAACACGCTCTGGACGCGGGAGATCTCCAGCGCCTCGGGACTCGCGATAGACGACAAGAGCGTCTACGTGACCGACGACCAGGACATCGTGCATGGGCTCGACCGCGAAGGCGGCGCCTCGCGCTGGAAGCAGGACAAGCTGCAGCGCCGAAGGCTCACCGTGCCGGTGGTGGTCGAGGGCAAGGTCGTGGTCGGAGATTCCCTGGGCTACCTGCACGTGCTCTCGAAGGACGACGGCGCCATCATCGGGCGCCTGGGCGTCGACGGCGGCGCGGTGCAGGCGATGGTGCCCGCCAACTCGGGGCTGCTCGTCCAGACGGCCGGGGGAACGCTCTCGTTCGTGCGCTTCTGAGGCGATCGCCTCCGAAGCGCGCGGCCCGGGCCGCCCGATGAATCCCACCGTCGTCCTCGTCGGCCGCCCCAACGTCGGCAAGAGCACGCTCTTCAACCGGCTGACGCGCACGCGCGACGCGATCGTGCACGACATGCCCGGCCTCACGCGCGACCGCCACTACGGGCGCGGGCGCCTGGGCGACAAGCCCTTCATCGTGGTCGACACGGGCGGCTTCGAGCCGGTGGCGAAGGACGGCATCCTCTCCGAGATGGCGCGCCAGGCGCGGGAGGCGATCGCCGAGGCCGACATCGTCGTCTTCGTGGTCGACGGACGCGCCGGGCTCGCGCCGCAGGACAAGCGAATCGCGAAGCTCCTTCGCGAGCGCGGCGCGCCCGTGTGGCTCGCGGTGAACAAGACGGAGGGCATGCAGGAGGAGGTCGCCGTCGCCGAGTTCCACGAGCTCGCCCTAGGCCGGCCCCATGCGATCTCGGCCGCGCACGGCGAGGGCGTGCGCCAGCTGGTCGAGGACGCGCTCGCCGCGTTCCCGGCGCCGTCCGCGGAGGCCGAGCCCGAGCCCGATCATCCGCGCGTGGCCATCGTCGGGCGGCCCAACGTGGGCAAGTCCACGCTCGTGAACCGCGTGCTGGGCGAGGAGCGCATGATCGCCTTCGACGAGCCGGGAACCACGCGCGATGCGATCGAGATCGAGGCGAGCTGGCAGGGGCGCCCGTACACGATCGTCGATACCGCCGGCATCCGCCGCAAGGGAAAGGTGTGGGAATCGGTCGAGAAGTTCTCGGTGGTGAAGACGCTGCAGGCCATCGAGCGGGCGAACGTCGTCGTGCTCGTGGTGGATGCGGCCGCGGACATCTCGGAGCAGGACGCGCACATCGCGAGCTACATCCTCGAGGCCGGCCGCGCCCTTTCGGTCGCGGTGAACAAGTGGGACGCCGTGGACGCGGAGAAGCGCAAGGACGCGAAGACGGATCTCGAGCGCAAGCTCGCCTTCCTCGATTTCGCGGAGTTCGTTCCCATCTCCGCGCTGAAGGGCACCGGGGTGAAGGCGCTGTTCGAGGCGGTCGACCGGGCCTTCGCCGCGGCGATGGCCAAGCTCTCGACGCCCAAGCTCACGCGGGCGCTCCAGGCGGCGATCGAGAAGCAGGCGCCGCCGCTCGCGGGCAAGATCCGGCCCAAGCTTCGCTATGCCCACCAGGGGGGCTCCAACCCGCCCGTGGTGGTCATCCACGGGACCAGCGTCGCCGCCATCAAGGAAACCTACCGGCGCTACCTCGCCAACACCTTCGTCAAGGTCTTCAAGCTGAAGGGAACCCCCCTTCGCGTCGAATTGCGCCAGGGGGCCAACCCCTACGAGGGCAGGAAGCGCCCGAACCTCACGCCGCGCCAGGAAGCCTCGAGGCGCCGCCAGAAGCGCCGCCAGATCAGGACCTATTCCTGACCGTGGTCCGGGGTCGCGCCATCGCCCGGATCGCGCGCCGGGGGAACTCGGCGACCTCGGGGGGTGTCTCTAGCTGGGTGGTCAAGCCGCGGCCTTTCCAGTAGAGTCGTGCGGTTAGTGGAAGGTCGGGGGGCGCCATGGCTGAGGTTGGCGGTCCCGGACAGGAACCCGCAACTAAAAGGGGCAAAAAATGAGCAACAAGGGGCAACTTCTTCAGGATCCTTTCCTGAACATCCTCCGCAAGGAACACGTGCCGGTCTCGATCTATCTCGTGAACGGCATCAAGCTGCAGGGCCAGATCGAGTCGTTCGACCAGTACGTCGTCCTCCTCAAGAACACCGTGACGCAGATGGTCTACAAGCACGCCATTTCCACGGTGGTGCCGGCAAGGCCGGTGTCGGTCCCGTCTGAAAATTCCCCGGAATCCTGACCCGCCGGTTCCCGCGAGGGAACGCACCCTTCTCGTTTGCCTGGAAATCGGCAAGCGGGGGGCGCCCGATCGCGTCGAGGAAGCCTCGAGCCTGGTCGCGAGCGCGGGCGGCGAGGTCTGCGAGGTCATCATCGCCCGTCGCGACCGGCCCGATGCCGCCACGTTCGCGGGCTCGGGCAAGGTGGACGAGATCCGGGACGCCTGCCGCCTTCACGGGGCGCGCTCGGTCGTCTTCGACAATGCGCTCACCGGCGTGCAGATCCGCAACCTCGAGCGCGCGCTCTCCGAGGGCGGGCCGGGCGTTCGCGTCTACGACAGGACGGACCTGATCCTCGAGATCTTCGCCCAGCGCGCGAGGAGCCACGACGGCAAGCTCCAGGTAGAACTCGCCCGGCTGGAGCACCTGTCGACCCGCCTGGTTCGCGGCTGGACCCACCTCGAGCGCCAGCGCGGCGGCCTGTCCAAGACCGGCGGCCCGGGGGAAAAGCAGATCGAGCTGGACCGCCGCCTCATCGGCGAGCGCGTGAAGAAGCTCAAGGAACGCCTGAAGAAGGTCGCCCGCACCCGCGCCACGCAACGCGCGGCGCGGACGCGATCCGGGATGCTGAGGGTGTCGATCGTCGGTTACACCAACGCGGGCAAGTCCACGCTCTTCAACCGCCTGGCGAGGGCCGGCTCCTTCGTGGCCGACAAGCTCTTCGCGACCCTGGACCCCACGACCCGGCGCCTGCACCTGGGCGAGGGCGTCAATGCCGCGATTTCCGACACGGTCGGATTCGTCCGCGACCTTCCCCACGGGCTCGTGGCGGCGTTTCGCTCCACCCTCGAGGAGACCGTCCAGGCGGACCTCCTGCTGCACGTGGTCGATGCGTCCCATCCCGGCCACGACGAGCAGATCGACGCCGTGAACACGGTCCTCGCCGAAATCGGCGCCGCCGATCTTCCGCAGATCGTGATCTGGAACAAGATCGACAGGATTCCCGGCGCCGAAGCCGAAGTGGTCCGCGATCCTTGTGGTAAGATATTGAATATCAAGGCGAGTGCCGTTTCCGGTGCGGGCATCGATGCCATCCGCGCCGCGCTGGCGGAAGTGGCCCGCGAGACCGTCCCGCGCGCGCTCGCCCCGGCTGCCTAGGCAGACCGGCGGCGAATTGAACTGGGCCTTTCCGCCCGCACCTTCCTTCCCTGTCCCCTTCTCTCATTCCCCGACGATCGCATGCCTCCCAATGACCCCCAGTGGGGAAAACGACCCAGCGACGGTCCGCCGGACCTCGACGAGATCCTGAAGAAGCTGAACCAGAAGCTCTCCGGTCTCTTTGCCCGTCGCCCCGCCGGCCCGTCCGGCCCCATGCCGCCCTACAACGGGCCCGGCGCCGCCTTCTTCGGGGGGTCGATCGCGCTGATCGTCCTCATCGTGATCGCGGTGTGGCTCGCGAGCGGCTTCTACATCGTCGACGAGGGCCGCCGCGGCGTCGTGCTTCGCCTGGGCAAGTTTCTCGAGACGACGATGCCCGGCCCGCGCTGGCACGCCCCGTACCCGATCGAGAGCGTCGAGGTGGTGAACGTCTCCGGCGTGCGCACGGTCGAGGTGGGCTATCGCGGCACCGCGAAGAACAAGCAGCCGCAGGAGGCGCTGATGCTCACGGACGACGAGAACATCGTCGACGTGCAGTTCGCGATCCAGTACACCTTGAAGAGCCCGGAGGACTACCTCTTCAACAACCGCAACCCCGACGACAACGTGCTCCAGGCCGCCGAGACCGCGATCCGCGAGATCGTGGGCAAGAGCAAGATGGACTTCGTGCTGAACCAGGGCCGAAGCGAGATCGCCTCGCGCGTGAAGCAGCTGATGCAGCAGATTCTCGATCGCTACAAGACGGGCATCAACGTGACCACCGTCAACCTGCAGAACGTGCAGCCGCCGGAGCAGGTGCAGGCCTCCTTCGACGACGCGGTGCGCGCGCAGCAGGACCGCGAGCGCTTCAAGAACGAAGGCCAGGCCTATGCCAACAGCGTGGTGCCCCAGGCCCGCGGCGTGGCCGCGCGGCTCACCGAGGAGGCGGCCGGCTACAAGCAGACGGTGATCGCCACCGCCCAGGGCGAGGGCTCGCGCTTCCGCCAGATCCTGGTCGAGTACGAGAAGGCGCCGCAGGTCACCCGCGAGCGCCTCTACCTCGAGTCGATGCAGCAGATCCTCTCCAACACCAGCAAGGTGATCGTGGACCAGAAGGCCGGAGGGCAGAACATCCTCTTCCTGCCGCTCGACAAGCTGATGCAGATGGCCGGGCAACCGGGCGGGACGGTTTCCGCCCAGGGCGCCGACGTGCCGCTGCCGCGCATGATCTCCCCGGCCGAGCCCGCTGCCGCCAGCGCGCCGGTCCAAGGCGGCGCCCGCTCCGGCGATGCGCTGCGCTCCCGTGACCGATAAGGTGCGCCGATGAAACGCCCCGCCGCAGCCGCCCTCGTGACGATCGCCGTCGCGCTCCTCGTGCTCTCCATGGCCGTGTACACGGTCGACCAGCGAAAGGCCGCGATCAAGTTCCAGCTGGGAGAGGTCATCTCCATGCAGACCCAGCCGGGCCTGTACTTCATGGTGCCGCTGCTGCAGAACGTGCGCCTCTTCGACACGCGGATCCAGACCTACGACACCAAGGACGCCGAGCGGTTTCTCACCTCCGAGAACAAGAACGTCCTCGTCGATTCCTTCGTGAAGTGGCGCGTGATCGACGTCCGGCAGTACTACGTGTCGGTACGCGGCGATTCCAATGCGGCCGAGGCTCGCATCTCGCAGACCGTGAACGACGCGCTGCGCGCCGAGTTCGCCAAGCGCACGGTGCACGACGTGGTCTCCGGCGAGCGCGACAAGATCATGGAGACGGTCGCCGAGAAGGTCGACAAGGACGTGAAGAACATCGGCGTCGAAGTCGTCGACGTGAGGCTGAAGCGCGTGGACCTCGTGCCCGAGATCTCCTCCGACGTCTACCGCCGGATGGAATCCGAAAGGAAACGCGTCGCGAACGAGCTTCGCTCCACCGGGGCGGCCGAAGGCGAGAAGATCAAGGCCGACGCCGACCGCCAGAAGCAGGTGATCGTGGCGGAGGCCTACCGGGACGCGCAGCGCATCAAGGGCGAGGGCGACGCGCAGGCTTCGCGCATCTACGCGGAAGCCTACGGCCGCAACGCCGAGTTCTACAGCTTCTACCGCAGCCTCGAGGCCTACAAGGCGGCGCTCCGCAACAAGGGCGACGTGATGGTGCTCGAGCCGAATTCGGATTTCTTCAAGTACCTGAAGAACCCGGGTCGCGGCAAGTAGGTCCCCCGGGTGGCGACCGAAGTCCTGTTCGCGGGTTTCGCGCTCATGCTCCTGATCGAGGGCATCCTGCCGTTCGTGGCGCCGAAGCTCTGGCGCGAGACCTTCCGGAGCCTGATCGAGATGAGGGACGGGCAGATTCGCTTCGCGGGGCTGGTGTCGATGACGGTGGGCCTGGCACTCCTGGCCTTCGCGGCATGAGGCGCTGGCTCCTTCCCGAGCACATCGAGGACATCCTGCCGGCCGAGGCGAGGACGGTGGAGCGGCTCAGGCGCGCGCTGCTCGACCTGTTCTGCGTGCACGGCTACGAGATCGTGCAGCCACCGCTGCTCGAGTACACGGAGTCGCTCCTTTCCGGCACCGGACGCGACCTGGACCTCGCCACGTTCCGGCTCGCGGACCGGCTCTCGGGCCGCCAGTTGGGCGTTCGCGCCGACCACACCCCGCAGGTCGCGCGCATCGACGCGCATCTCCTGAACCGCGAGGGCGTGGCGCGGCTCGCCTACTGCGGCAGCGTGCTGCACACGGTTCCCGCGGGCATGACCACGACGCGCGAGCCCATCCAGATCGGCGCCGAACTCTATGGCCACGCCGGCCTGGAGGCCGATCTCGAGGTGCTGCGGCTCATGTCACGCGCGCTTTCCGCGGCGGGCCTGGAAAGGCTCCACCTGGACATCGGCCATCCGCGCATCTATCGCGCGCTCGCCGAAGGCGCCGCGCTGGGCGCGGAAGAGGCGGAGTCGCTCTTCCACGCCGTGCAGCAGAAGGACGCGCCGGCGGTGCTGGCCATGGGCGCCGCGCTGGGCGAGGAGCGGGCGGAGGCGATCGCGCGCCTCACGCGCCTGAACGGCGGCGCGGCGGTACTGGACGAGGCCCGCAAGGCGTTGCCGAAGAACCCCGCCATCGGCGCCGCGCTGGATGAGCTCGCGCGACTGGCGCGGGAAGTGGCCGCGCCCGGCCTGGAAGTGAGCTTCGACCTGGCGGAACTCGGCGGCTTCAATTACGAAAGCGGCGTCGTCTTCGCGGCGTTCGCCCCCGCTTCCCCCGACGCGCTCGCGCGCGGCGGTCGCTACGACGAGGTCGGGCGCTCCTTCGGGCGCGCGCGGCCCGCCACCGGCTTCACGATGGACCTTCGCCGCATCGCCTCCCTCGCGGGCGCCACGCCGCGGCCCGAGGCGATCCTCGCGCCCTGCGTCGAGGACCGGGCGCTCGACGAGGAAGTCGCGCGGCTGCGCGCGGCCGGCGAGATCGTGATCGCCGACCTTCCCGGCCACGCCGCGTCCCGCGCCGAGCTGGGCTGCAACCGAATCCTGGAATCCAAGGACGGCCGCTGGTCGGTCGTCGCCCTTAAAGGCGAGTGAAATGGCAAAGAACGTCGTGGTGATCGGCACGCAATGGGGCGACGAGGGCAAGGGCAAGATCGTCGACTGGCTCACGGACCACTGCGCGGCGGTGGTGCGCTTCCAGGGCGGGCACAACGCCGGCCACACGCTGGTGATCGGCGGCAAGAAGACGATCGTGCGGCTCATTCCCTCGGGCATCATGCATCCCGGCGTGAAGTGCTTCATCGGCAACGGCGTGGTGGTCTCGCCCGAGGCAATCCTGAAGGAGATCGGCGAGCTGGAGGCGGCCGGCGTCGACGTGCGCGCGAGGCTTCGCCTTTCGGAGGCCTGTCCGCTCATCCTGCCGCACCACGTGGCGCTCGATGCCGCCCGCGAGCGCGCGAAGGGCGAGGCGAAGATCGGCACCACGGGACGCGGCATCGGCCCGGCCTACGAGGACAAGGTGGCCCGCCGCGCCATCCGCGTGCAGGACCTCTACGCGAGGGAGCGCTTCGCCGCCAAGCTGGGCGAGGTGCTCGACTACCACAACTTCGTGCTGAAGCACTACTTCAAGGCCGAGGTGGTGGATTTCCAGAAGACGCTGGAGGACACGCTCGCGCTGGGCGAGGAGCTCCGGCCCATGGTGGCCGACGTCTCCGCGGAACTGAACGCGATCATCGCCGGAGGCAAGTCGATCCTCTTCGAGGGCGCGCAGGCAGCGCTGCTCGACATCGACCACGGCACCTATCCCTTCGTCACGTCGTCCAACTGCCTCGCCGGGCAGGCCAGCGCCGGCGCCGGCGTCGGCCCGCAGCAGCTGCACTACATCCTGGGCGTGGCGAAGGCCTATGCGACCCGGGTGGGCGGCGGACCGTTCCCCACGGAACTCGACGACGAGACGGGCGAGCACCTGCGCGTGCGCGGAAACGAATTCGGTTCCGTGACGGGGCGGCCGCGGCGCTGCGGCTGGTTCGATGCGGCGGCGCTCAAGCGGGCCGTGCAGCTGAACGGGCTCTCCGGTCTTTGCATCACCAAGCTGGACGTGCTCGACGGCCTGGACACGATTCGCCTCGCGGTGGGCTACAAGGTGCGCGGCCAGATGCGCGACATCCTGCCCGTGGGCGCGGAAGCCCTGGCCATCTGCGAGCCGGTGTACGAGGATTTTCCCGGCTGGAAGGAAAGCACGGTGGGCGCGAAGTCGCTCGAGGCGCTTCCCGCCAATGCGCGCACCTACCTGAAGCGGCTCGAGGCCCTGGCCGGCGCGCCGGTCGTGCTCATCTCCACGGGACCCGACCGCGAGGAAACCATCGTCCTGCAGCACCCCTTCGGCTAGCGGTCGCGCCGGGGTGGAGATGGAATCGAATCCGCGAACCCGGGCCCGTTGCAGACGAGGGCCGGTGCGCGGTTCCAATGAAATGGGGCCAGGCTTTCGGACCTGACCCCATAATCGGTGGTGCCCAGAAGAGGACTCGAACCTCCACGGTGTTACCCGCCAGTACCTGAAACTGGTGCGTCTACCAATTCCGCCATCTGGGCATGGCCTGACTTGAACATCACGTCAGCCAAGCCCGCAATTTTAGAAGGAAGACCCTTTTTTGTCCAGTAAAACCAAGACCCTGCGTCACGCGGACCCGCATCGGGCACGCGAAGCCGCCAAGTACGAAAGCCCCCTGCCCAGCCGCGAGATGATCCTCGAGGTGCTCGACCGGGAGGGCGTGCCCTTGTCCGAGGACGCTCTCGCCTCCCTCCTCGGCATCGAGACCCACGAGCGCGAAGGCTTCGCCCGGCGCCTGTCGGCCATGGAGCGCGAAGGCCAGGTGATGCGAAATCGCCGCGGCGCGATTCTCGTCGCCGACAAGGCGGGGCTCGTGAAGGGCCGCGTCATGGGCCACCCGGACGGCTTCGGGTTCCTGAAGCCCGAGGACGGCAGCGAGGATCTCTTCCTCGGACCCAAGCAGATGCACAAGGCGCTCCACGGCGACACGGTGCTCGCGCGCGTGACCGGCCTGGATCGCCGCGGCCGGCGCGAAGGCTCCATCGTCGAGGTGCTCATGCGCTCCCACCGCAAGGTGGTCGGGCGCCTGTTCGTCGAGCAGGGCGTGATGTTCATCGTCGCCGAGGACAAGCGGATCGCCCAGGACTTCCTCGTGCCGCCCGACGGCGCGAAAGGGGCGAAGCACGGCCAGGTCGTGGAAGCCGAGATCGTCCAGCAGCCCTCGCCCCACGCCGAACCGATCGCGCGCGTGGTGGAGATCCTCGGCAACTACGCCGACCCGGGGATGGAGATCGAGATCGCGCTGCGCAAGCACGACCTGCCGACGGAATTCTCGGGTGAATCCGAGAAGCAGGCGGCGAAGTACGGCGACAAGGTGCTCGCGAAGGATCTCAAGGGCAGGAAGGACCTGCGCGACCTGCCTTTCGTCACCATCGACGGGGAGACGGCGAGGGACTTCGACGACGCCGTGTGCTGCGTGCCGCTCGCCAAGGGGTTCCGGCTCTGGGTCGCCATCGCCGACGTGAGCCACTACGTGCGCCCCGGCGACGCGCTGGATCGCGATTCGCGCGAGCGCGGCAATTCCGTCTACTTCCCGCGCCGCGTGATCCCGATGCTCCCCGAGGCGCTCTCGAACGAGCTGTGCTCGCTCAAGCCCGAGGTGGACCGGCTCACGATGGTGTGCGAGATGGAAGTCTCGCCTGCCGGCGCGGTGCGCCACTACGCGTTCTACGCGGCCGTCATCCACTCCCATGCGCGCCTCACCTACACGCGGGTGGCGGCGACGCTCGCGGGCGGCAAGGCAGACCCGCCGGTCGCGAAGGCGCTCGTGCCTTCCCTGGAGAACCTCAACGCCGCGTTCAAGGCGCTGCTGGGCGCCCGGGCCAAGCGCGGCGCCATCGACTTCGACTCCGTCGAGACGCAGATGATCTTCGACGGGCACGGCAAGATCGAGCGCATCGTCCGCGTCGAGCGCAACGACGCCCACCGCCTGATCGAGGAGTGCATGCTCGCGGCGAACGTGTGCGCCTCCGATTTCCTGCTGCAGAACAACCAGCCCTCGCTCTACCGCGTCCACGAGGGACCCACGCCGGAGAAGCTCGAGGCGCTGCGCTCGATGCTGAAGGACTTCGGCCTCACGCTCTCCGGCGGCGACCTGCCCCACGCGAAGGACTACGCCCAGCTCCTGGGACGGATCAAGGACAAGCCCTACGCGGGGCTCCTGCAGACCGTGATGCTTCGCTCGCTCCGGCAGGCGGTCTACAGCCCGGCGAACGTCGGGCACTTCGGCCTGGCCTACGAGGGCTACACGCACTTCACCTCGCCGATCCGGCGCTATCCGGATCTCGTCGTGCACCGCGCCATCAAGGCCGTGCTGGGCGGCGCGAGCCACGACGCGGGCGACTGGAACGCGCTCGGCGTGCACTGCTCCGAGACCGAGCGCCGCGCCGACGACGCCACGCGCGACGTCGAGAACTGGCTCAAGTGCTACTTCATGCAGGATCACGTGGGCGACGAGTTCGAGGGCACGGTGAGCGGCGTGACGGGCTTCGGGCTCTTCGTCACCCTGGACGAGCTCTTCATCGACGGACTCGTGCACATCTCCGATCTCGGGGCGGACTACTACCAGTACGACCAGCAGCGCCACCTGCTGCGCGGCGAGCGCACGGGCGTTCGCTACCAGCTGGGCGCGCGCGTGAAGGTGCGGGTGGTGCGGGTCGACATCGAGACGACCAAGATCGACTTCGTGCTGGTGAATGCCGCCGGCGGCGCGCCCGCCGTCGAGGGCGAGTTGCCCCACGCCGTCCCCGTGGCGGTCGCGAAGCGGCCCCGCGACCAGGACAAGAAGCACGCGAAGCTCGATACGCGGCTCTCCGACGGCAAGAAGCCGCGGAAATCCCGGAAGTAGCCGATCGGCGAAGGCGGCCGGGATCGCGGGGCCGGCCCGATGCCCACGAGGATGACGATGAAGACGCTGGCGGGATTTCATGCGGTGAAGGGGCGCCTCAAGCAGAAGGCGGATTCGGTGCGCGAGATCTACGTCGATGCGCAGCGATCGGACGCGCGCATGAAGGAACTGAAGGCGATCGCCGACAAGCTGGGGGTGCGCCTGATGGCGGTGGACGCCAAGCGCCTGGACGGCATGGCCGGCGGCGCCCGTCACCAGGGCGTGGTGGCGATGGCGGACGAGATGCACATGCCCCAGTTCATCGAGGACGTCCTGGAGACGCTGGACGAGCCCGCGTTCCTGCTGCTGCTCGACGGCGTCCAGGATCCGCACAATCTCGGCGCCTGCCTTCGCGTGGCCGACGGGGCGGGGGCCCATGCCGTGATCGCGCCGAAGGACCGCAGCTGCGGCCTCACCACGGCGGCGATCAAGGTCGCCTCGGGGGCGGCCGAGACCGTGCCCTATATCGTCGTCACCAATCTTGCCCGCACCATGCGCGACCTGAAGGAACGCGGCATCTGGATGGTCGGCACGGCCGACGATGCCCCGCAGACGCTGTGGCAGGCGAAGCTCGACGGCGCCCTGGGCATCGTCCTGGGCGCGGAGGGCGAGGGCCTGAGGCGGCTCACCCGCGACTCGTGCGACCACCTGGTGAGCATTCCGATGATGGGCACCGTGGAAAGCCTGAACGTTTCCGTGGCGAGCGGTGTCTGCCTCTTCGAAGCCCGCCGCCGCAGGGGCAATTGACCCGGAAACCCCGGTGCCAGGTACGGTACCAGGTACCGTACCTGGTACGAGATAGTGAGGAGTGATCGATGCGTTTGATTCGCCTGGCCGCGCTGTGTCTTGCGTTCATCGCCGTGCCTGCGCTTTCGGAGGCAGCCCTGCCCAAGGGCGTCGCGCGGGTGACCTCGGTGGAGGGGATCACGGAGTACCGGCTGGACAACGGCCTGAAGGTGCTGCTCTTCCCGGACCTGTCCAAGCCGACGATCACCGTGAACATCACGTACCGGGTCGGCAGCCGCCACGAGAACTACGGCGAGACGGGCATGGCGCACCTGCTCGAGCACCTGGTCTTCAAGGGCACGCCGAAGAACCCCGACCTCGACCGGCAGTTCAACCAGCGCGGCGCCCGGTCCAACGGCACCACGTGGCTGGACCGCACCAACTACTACGAGCTCCTCCAGGCGGGCGACGACAACCTCAAGTGGGCGATCGAGATGGAGGCCGACCGCATGGTCAATTCCTTCATCCGCAAGTCCGACCTCGACACGGAAATGACGGTGGTGCGAAACGAGTACGAGATGGGCGAGAACTCCCCCTTCAGCGTGCTCCTGAAGCGCCTGCAGAGCGTGGCCTACGACTGGCACAGCTACGGGCGATCGACCATCGGCAACCGCAGCGACATCGAGAACGTGAAGGAAGCCAACCTCCAGGCGTTCTACCGGAGGTATTACCAGCCCGACAACGCCGTCCTGCTGGTCGCCGGCAAGTTCGACGAGGCGAAGGCGCTCGATCTTGTGGCCGGTGCCTTCGGCAAGATCGCGAAGCCCGCGCGAACGCTCCCGGAATTCTGGACCGTTGAACCCACGCAGGACGGGGAGCGCGAATTCCGCATCCGCCGCAAGGGTGATCTCCAGATCGCGGCCGTGGCCTACAAGATCCCCTCCGGCCTGCACGCGGACAGCGACGGCATCTCGTTCGCCAATTTCGTCCTTGCCGACACCCCCACGGGGCGCCTGCACAAGGCGCTCGTGGAGTCGGGCAAGGCCGCCCAGGTCTTCGGGTTCCCGTTGGCGGGCGTGCATCCCGGCCTGCACATCTTCGGCGCGACGGTGAAGAAGGGCGATCCCCTGGAACCGGTGCGCGACGAACTGATCCGCATCGTGGAGGGCTTCGGCGCCTCCCCCGCGACGGACGAGGAAGTCTCCCGCGCCCGGCTGAACTTCGGCAACGAATTCGAGAAATCGCTCGCCAACCACGAATCCATCGGCGTGCAGCTCTCCGAGTACATCGCCCTGGGCGATTGGCGGCTTTTCTTCCTCTCCCGCGACGACCTGGCCAAGGTGGACGCCGCCGCGATCGCGAAGGCCGCCGGCGCGTACTACCGCCGCGACAACCGCACCGTGGGACTCTACCTGCCCGAGGACGAGCCGCGCCGCGCCGAGATTCCGGCCGCGCCTGCGGTGGCCGAGGTGATGAAGGACTTCAAGGGCAAGGCGGCCACGAGCGCGGCCGAGGCCTTCGATCCCGGCCAGGCGAACATCGACGCGCGAACCAGGCGCCTGTCGTTCGGCGGTCTCAAGGTGGCGCTGCTGCCGAAGAAGAACCGCGGCGAGACGGTGAACGTCTCCATCGCCCTCAACCTGGGCGACGAGAAGAGCCTCTTCGGGCAGAAGACCGCCGCGCAGCTGGCCGGGCAGATGCTCACTCGGGGCACGACGAAATTCACGCGAGCGCAACTGGCCGACGAGATCGAGCGCCTGAAGATCTCCGGCAGCCTGGGCGGGACGGGCGGGAGCTTCCAGACCACGCGGGCCCACCTCGAGGAGGCGCTGAAACTCGCCGCCCACGTGCTGAAGGAGCCGTCCTTGCCGGAGAGCGAGTTCGAGCAGCTGAAAAACCAGATGTTCACCTCGATCCAGGCCCAGCTTGCGGAGCCGAACGCTCGCGCCTCGGAAGCGCTTTCCCGGCACTTCAACGCCTACCCGAAGGGCGACTGGCGCTACCGGCCGACGCTCGAGGAGTCGCTCGCCGACGTGAAGGCCGCGAAGCTGGAGGACGTGCGGCGCTTCCACCGCGAGTTCTACGGCGCCGGCAACGCCGAGGTCGCGATCGTCGGCGATTTCGACGAGGCCATCGCGGGCGCGCTGGTGAAGGCGCTCTTCGAGGACTGGCGGGCGCAGAAGCCTTACGCGCACGTGCCCATGACGAACGGCGACGTTGCCGCCGCCAGCCTCGCCATCGAGACGCCCGACAAGGAAAACGCCATCTTCCTTGCGCGCCAGAACGTCGACATGACGGATACCGACCTCGATTATCCCGCGCTCTTTCTCGCCAACTACATGCTCGGCGGCGGGGCGGGATTCGATTCGCGCCTCTCGGACCGGCTGCGGCAGAAGGAGGGGCTTTCCTACGCGGCGGGTTCGGGCTTGAACGTGCCGGCGGTCGACCGTGCCGCGTCGTGGAGCGCCTACGCGATCGCCGCGCCGCAGAACATCGCGAAGGTCGAGTCGGCCTTCCGGGAGGAACTCGCCCGCGCGCTGAAGGACGGCTTCACCGAGGCGGAACTCGCGAGCGCCAGGTCGGGCGCCATCCAGCAGCGCGTGCAGGCCCGGGCGCAGGACGGCACGCTCGCCGGCGGGTGGACCTTTTACCTGCACAACGACCGCACTTTCGCCTTCAGCAAGACCTTCGAGGACCGGATCGAATCGCTCACCGTGGCGGAGGTGAACGCGGCCTTGAGAAAGCACCTCGACCCGGCCAGGGTCACGGTCGTGAAGGCGGGCGACTTCGCGAAAAAATAGCCGAATTTGGGGACGTGTCCGCGGACACGTCCCCAAATCGTTTTTCGAAGCCTCCAGAGCCCAGCGGACGGTTGCGGATGAACCGGTTGCGGATTCGCTCGAGTTCGTCCGGGCCGATCCCCTGGGCGACCAAGTCGGCCCAGGCTCGGCCACGCTCCGCCGGCGTCGCGCCGAGCCCCAGGTACTCCGCGTGAAAAGTCAGTTCCTCGCGCCGGTCCCTCGCTGTGTTGTGCGCGTAGCTCGACCAGGAGTAGCGCCCGGGCCCCTCGACAATGCCCGCCCGAACGGGATTCAACTCGATATAGCGCATCGCCTCGAGGAGGTAGCGTTTTGACTCGATGATGCTGGACCAGTAGCGGCCTTCGAACAGCGGCCCGGTCCGGTCGGAGTACCGGTTGAAGTAGCGGGCATAGCGCATGCCGACGGAATGCATCAGTTCGGAAACTGCGCCCTTGCGGTGGCCCGTGGCGAGAAGGTGGACGTGGTTCGACATCAGCACGAAGGCGTGCAGGTGACAATCGGCGCCGACCAGCGCTTCCCGCAGGTATTTCATGAAGACATTTCGATCCAGGTCGCTGGTGAAGCACGCCATGCCGTTGATCGCCCGCACGCCGAGGTGGCGCGGCAGGCCGGGGACGTCGAGGCGGGCAGTTCGTGGCATTTCCCCTTAACGCGCTGCCCCCGGAATTCGGTGGACAGGTTTTGGGGACGTGTCCGCGGACACGTCCCCACAAGGCCCCGCTGCTACACTACGGACCCAGAATGAGCGACCTGCACGCAGTCATCCTAGCCGGGGGATCTGGCACCCGCCTGTGGCCGATGTCGCGCCAGCAAATGCCCAAGCAGTTCCTCTGCCTCGACGGGGAACTGAGCCTGCTGGAAGCCACGGTCGCGCGCCTCGATCCGGTGATCCCGAGAGGCAGCGTCCTCATCGTGACGAGCGAGGAAAGCGCCAAGGGAGAAGCGTTCCAGCCCCTTGCCCCCTACCAGAAGCTCCTCGAGCCCGTTGCACGCAACACCGCCCCCGCCATCGCGCTCGCTGCCACGCATTTCCTGGCCGCCGGCGAAGACCCGGTCATGGTGATCCTCCCCGCCGACCACGTGATCCGCGACGTGCCCGCCTTCCACGCCTGCCTTCATGCCGCCGTCGAAGCGGCGCGGGAGGGAAAGCTCGTCACCTTCGGCATCACGCCCACGGGGCCGGAGACCGGCTTCGGCTACATCAAGGCCGGCACCAGCGGCCAGGCGCTGCCGAAAGTGGAACGCTTCAAGGAAAAGCCCGATGCCGCCATCGCCTCCGCATTCCTGAAGGAAGGCGGCTGGTACTGGAATTCCGGCATGTTCGTCTGGAAGGCGAGCGCGATCATGGAAGCGGTGGCGTGGGCGCTTCCGGAACTCGCGAAGACCATGGCGGGCATCCGCGCCGACGCAAAGCAGGGCGGCGACTGGCAGAAGGCCGTGCGCGACCACTTCCCGAAATGCCAGGGCATCTCCATCGACCACGGCGTGCTGGAGAAGGCCGGCAATCTCTTCCTCGTCCCCGCGAAGATCGGCTGGTCGGACGTCGGAAGCTGGGACGCCGTCCACGACATCGCGCCCAAGGACGAAGCGGGCAACAGTATCCAGGGAAACGTCCTCGCGTTCGACTGCAAGGACACGCTGATCCGCGGCGGCAAGCGGCTGGTGGCGGCGGTGGGCGTGGAGGGTGTGAGCGTGATCGAGACCGACGACGCGGTGCTGGTGGCCGGGCGCGGCGCCTCCCAGGACGTGCGCAAGGTCGTGGACGCGCTCGCCAAGCGCAGTGCCCAGGAACATCTCGTCCACCGGACGGTTCGGCGACCGTGGGGTTCCTACACCGTTCTCGAGGACGGTCCCGGTTTCAAGATCAAGCGCATCGAAGTGAGTCCGGGCGCTCGCCTGAGCCTGCAGAGCCACGAGAGGCGATCGGAGCACTGGGTCGTGATCGCCGGTGAAGCCACCGTCACCCGCGACGGCGAAGTCGCGACGCTGATTCGCAACCAGAGCACCTACGTACCTATCGGGGCGAAGCATCGGCTGGAAAACCGCGGTGCCGAGCCGCTGCACCTCATCGAGGTGCAGGTGGGCGACTATGTCGGCGAGGACGACATCCGCCGCTATGACGACAACTACGGCCGCTAGCTTGGTGACGATGGGGTCAGGTTCCCGAACCCGACCCCAGGTTGCATTTCGACTCCGCACACGAGGATTTCATCCAGGGCGCCTCGGAAACCGGGCTGACCGGACTCGCCCTGCCGGGACTGGTCGCCGCGTTTTCCGTTTCCACCGCGGATCGCGCCCGGTGGATCGGGCGCGATCCGCCGATGCGCGGCATGTCCTTTTCATGGATCGGCGGCGCTCATGACGCCGGCCCGGTCCCGCACCCGTACCTGGTTCGGTGCCCCGTACGGTAGTTGGCGCCGGAAGGAGTAATCCCCAACGTCAGCCCCAGCCGCTAGAATCGCGCCCATGCACGTCCTCCTCACCGGCGCGGCCGGCTTCATCGGGTTCCACCTCGCGCGCCGGCTGCTTTCCCGGGGCGACAGCGTCACGGGCGTGGACAACCTCAACGCCTACTACGACGTTACCCTCAAGGAAGCGAGGCTCGCGCAGCTTGCGGCCACGCCCGGATTCGCGTTCGTTCGGGCCGACATCGCCGACCGCGCCGCGATGCAGGCGATCTTCGCGGGCGGGAAATTCGACTGCGTGGTGAACCTGGCCGCCCAGGCGGGCGTGCGCCACTCGCTGCTGCATCCGCACGATTACATAGACGCGAACGTCACCGGTTTCCTCAACATCCTCGAAGGCGCGCGACACGGCGGGGCCCACCTCGTGTTCGCCTCGTCGTCCTCGGTCTACGGGGGCAACACGCGCCTGCCGTTCCGGGAGACCGATTCCGTGGACCACCCGGTGTCGCTCTACGCGGCCACCAAGCGCGCCAACGAGCTGATGGCCCACTCCTACTCGCACCTCTTCGGCGTACGCGCCACGGGGCTTCGCTTCTTCACCGTGTACGGCCCGTGGGGACGCCCGGACATGGCGCTCTTTCTCTTCACCCGCGGCATCCTCGCGGGCGAGGCGATCCCCGTCTTCAACGAGGGCCACATGGTCCGCGACTTCACCTACATCGACGACATCGTCGAGGGCGTCGCGCGGGTGATCGACCAGCCGGCCGCGAGCGATCCCTCCTGGAACAGCGAGGCGCCGTCGCCCGCCACCAGCCGGGCGCCGTGGCGGATCTTCAACATCGGCAACAACCAGCGGGTGGAGCTGATGAGCTACATCCGCGCGATCGAGTCGGTGCTCGGCCGGAAGGCGACGCTCGACCTGCTGCCCATGCAGGCAGGCGACGTCCAGGCCACCCAGGCAGACACCTCGCTTCTCGCCGCCGCCGTGGGCTTCAAGCCCGCCACGCCGGTGGAGGAAGGGGTGCGCCGCTTCGTGGACTGGTACTGCGACTACTACAAGGTGAGCCGATGAAGGTGAAGAAGGCGCAGGTCTCGCTTGCATTCCGGCTCTGGGTGCTCGCGACCGTCTTCGTGTGGCCTTTCCTCGACGACTGGGAGATCGCCGCGTGGGCCGCCGTCGGCGCAGGGCTGGCGCTCTGGTGGCGAAGCCTGCCCGAGGACCCTCCCGAGCCGCCGCCCCGCCTGCCGTACCAGCACCGGTACGGCAGGCCCCGCGACGGCGAATGACGCGGCCGGCGCCGGGGCCCGGTTCGCGAGCCCCGGCGCCAACGGCGAATCGGGCTTTGTTTTTCCTCGGGTTTTCGACTATAATCGCGGGCTCCCCGTAGCAGTTTCAAGGCTGTCGGGGACCGCGACTCACCCCTTGCCCCACCGCATGCGCATGCCGGGGGGCTTAACCCACAAGGAGAAACCATGCGCCATTACGAGATCGTATTCATCGTGCATCCCGATCAGAGCGAGCAGGTGCCCGCCATGATCGAGCGTTACCGGGCGACGATCGCCACCGGCAACGGCAAGGTGCACCGCATCGAGGACTGGGGCCGGCGGCAGCTCGCCTACCCGATCGAGAAGATATTCAAGGCGCACTACGTGCTGATGAATATCGAGGTCGGCAACGAGACGCTGGCCGAGCTCGAGCACGCGTTCAAGTTCAACGACGCCGTGCTGCGCCACCTGACCGTCCAGATGCGCGAGGCCGTCGTCACGCCTTCTCCCATGATGAAGGAGGAGAAGAGCCGCAACGTGACCGCCAGCGACGACCGCAAGGAAGAGCGCAAGGACGAGGCCGCGAAGTCCGAAGCCGCCAAGGCCGAGCCCGCGAAGGCGGAACCCGCCAAAGCCGAGCCGGCGAGCGCCTGAGCACGCGCTGGTGAAGCGAAACCAGTTCGTGCTCGACGCCGAGATCCTGGACGTGGGCCCTCTCAGGCGCACGCCCGCCGGAATCGAAAGCGTGGCCATGCGCCTGCGGCACCTGTCCGAACAGGACGAATCCGGTGCCGCACGGACGGCCGAGCTGACCCTCGACGCTTCCGCCTTCGGCGATCTCGCCCCCCGGCTGGGGGCGCTCGCCAAGGGACAGGAAGTCTCGGTGAAGGGTTTCCTCACCAAGCGCAGCCACGCCAGCGACATCCCCGTGCTCATCATCAACGAATTCAAGACGATCCAGACGAGGTAATGCCATGCCCAGACCCTCACCCCGCGGCCGCGGCCGCAACGCCAAGGACGGCAAGAAGCCCAATCGCGGCGGCGGTCTCTTTCGCCGCCGCAAGTTCTGCCGCTTCACGGCCGAGAAGATCAAGGAAGTCGACTACAAGGACATCGCGATCCTGAAGGACTTCATCAACGAGAACGGCAAGATCATCCCGGCGCGCATCACCGGGACGAAGGCCCGTTACCAGCGCCAGCTCGGCGTGGCGATCAAGCGCGCGCGGTTCCTCGCGCTGATCCACTACACCGACAAGCACTGAGGAGACCGCCATGCAAGTGATCCTGATGGAAAAGGTGGCGAGCCTCGGCGCGCTGGGCGACGTGGTCAAGGTGAAGGACGGGTACGCCCGCAACTTCCTCATCCCGCACGGCAAGGCCAAACGCGCCACGGAAGCGAACCTGAAGGAGTTCGAGGGCCGCCGGGCCGAACTGGAGAAGAAGGAGGCCGACCAGCTCGCCCAATCCCAGGCGCGCGCGGCGAAGCTCGAGGGCCTCATGGTCCAGATCTCGCGCAAGGCGGGCGAGGACGGCAGGCTTTTCGGCTCCGTCACCAATGCGGACATCGTCGAGGCGCTCGAAGCGCAGGGAATCGCGGTGGCCAAGGGCGAGCTGCGCATGCCCGACGGCCCGCTCAAGCACGTGGGCGATTTCCCGCTCGCCGTCCATCTCCACACGGACGTGACCGCCGGCATCACCGTGTCGGTGCTGGGCGAGCAGTAGACTGCCGGAGGGCTTTCGCCCTCCCGTTGGATCGATGGGGCCAGGTTTCCCGACCTGGCCCCATTGCATTCCGGGTTACCCACATCTTGTCCACAGGGTTGTGCATTGAGTGCGGCCTGACTTAGGTGACACAATCGCCCATGGCATCGGTTCCTTCTTCGGATCGCTTTTCCGCAACCTCTCGCGCGGGAGGAGACTCGCAGGTCGAGTCCCTCAAGCTGCCGCCGCACTCGGTGGAGGCGGAGCAGAGCGTGCTGGGCGGCCTGCTGCTGTCCAACCAGTCCTGGGACCGCATCGGCGACGCGCTGTCGGAGGGCGATTTCTACCGGGCGGACCACCGCATCCTCTGGCGCACGATCGTCAAGCTGATCGAGGACAACAAGCCGGCCGACGTCCTCACGGTCACCGAGGCGCTCAAGCAGAACGGCGATCTCGACGGGGTGGGCGGGCTCGCGTACCTGCAGGGCCTCTCCAGCGCCACGCCGTCGGCCGCCAACATCCGCCGCTACGCGGAAATCGTCCGCGAGCGCGCCATCATGCGCAGGCTCGCGGAAGTGGGCACGGCCATCGCCGAGAGCGCGTACACGCCCCAGGGCCGCGAGGCCCGCCAGCTCCTCGACGAGGCCGAGACCCGGATCCTGGAGATCGGCGAATCGGGCGGACGCACGCAGCAGGGCCTTCGCAAGATGTCGAGCCTGCTGGGCGAGGTAATGGAGCGCATCGACGAGCTCTACAAGAATCCGTCGTCCGTCACCGGGCTCGCCACCGGGTTCGTGGACCTGGACGAGATGACCTCCGGCCTGCACCCGGGCGAACTCATCATCGTCGCCGGCAGGCCCTCCATGGGCAAGACCGCACTCGCGCTGAACATCGCCGAGCACGTGGGCCTCGAACTGAAGCTGCCGGTGCTTGTCTTCTCCATGGAAATGGGCGGCGCGCAGCTCGGGCTTCGCATGCTGGGCAGCGTGGGCCGCGTCGACGCCCAGCGGCTTCGCACGGGACGCCTGGACACAGGCGACTGGGACCGGCTCGGCACCGCGCTCGGCCGGCTGAACGAAGCGCCGATCCTCATCGACGAGACCGCGGCGTTGAATCCCCTCGAGCTGCGATCCCGGGCGCGGCGCATGTGGCGCGAGTACGGCGGGCTGGGTCTCGTCGTCGTCGACTACCTGCAGCTCATGAGCGCCGCCGATTCGGGCGTCGAGAACCGCGCCACGGAGATCAGCGAAATCTCGCGCTCGCTCAAGGCGATGTCCAAGGAGCTCGCGGTGCCCGTGATCGCGCTCTCGCAGCTGAACCGAGGGCTCGAGCAGCGTCCCAACAAGCGGCCCGTGATGTCGGATCTTCGCGAGTCCGGCGCCATCGAGCAGGACGCCGACCTGATCCTCTTCATCTACCGCGACGAGGTCTACAACGACGACTCGCCCGACAAGGGCATCGCCGAGATCATCATCGGCAAGCAGCGGAACGGCCCCATCGGCACCGTGAAGCTCACCTTCCTCGGCCGCCACACGCGCTTCGAGAA